>Ga0302314_10010129_pt1 | contig 16542 bp, 11 predicted proteins | sample III_Palsa_N2_3_FD_200533 | JGI IMG/M metagenome (GOLD analysis project Ga0302314, IMG submission 200533) | Peat permafrost microbial communities from Stordalen Mire near Abisko, Sweden - III_Palsa_N2_3 | ecosystem: Environmental > Terrestrial > Soil > Palsa > Peat permafrost | place: Sweden... | reverse complement strand
CTACCTCGCGGTGCCGCCGGTGGCCTTCGGCGAGACGACCAAGGCGCTCGGCCAGCACGGCCTGGCCAAGGGTTCCCGGGTGGTGTACGAGAAGCCGTTCGGCACGTCGGCGCAGGCGTTCCGGGCCCTGGACCGGGAGGTGCACTCGGTCCTCGACGAGCAGCAGGTGTACCGGATCGACCACTTCCTGGGTAAGGAAGCCACCCAGGACCTGCACACGCTGCGCTTCGCCAACGGGCTGTTCGCCGCGATGTGGGACCGCAAGCACGTCGAGTCAGTCCAGATCGACGTGCCGGAGAAGCTCGGCATCACCGACCGGTCGGTCTTCTCCGACGCCACCGGCGCGGTGCTCGACATGCTCGTCACCCACCTGTTCCAGGTCGCGGCCGAGGTCGCCATGGAGCCGCCGATCAGCCTCGGCTCGCTTGACCTGCAATCCGCGCGGGAAGAGGTGATCAGCCACTTCCGGCCGCTCGACCCCAGCGAGGTGGTGCTCGGCCAGTTCGACGGCTACCGGGACGAGGCGGGCATCGACCCCCGGTCCACCAGGGACACCTTCGTCGCGGCGCGGTTGTGGATCGACACTCCCCGCTGGCATGGGGTGCCGTTCTACCTGCGCACCGGCAAGCGGCTTGCGCAATCCCAGCAGCGGGTCAGCCTGATCCTGCGCGACCCGCCGGGGCCGTTGAGCGGCAAGCTGCCGAGCGGCGCCAACGTGCTCTGCTTCTCCCTCGCGGGCGACGGCGAGATCGACCTGTCGTTCGTGGCCAAGAAACCAGGACCGGGGCTTGAGCTCGACGTGGCGCATGCGAACATCCCGCTGGCGACCTTGCCCGACGCGGATCCGCTGCCGCCGTACGTCCGGCTCATCCACGACGTGCTCATCGGCGACCGGTCGCTGTTCACCCGGCCCGACGGGCTCGCCGCGGTCTGGGAGGTGGCCGATCCGCTGCTGACCAACCGCCCGCCGGTCAAGCCTTACGCGCCCGGATCGTGGGGACCAGCGGAGGCGGGCGACCTCATCGCGCCCGGGCGCTGGCTCCTCGGCCAGTAGCCGTGCCGCGGGCGCTTCAGGTGCCGAAGACCTGGAATTCCCAGAGCGAGTACCCGTACTGCGTGGATCGGTTCGTGCCGTACATCCGCACGTAGCGGCCAGCGCCGCTCACCGGAAGCGTCTGCACGCCGCCGGTCCCCGTCGTTGTCGAGTAGATGTCCGTCCACGTCGTGCCGTTGTCGGAGACCTGGATCTGGAAGGCGGTGGCGTAGGCGCGTTCCCAGTAGAGCACGACCTTGGTGACGGTGCGCGCGGCTCCGAGGTCGACCTCCAGCCACTGCGGGTCGCTCCAGCCGCTCGACCAGCGTGTCCCCAGGTTGCCGTCGACGGCGTAAGCCGCTGCCCACGGGTAGCCCTGCACCGACGAGGCGCTGACCGGGTGCCCCTGCGACAGCAGGACGACGGGCGGTGCGGGCACGGGCGCCCGTGCGTGCTTGGCTGCGGCCGGCCTGCGAACGGGCGTGGTGGCGCGGACGGCGCGGGTGAGCGGATGGCGCGGGGCGCCAGGACGGCCGGCGATCCCCTCGGCGGCGAGATGGCTCGTCATCGCGATCACGATGACCGCTGCGGCCAGGAGGGCGGCGGCCAGGCCGGCCGCGAGCGGGAGGCGACGGCGCTTGGCGGTGCCTGGATCTCCCGCCGCAGCCGGCCCTCCGCCGGGCAGCTGCGCCGGGTCCGGCAGCACGGGCGTAGCCGAGGCCGCCGGGCGTGCGCTGTGCTCGGGGGCTCCGTCGGTCAGGCCCCAGGCCGACCAGGGTCGGCTCGGAGGCTGGCCGGGATCGGCCAGCTCGGCCGCGCGCGCCAGGCAGAATTCGAGTACCTGGCCCGGGGCCGGCCTGACCTCGGCGTTCTTCTCCAGGCAGGCCTCGATCAGGGTAAGCAGCCGGACCGGGCAGCCCGCCAGGTCCGGTGGCTCCTGCACCACCCGGTGCGCGACCTCCGTCATGTTCCCCTGGCCGAACGGGAGCCTGCCGGTCGCCGCGAAGGCGGCCAGCGAGCCGAGGGCGAACACATCGATCGCCGGGGTTATGGGCCGGTCCAGAATCTGCTCCGGTGACAAGAAGTCCGGCGAGCCCATGATGATGTCGCTGCGCGTCAGTGGCATCGCCGCCAGCGCCCGGGCGATGCCGAAATCGATGACCCGCGGTCCGTCGGCGGCGAGCAGCACGTTGGACGGCTTGAGGTCGCGATGGATGACGCCGGCCGCGTGAATTGCCTGCAGCGCCTCGGCGACCCCGGCGACCAGCCGGAACACCATCGCCTCCGGCATCGGGCCGTGGTTGTCGATGACATCCTCGAGGGAGGGCCCGGGCACGTACGCGGTCACCAGCCAGGGCGGCGTCGCGGCCGGGTCGGCGTCGATCAGCTCCGCGGTGTACAGCCCGCGCACCCGCTGGGCGGCCTGGATCTCCTGGCGGAAGCGGACACGGAAATCCTGGTCGTCGCTGAGCTCTGACCGCACCACCTTCAGCGCGACCGGCCGCCCGGCGGGCGTGTAGGCCAGGTAGACCTGTCCCATCCCCCCGACGCCGAGCCGCGCCTGCAGCCGGTAGTTCCCGATCTGGGCGGGATCATCGCTCGTGAGCGGCTGCATTCCTCATCTTTCTCGCGACCGGGGGTCAATGAGGATGGGCCTGGCTTAGACAAATGCCAATAGATCGATCGCAAATAGATGCAGATCGTTGTTGGCTGACGCATCCCCGATGTTCATACCGCAACAGAAAACATCATATCGCCCGGCAGCCGGGCTGCCGGGCGATATGCGGGAGCTGCCCTGCCCTGATTGGCGCTTGACTTGGCCCTGACCTAGCCCTTGACCTAGAGCCCTTGACCTAGCCTTTGACCTAGCCCTTGACGAAGGAGGTCAGCTCCTCCTTGTTGGTGAGGTCGGTCTTGCCCCCGTCGACGCTGATCAGCTCGCTCTGGACCGGGCCCACGCCACTGGCCAGCCAGGTCTTGTCGTCGATGGTAAAGTTGAAGCCCTCGAAGTCCGCCGTCTCGGCCACGTTCACGACGGAGGCGGTGTAGGTGCCGGCCGGGACCGTGACCGACTGATTGCCCTCACCGGTCGAGGTGATTTTCTCGGTGATCTTCTCCGTCTTGCCCTCGATCGTCATTTCCATCACCAGCGTGCTGTGGACGGGCTGGCCGCTGGACACCTGAGCGGCCGTCGGCCAGAAGATGCCTCCGGAGAGGATCTTGACCGAGGCGCCAGCGCTGGACATGGATGAGGTGAACTGGCTGGTCGGAAGCGCGATCTGCCCGTTTGGCTCGACGATGTAGTCGTAAGAGTCATGCGTGGTTGTGCCGTTGTCCTTGAACGAGGTGGCCATCGCCACCTCCTCGCCCGCCGCGACCTGCGTCGCCGACGTGATCTTGTTCTCGGACGTGGTGCCATTGGAGTTGCTGTAGTCCCAGGTGTCGCCGACCGTGGTCGGGAACGGCAGCGAGCCCGCGGACACGACGGCGGAGGCGGGTGCGGCCGAGCTCGTCCCGGCCGCGGAGCTCGTGCTGGTGCCGGTGCCCGCGGTGGTGGCGCCCGCGGTCGCGGCGCCTGTGGTCGATCCCGAGCCGCTGGCGCCGCCGCACCCGGTGAGCGCCAGTCCGGCGACGGCGGCGACTACCGCGAACGCGCCGGCCGACCGGCGTACATCCTGTGCGTGAAGCTTCATGATGCTGGGTACCTTGACCTTGGATTTGGCGGAGTGTTTGGCCGGGGTAGATGGCACCGCCGACTCGGCCCCGGCTGGCCCCTTTGCAGCCGGGATACGACGCGTGCTCGAGGCGCTGCCTCTTTCTATCCGGGTCAGACGGCCGGGCGCATCATGGCAACCATGTAAGTCGCCAGGCAGTCAAAGCGAACATAGAGCTCATTCGGGGATCGTGGCCGCCGCAGCATCGGCTGGCCACCCGGGGGCAGCCGGCGGCGCTATAACACGGCGCGTTCTCGGCCGCCACGGGCTAAGGATCTAACCGGGTCAGGCGCCGGGCAACGGCCGGCTGCGCGGTTGCCCGGCTAGCCCGTTCTCCATGGCGAACCTGGCCGCCTCGACCCGGCCGCCCAGACCGAGGTTGCGGTAGATGGTGGCCAGGTGGCGTTCGACGGTAGCGGTGCTCAGGTACAACTCGGCCGCGATCTGCTTGTTGCTCAGGCCGGCCGCCAGCAGCGCCAGCACCTCGGCCTGACGGCTGGTCAGGTTCTCGGGCCGGGACGGCCGGGCCGGCTGGGGCCGGGCGGCGGTGGCGGCATCGGGCCGGGTGATCTCGGCCAGGGCGGCCGCCGCCGCCGCGAGCAGCTGCGGATTGCCGATCTCGGCCGCCAGCGCCTGCGCTGCGCGCAGCCGGGCGACGGCGGCCTGCTGATCCCCGGTCTGGGCGTGCACCCGGCCGAGCCCGATCATCGCCTCGATCACGTCGTGCGGGTGGCCGCCCGCCTGCGACGCCGCGATCGCCACCTCGAACCGCTCGGCGGCCAGCGCCCAGTCCTCCCGGTGCGCGGCCAGCGTGCCCTGGTTGCAGGCGATGGTCCCGATCACCTGCGGGTGTCCGGCCGCGAGGACGGCCCCCTCGGTCAGCACGGCCTCGACGGCGTCCCACTGGCCGGTCCTGATCAGCACGTCCGCCAGGTTGGCGAGGCCAACGGCGATCGACCGGCGCTCGCCGAACTCGCGCTTGATGGCGAGGGACTGCTCGAACAGCCGCTGCGCGCGATCGGTGTTTCCATCGTCCAGCTCTAGCAGCGCCAGGTTGTTGATCGCGACCGACATGCCGCGCCGGTCGCCGATCTCGGCGCGCAGTTCCATCGCCCGTTCGAAGCCCCGCCGGGCGCCCTCGTGGTTGCCGAGATAGCGGTTGGCCGAGCCGATGACGGTGGCGGCGAGCGTCATCCGCGTCTTCAGGCCGAGCGGGCCGAAGATCGCCATCGCCAGCTCGGCCTGCCTGACCGCCTCGCTGTAGTCGCCGTTCTCCGCCGCCAGCACGGCGGCGGCGCAGTAAGCACGGCCGGTGACCTCGTCCGCGCGGTCGCCCACGGTCGTGAGGAACTTGCCGAGCCAGTCGCGGCCGACCGCGAGTCGGCCGCTGAACAGCCACCAGCGCCACAGCGCCGAGCTGACGTGCAGGCCGAGGTCGATGTCGCCGTTCTCGCCCGCCCAGTGCATGGTCAGGTCCAGGTCGGGGACGGCGGCCTCAAGCCGGGCGGCCCACTCGGCCGCGTCCGCTCCGGCCAGCTCGAGCTCGCTGTCGGCGGCCACGCTGGCGAAGTGGAGGGCGTGCCGGCGTCGGGCGGCCGGGCCGTCCCTGCCCCGCTCCAGTTGCAGCGCGGTGAAGGTGGCGATGGTCTCGAGCAGGCTGAACACGTTCTGCTCGCCGCCGCGGGTGACCATCAGCCAGGACGAGTCGACCAGCGCCCGGGTGGTGGCGATCGCGGTCGGCGCGTCCACGTCAAGGATCGCCTGCACATCGGCGATACGGAAAGGCCCGGCGAGCACGCTGAGCATCGCCAGCCGCCGCTGCTGCTCGGCGGTGAGCAGATCGTAGCTCACCTGGAGCACGTCGGCCAGCCGCCGGCCGCCGGGCTGCCCCGGCTGACCCCGCTGGGCCGGCTCGGAGTCGAGCAGGACCGCCCGCTGCTGCAAGATCTCCCGGACCGACAGCGTGCCGACCCAGCCGGCGATCAGCTCGATCGCCAGCGGCAGGCCGTCGAGACGGCGGCACAGCTCGGCGATCGCGCCCGGCGCGACGTCGGCGGCGCGGAAGTCGGGCAGCCGCTCGCTCGCCCGGGCGATGAAAAGCCGGACCGCGTCGGAGTCGGCGATGTCGGCCGCCTCCGCCGCCGCGGCGGGGCAGCCGAGCGGCGGGACGGTCCAGCAGACTTCGCCCGGCACGCCGAGCACGACCCTGCTGGTGACCACGATCCGCAGTTCAGGCACCGCGTCGAGCAGCTCGCCTGCCAGCTCGGCGACCTGATCGGCCAGCCGCTCGGCGCCGTCCAGCAGCAGCAGCTTTCGCTTTCCGGCCGACAGCGCCGCCTGCAGCGACTGAATCAGCGGCGTGGACTGCTGGTCATGGACCTGGAGCCGGGAAGCCAGGGCGGAGGCGAGCGTGCGCGGAGACCGCACCTGCTCGAGCGGGACGAACACCACGTCGGCGTCGTCAGCGGGACGGCGCCCGAGCACCTGGGCCGCCAGCCTGCTCTTGCCCACCCCGCCCGGGCCGATCAGCGTGATCAGCCGCGACTGGAGCAGCAGCTGCGCCAGCTCGGCCAGCTCGCGCTCGCGGCCGACGAAACTGGACCTCGCCACCGGCAGCGCGGTGCTGTCACCGGGGGCGGCCGTCCGGTCGACCCCGTCGGCCTCGTCAGCGGCAACGCCGGCCTCAAGCTCGGCCAGCGTCGCCAGCGACTTGGCCGAGATCTGGGTGCGGCCGGACTCCCATCGGTTGACCGTGGCGAAGGAGACGCCCAGCCGCCGGGCCAGCTGCTCTTGGCTCAGCCCAAGACGACGGCGCAAGTGGCGAAGCCGCTCGCCAACCGAATCCTCACCGCCAGGCCCAGACACCCTCAAAGGGTACGATTTTTCCGCCGCTTCGGCAGGTGGTAGCGGCAGCGGCCCGGGCGGACAGGGTACCAGTGCGGTTACAGGGCCTGCCGCCGCTCCAGGTACTTGAGGGCAACCCAGCCGATCGGCACCGGCAGCCAGAACGTCAGCAGCCGGTAGAGCAGCACCGAGCTGACCGCGACCGTGCTCGGCAGCCCGGCCGCGATGAGCCCGGCCGACAGGGCCGTCTCGACCGCGCCGAGGCCGCCGGGGGTGGGGACCAGGGAGCCGATCGCGCTCCCGGTCAGGTAGACCACCGCGACGCCGGCGATGCCGACGGAGCCGCCCAGTCCGTGGATGCACACGTCGAGGCAGCCGATGTACGCGGCGCTGAGCAGGAGCGCGCCGCCGATCCCCTGGGCGAGCTTGCGCGGGTGCTGCGCCATCTGCAGCAGCTGCGGCAGCACCTGGTTGATCGTCGGCGCCACCCGGGCGCGGACCAGCCGGCGCCCGGCCGGCAGGGCGGCTACGACCGCCACCACCACGACCAGCCCGGCGAGCACGAAGTACGCCGCGACCGGCACCTTGATCGGGCTTTTGCTCTCGTTGGTGCCGGTCAGCGCGATGAAGATGACGAGCAGGGAGATGTGCAAGACGAACGCCATCACCTGCGACACGCCGACGCTGGCGGCGGCGTTGGCGGCCGATATCTTCCGGCGCTGCAGGTAGCGGATGTTAAGCGCGGCCCCCCCGACGGCGGCCGGCGTCACCAGCGTGACGAACGAGCTGGCGAGCTGGACGAAGACCGTGAGCCCGAAGCTCAGCCGCTCGGTCACGAACCCGGTCAGTGATAGTGCCGCGCCGACGTAGGTCAGCGCGGAAAACGCCAGCGCCGCGATGGTCCAGCGCCAGTTGGCCGTGCGCAGGACCTCGGTTAGGCTTTCCCGCGCGAGCTCGCCCGCGAGCAGGTACGCCGCCACCACGGTGACGACCATGGTGGCCAGGGTGCGCAGCCGGATGCGCTCCAGCTGCACCGGCACGACCTCGCCGCCGGGGATATGGGCCAGCAGCCGCTTGCGCAGCGCCGACAGCACGTCCCGGCGGCGGCGCAGCGCGTGCCGGGTGGAACGGGCGAGCGCGACCGTCTGGAGCAGCGGCACGACCGAGATGATCTCGTCGGTCGGGATCTTCTCCAGCGCCAGGTCAGCGGATCTGTCCGGTCCGACCACGAGGGCGAGCTCGGCCATCAGCTGCGCCCGGTCGAGGCGGATCTGCAGGTCGGTGGCGGCGACGTCACCCGCGGTCGGGGGGAGCAGCATGACGCGGTCGCCGCCGGTGAGCAGGATGTGGCCGGCGGTGAGCGCGCGGTGCGTGACCCGGTGCGCGTGCAGCCGCAGCACGGCGTCCCAGACGTGGCCGAGCTGGACGTCGGTCGGCTGGCTGTCGTGGTCGGCCAGCGTCGTCCCGTCGTGGTGCTCATAGGCGAGCACGACCGCCTCCTGGCCGGCCCGGACCAGGGCGCAGAGCCGGGGCATGGGCACGCCCGCGTCCTCGGCCGCGTAGGAGAGCAGCGCCAGCCGCTCCACCGCGCGGTCCTGCGAAAGCGGCGCACCCCGCGATACCTGAGTCTGCAGCCGTACCAGCCGGTACAGCCGGTACAGCAGGCCCGCCGCCTGCTGATCCCAGTCGTACACGGAGACGTCGAGCCGGGCTCCGCTGAGCGCGACCGCGGCGTAGCGGCGGGACTCGGCGCCGGCATGCGTGATCCGCCGCATCTCCGATACCGGGCAGCCGGCGGTGTTCAGCGCCGCCGCGATGTCCTCGGCGCTGGGGCGCGTCGGTATCGAGCCCGCGGCGTAGCGGACGCCGAGGCCGATGGCGCCGCCGATGAGCACCGAGATGAGCAGCGACAGCACGGTGGTGGTGGAGGCGGACAGGTTCACCAGCGCGTACACGCAGATGAGCAGCCACATCGCGGTCCGCCAGCGCGTTTGCCGCCCGCCCAGGCCGAGCACGGCCGCGTAGGCGACGAGCGCGGCCAGGTACGCGTCGATCGCCGGGACGTGGAGCGACATGGTGATCGCGCCGGAGAGCCGCGCGGCGACCCGCTGACGCAGCAGGTAGTTGAGGGCCTCCACGACCGCGCCGGCCAGGATGCCGGTCGCCACCGCCTCGGCCAGCGCCCGCGGCTGGCGGCGGGTTATCTGGCGGATGGCCAGCGCGACCGACAGCAGCAGCAGCGCGAACAGCGCCAGCGGCCGCGCGGCGTCGAGCACGGCGTGCGGCACCGACTCGCTCACCTCGACGACGTTCTTTTCCACGCCGTCGGCGGTGGCGCTGGCGACGATGCCGAGGCCGGCCAGCACGACGATGAGGATGAGGCAGGCGATGCAGCGCAGCAGATCGGCCGGCCTGCGGATCCGGTGCTCGCGGTGGTCCTCGACCAGGACCGGCGGCGGCCGCAGGGATGGCGATGTCTGCACCGGGCCGGTCCCGTCCGGCGGCGGGCTAGGCCGTGGTGGCGTCACGGAAAGATTGTTGCACCCGGCAGTAACGGTTCGACCCAGGTGGCGGCGACGGCGCCACCGTCATCGAGCGGGCCGTCAGCCACGGTGACGCCCGCTCGACTACGTCAGTGGCGACCTAGAAGATCTTGTTGATGATGTCGTCGCCGATGCCGAAGCCGGCCCCGGACACGATCGCGCGGCCGAATCCGCCGCCGAGGAACGACTGCAGCATGCCCCCGCCGCCGCCCATCCCGCCCATCCCGCCCATGCCCTGCTGCTGGTAGCCCTGTGGCTGCTGGTAGCCCTGCTGCTGGTACCCCTGCGGCTGCTGGTACCCCTGCTGCTGGTACCCCGGCTGCCCGGTCGACTGCACGTGGTTGTCCACCATCGAGTGGATCGACTGGAGCAGCAGCGACACCTGCCCCTCCTCCTGCTGCACGCCCAGCGCGATCTCCTTCAGGTCGAGCATCCACTCGCGGGCGTTGGTGTCGCCCGCGGCGGCGGCCGTCTGCAGCTTGCCGGCCAGCGTCTGGATCAGCGACGCGGTCTGCTGTCCCTGCTGCTGCAGCTGGGCGTAGTTCTGGTCAACGGTCTGGGGGTCCACTGTGTCCTCCGGTAGCGATTCATGACGGCTGGTAGCGACATTCTGGATAGTAGTCGGCCTGCATGGGGGAGGCCGATGCTTGGCGCCTGAACCGTCCTGTAGCGTGCGGGGCATGCGGATTGGCCTGTTCGTCACCTGCCTGACCGACACGATGTTCCCTGAGACCGGCAAGGCCGTGGTGACGCTGCTTGAACGGCTCGGGCACCAGGTCGAGTTCCCCATGGGCCAGTCGTGCTGCGGGCAGATGCACTTCAACACCGGCTACCGGCGGGACGCCGTGCCGATGGTCCGCGGGTTCACCGCCGCCTTCGACGGCTACGAGGCCATCGTCACCCCGTCGGCGTCGTGCGGCGCGATGGTGCGCGAGTACCACTCGGTGCTCGCGACCGAGTCCGGCGACGCCGCCCTGCAGCGCGACGTGGCCGAGGTCGCGCCCCGGGTGCAGGACCTGTCCACGTTCCTGACCGGGACGCTGAACCTGACCGACGTAGGCGCGCATTTCCCCCATCGCGTGACCTATCACCCCACCTGTCACTCGCTCCGCATGATGCACGTGGGCGACGCGCCGCTTCGCCTGCTGCGGGCGGTGCGCGGCATCGACCTGGTGGACCTGCCGGACGCGGAGACGTGCTGCGGCTTCGGCGGCACGTTCTCGGTCAAGAACCCGGACGTGTCGGCGGCCATGTGCGCGGACAAGGTGGCGGCGATCAAGCAGACCGGGGCCGAGGTGGTCTGCGCGGGCGACAACTCGTGCCTGATGCACATCGGCGGCGCGCTCAGCCGACAGCGCGCCGGCGTGACCGCGATCAGCCTGGCGGAGATCCTCGCGTCCACCGGAGAGCCGGCGTGACCGCCGGGACGGGCCTGACCGGCCGCGTCATCGAGCCTGGGGCGGCCGGCGTGGCCGCCGAGACCGGCAGCATGCCGACCTACCTCGGCATGCCCGCCTTCCCGGAGGCGGCGAAGGCAGCCGTGGCCGATTCCCAGCTCCGCCGCAACCTCACCCACGCGACGACCGCGATCAGGACCAAGCGCGCGAAGGCCGTGGCCGAGCTGGACGACTGGGAGGAGCTGCGGCAGGCGGCGAAGGCGATCAAGGACCACACGCTCGCCAACCTCGACACCTACCTGCTCCAGCTCGAGGAGAACGTCACCAAGGCCGGCGGCCACGTGCACTGGGCCCGCGACGCGGCCGAGGCCAACGCGATCGTGGCGCGGCTGGTCAAGGAGGCCGGGGCCGACAGCGCGGTCAAGGTCAAGTCGATGGCCACCCAGGAGACGGGGCTGAACGAGGCCCTCGCGGCCGACGGCATCCGCGCGATCGAGACCGACCTGGCCGAGCTGATCGTGCAGCTGGGCGAGGACCGCCCCAGCCACATCCTCGTCCCCGCGATCCACAAGAACCGGGCCGAGATCGGCGATCTCTTCCGCCGCACCATGCCCGGCGCCCCCCCAGACCTCCCCGACGACCCGCAACGGCTGGCCGCCGCCGCCCGCTCCCACCTCAGGAACGAGTTCCTCAACGCCAAGGTCGGCATCTCCGGCGCGAACTTCGCCATCGCCGGCACCGGCTCGCTCGTCGTCGTCGAATCCGAGGGCAACGGGCGGATGTGCCTGACCCTCCCCGACACGCTGATCTCCGTGGTCGGGGTGGAGAAGGTGCTGCCGTCCTGGCAGGACCTGGAGGTCTTCCTGGCGCTGCTGCCGCGCAGCTCGACCGCCGAGCGGATGAACCCGTACACCACGATCTGGACCGGCGTCACCCCCGGCGACGGCCCGAACAACTTCCACCTGGTCCTGCTCGACAACGGCCGCACCGCCACCCTGGCCGACCAGACCGGACGGCAGGCGCTGCGCTGCATCCGCTGCTCGGCCTGCCTCAACGTCTGCCCGGTCTACGAGCGGACCGGCGGCCACGCCTACGGCTCGCCCTACCCGGGCCCGATCGGCGCGATCCTCTCCCCGCAGCTGCGCGGCATAACCAGCGCGATCGACGCCTCGCTGCCGTTCGCCTCCTCCCTCTGCGGAGCCTGCTACGAGGTCTGCCCGGTGGCGATCAACATCCCCGAGGTGCTGGTGGAACTCCGGGCCCGCGCCGCCGAAAATCCAAATCATCGGATTGAACGAACCGTGTTCCACCTGTCCGCCTACGTGCTGAGCTCCCCCCGCCGCCTGGCCGCCGCCCAGCGCGCTGCCTCGGTCGGCCGCCATTTCATCGGCCGGTCCGGCCGCATCCGCCGCCTTCCACCGCCCCTGTCCGCCTGGACCGACACCCGCGACGCCCCCGCCCCGCCCCCCGAGTCCTTCCGCGCCTGGTGGTCCCGCACAAGAGGAAGCGCCGAATGAGCACCGCCCGCGACGAGATCCTCGACCGCATCCGCGCCGCCACCGGCACCGCGACTGCCGGCCGGGCTGCGACCCCGGCGCAGGTCGATGCCGCCTACGCCGCCCTCCCGCGCACCTACCGGCGGGCGCACCACGACCCCGCCAGCACCGACATCGTCGCCCTGTTGGCCGAGCGCGCGGCCGACTACCGCGCGGTCGTCGAGCGCGTCCCGGCAACCGACCTCCCCGCGGCGGTCGCCCGCGCGCTGGCCGGCGTCCCGACGTTCCTGGTCCCCGACGGGCTGCCGCCGCAGTGGCTGGCCGACTCGGACCGGATCGTCCGGGACGACCCGCCGCTGTCCGCGCGCGAACTGGATGCGGTCGCAGGCGTGATCACCGGCTGCGCGGTCGCGATCGCCGAAACCGGGACGATCATCCTCGACCACGGACCCGGCCAGGGCCGTCGCGCGCTCACCCTGGTGCCGGACTTCCACCTGGTCGTGGTCCGGGCCGAGCAGGTGGCGGCGGACCTGCCCGACGCCCTCGCCCGGCTCGACCCCGCCCGCCCGCACACCCTCATCTCCGGCCCCTCGGCCACCAGCGACATCGAGCTGATCCGGGTCGAGGGCGTCCACGGCCCCAGAAACCTCCACATCCTCATCTCCGGCTGACGCGAGCAGCTCAGGCGGGGTTAGCAAGGCGGTGGCGGCCGATCATGACGAGGGGGATAACGATGTCGCTCGGCTCCGCCGCAATCCGGTCCGTCGGCCTCGAGCTGCGGGCACCGCCTGATGACGGTCCTCCCCGCCCTCTATGGTGTGTTGGGGCTCTAGTCATTTTATGTCTAAAGTTGAACTTTAGGCATTTCGCCACTTCTAGGTTATTGGGTGTATTTTCTGTCGTATAGCACCGTAAAGCACACCCGATCATTGCGTGCGCCGGAAATGTCTGAATGTAGGACTCAGGCATAATGGGCTATAACGGTCACGCGCCTGCTTGCCGATCACGTCTCCAGGGCCGGGCCGGTGAATCCGTGCCAGCCCGACCCGACCTCGAACACGGCCTCCACGCTGTCGCGGGCGCCGGGGTAGCTGGCGATGGCGTCGGCGGCCGACCATCGTCGCCCCGGATGGCGGCCTGGACCCGCGAGGACCCGCTGCTTGGCTACCTGCTCTGGACCGGTCCCTACTCGGCCGCGGGCCGGGGGATGCTCACCGTCAGCCTGGCCGAGTCGTCCTTCGGCGAGTGCATGACCCACCTGGACGCGCTCGCCGCGCTGCGGTACTGCCCGGCCGGGCAGTACCGGGGCGACGTACTCGGCCGGCTCTCCCTGCTGCTGAGCGAGCTGGGCCGGGTAGCGCAGGCGGACGCGGCCCCGGGCGGGCCGCTGGCCGGCGCCCCGATCCACCCGGCCGTGGGCGGGCGATCCGGCTGCTCGAGTCGGACGTAGCGCGCCGCTGGGCGAGCTGGCCGAGGAACTGCACCTGGCGCCCGGCTACCTGGTACGGCTGTTCAAGTCGGCCACCGGCCAGCCGCCGATGGCGTACCTGGCCCAGGTCCGCGCGGAGCAGGCGGCCGTGCTCCTGCTGCACTCGGACGAGCCGGTTACCCGCACCGGGCGCGCCGTCGGGTGGCCCGACCAGAACTACTTCGCCCGCCGCTTCAAGGCCCACTACGGCCTCAGCGCCACCACCTACCGCGAACGCTTCGCCACCCGCGCCGTCCACCTCCACGGCCGGGAAGAACCGCGCGCCGCAGGCTGACGTTCATCCGCCCCGCAAGCCGCCGGCGTGGCTTAGGGATAACGATTCCGTTGCGAGCGCGGATGCACCCATTGACACTGTTATGGCCCGACCTGAGACTACGGGGCAGGAATTGAAACGTTCTAGGAGCGGCAGATGAGTGCTAGCAGCGGGGCTGGCGGCGATGCCGGCGCACCGGCAGACGTCGGCCAGCTGGCCGATGCGGGCGCGCCGGCAGTCGGCGAGGTCGCGCTGGCGCTGCAGCATGCTGCGAAGTCGTTCGGCGCGGTGCAGGCGCTGATCGACGGCTCGGTCGAGCTGCGCGCGGGCGAGGTGCACGCGCTGCTGGGGGAGAACGGCGCGGGCAAGTCAACCCTGGTGAAGATCCTGGCCGGGGTGTACCAGCCGGACAGCGGCACCCTCGTCGTGGCGGGCCGGGAGGTCACCCTGCACGGCCCGGCGGCGGCCCGGGCGGCCGGCATCGCGGTCATCTACCAGGAGCCGACGCTCTTTCCCGACCTGACGGTGGCGGAGAACATGTTCATCGGCCGCCAGCCGCTCCGCTCCGGGCGCCGGATCGACCAGGGCGCGATGCGGGCGGAGGCGGCCGAGATCTTCAAGCGGCTCGGCGTCCCGCTCGACCCGGGCCGGATCGCCCGCGGCCTTTCCATCGCCGACCAGCAGGTGGTGGAGATCGGCAAGGCGCTGTCGCTGAACGCGCGCGTGATCGTGATGGACGAGCCGACGGCGGCGCTGTCGGCGTCGGAGGTGGCCCGGCTGTTCGACGTGGTGCGGACGCTGCGCGCGCAGGGCGCGGCGGTGCTGTTCATCTCGCACCGGCTGGAGGAGATCTTCACCATCTGCCAGCGGGTCACGGTGATGCGCGACGGCAAGCACGTGCTCACCGACGACGTCAGCAACCTCACCGCGGACGACATGGTCCGGGCGATGGTCGGCCGGGAGCTCGAGAAGCGGTCCCGCGGCGAGCAGGCCGAGCCCGGCCAGACCGTCCTCGAGATATCCCGGCTGACCAGGGAAGGCGTCTTCATCGACATCTCGCTGGCCGTGCGCGCGGGTGAGGTCGTCGCGCTGGCCGGCCTGGTGGGGTCGGGCCGGAGCGAGGTCGCGCGCGCCGTCTTCGGCATCGACAAGTACGACGCGGGCGGGGTCAACGTCCGCGGCAAACCGCTGCGGAAGGCCTCGCCGACCGGGGCCATGGCGGCCGGGATCGGGTTCGTCCCCGAGGACCGGCGTCAGCAGGGGCTGGTCATGGACATGTCGGTGCAGCAGAATGTGGCGCTGGCCTCGCTCGGCCGGCTGCGGCAGGCCGGGTTCATCCGGGCCTCGTCCGAGCGCGCGCTGGCGTCCGACTGGGCGGCGCGGCTGGCCATCAAGTACAGCCGCCTGACCGACCCGGTCTCCATGCTGTCCGGCGGCAACCAGCAGAAGGTCGTGCTGGCCAAGTGGCTCAGCCGCAAGCCCACCGTGCTGATCGTGGACGAGCCCACCCGGGGCATCGACATCGCCACCAAGGCCGAGGTCCACCACCTGCTGCTGCAGCTCGCACGGGACGGCGTCGGCATCCTCATGATCTCCTCCGAACTGCCCGAGGTCCTGCTGGTCAGCGACCGGATCCTGGTCATGCGGGAGGGGCGGCTGGCGGCCGAGTTCACTCGGTCGGAGGCCACCGAAGAGCGAATCATCGCCGCCGCGACCGGCCAGGCCGAGAAACAGCCGGCCGATCAGGCACCAGCCGACGGGGCACCAGCCGACCAGACGGCAGCCGACCCGACGACAGCCGACCAGACGGCAGCCGACTCGACGACCCCGCCGCGGAGGGTGCCGTGACCGCCGAGGTGCTCCGCCGCGAGCCTCCGCAGGCGCCCATCGACACCAGCGAGCGCGGGCTGGCCGAGCGCGTCTTCCGGATCAGGGAATCGGGCATCGTCGTCGTGCTGGTGCTGTTCGTCGCGGTCACGGCCGGCTTGCAGCACCGGTTCCTGAGCGCCTCGAACATCCAGTTCGTGCTGGTCAACACCGTGATCTTCGCGCTCCTTGCGCTGGGCGAGACGATGGTCGTGGTGAGCAGGAACGTCGACCTGTCGGTCGGCTCCGTGCTCGGCATGTCGGCCTACCTGTCGGCCAACCTGTTCGGCCGCCATCCCGGCATCCCCATCCCGGTCGTGTTCCTGGTCGGCTTGGGGATCGGCCTCGGCTGGGGGATCGTGAACGGCCTGGTGGTCGCGGCCGGCCGGGTGCCCAGCCTGGTCGTTACCCTGGCCAGCCTCTACATCATCAGGGGAATCGACATCCTGATCGTCGGCGGTGGCATGGTCACCGCCAACACGCTGCCAGGATCGTTCGTCGACATCCCCAAGGAGACCGTGCTCGGCATCCCCTACGTCGCCATCGCGGTCGCCGTCGTGGTCGCGATCGGCGCCTATTACCTGCGATCCTTCCGGTCCGGGCGGGATCTCTACGCGATCGGCTCCAACCCCGACGCCGCGCGCCTGGCCGGCATCCCGATCGGCCGCCGCGTCTTCATGTCGTTCGCGGTGAGCGGGGCGATCGCCGGCGTCGCGGGCGTGCTGTGGGCCGCGCAGTACGGGACCGTCGACTCGACCGCGGGGACGGGCTACGAGCTCACCGTGGTGACCGCCGTCGTGGTCGGCGGGGTGGCGATCTTCGGCGGCAGCGGCAGCGCGGTGGGCGCCGCGCTGGGCGCGCTGCTGCTCGCCACCATCAACTCCGCGCTCTACGTGCTCGGCATCTC
>Ga0302314_10010128_pt1 | contig 16543 bp, 17 predicted proteins | sample III_Palsa_N2_3_FD_200533 | JGI IMG/M metagenome (GOLD analysis project Ga0302314, IMG submission 200533) | Peat permafrost microbial communities from Stordalen Mire near Abisko, Sweden - III_Palsa_N2_3 | ecosystem: Environmental > Terrestrial > Soil > Palsa > Peat permafrost | place: Sweden... | reverse complement strand
CGCAGTGCCCCGCGCGACGACCGCAACGGCCCGCGCGGCGGCGACCGCAGTGCCCCGCGCGACGACCGCAACGGCCCGCGCGGCGGCGACCGCGGAGCACCCCGTGGTGGCGACCGCAACGGCGCGCGTGGCGGCGACGGCAACGGCCAGCGCGGTGACCGCCGGAGCGCCCCGGGCGGACCCGGCGGTGCCCAGCGTGGCAACGCTCCCGGTTCCGGTGCCGACCGCAGAGGGGGCGGCGGCACCGAAGGCGGAGCAGGCCGCGGCGGCGCCCAGTCGACCCCGGCCAGCGGTGCGATGGCCGACGCGCTGCGCCGGGCCGGGCTGCTGGGCGGCAAGGACGCCCCCGGCGGTGCCCAGGGCCGCCGTTCCGACCGCCCGTAACTCCCGGTCGTGACCTCGGCCACCAGCAGGTCCGGCCACCCGTAGTTCCCGGTCGCCCGCTCGCCGGGCGCCGCCCGTAGGCTGCTGCTATGGCGAGTATCGAAGATTTCAGGCGGCTGGTTGCGGGTGACCACGGCCTCGTGGTGGTGTCGGCGACCAGAGGCGACGGGACGATCTCCTCGTCGGTGGTCAACGCGGGCGTGCTGGCGCACCCGGTCAGCGGCGAGACCGTGGTCGGCATGGTGGTGCGGGGCGGCACCAAGAAGCTGGCCTACTGGCGGGAGCGCCCGTACGCGAACGTCGTCATCCGGTCCGGCTGGCAGTGGGCCGCCGTCGAGGGCGGCGTCGGCCTGATCGGTCCCGATGACCCGGACCCCGCCATCGACGCGGACCGGCTGCGGCTGCTGCTGCGCGAGGTCTTCACCGCCGCGGGCGGTACGCACGACGACTTCGCCACCTACGACAAGGTGATGCACGACGAGCGCCGCACCGCCGTCTTCGTCCACCCCGGTCGGGTATACACGAATCCGGGCCGGTAGGAGCAGGGGCCGCGTACCGGCGGACCCGCAAGTCTGCCTTACCGGTCCGTAGCGCCCGCCGTACCGGCAGCCTCGAACTTTGCCCGCCGAGCCCGGGCCTAGTTCGAGGCTGCCGCATCCCGCGCGCTAGCCTCGGGCTATGCAGACGGAACGGCGCATCTTCGCGACGGCGGACGGCCGGCACATCGAGTACCTGACGGCGGGACCGGAGGACGGGCTCCCGCTGGTGGTGCACGAGGGCACGCCGATGGGCCTGGTTCTCAACTCCAGGCTGGCGAACGCCGCCGCCGAGCGCGGCTTGTGGCTGGTGCAGGCGGCCCGCCCCGGCTATGAGGACTCGACAGCACGACCCGGCCGGATCGTCGCCGATGTTGCCGCTGACACTGCCGCCCTGCTCGACGCGCTGGGCGCGGACCAGTACGTGTCGATCGGTTTCTCCGGCGGCGGCCCGCACACGCTAGCCTGCGCCGCGCTCGCGCCCGGACGCTGCCTGGGCTCCGCCTCCGTCGCCGGGGTCGCGCCGTACCAGGCCGCGGGCCTCGACTTCCTGGCGGGCATGGGCCCGGAGAATATCGAGGAGTTCGGCGCCGCCGTTAGTGGTACGGACACGCTGACCGCCTTCCTCGACAAGGAGGCCGCCGCCCTCGCCGATATCACGGGGGAGCAGATTGCCGCGTCGCTCGGCGGGCTCATTTCCGGGGCCGACGCTGCCGTGCTGACCGGCGGGTTCGCCGATGACCTGGCCGCGGGCCTGCACGGCGCGCTGCGCAACGGCATCGCCGGCTGGCGCGACGACGACCTCGCGTTTGTGGCCGGCTGGGGATTCGACCTGGCCGCCGCGGCCGGCCGGGTGGCGGTCTGGCAGGGCGACCAGGACAACATGGTCCCGTTCGCGCACGGTCAGTGGCTGGCCGCGCATATCCCCGGTGCCCGCGTCCACCTGCGACCCGGCGCCGGGCACCTCACCATGACCGTCACCGCTATCGACGCAATCCTCGACGATCTGCTCGATATGGCCGGCCGCTAGCATCGGTACTGTGAGCGTTTCGTCGTCCCCAGACCAGCCCGCGGTCGGCTCCCCGGGCGAGGCCTCTGCCGCCGGCCCCGACACCGGCGTGCCCGATTCGTTCGACCGGCTGTGGACACCGCACCGGATGGCTTACATCAAAGGCGCGGGCAAGCCGACCGGCCCTGGCCCCGACGAAGGCTGCCCGTTCTGCATCGCGCCGACGCTGAGCGACGAGGACGGCCTGATCGTGGCCCGCGGCGAGCTCGTCTACGCGATCATGAACCTCTATCCATACAACAGCGGCCACGTGCTGATCTGCCCGTACCGGCACCTGGCCGACTACACCGAGCTGACCGCCGCCGAGTCGGCCGAGTTCAGCGACTACACGCGGCGCGCGATCATCGCGCTGCGCGCCGTCTCGGGACCGCACGGCTTCAATATCGGGATGAACCTCGGCACCGTCGCGGGGGCGGGCATCGCCGCCCACCTGCACCAGCATGTGGTGCCGCGCTGGGGCGGTGACACCAACTTCATGCCTGTCGTCGGCGTTACCCGGGTGCTGCCCCAGCTGCTGGCCGACACCCGCAAGCTGCTCGCCGACGCCTGGCCGTAAGCCGGATCACGATGGCACACAGTGCTGCGAGCAGCAGCTGGACCGCCGAGTGGTTCGGGACGACGACCTTCCGGGTCCGCCGCCCCGGGCTTGACCTGTTCTTCGACGGCTACCTCGACCGGCTGCCCGGCCTGGACCCGGTCGGTCTGCGAACCGGGGAGGTCCAGCGGGCCGATTTTGTCTTCGTCAGCCACGCGCACTTCGACCATCTCTACGGCGTGGCCGCGATCGCCCGCTTGACCGGGGCCACGGTGGTGGCCTCTCCGGAAAGCGCCCGGGTGCTGCGCCAGGACGGTGTTCCCGACGAGCAGCTGCTGATGGTCACCGGCGGCGAGACGGTGCGCTGCGGCCCGGCCGTCTCCGTCCGGGTGCTTCCGGCGCTTCATTCCTGCCTGTTCGCGGCGAGCGCCGACCCGGCAGTGGACTGCCTGGGCGACCTCGGGATCAGCGCCCAGGACCGGTGGCGCGCGGTTCAGGGCATCTTCGCCGGCGGGTTCCAGCAGGCGGGATCGTCGCCGGTGGCCGACGCGATGCGGACCATGCTGGACCACAGTTCGATGCACGACGGGGGCCAGCTCGCCTACCTGCTGCAGACCGGAGACGGATCAGCGCTGTTCAGCGGCAGCTCCGGCTACTGGCCCGGCATCTTCGCCGGCCTGCGGCCCGATGTCGCTTTCCTGGCGCTGGCTGGCCGGCCGAACGTGTCCGGTGAGCCCTACCAGGGGTCCTCGGCCCGCTTCATGCTGGAACAGGTCGAGACCTTGCGCCCGGGCAAGGTGTGCTTCTGCCACCACGACCCGTTGCTGCCCGGGCAGCCGTGGACCGACATCACCGCGGCGGCCGCGCTGCTCGAGTCGGCCAAGCCTGGCAGCTACTTCACCCTCGGATACGCCACACCTTTGCCCGTGTTCGCTTAGCGTCCGGAACTACGCGTCCGGTTTCCCTGGCTCAGGGGTGTCAGTGGCGGAGGAAGGTCAGCACCGCGAGCACCCGGCGGTGGTCTTCGGCCGCCGGTGCCAGGCTGAGTTTGCTGAAGATGCTGCCGACGTGGGTCTCGACCGTTTTGGGGGACATCCATAGCTGGCGGGCGATCGCCTGGTTGGACCTGCCCTCGGCCATCAGGGCGAGCACGTCGTGCTCGCGTCCGGTCAGGGTTCGCAGCGGACTGTCCTGGCGCTGCCGTGCGACCAGCCGGGAGACCACCTCAGGGTCGATGACCGACTCACCACTGGCGACCCGGCGGATTGCGCTGGTGAACTGCTCGATGTCAGCGACTCGTTCCTTGAGTACGTAGCCGATGCCCCGAGGGTCGTCGGCGAGCAAGTCGAACAGGACCTCGGTCTCGACGTGCTGCGACAGGACAACCACGGCGGTGCCCGGCCACAGCTGGCGGATCTGCCTGGCCGCCTTCAACCCTTCTGTCGTCTGGGTGGGCGGCATCCGGATGTCGGCCAGCACGACCGCTGGGCGCAAGGCAGCCACTAGCTGCAGCAGCCGGCCGGCGTCCCCGGCGGTACCGGCGACGTCCATCCCCGCATCGGCGAGCAGCCGGCTCAGCCCCTCGCGCAGCAGCACCGCGTCCTCGGCGATGACCACGCGCAGCGGCGCCGGTCCGGCGGCGCTCACCGGCACGGGATTGCCGCCTCGATCCGCGTGCCGCGGTCGGCAGCGTCCTCTACCCGCAGCGTGCCGCCGACCGAGGCCACCCGGTCGGCGAGACCGCGCAGCCCCGATCCCGCCTCCGGCCGGGCCCCGCCGGGCCCGTCATCGCTGACCTCTACCACGAGCTGCTCCGTCCGCTGGCTGATGGTCACTCGCGCGGTCGCGCGCGGGGCGTGCTTGGCGACGTTGGCCAGTGCCTCCGACATGACGAAGTAGGCGGTCGCCTCGACCGGGGCGGGAAACCTCCCGGCAGGCACGGCGCCGATGACCACCGGGACGGGGGACCGCTCGGCCAGCGACTGGATGGCGCCCGCAAGCCCAGACTCGGTCAGTACTGCCGGGTGGATGCCGCGCGCCAGCTCCCGCAGCTCGGCGATGGCCTCCCCAGCTTCCTTGCTCGCACTCTCGAGCAGTTCCTGCAGGGCTGGGCTGACTCCCTCGGCCTGGCGGCGCGCCATTGCCAGCGCCAGGCTCAGCGTCACCAGCCGCTGCTGGGCGCCGTCGTGCAGGTCCCGTTCGATCCGGCGCCGCGCGGTGTCGCCTGCTTCGACGATCCGCGCGCGGGAGGCGCGGACCTGCTCGAGCTGGTCTCGGACCTCGGCTTGGAGGCGGGCATGCTCAAGCGCCAGGCGCGCGGCCGCGGCGGCCGCGCGCACCAGCTCAGGCTCGTGCCGCAGTTCCGCGTCGTGGATGAGAATGGCGTCGCCCGCGGGCCCGAGCGGCGTGTGCATCCGTCCGGCAGGCGGCGGGCCCGCCGGCAGCCCATGCGTGTCCAGGTAGCCGTCGCCGTCAGCGGCGCGGAACGCGAGCCGCAAGCTCGGGTCACTGAGCGCCTTGGCCAGGGCGTCCCGCAGCAGGTCAGGATCGGGACCGGGCTCGAGGTTCACCAGGGCGGCCCCGAGCGCCCCGGCCGCGTTCCGCGTCAGCAGCATCCGCACCCCGTACGCGATCGGTCCCGCCGCCAGGATCAGCGGGCACACGCCGTACACGACAACGCCAGAGAGGCCGGTGTCGTAGTCCGAGACGATCTCCAGGAGCTCGAGATAGACGGCGACCGGCAGGCTGAACCAGATCATCCAGGTCAGCGCGCGGCGCGCGTAGCCGCGGGCGGACATCCAGTGCCGGGCGATGCGCGCCACGATAGTGACCGTGAGGCAGGTGCTGACGACGGTGACGATCAGGTTGCCGGCCCCGTTCAGCTGGGTGCTCCCCGGGAGCATGAGCAGATTGGCCGGGCACCCGGACCCGCAGCCGGTGAAGCGGGGATTCCAGAACAGCGTGACGACGATGTTGCTGCCGATATTCCAGGCGTAGTTCGCGGCCACGAGGGCGCGGTCGAACCGGGAACGCAGCCGCCCGTACGGCCAGGCCAGCGCCAGGTGAGCGAGGAATGGCTGGTAGAGCGTGTTGCAGATATAGCCGATGGTGAACGGAAGCGCCGCGTGCAGGTCCGTCAGCCAGCCGAGCATCCACGCGTAGCCGGTGACGGTGAACAGCAGGCCGATCCGCTCCGCGGGACGGAACTGCCAGGCAGCCAGTCCGACCAGCAGGTAGGCCAGCAGGACCACGGTCTGGGTAATGACGAAGATCGGCGGCGCGGGCGGGCCCGGCCAGCCGCCATAGTAGGGCGCCAGCACGGTGAACGCGGTCGCCGCTATGGCGCCCGCGATAAGCGCGGCTCTCAGCCGGGGGGACACGACGGTCTCTTGCCCGGGCGGGCACCGTTGTCTTGGCGGGCACCGTCAAGGAAAGCCTGCAGGACCATTCCCGACAACTGGTCCTTGGGCACGAACCCGGCCGCCTCGCTGGCCGCGATCAGCCCGCCGTAGTCGCTTGCCTCCCTGGTCGAGGTCAGCACGATCACCGGCGCGTCGCCTTGGCGGGCTAGCCGCCGGGCCACCTCGAATCCGTCTGTATCGGGCAGCTGAATGTCGAGCAGCACCAGCCGCGGCCGCACGCTGCGCGCCGCCTCGGCCGCCTCCGCGCCGGTGGCCGCCTCGGCGACGGTAAATCCGTCCTGTTCCAGCATCGCCCGTGCGAACACGCGGAAACCGTCATGGTCGTCGACGACAAGAATCTCTGCCCGGGGTTTCACCGCCTCAGTGTCACACCGCGCCGGTCGGATTGCATCAGGGCTGGCCCCGATTACGGAGCCGGGCTTGCCCCGATGCCCGGCGGGGCGCAGCCGCCTAGCGTCCGGGTTAACAGGGCGCTGGGGATCATGGCGCCGCTGAACGGGAGGTGAGGCAGATGAAGGACAGCAGGCCCGGCCGGATAGCCGCGCTGCTGGCGGCGTGCGCGGCGGCCACGGCGTGGATCGCGGGATGTGCCAGCGGCACGGGTGCGCACTCGACGGCAGCGCCGCCAGGGTCGCCTGATGCGGTGGCGGAACGCGCGGCCACGGAGAACTGGCTGGCGGCAACTAACCAGATGTGGACCAGGAACGACTTCGCTTCGCTTAACCAGGTGACGACCGGGGAGGCTCGCCAGGTGTACCTGGCCGAGCAGCGCGGTGCCGCTGGCTCGCCGACCTCCGGCCGAACGCCGCTCCGGCTGTCCGGCTTGTCGGTCACGGTGCCCTGTCAGGTGGGCGCCACCACCTTCGTCGCCTATGCGGATACCAACGTATTTACGCTGGGGCAGTCGATGCAGTCGGTGGCCATGGTGTTCCAGCGGCAAGGCGGCGCGTGGAAACTAGCCACGGTAGTGACCAACAACTCCGGCGGCTGGCCCGCGTTGTGCCGGTCCGGCCTCGCCCCCACCGTGGCCCCGTCCGGCGCGCCGGCGCCGGACGCCCTGCCGTCGGACAGTTACCTGGCCGACCTCACCAGGGTCCTCGACGGTGCCGCTACCGGCGCCGCCAGCACCCGCGCCTCCGTCGCGCCGTTCGCGCTCAACTCGTGGTTCACCGGTCCCAACTCGATGACCACCCAGTTCGCCACCGAGACAGCGCAGGATCAGGCCGCGGGCGTCACCTTGGCGGTGCGGTTCACTCCGGCCGCAGACCAGGTGGTCGCCCTGCCGCTTGCGAACGGAGCCGGATTCTGGCTCATTGGCGTCTTCGACCAGATCAGTGCCTATCACTGCGCCGCTGGAAGCACCAAGGCAACGTGGCCGGACGGGACCACGATCGCCTCCACCCGGCCAGCTGTCGTGCACCGGGAAACCTATACGTTCATCACCAGCTACGCCGCGGTGGACTCGTCGCAGTCGGTCGGCGGGCAGGCCACCCTCGACGGGTTCTTCGGCTGGCAGCTGACTGACGCGGTGAGCTGAGGCCAGTGAGGTTTCGGCGGCCAGCCCCACCGGACCCGGGGGGCTGGCCCCGCGCGGCTAAGCGGGCCGCGAGTCCGCCGCCACCTTGGCCGCCAGGTGTGACGGGAGCGGTTCGTGCCGCAGGTACCCGCGGGTGAACGACCCGGTGCCATGCGACACCGACCGCAGGTCGATCGAGTACCTGGTGATCTCGAGCTCCGGCACCTCAGCCCGGATCTGCGTCCGCCCGGTGCCCACCGGGGCGGTACCGATCACCCGGCCGCGCCGGCCCGACAGGTCGGACATCACCGCGCCGACGTACTCGTCGGGCACCAGGATCGACACTTCGTCGACCGGCTCGAGCAGCATCGGCGACGCCTTCTCGCACGCGTCCCGCAACGCGGCCCGGCCCGCCTTCTGGAACGCCATGTCCGAGGAGTCGACCGGATGCGCCTTGCCGTCGAACAGCGTGACCCGCATTCCGGTCATCGGGTACCCGGCGAGCACCCCGGCCTCCATCTGGGACCTGACGCCCTTCTCCACCGACGGAATGAACTGCCTGGGCACCACGCCGCCGACGATCTTGTCGACGAACTCGAACCCGGTCGCGCCCGACGGCAGCGGCTCGACCTCGATATGACAGATCCCGAACTCGCCGTGGCCGCCGGTCTGCTTCACGTTCCGGCCGAGCCCGCGCGCGGGTGACGAGACCGTCTCCCGCAGCGGCACCCGCAGCGTCACCGTGTCGACCGCCACCCCGTACCGGGCGGACAGCCGGTCGAGCAGCACGTCGGAGTGTGCTTCGCCCATGCACCACAGCACCAGCTGATGGGTCTCCCCGTTGATTTCCAGCCGCATGGTGGGATCTTCGGCGACCAGCCGGCCGAGGGCGGCCGACAGCTTGTCGTCGTCGGCCTTGGAGCGGGCCACGATCGCCACCGGCAGCAGCGGGTCGGGCATCGACCACGGCTCCATCAGCAGCGGCTGCTCGCGCGACGACAGCGTGTCCCCGGTCTCGGCGGTGGACAGCTTCGCCACCGCGCAGATCGCGCCGGCCGGGCCGACGGCCAACGGCCGCTGCTGCTTGCCCAGCGGTGACGTCAGCGCGCCGACCCGTTCGTCGTCGTCGTGGTCGGGGTGCCCGCGCGCGGCTCGCCCGTGCCCGGAGACGTGCACCGACATGTCCGGCCGGAGCGTGCCGGAAAACACCCGCACCAGGGAGATCCGGCCGACGTACGGGTCGGAGGTACTCTTCACGACCTCGGCCAGCAGCGGCCCGTCCGGGTCGCAGGTCAGCCCGGTGGCCGTCTCCCCGGTGACCGCCGAGGCCACCGCCGGCAGCGGGTGCTCAAGCGGAGACGGGAAGGCCTGGGTGATGATTTCAAGTAGCTCGGCCATGCCGATGCCGAGCGCCGAGGAGACGGCAAGGACCGGGTAGAACGACCCGCGGGCGACAGCGGTCAGCAGGTCGCCGATGAGCACGTCCGTCGGTACCGTCTCACCGGACAGGTACCGCTCCATCAGGGTCTCGTCCTCGCTCTCGGTGATGATCCCCTCGATGAGCGAGTCGCGCGCGGGTGCCATCTGCTCGAGGTCGGACTCGGCCGACACCGCCGACGCGCTCCTGGTACCCGACGTGTAGTCGTACAGCGTTTCTGAGAGCAGGCCGATCAGCCCGCTGGCGCCGGTGCCGCCCGCGGCGGCCACCGGCAGGTACAGCGGCAGCACGCCCTCGCCGAACGCGTCCTGGCACTCGGCCAGCACCGTGGGGAAGTCCGCGCGCCCGTGGTCAATCTTGGTGATGACGACCGCCCGGGGCATTCCCACCGCGGCGCATTCGTCCCACAGCAGCCGGGTCACCCCGTCCACCCCTTCGGTGGCCGCGACGACGAACAGCGCGCAGTCGGCCGCGCGCAGCCCGGCCCGCAGGTCCCCGGTGAAGTCGGCGTACCCCGGCGTGTCCAGCAGGTTGACGGTCACCCCGTCGGAAACGAACGGTGTGAGGGTCAGGTTGACCGAGCGCTTCTGCCTGATCTCCACCTCGTCGAAGTCGCTGGCGGTGGTGCCTTCCTCGACCCGTCCCGCCCGGGCCAGCGTTCCCGTGTGCAGGAGGAGCGCCTCGGCCAGCGTCGTCTTCCCGCTACCTGAATGGCCGACAAGCACCACGTTGCGGATACTGTCGGCCCCCGATTCCCTGCCCGCGCCTGCCGGTCCCGCGCCCCCTGAGCTGCCCTTGTCCGTCACTCTCGTCGCCTCCTCGCGCTCGATGAGCTTCCGTAAGCACAGCGTGAACCCGGCAGGCGCATTACCACAAGACCCCGGTGGAGAATCCGTCAGGTTACGCCCAGGTGACATCGAAAGCCGCGAGGCGGCCGGCTGCCCAGCCTCGCTGGCTACCACTAAGATCGTGTCGGCCATGCTGAACTTTCTCCGTCCCTTCTTCGCCCGCCTGTTCGGCCCGCTGATCCAGGCGCTGGCGCGCACGCCGGTCACCCCGAACATGATCACGGTCGCCGGCTGCATCGGCGTCTCCGCGCCCTGCCTCGCCATGTTCCCGATCGGCTGGCTGTTTCCCGGCGCCGCGACCGCGACGGTGTTCACCTTCCTGGACATGCTCGACGGCCAGCTAGCCCGGATTAAGGGCGACTCGGGCCGTTTTGGCGCCTTCCTCGACTCCACGACGGACCGGTTCGCCGACGCGTGCGTATTCGGCGCCATCACCATCTGGTTCATCAAGGTCGATCACCTGCTCGCCGTCGTCAGCCTGTTCTGCCTGGCCAGCGGGCTGTGCGTGTCCTACGTCAAGGCCCGCGCCGAGGGACTGGGCCTGAACGCCAACGTCGGGCTCATCGAGCGCCCGGAGCGGCTGGTGATCGGCCTCACCGCCATCGGCCTGTCCGGCCTCGGAATCCCTTACGTCCTGCCGATCGGCATGTGGGGCCTCGCGGCCGGCACCGCGATCACCCTTTACCAGCGGATGCGCTGCGTCTACCTGGACGCCAAGGCCAAGGACGGGCCGCGAGCGGCCGAGCAGCCCGCCGCTGCGCCGACCGCGCCGGAGCAGCCCGGTGCGGCGACAGCCGCCCCGAAGCAGCCTGATGTCGCGCCACCGCCGCCGTCTGCCACCGCGCCGGGCTCGCCGCCGTCTGCCGCGCCGCCGCCCGCGTCAGTGCGGCCTGGTGTCGCGCCGCCGACCTCCCCGCCGTCCGCATCAGTGCCGTCCGCACCAGTGCCGTCCGCACCAGTGCCCGATGCCGCGCCGACCGCGCCAGAACCGCCCGATGCCGCACCGCCCGCGGCGGCACCGCCCGGCACCGGACCGTCACCGGCGGCAGGCGCCGCCCAGGCCCAGCCGGACGCCTGATGGAAACCTTGCGCGAACGGCTGACCAGCCTGGCCTTCCGGACCGGCTGGAGCCTGGTCTGCCACCTGCCCGAGTCAGTGGCGCGGGCCCTGTTCAACCTGGGAGCCGACATCGCCTGGCGCCGCGAGGGGCCCGGGGTCCAGGTCCTTGAGGGCAACCTGGTGCGGGTGCTGCGGGTGGAAGCGGGTTCCGATGACGTCGATGGCGCCGACCTGCGGGCGCTGTCCCGGTCGGTGATGCGCTCCTACGCGCGCTACTACCGGGAGACCTTCCGCCTGCAGATCATCCCGGACGAGCGCATCCTCGACGGCATGCACGTCAACCAGGAGAACGTCGACCTGACCCTGGAACACATGAGGAACGGCCGCGGCGTCATCTACGCGCTCCCGCACATGGGCGACTTCGAGCAGGCGGGTCGCTGGGTGATCCTGGTCGGCGCTGGCTCGATCGTCGCGCCCGCCGAGCGCCTCAAGCCGGAGTCGGTGTTCCAGAAGTTCCTCGCGTTCCGTGAGGGCCTCGGCATGGAGATAGTGCCGACCAGCGGCGGCCCGCATCCGTTCGGCGTGATGGCCCAGCGGTTGCGGGCGGGCAACCTGGTGACCATCGTCGCCGACCGGGACCTGTCCGACACCGGCGTCGAGGTGGACTTCTTCGGCGAGAAGGCACTGTTCCCGGCCGGCCCGGCGGCCCTCGCGGTGCAGACCGGCGCGGCGCTGATGCCGGTGTCGTGTTCGTTCGTCGGCGAGTCCGAGTGGGCCGCGCACGTCTACGACGAAATCCCCGTTCCGGCCGACGGGAACCGCCGGCAGAAGGCCGCCGCCATGACCCAGGAGCTCGCCCGGGTCTTCGAGGAGGCGATCCTCGAGCACCCCGAAGACTGGCACATGCTGCAGAAACTGTTCGTCAGTGACCTGGACCCCGAACGGCTCGCCCGCAACCGCGCCCGCGCCCTGAACGGGACGTCGGCGACGGCGGTCACCGCCAGCGAGGCCGGGCCGGCCAGCGCGCTGAACGCGGTCGACGAGGCGGCCCCGGCCAGCCAGCCGGGCCCGCAGAACGGGCCGGCCGCATGAACTGGCAGGTGACACGCACGTGCGGATAGGGATCGCCTGCCCGTACTCCTGGGACGTGCCCGGGGGAGTGCAGCAGCACATCAGGGACCTGGCCGAGACGCTGATTGAGCTCGGCCACGAGGTCTCGGTGATCGCGCCCGCCGACGATGACCGGCCGCTGCCGGCCTACGTGGTCCCGGCGGGCCGGGCGATGCCGGTCCCGTACAACGGCTCGGTCGCCCGGCTGGCATTCGGCCCGCTGTCGGCTAACCGGGTCCGCCGCTGGCTCAAGGACGGCGCGTTTGACGTGCTGCACGTGCATGAGCCCGCGGTGCCGTCACTGTCGCTGCTCGCCTGCTGGGTGGCGTCCGGGCCGATCGTGGCGACCGTGCACACGGCCATGCGCAAGTCCCGCTGGCTGCTGGCGTCGCAGCCGGTGCTCCGCTCGGCCCTGGAGAAGATCGACGGCCGGATCGCGGTGTCTGAGGCGGCGCGAACGACGTTCGTCCAGCAGCTGGGCGGCGACGCGGTCCTCATACCGAACGGGCTCGCCACCCGCCGCTACCGGCACGCTGAGCCGCTCGACGGCTGGCCGGGCACTGGCGGCGCGATCGGTTTCCTCGGCCGGATGGACGAGACCCGTAAGGGCCTGCCGGTCCTGCTGCAGGCCTTCGAGCTGCTGGCTCCCGGCCGGCCGGGCCTGCGGCTGCTGATCGGCGGCAACGGCGACGCGGAAGAACACCGGGACACTCTGCCGGCCGAGCTGCGCGACCGCGCTGTCTTCCTCGGCGAGGTGTCGGAGGAAGACAAGATCCGGCTGCTGCACTCCGTAGACGTCTTCTGCTCGCCGAACACCGGCGGCGAGTCATTCGGTATCGTCACCGCGGAGGCGATGGCCGCGGGCGTGGCCATCGTCGCCAGCGACATCCCCGCCTTCCGGGACGTGCTGCGCGACGGCCAGGCGGGCGAACTGTTCGCCGCCGGCGATCCGGCCGCGCTGGCGAGCGCGGCCGCCCGGCTGCTGGACGACCCTGCCCGCTGCGCGGAGTTGTCCGCCGCCGCCCTGGACGCGGTGGCCGCCTACGACTGGGGCATCGTCGCCCGGGACGTGGTCAGCGTCTACGAGACCGTCGTCCTCGGCCGGACCCCGGTCGGCATCACCGAGTGACAACCGAAACAGTCCGGCCAGTGATAACAGCGAGAAATGAGGACGCCAGGTGACCTGGACGATCATCGTGCTCGCGGTGCTGGTGGTGGTGCTGTGGGGTTTCTGGGTCTCCTGGCGGGCCAGCCGCCTCGACCGGATGCACAACCGGGTGGAGGCAGCCCGGACCGCGCTCGACCTCGCCCTGGTCCGCCGCTGGTCAGCGGCCGGCGACCTCGCCTCGTCCGGGCAGCTCGACCCGGCCACGTCCATGCTGCTCGCCGACGCGGTGCTGCGGGCCCGGCAGGCCGACCCGGCCGAGCGCGACCTGGCCGAGAGCGACCTGACCCGGGCGCTGCGCGCTACCCTCGGCGATCCCGACTTCCGGGCGGAGCTCGCGGCCGGCGACCCGAGCGACCCGGACGGCCCGGAAGACTCGGCGGAACTGCTCACCGCGGTCGAGCGGGCGGCGCAGCAGGTGTCCATCGCCCGGATGTTCTACAACGACCTGGCCGGGCGCACCCTCGACGCCCGCCGCCGCCCCCTCGCGCGGGTGCTGCACCTGTCCGGCCGGGCCCGGCAGCCCGAGTTCTTCGACATGGACGACGCGCTGGTGGACGGGGAAGGCTAGCCCGCCAGGTGCCCCGGCCGGCGCTGGCCGCTCGGGCTAACCGGACCGCGCGCTGGGCCAGCGCTGACCGCGCCCGGGTCCGCGGCTGACCACGCTCGGGTCCGCGGCTGAGTGCGCTCAGGTCCAATTGCCGTGATTGGCTCGCGCCTGCCCGGCCGCGCGCTACCCCGCCTACCAGCACATACGATGGAGGAAGCGTGCCACCGCGGCGCTGGTAACCGCCGTCCCTCATGGAGGTGATGCAAGCGCGCACGCCCGTACCAGGAGGTTTCACAGTGTCCACCGCCGACGCCCAGCCAGACAGCACGAGCACCGGGTCGCAGCCGAGCGCGCCCGCGACCGGCACCGCCCGCGTCAAGCGCGGCATGGCCGAGATGCTCAAGGGCGGCGTGATCATGGACGTGGTGACGCCCGATCAGGCGAAGATCGCCGAGGACGCCGGCGCGGTCGCGGTGATGGCGCTCGAGCGGGTCCCGGCGGACATCCGCGCCCAGGGCGGGATCGCCCGGATGAGCGACCCGGACATGATCGACGGCATCATCAGCGCCGTTTCGATCCCGGTGATGGCCAAGTGCCGGATCGGCCATTTCTCCGAGGCCCAGGTGCTGCAGGCGATCGGCGTCGACTACATCGACGAGTCCGAGGTGCTCACCCCGGCCGACGAGGCGCACCACGTGGACAAGTGGAAGTTCACCGTTCCCTTCGTCTGCGGCGCGACCAATCTTGGTGAGGCGCTGCGCCGGATCGGCGAGGGCGCCGCGATGATCCGCTCCAAGGGCGAGGCGGGCACCGGCAACGTGGTCGAGGCCACCCGGCACATGCGCTCGCTGAGCCAGGGCATCCGCCGGCTCACCGGCCTGCCGCCGGAGGAGCTGTTCACCGCCGCCAAGGACCTGCAGGCGCCGTACGACCTGGTCGCCGAGGTTGCCCGGGCGGGCAAGCTGCCGGTCGTCCTGTTCACCGCGGGCGGCATCGCCACCCCGGCCGACGCCGCGATGATGATGCAGCTCGGCGCGGAGGGCGTCTTCGTCGGTTCTGGCATCTTCAAGTCGGGTGACCCGGCCCGCCGCGCCGCCGCGATCGTCAAGGCGACCACCTTCTACGACGACCCGGACGTGATCGCCAAGGTCTCCCGCGGACTGGGCGAGGCCATGGTCGGCATCAACATCGACACCCTGCCCGCCGAGCAGCACTTCGCCGGCCGCGGCTGGTAGCCGACGCACTGGTAACGCCGCGACCGTTGCGGCCGGCCAGCCGGAGCAGGCCTGCCGTCGCCCCGCGGCCGGGAAGATCCGGGCCGCCGACGACGTTACACAGAGCGAATCCTGCGGCTGTGCCTGCGGTGATGCACGCCCGCGACCAGCCCAGCACCCCAGGGAGGAAGCGGACCTTGCCGGTCATTGGAGTACTCGCCCTGCAGGGCGACGTGCGCGAGCACCTGCGTGCGCTCGGCGAAGCGGGTGCGACCGCCACCCCGGTCCGCCGCCTCAGCGAGGTCGAGTCGGTCGACGGCCTGGTCATCCCCGGTGGCGAGTCGACCACGCTGTGGAAGCTGGCAACCGCGTTCGAGCTGCTTGAGCCGGTCCGCAAGCTGATCGCCGGCGGCATGCCGGCCTTTGGCTCGTGTGCCGGCCTGATCATGCTCGCCGACCGCCTGCAGGACGGCGCCGCCGGCCAGCAGACCTTCGGCGGCATCGACATGACCGCCCGGCGCAACGCCTTCGGCCGGCAGGTCGACTCCTTTGAGCGCGAGGTCACGCTCCGGCTGGATGCTGGTGACGACGGGACGCCGTTCCACGCGGTGTTCATCCGCGCGCCCTGGGTGGCGCAGGCGGGTCCGGAAGTAAGCGTGCTCGCAGCAGATAACGATAGGATCGTCGCCGTCCGGCAGGGTCTGCTTCTCGCGACCAGTTTCCACCCGGAACTGACCCCCGACCGGCGCATTCACGAGCTGTTCGTCAAGATGGTGAAGGGAACGTCATGAGCGGCCACTCCAAATGGGCCACCACCAAGCACAAGAAGGCGGTGGTCGACGCTAAGCGCGGCAAGCTGTTCGCCAAGCTGATCAAGAACGTCGAGGTGGCCGCCCGCACTGGCGGTGGCGACCCGGCCGGCAACCCGACGCTCTTCGACGCCATTCAGAAGGCCAAGAAATCCTCGGTCCCGAACGAGAACATCGACCGGGCGGTCAAGCGCGGCTCCGGCCAGGAGGCCGGCGGCGCCCAGTACGAGAACATCACCTACGAGGGTTACGGCCCCGGCGGCGTGGCCGTCCTGGTGGAGTGCCTGACCGACAACCGCAACCGGGCCGCGAGCGACGTCCGCGTCGCCTTCACCCGCAACGGCGGCCGGATGGCCGACCCGGGCTCGGTGTCGTACCTGTTCAACCGCAAGGGCGTGATCGTCGTCGAGAAGACGAAGGAGCTGAGCGAGGACGACGTGCTGCTCGCGGTGCTCGACGCGGGCGCGGAAGAGGTCAACGACCTCGGCGAGTCCTTCGAGGTCATCTCCGAGCCGCACGACCTGGTGGCGGTGCGCAGCGCGCTGCAGGACGCCGGCATCGACTACGAGTCGGCCGACGCGGTGTTCCTGCCCAGCAGCGAGATCGACCTCGACGAGGACCAGGCCCGCAAGGTGCTGAAGATGATCGACGTGCTCGAGGACTCCGACGACGTGCAGGACGTCTACGCGAACTTCAACGTAAGCGACGACGTCATGGAGAAGATCGGCTGAGATTTTCGCCCGCAAAACGCCCCGTAGCCTTCGCCTCGGGGCGTTTCTGTTGCTCACGTACGCCGCCGGACGCGACCAGCCAGGCGTCGTTTGGACGCGAGTACGCGGGGCAGCCTCTGTTGGTGAAAACGGCCAGGCGTGCGGTTGCGGTTCTATA
>Ga0302314_10010126_pt1 | contig 16543 bp, 17 predicted proteins | sample III_Palsa_N2_3_FD_200533 | JGI IMG/M metagenome (GOLD analysis project Ga0302314, IMG submission 200533) | Peat permafrost microbial communities from Stordalen Mire near Abisko, Sweden - III_Palsa_N2_3 | ecosystem: Environmental > Terrestrial > Soil > Palsa > Peat permafrost | place: Sweden... | reverse complement strand
ATCCGCCGCGTTATCCTCTGCTCCGGCAAGGTCTATTACGACCTGTTGGATGCGCGGGAAGAGCTGGCCGCGGACGACGTCTACCTCCTGCGGCTGGAACAGTTTTATCCCTGGCCGACCAAGTCGCTGATGACCGAGCTGGGCCGGTTTGCGAACGCCGAGCTGGTCTGGTGCCAGGAAGAGCCGAAGAATATGGGCGGCTGGACCTTTGTCGATCCGTGGCTGGAACTGACCCTGGCCCGGCTTAATATCGCGGCCAAACGCGCCCGCTATGTCGGTCGTCCGGCCTCGGCCTCCACCGCCGCCGGTCTGATGAGCCGCCACACCCGTGAACTGAAGGCCTTCCTCGCCGAAGCCTTCGCCAAAGACGCCTAAAGCATAAAACGGACCCCCGAACGGTCCGACAAGGAGCAAGACCCCATGGCTGACATCATGACCCCCGCGCTCGGTGAATCCGTCACCGAGGCGACGGTGGCCCGCTGGACCAAGAAGGCCGGCGATGCGGTCCGCCGCGACGAGGTTCTGGTGGAGTTGGAGACCGACAAGGTCTCGCTGGAAGTAGTCGCGCCGGAAGACGGCGTGCTGACCTCGATCGGCGCCGAGGAAGGCGCCACCGTCATCCCCGGAACCGTGCTGGGTGTGGTCACCGCCGGGGCTGCGGCGGCGAAGCCTGCGGCCAAGCCTGCCGCCGCGGCCCCTGCTCCCGCTCCCGCCGCCAAGGCCGAACCCGCGCCAGCGCCCGCTCAACCGGCCCAGGCCGCGCCGGCTCCGGTGCCCGCCGCCATCCAAGCCGCCGCGGCGCCGGCGCCCACGACGGACCTGCCGCTGGCCCCGTCGGTCCAGCGCATCGTTTCGGAAAACAAACTCGACGCTGGCGCGATCGCCGGCTCCGGCAAGGATGGCCGCCTCACCAAGGGCGACGCCCTGGCGGCCCTCGAAGCCCGCGCCGCCCAGGTTCAGGCTCCGCCGCCGGTGGCCGTCACCCCGCGCGAAATCGGCGACCGCGAAGAGCGCGTGCGGATGACCCGCCTGCGCCAGACGATCGCCCGCCGGCTGAAGGAGGCGCAGAGCACGGCCGCCATGCTCACCACCTTCAACGAGGTGGACATGAGCTCGGTCATGGCCCTGCGCAACCAATACAAGGACGTGTTCGAGAAGACCCACGGCGTGCGCCTGGGCTTCATGAGCTTCTTCGTGAAGGCCTGTATCTTCGCCCTGAAATCGGTGCCGGACGTGAACGCCGAGATCGACGGCACGGACCTGATTTACAAGAACCATTACGACATCGGCGTCGCCGTCGGCACCGAGCGTGGCCTTGTCGTGCCGGTGCTGCGGGACGCGGACGGCTTAAGCCTCGCCGGCATCGAAAAGGGCATCGGCGCCCTGGGCAAGAAGGCCCGCGACGGCCAGCTGGCCCTGGAAGACCTGCAGGGCGGCACCTTCACCATCTCCAATGGCGGGGTCTATGGCTCGCTGATGTCGACGCCGATCCTGAACGCGCCCCAGTCGGGCATCCTGGGCATGCACAAGATCCAGGACCGGCCCATGGTGGTGGGCGGCCAGATCGTGATCCGGCCGATGATGTACCTGGCCCTCTCCTACGACCACCGCGTGGTCGACGGCCAGGGCGCGGTGACCTTCCTGGTCAAGGTCAAGGAACACATCGAAGACCCGCAACGGCTGTTGCTGGACGTCTGACCGGTCTTGAATTTAGGCCACCAAAGTCGTATCTACATAGCGTAGATACACGGGACTTTGACATGTCCGGCGTTCGTGAAGACCGCAAAGCCTTCGATGATGCGCCCGCCCGCGCCAAGCTGTTCCAGCATGGCGGCAGCCAGGCCGTGCGCCTGCCCAAAGCATTCCGGTTCGAGGGGTCGGAGGTGACCGTGCGCCGCGATGGCGATGCGGTGATCCTGGAGCCGGTCAAGCAGACGCATCCCCGCACACGCGAGGAGTGGGACGCCTTCTGGGCCAAGATTGATGAAGGTCGCGACGGGGAGTTGATCGTTCGGCAGCCCCAACCGGAATGGCCAGACCGGGACGGCGAGCGTTGAGCCTGAGCCTGGATTCGAACGTTCTGATCGACTTGGTGAACGGCGCCCGATCCGACGTCCGGTCGCGGTTCGAGTCCGCAATTGGCGGCGGCGCGCAGCTGGCGACCTGTTCGCTCGCGGCGCATGAACTCGTCTACGGCGCCATGATCTCGCGTCGGGTCACGTTGCAGCTACAGAACGCTGAAGACTTGTTGGCTCGCCTGAGCATAGCCCCGTTCGATCGAGAGGATGCGATCACAGCTGCGCGGGTACGCGCAACGCTTAAAGCTCAAGGCCGCCCGATCGGCTCAATCGACTCCCTGATCGCCGGCCAGGCGCTCGCGCGGGGATGGACCGTCGTCACCGCCAACACCGCCGAATTTGACCGTATCGACGGGCTCAACGTCATCGACTGGACGGCGCCGGTCATTGAGGCTTAGCTGAGCTTTAGTCTCGCCCGTTGCGAGGCGCGAGAAAGCAGTTCACCCGGCAGGCCTTCGATGGAAATGGTTCGCGTCGCCCGCTTTGCCGATCTGACCGAAGCCCAGGTGGTCATGTCCGCGCTTCGGTCGGCGAACATCGACGCCGTGCTGCAAAACGAGCACGCTGGCCAGGCGAACTTTCTCTGGCAGCCCGCAATGGGCGGATTTGCGATCCTGGTCCCGCAGGATTTTGCGGGTGAGGCCGCCGGTTTCATCCGTCAGCATCGCTCAAACGGATCCGAGGTCGAGGCGGCGGCCGACGCCAGCCCAGACGCCTCGTCGATTGCCGAAGACCAGGCCTGGCGCCGTGATGCAGGCCGTCGAAAGGGGATGATCGTGCGATGGTTGGTGGTGATCCTGTTTCTCGGTCCCTCGGTCTTTATGCTGGGAAGTTGCGTCATCGGCCTGTTTGCGCGGCCCCAATAAATCCGACCGGACGCCTCGTGCGGGATGGAGAATTAAAGGCGCCGATGCGATAGGTTGCGCCTCGCAATTTGAAGTCGCCGCTCCCAAATTCGGTGACCTGACCCTTGATCGAAAGTGGCTGACTCCATGGCCCAATATGACGTCGTCATCATCGGCGGTGGCCCCGGCGGCTACAACGCCGCCATCCGGGCTGGCCAGCTGGGCCTGAAGGTCGCCTGCGTGGAGATGCGCGAGACCCTCGGCGGCACCTGCCTCAACGTCGGCTGCATGCCGTCCAAGGCCCTGCTGCACGCGTCGGAAATGTACGAGGCTGCCCTGAAGGATTTCGCCGGCCTTGGCATCGACGCCACCGCGACGGTGAACCTGCCCAACATGATGAAGCAGAAGGCCGAGAGCGTCGGCCAGCTGACCAAGGGCATCGAATTCCTGTTCAAGAAGAACAAGGCCGACTGGATCAAGGGCAAGGGCGTCATCGCCGGACCCGGCAAGGTCAAGGTGACCGCTCCCGACGGCTCAGTCACCGAACTGGAAACCAAGAACATCGTCATCGCCACCGGCTCGGAGCCCGCGCCGCTGAATGGGGTGGTGATCGACAACAAGCGGATCGTCGATTCCACCGGCGCCCTGTCGCTGCCGGAAATTCCCAAGACCATGATCGTCATCGGCGCAGGCGTGATCGGCCTGGAGCTGGGCTCGGTCTGGCGCCGGCTGGGCGCGGCCGTGACCGTGGTGGAATTCCTCGACCGCATCGTCCCCGGCATCGACGAGGAGACCGCCAAGACCTTCCAGCGCAGCCTGACCAAACAGGGCATGACCTTCAAACTTGGGTCGAAAGTCACCGGCGCCAAGTCGGCCCGCGACGGCGTGGTGCTGACCGTCGAGCCCGTCGCCGGCGGCCCGGCCGAGGCGATCTCCGCCGACTATGTGCTGCTGGCCATCGGCCGCAGGCCCTTCACCGAAGGCCTTGGCCTGGACACGGTCGGCATCACCCCCGACAAGCGCGGCTTCATCGACACCGACCATTGGAAGACCAGCGCCCCAGGCGTCTGGGCCATCGGCGACGTCACCCATGGCCCGATGCTGGCGCACAAGGCCGAGGACGAGGCGGTGGCCTGTATCGAGACCATCGCCGGCAAGGCTGGTCACGTGAACTACGACATCATTCCGTCAGTGATCTACACCCATCCGGAAGTGGCCGTGGTCGGCAAGACCGAGGAAGAGCTGAAGACCGCGGGCGTCGACTACAAGGTCGGCAAGTTCCCCTTCACCGCCAACTCCCGCGCCAAGATCAACCACGAGGCCGAGGGCTTCGTGAAGGTGCTGGCCGACGCCAAGACCGACCGGGTTCTGGGCGTGCACATGGTCGGCCCGGATGTAGGCGAGATGATCGGCGAATACTGCGTGGCCATGGAGTTTTCCGCCGCCTCCGAAGACGTCGCCCGCACCTGCCACCCCCACCCCACCCGCTCCGAAGCCCTGCGCCAGGCGGCCATGGGCGTCGAGGGCTGGACGATGCAGGCTTAATCTACCCCGCGCTCGCCGTCTTCATCTCCGCGATCAGGGCGCCATCGATGTCCTTGGCGCGCTGATAGGCGGGACGCGACGACAGCAGGGCGGCATAGGTCTCGAACGCCGGCCGCTTCTCGATCGTGCCGAACTGCAGGCCCCAGAGCACTTGCGAGCCCAGATAGACGTCCGCGGCGCTGAACTGTCCGCCGGCGAGATAGCCGCCGGACACGGCCGCCTCCAGTACGTCCATGGTGGTCTCATAGGTCCCATAGCCCATCATCCGTGAGCGCTCGGGCGGGGCGACAAAGCCGGCGGACCTGTTGGACACCGCCGATTCCACCGGCCCGGCGGCGAAGAACATCCAGCGATAATAGGGCGCGCGGGCGGGCGAACCGGCGGCCGGCGCCAGTCCCACATCCGGAAAGGCGTCGGCCAGATAGGCGCAGATCGCCGCGCACTCGGTCACCACCTGGCCCCGGTGGGTGATCGCCGGCACCTTGCCCATGGGATTGATCGCCAGATATTCAGGCGCCTTCATCGACGCCTCATACTGCAGGATCTCGGTGCGATAGGGCTGGCCCACCTCCTCCAGCATCCAGCGCACGATCTGACCCCGCGACATGGGGTTGGTGTAGAAAACCAGATCGTCAGACATGGGGCGCCTCCTCAGGTTGGACATAACAAGAACATCAGAACCGCGCGGATGGCAATAGGGACCTGCCCATCCGCCGGCGACGACGCCCCTCCTGGCGCGGAGCCCCCGGTAGGCGCAGAAAGGAGCGGCCATGTCCTCCCCAACCCCGACGCCTCTCGCCCGCCCCTGGCCGATCTTCCGGCCCCTTGTAGGAACGGGTTTCAGCGCCGTGCCGGCAGACCTGATCGCCGGCCTGACCCTGGTCGCCATCGCCGTCCCGGAGCAGATGGCCACGGCCCGGCTCGGTGGGTTCGCGCCCCAGATCGGCCTGATCGCCTTTATCGCCGCGGCGATCGGGTTTGCGGTGTTCGGCGCCAATCGGCAGCTGTCCGCCGGCTCCGACTCCACCATCACCCCGATCTTCGCCGGCAGCCTCGCCCTGATGGTCGCGTCCGGCTCGCCGCAATATGCCGACGCCGCCGCGGCCCTGGCGGTGATGGTCGGCGTGTTCGTCGCCCTGGCCGGGGTCTTTAAGCTGGGCTGGATCGCCGACCTGCTATCCGGCCCCGTGCTCACCGGCTTCCTGGCCGGCATCGCGTTGCACATCGTCATGTCCCAGGCGCCGGCGGTGCTCGGCCTGCCCGAGGAGTCCGGAACCGTCTATCAGCGGCTGGCCGCGCTCCGCGCCCATGCCGGCGAGATCAGCCCGGTCGCCACGGCGGTAGGGCTTGGCGTCTTCGCGGTCACCGTGGCCGCCGAGAAGCTCAATCCCCGCATCCCTGGCGCCCTGGTCGCCCTGGCGGCCGCCACCGGCGCCACCATCCTGTTCGGTCTCGACCATCGGGGCCTGGCGGTGCTGGGCCCCCTCGCCAGCGGCCTGCGTGCTCCGCATCTGCCGACCCTGACCGGACAGGGGCTGATCAAGCTGGCGGGCCTGGCCCTGGTCATCGCCCTGGTGGTCATGGTGCAGACCGCCGCGACCACCCGCGCCTTCCACGAGGCTGACCACGATCCGGACGTGAATCGGGACTTCGTCGGCGTCGGCGCGGCCAGCGTCCTCGCCGGCCTGTTCGGCGCCTTTCCGGTGGACGCCAGTCCGCCGCGGACCGCCGCGGTCAGCGCCTCCGGCGGCCGGTCGCAATGGGCCAGCCTGTTCGCCGCCGGCGCCGTGGTCCTGTTGCTGGTTTTCGGGACAAATCTGCTAGCCCGCGCCCCGGCCGCCGCCCTGGCGGGCATACTGCTCTATGTCGCCCAGCGCATCTTTCACCTGGGCGACTTCATCGCCATCTTCCGCCGCACCTGGGCCGAGTTCGCCCTGGCCCTGGCGACCATGCTGGCGATCGTGCTGCTGCCGATCCAGACCGGCGTCGCCCTTGGCATCTTCCTGTCCCTGGCCCACGGGGTCTACACCACCACCCGCGCCCGGCCGATCCTGTTCGAGCAGGCGCCCGGCTCCTCGGTCTGGTGGCCGGTCTCCCAGGCGCGGCCGGGGGACGAGCGCGCCGGCGTGGTGGTGATGGGCTTCCAGGCGCCCCTGTCCTTTCTGAACGCCTACGACTTCCGCACCGACGTCGCCGAGACGGTCAGGGCGCGGGCGGGCGCCATCCATCTGTTCGTGCTGGAGGCCAGCGGCATCGTCGAGATCGACTACACCGCCGCCGCCATCCTCGCGGACGTCATCGACCGCGCCCGGGGCGCTGGCGTGCAGTTCGCGGTGGCTCGGCTGGAATCGGTGCGCGCCCAACAGGCCTTTAATCGCTTCGGCCTGACCGAGAAGGTCGGCAAGGACCACATCTTCCACAGCGTCGCCGAAGCCGTGGCAGTGCTCGCGCCGACCATTCACTGAGTTCAGGCGTGCGGATGGGCCTTGGCGTAGATGGCCAGCAGGCCCGCGGCGTCGACGGCGGTGTAGCGTTGCGTGGTCGAGAGCGACGCGTGGCCCAGCAGTTCCTGGATCGAGCGCAGATCGGCGCCGGCGCCCAGCAGATGGGTGGCGAAGGAATGGCGCAACGCGTGGGGCGTGGCGCTGGCGGGCAGGCCGAGCCGGCCGCGCAGGGTCTGCATCAGCGCCTGGGCATGGCGCGGGCTGTAGGCGCCGCCACGCACGGCGCGGAACAGGGGCTCATCCGGCGCCGGCGCGAACGGCAGCGCCGCCAGATAGACGTCCACCGCCTCGCGAACCGCCGCCAGCACCGGCACCAACCGGGTCTTACCGCCCTTGCCGGTGATCCGGATCGTCTCGCCCAGGGGGGCGTCAGCGCGGGTTAGCGACAGGGCCTCGGAAATCCGCAGGCCACAGCCCCACAGCAGGGTCAGCACCGCCTCGTCACGGGCGATTTCCCAGTCCTCACGATCGGACAGGCCAGCATCGTCAATCAGCGCCCGCGCCTGGTCCTCCGACACCGGCCGGGGCAGGCCGCGCGGCAGCTTAGGGCCGCGCACCAGGCCGAGGGCGGCGTTGGGCGCCCCAAGCCGCCGATCGAGCCAGCGATGATAGGCGCGGATGGCGGACAGGGCTTGCGACACCGATCGCGGCGCCAGCGGGTGATCACCGCTGCGCCGATGCGCCAGATAGGCGCGCACATCGCCGGCGGAAATGTCGGTCAGGGCCGCCAGACTCAGGGTCTCGCCGCGATGCTGTTCCTGAAACGCCAGATAGGCCAGCACCGCATCGCCATAGGCCCGCACCGTGCGCGGCGAGGCGCGGCGCTCATTGGTGAGATAGTCCAGCCAAGCCGACAGGGCCTCGTGGGCGGTGGTGGGACTTAAAGCACCGGCCATCGTTCGGCCGTGCGTTCCGTCACCCGCGCCAGGAAGGCCACCAGTTCCGCGCCCATGTCGTGGGTGAAGCCGTCCGGCTCGGCGGCGGCGAAGGCGAGCACCGCCGGCCGCGACGGCTCCCAGATCGCCATGCGGGCGAGGGCCACGCTGCCGACCTCGGAGCCCAGTTCGCCGAACAGGCCCCGCGCCTGCTCCGGCGCGCCCATGCGGGCCAGACCGGTGGGGCCAAGCAGGGCCGCTGCGCCATCAGGTCCCAGAATCCGCCAGCCAGCCGGCACCGACCCCGGCGTCTCCAGAGCCACCACCCCGGCCATGAGGCCGAAGCGCAGGCAGGCGATGTCATTGACCCGCCGCGCCAGGTCGGCGTGATTACGGGCTTCCAGCAGGTCGACCACCGCCGCATGAGTCTGGGCCTGGGCGGCGAAGTTGGCGCGGGCGGTGGCTTCCAGACGCCGGCGCTCGGCCTTTTCCCGCGTCTTGGCCGCCGACAGCCTGGCCAGGGCGGCGGGGCCGAACTCCACCACATTGGCGGCCCGGATCCACAGGCCCAGGTCGTCCAGCAGGTCGGAGTCGTCGCGAATGAAGTCGGGGTGTTCGCGCAAAAACGCGGACACCACCTTCCAGTCCTTGGCCAGCGCCCTGGCCTGCTCGGCCTCGCGCAGGGTCCCGGTCACATTGGCGGATGCTTTCGGCGTCTCACTCACGGTCAGGAGCCCCTTCACTGTTCGCGCTTTCTGCGCGTCAGCCCCTGTTGAACCCCATTGTGGGTTAATGGGCGCTTGAGGACGAAGAAAATGTGCGTGCTTCGAGGCCCGGCTTTGCCTCGCACCGCAGAAAGAGGACTTTTGGTGAAGCCCCATTTTATTCGTCATCCAGAGGCGCCGCGAAGCGGCCTCGAAGGAGGCGCCCTGCCCGTGCTATTCCGCACCCCATGAGAATCGCCAGCGTGATCCTGCCGCTGCCGCTGCCCGAGGCGTTCGACTACGCCGAGCCGGCGGGCATGGGGCTTGAGGCCGGCGACCATGTGGTCGTGCCCCTGGGGCCGCGCATGATGGCGGGCGTGGTGGCGGAGGTGCGTGACGGCGCGGGGCACAATCGCCCGCTGAAATCCGTGCTGGAACGGCGGGAGGGCTTTCGCCTGCCCGCCAACACCCTGGCCTTCGTCCAGTGGGCCGCGCGCTACAGCGTCGATGGGCCGGGCGCGCCCATGGCCATCGCCGTGCGCGGGGCGCGGGCGCAGAAGGCCCGGCCGGAGCGGCTGGTGGCCGTCACCGGCAAGCCGCCCACCCGCGCGACGCCCGCCCGCCTGCGGGTGCTGGAAAAAGCGACCAAGCCCATGGCCGCCGCCGCCCTGGCCGCCCTCGCCGAGGTGTCCAGCGCCGTGATCAAGGGCCTGGTCGACGACGGGGTGCTGGAAGTTCTGCTGATCGACGCCCCCACCGCCTTTGCCGAGCCAGACCACGCCCGCGCCGGCCCCGCGCTGAACCCCAGCCAGGCGGCGGCCGCCAAGGTGCTGAGCGGCATGGTCAGCGAAGGCGGCTTCCAGGCGGCGCTGCTGGACGGCGTCACCGGCTCCGGCAAGACCGAGGTCTACTTCGAGGCCGTGGCCACCGCCCTGGCCGCCGACCCGGACGGCCAGGTGCTGATCCTGCTACCGGAAATCGCCCTGACCCAGGGGGTGATCGCCCGGTTCGAGGACAGGTTCGGCGCCTCCCCCGCCGAATGGCATTCCGGCATTCCCGCCCCCTATCGCCGCCGGGTCTGGGAGGCGGTGGCGAGCGGCCAGTGCCGCATCGTCGTCGGCGCCCGCTCGGCCCTGTTCCTGCCGTTCAAGGCCTTGCGCCTGATCGTGGTGGATGAGGAACACGACGGCTCCTACAAACAGGAAGACGGCTTCATCTACCACGCGCGGGACCTGGCGGTGGCCCGGGCCAAGATCGAGGGGGCGGCGGTGGTGCTGGCCTCGGCCACGCCGTCGCTGGAGTCTCTCTTCAACGCCGAGACCGGTCGTTACCGCTGGCTGCGGCTGGCGGCCCGCCACGGGGCGGCGCAGCTGCCGGACATCACCCTGATCGACCTGCGCGAGACCCCGCCGGAGGCCGGCCAGTGGCTGTCCCCACCGCTGATCCAGGCCATGGCGGAGACCTATGCGCGCGGCGAGCAGAGCTTGCTGTTCCTCAATCGCCGGGGCTATGCGCCCCTGGTGCTGTGCCGGTCCTGTGGCGAGCGGATGACGGCGCCGGACACCGATTCCTGGCTGGTGGAGCACAGATACACCGGCCGTCTGGTCTGCCATCTGACCGGCTTCTCGATGCCCAAGCCCAAGGCCTGCCCGCATTGTGGCGCGATCGATTCCCTGGCCTCCATCGGCCCGGGGGTGGAGCGGGTCGAGGAAGAGGCGCGGATGCTGTTTCCGGACGCCCGGGTCGCGGTCTTCTCCTCAGACACCGTCTTCAGCGCCGAGTCCGCGCGTGAGATGGTGCGGGCCATGTCGGAAGGCGAGATCGACATCCTGGTCGCCACCCAGGCCGCCGCCAAGGGCCACGACTTTCCGAACCTGACCCTGGTGGGGGTGGTGGACGCGGACCTGGGCCTGCGCGGGGGTGACCTGCGGGCGGCGGAGCGGACCTATCAACTGCTGGCCCAGGCCAGCGGCCGCGCCGGCCGGCGTGAGCGACCGGGCCGGGCGCTGATCCAGACCTACGCCCCCGATCACAAGGTGATGGAGGCCCTCGCCGCCCAGGACCGGGACGCCTTCGTCGCCGCCGAGATGGGCGAGCGCGAAGCCGCCGGCCTGCCGCCGTTCGGACGCCTGGCGGCCATCATCGCCTCCGGACCCGATTCCGCCATCCTGGAAGCCTATGTCCAGACCCTGGCCGCCGCCGCGCCCAATGTCGAAGGCCTGGAAGTCTACGGCCCCGCCGACGCGCCCCTGGGTCTGATCCGAGGCCGCCGCCGCAAACGCTTCCTGGTGAGAGCCGACCGCACCGTCGACCTGCAGGCCTTCCTCGCCGCCTGGAAGGCCCGGGCCAAGGTCCCGTCCTCCGTGCGGGTGACGATCGACGTGGACCCGTACAACTTCCTGTAGCGACGGATCGCTCACCCCCACCCAAAGGCCTGGGCCAGCTCCGGCATGACGTCCGTGCGGCAGAACCGGTGGGTGGCCATCAGGCGCGGGCGCTCGTGGGCGTTGGGCGCGGCGGTATGCACCAGGCGCAGGTCGATCAGGTAGACGTCGCCCGGCGCGCCTGTGAGCTCAACCACCTCCAGCGACGCATCGCCGACCACGCCAGTGTGGTCCAGCAGGGGCGCCCGATCTCCCGCATCGTCGGCAAACAGCACGCGGAAGAAATCCTCCTGACCGAGCCGTCGCCGCAAGTCCTCGGCATGGATCACCCGACCTTCGTTGAACAGCCAATGCGAGCCGGCGACCACCAGGGTTCCGCCGCCGGCAGGCTCGACCCTGTCCAGGAAGGTGAACAGCTGCACTCCCGGTCGCCGGCCGCTCGCCAGGCGCGGCGTGTCCACGTGCCAGCCGTTGGGGACCGTCCAGGCGTCAATGTTGGGCAAGGTGACCATGACCTGGGGCCGCTTGTAGATTTCGCGATCGAACGCCTGCCCTTCGAGCAGGGCGTCCACCACCGCCAGCAGAGCGGGCTCGGCGATCAGGCCTTCCACAGCGGGGTGGCGGTTGCCGATCGCCTTGGACGACTTCACGCCACTGTCCGGCCATTGCGGCCTGGGCCGTTCGTCCAGCCGCCATTCCCCGTCCCGCCAGAGCCCGGCGCGCTCGAGCCGGCTCAGGACATAGTCACGGGCGCGCGCCACGCGGTCGGCGGCCAACAGGCCCGGCAGGCGCAGGAGGCCTCGGCGATCGAAGTCGGCGATCTGTTGGGGTGTAAGGGTTGGGGTCATCAGCGTCTCCTTTGTGAAGACGCCCCGCGGCGGATGCCCGCCCGGGCCAAGACCAGGACGTTCAATCCACCGCGGCGGTACCGCGGCCCACCGCGAGGCGCGGTGAACGATGAGGAAGTTTGTCCGCGAGAGGGAGTTTGGTCAAGTCTCCCCACTCGCGCTCATCCCCGCGAAGGCGGTGGCATGGACTGTCTCGTTTGTTGATATGCCGGGCGGCGCCGCAGTAGCGGCCAAGCCCTCCCAGTCACCCCTTCGGGATGACAGCTCGCCCATCGGGGGAGCGATTCAAGAACTTGGCGTCGCGTCTTTCTGAATCGCTCCCCCGATGGGGGAGCTGTCCCGAAGGGACTGAGGGGGCCTGGCCGCTGCGCAGACGGCAGACGATCAACAGCCGACCTCAATACACCTCGCTCAGCCACGAGGGCGGGGATGAGCGCTGGATTATGTCAGCCCTCAGCCGCAACCGCCGCCGGGACAGCCCTGGCCCGCATCGGCACGACCGGGATCAGCAGAATGATCACGATCGCCACGCCCAATCCCGCCAACGCCACGAGGAACAGGTTGCGCATCGCCGCGGCGAAGCTGTCGGAGGTGGCCTTGATCATCGCCGGCGAGCGGGCGTCGGCCGAGGCGTGGGCGCCGGCGGCGGCTCTGGACAGGGCCATGGCCTGAAGCTGGGTCACATTGATGGTCTGGTGCACCCCCGATGGGTCCGCTGGCGCGCGCTTGATCAGTTCGGCGTTGAGGTTGTGGGTCAGCAGGGCGCCGAACAAAGCCACGCCCATGGTCTGGCCGATCTGGCGGAAGAACATGCCTGACGAGGTCGCGACCCCCATCCGGTGCGGCGGCACTGCATTCTGCACCGCCAGGCTGAACAGGCTTTGCGACGGGCCAAGCCCCAGCCCGACCACGAACATCCGCCAACCCAGGCCGAACAGGGTGGTCTGCGGGCCGATGAAGGTCATCAGGAAAACGGCGAAGGCCAGCAGCAGCCCGCCGCCCAGCATGATCGGCTTATAGACCCCGGTCTTGGAGACCAGCAGGCCGGAGACGGTGGAGGCGCCGATCATCCCCACCATCATCGGCACCATGGCCAGGCCGCTGGCGGTGGCGGCCGTGCCCAGTCCCACCTGCATGAACAGGGGCAGGAAGGTCACCACCCCCATGAAGGCCATGCTGACGATGAAGGCGGCGCTGTTGCAGGTGGCGAAGGTGCGGTTGGCGAACAACTCCAGCGGCATGATCGGCTCGCGCACCTTGGTCTCTATATAGAGGAAGGCCGCCAGCCCCACGGCGGAGAAGGCCAGCAGGCCGATGATGATCGGCGATCCCCAGGGATAGGTCTGACCCGCCCAGCTCAACGCCAGCAGCAGGGGCACGAAGGTCAGGACGATCAGGGCCGCGCCCAAATAGTCGATCGGCGCGCCTTCGTTGTGCGCCAGCCGGGGCATCTTGACGACGATCATGAACAGGGCGAGCCCGGACAGGGGCAGGTTGACGTAGAAGACCCAGCGCCAGCCAGCGATGGTCTGGCCCAACAGGTGCACCGTGCCGTGCTCGGTAAAGAAGCCGCCCACCACCGGCCCGATCAGACTGGCCAGGCCGAACACCGAGCCGAACAGGCCGCCGAATCTTGCGCGCTCCTTGGGCTCGAACAGGTCGGCGATGATGGCGAAGGCGGTGGTGAACAGGGCGCCGCCGCCGATCCCCTGGATGGCGCGAAAGACGATCAGCTGGACCATGCTGGTGGACAGGCCCGACAGCCACGAGCCCAGCAGGAAGATGGCGATGCCGGCCAGCAGGATCAGCTTGCGGCCATGACTGTCCGACAGCTTGCCCCAGATCGGCACCATGACGGTCGAGGTCAGCAGGTAGCCGGTGGTGACCCAGGCGTAGAGGTTCAGCCCCTTCAGCTCGGCGACGATGCGCGGCATGGCCGTGGACACGATGGTCTGGTCCAGGGCGCTCAGGGAAAAGACGATCATCAGCGCGATCAGGGTGATCCGCTTCTCGTCGTCGGTGAAGGATTGCTGCTCTTGCAAAGGAATATGCGCCCGCCTGGAAGAGGCGGATGCATATACCGGTTCGTCTAACAGCGCACGCGGTTGAGCCGCGCGGCGTCGCCCGCCTCTAGTTGGCGCCGGTCAGGTGGGCGGCGCGCAACTCCGCCTTGGCGGCGTCCACCATCGGGGCGATCTTCGGGCTGTCCAGGATCTGGACCGCCACGGCCACGCCCAGAACGTGGCTGCCCTCGGTGTCCGAGGCGAAGTGGTCGCCGCAGACTTCCCGGCTATAGGCGTAGTCGTCGGCGCGGGCGAGAATGACCCGGGCCTTGTCCGGCATCAGCACCGCCAGGACGTAGCCGATCGAATAGCCCAGGGTCGCGTGCCCGCTGGGATAGGAAGTCAGCGGATTGGCGCCCGGCTTATAGTCGCAAGGGCGAATCGAGGGATCGAGCCCCCAAGGCCGGTTGCGCTTGAAGAAGACCTTGGCGCGGCCGGCCGCGATCACCTGATCATTGTCGACGATGGCCAACAGCCGGGCGGTCGCCGGCAGCTTGGCGAGATCGAAATCCGGCCCCAGGGTCGCATTGAACAAGGTCAGATCTTCGTGGTCGTTGTCCCACTGGGCCTGGGCATAGCGCTCGGGCGTGCGCGTCCGATAGATGCGCTGGACCTCGGCCAGATCGTCCTTCTGCCGCGCCGAGCCGTCCACAGGCGGCGCCGGCAACAGCCGCGTCGGATCGACTTGGCTCTCGGTGAGCACGGCCAGCGACTTGGGCGCATGGGCGGAACCAGCCGCGATCGCCGAAGCGGCGGCGGCGGACAGAATGAGGCTGGCCAGAAGCGGGGCGAACCGATGGGTGAAGCGACCGGACATCAGAACTCCAGGGTTGGGCGACGGGTTTTGATAGGGGACCAGCGTGACAGTTCGACGACTTGCCTGTGATCTTCAGCTCGCGGCGCGTACTGTAGCGCCCATCCGGCCGCCGCCGGTTCGAGGACCACGCCGATGTCGACCTTCAAACCCCTGACGCCCGCCAAGCCCGCCCTCGAGCCCTACGCCAAGCCGACGCCCAGGGTGTCGCGGATGAAGACCGCCAAGGTCCTCACCAAGGCCGAGAAGGCCGCCTTTCTGGCGTCGCGTCCGGATTTGACGCCGAAGAGCTGAACCGACCCGCGATTTCTGCGAACGCCAGCGTAGCGGCAAGGCCCCCTCAGTCCCTTCGGGACTGCTCCCCCTTCGTGGGAGCGATTAAGAAAGACGCGCCAATCTAATCGCTCCCCCGTTGGGGGAGCTGTCATCCCGCAGGGGTGACTGAGGGGGCCTGGCCGCTACTGCGGCGGCGCCTGAATATCAACAGACGTCCCGCCTTCGCGAGGCTGAGCGCACTCTATAGTCACCGCCCCTCGCCCACCGACGCCAGCCAGTCGTCGGACTCGTTATCGATCCAGGCCTGGGCTTCCGCCTCGGTGGTGAAGCGGCTGATGCGTTTCTCGCGGCCATCAGGAAAGCGGATCTGCACGAACCAGCCGGGGGAGCCCTTGATGGGTTGGGGGATGAGAGTCAGCTCTTTGGTCATGCCCACAGTGTGCCACCCATTCCAATCTCAGTCGCCTCCAGCGCGCGGTACCAAGGCCGCCAAGTCAGCAATAGTGAGGGGCTGATAGCGCCGTAGCCTCGCGAACGGCCATAGCAGCAGGTCTGACAAACTCGATTCTCCGGGGGCGTAGTCGCCGGCTTTGCCGGGAAGCGGGACCTGGAAGCGCGTCCAGAACCAATCGATGAAGTCGTAAAAGTCGTCCCCGCCGAGCCTCGCGTCTTTATAGATGCCCGTCTGCGGCGTCATACGCGCAAGGGGATAGTCAGCAAATTTGCTGAGGCCGGCCGCTATCTCACCTTCAATCTCGGTCATGTGTAGCCAACCCGGCTTCGACAAGCTGCTCTCCGCGCTTGATGCGATCATCACCCGCGATCCCGATGTCGGCAATCCCGCGACCAAACGCGCCTCCCACTCGGTTGCGGCGCAAAACATCGCGTGCTATCAGGCGCGCGGCTTGGGGCGGGGCGCAGATTCTAGCGCCTCCGTCCCGCGTGCTTTCCTAAGCGCTTTCAAGCCTTTTTCGCCGCAGCGGGGGTCTTCGCGAGCGGCGTCATTGACGCAATTTGACGGGTTCCAAGTGGCGGACGACATCAGAGCGACGGACGTAGGCGCGCGATACGCGCAAGCCCTGTTCGACCTGGCTAAGGACGAGAACAAGATCGCGCCGGTAGAGGCCGATCTGAGGTCGCTGAAAGGCATGCTCGCCGAGAGCGCCGATCTGCGCAGCCTGTTGAACTCCCCGGCCTTCGATTCCGCGGCCAAGGGCAAGGGCCTGGCCGCCATCGCCGCGGCCGCCAAGTTCAATCCGCTAACGATCAAATTCCTCGGCTTCCTGTCGGAGCAGCGCAGATCTGCCGCCCTGGCCTCGACCATCACCAGCTTCATGGCCCTGTCCGCGACCTATCGCGGCGTGGTCTCCGCCCAGGTCACAACGGCGGTCGCCCTGACCCCCGCCCAGACCAAGGGTCTGCAGGCCGCCCTGCGCGCCAGCCTGGGCAAGGATCCCGAAATCGAAACCCGCGTCGACCCCGCCATTCTTGGCGGCCTCAAGGTCCGTGTGGGCTCGCGCCTTTACGATGCTTCGCTGAAGTCGAAGCTCGATTCCCTCAAGTTCGCCCTTAAGAGAGCGTAAGCCATGGACATTCGCGCCGCCGAG
>Ga0302314_10010124_pt1 | contig 16547 bp, 13 predicted proteins | sample III_Palsa_N2_3_FD_200533 | JGI IMG/M metagenome (GOLD analysis project Ga0302314, IMG submission 200533) | Peat permafrost microbial communities from Stordalen Mire near Abisko, Sweden - III_Palsa_N2_3 | ecosystem: Environmental > Terrestrial > Soil > Palsa > Peat permafrost | place: Sweden... | reverse complement strand
GTCCTGACCGACCATCTCTTCCAGGTGCCGCTGGACCACGCGGCGCCGCAGGGCGAGCAGATCGAGGTCTACGCCCGCGAGGTGGTCGCGGCGGGCAAGGAGCGCTCCGACCTGCCCTGGCTGCTCTACCTCCAGGGCGGCCCGGGTGGCCGGGCGGCCCGGCCGCTGGGCCGGGACAGCTGGCTGGACCGGGCCCTGGACGACTACCGGGTGCTGCTGCTCGACCAGCGCGGCACCGGGCGCTCGACCCCGGCGACCCGGCAGACCCTGCCGCTGCGCGGCAGCGCGGCCGAGCAGGCCGACTACCTCTCCTGCTTCCGGGCCGACTCGATCGTCCGTGACGCCGAGCTGATCCGGCGCCAGTTGCTCGGCGAGCAGGGACAGTGGAGCCTGCTCGGGCAGAGCTTCGGCGGCTTCTGCACCCTCACCTACCTGTCGCTGGCCCCCGAGGGAGTGCGCGAGGCCCTGATCACCGGCGGCCTGGCCGGACTGCGCAGCAGCGCGGTGGATGTGTACCGGGCGGCGTACCCGCGGGTGGCCCGCAAGAATGCCGCGCACTACGCGCGCTACCCGCAGGACGTCGCGGCGGTGCGGCGGATCGCCGAGCACCTGTCCGCCGCGCCCGCCGGGCTGCCCGGTGGCGGGCAGCTGACCGTGCGGGCGTTCCAGGCGCTCGGTCTGCTGCTCGGCTCGGGCAGCGGCTCCGACACCCTCCACTACCTGCTGGAGGACGCCTGGGTCCGTGGCAGCGCCGGGCTGGAGCTGTCCGACACCTTCCTGGCCGGCGCCCAGTCGCAGCTCTCGTTTGCCGAGGGCCCGCTCTACGCCGTGCTGCACGAGTCCATCTACGGTCAGCGGTCGGTGGACCCGGGGCCGACCGGATGGGCGGCGGAGCGGGTCCGCTCGGAGTTCCCCGAGTTCGACGCCGCCCGGGCACTGCAGGACGGCACCCCGGTGTGCTTCACCGGGGAGATGATCTACCCCTGGATGTTCGAGGCCGACCCGGCGCTGCGCCCCCTGCAGGAGACCGCGGACCTGCTGGCCGAGCGCACGGACTGGCCCGACCTCTACGTCCCTGACGCCCTGGCGGCCAATCAGGTCCCGGTGGTCGCCGCCGTCTACCACGACGACATGTACGTCGACACCGCGGATTCCCTGGCGACCGCCCATGCGGTGCGCGGGCTGCGGACCTGGGTGACGAACGAGTGGGAGCACGACGGCCTGCGAGTCAGCGGCGGCCAGGTCCTGGATCGACTGATCCGCATGGTCCGCGGCCGGCTGTGACGCACGGCGCGGGGACCGCGCGGACCACGCCCTGAGCGGTGCTGCCCCGCCCGGCCGCGACAGCGAAGCGGCCGAGGCGCAGGGAGCCCGGCCGCGCGGTGGCGGCGGTAACCAGACCGAGCGCGCAGCCGGCGAGCAGACCCGCGCCGTGGTTGTTGCCGATCGCGCAGAGGAACGCTCCGGCCGCCGGGACGGCAAAGGCCATCAGCCGCAGCCGCCTGGGGTCCTCGCCCAGGTCCGGGCCGAACTCGCCGGCGCGCACCAGGTAGGTCGCGGCGAGAGCTCCGACGAGTCCGCAGATCGCGATGGAGCTGCCGCCACCGTGCCGACTCCAACCCTCCTCGCTGAGGATGTTGGCGGCCATGCCGCTGCCGAAGAAGATCAGCATCCAACGGCGGGGGCCGAACACCCCCTCGGCGATGGGACCGGCCACGGCCAGCGCACCCACGTTCACCACGATCTGCACCAGCCCGGAGGACTGGATGAACAGTGCCGTGAACACTCGCCACCACTGGCCGTCCTGGAGCGCGCCGGGCTGCCGCATCAGCTGGTCGGGGAGGCCGTGCACGGTGTACTGGAGGCCGATCATCACCAGCATCGTCACCATGACCACGGCCGTGGCCCACGGCCTGCGACCCCAGATCGCCGACAGGAGTTGCACGGGGCTCCGCTCCTCGCGCCGGGTCGCGGACAGCGCTGTCAGCAGCGGCTTTCCCGCCCCGAACACGACCACCGCACTCGCGTAGAGCTCCAGCTCATGTGCGTCGACCATTTTGACTCCCCCGCATTGGTCCTGCCTCGCTTGGTTCTCCCATGGTGCCGAGTTCCGCGCGAGGCCAGCAGAGCCTGCCGTCACCGGTCGACCCTGACAACTGTCACGCCCCGGCTCCGGGTGCCGCAGGGAGAAGAGAGACGCGGGCGCTGAGTCATCGTCAGGCCAGTGGCCATGGTCAGATCCCACCCCCAATGAGTAATGTGCTCATCACAGTAGTAACCATTACAAACTCAGGGGGCGGCGATGCCGGATACCAAGATCAGCGAGCTGGTGCGGATGTGGATCGAGGGCTGGGTCGTCTGCCGCGGCGGCTCCGATCCGATCGAAGAGCCCTGGGGGTGGACGATCGATGTCGGGCAGGCCAAGCACGTCGCCCGGCACGTACTGCCGGAACCCACCGAGGCCGACGTGCGTACGATCATGGCCGCGACGAGCGCGCCGGGGACGTGGCTGAAGCTGTTCGCCGAAGAGGGGGCGGTCGAGCCCTGGGTTCAGCCGGGATGGAGGCGCGACGCGCCCGCATTTCTGATGTCCTGCCACCTTGCGGCGGAGCGCCCCGAGGTGCCGGCCGGTTACACGTGCACCACCTGGACCCGGGGCGGCGTCAGCCGGGTGCTGGTCCGCACACGCGACGGGCACTTCGCCGCCCGCGGACAGATCGCGCCTGTCGGCGCCCACGCCGTCGTCGACCAGGTCGAGACCGCCGCCGAGCACCGGCGAAAGGGCCTGGGCAGCCTGGTGATGCGCACACTGGAGGGCATCGCGTACGAGGCCGGTGCGAGCACGGGCGTCCTGGTCGGCACACCCGAGGGACTGGCGCTCTACTCTTCGCTGGGCTGGACCGCGTGCTCTCCGATGGCGAGCCTCTGGTACGAGCCGTCGGACGGCGCACGGTAGGCACGAGAGCCATGGACCGCCACATCGACCGGCTGCCGAAGAGGCGCCGCCGCCCCGGGGGGTGACCGCCTCCTTCCGTCCGGCTCACAACGGTGGTGCAGGGTCGTCGCTGAGGCCCCGGCGGCTCAGCCCCACAGGCGGCGGGTGTGGCCGTGGGGGTCGAGGGCGATCCGGTTCTCGGCTCCGTCGAAGACCTTGACCGGGCGGCCGGCGGTGTCGAAGGGGGCCCAGCCGGGGTCGCCGTGGGTGGCGAAGGCGACCCAGGCCGGATGCATGGCGTCCGCCAGGGCCTGCGGCGGGTTGGGGCCGGCCAGGGGGAATCCGCCGGCGAGGCTGTCGAAGACGAAGGGGAGTTCCAGGGCGTGGCAGGCGCCGACGTCGGCGACCTTGCTGCGCCAGGCGAACTCGTACAGGAACGTGGGCCTCCCGCCTGCGGCGGCGTGCTGTTCAGCCTGGCGGATGACGGGCATCCGGTAGAAGCCGTCGGTGACCACGGCGCACAGCGCATCGCCCAGCGTCAGCTGCGGGTCGGCCTGCCGGTAGGCGGCGAGCAGGCCCGGGTCGATGCCGAAGCCGGACAGCACGTGGACGGCAGCCGGCTCGGTCGCCGCGGCGGCCACCCCGGTCGGCACCATGAACAGCCGCATCTCCTCGGTGGCGTAGCCGGTCAGCAGGGCGACGTCCGCGCCTGCCCCGGCGGCCAGGGACTCCAGGGGGTGGCGGGTGATCAGTTCCCCGTCGACGACCGGGGTGATCAGGGTGCCGGTGGCGGCGGTGGTGCGGCCCCAGCGGGCGGGGTCGGGCGGCAGTCCCGCCTCCGCGGCGGCGGCCTCCTGGGCGTGCAGGACGGCCTGGGGGTCGAGGGCGGCGAAGCCCTCCCTGGTGGCCTCGACGCCGAGCTTGGCGGCGATCTCGCGGCTGACGAGCAGGGCGTCCTCGGCGGAGTGGACCAGCGTGGCCGCGCCGCTCTGGGCGATGGCGCGGTGGAACAGGCCGTCGGTGCGGGCCAGATCCAGGGCGAGCAGGGTGGCGACACTGGAGCCGCCCGCGGACTGGCCGAAGATGGTGATGTTGCCGGGGTCACCGCCGAAGGAGGCGATGTTCTCCTGGACCCAGCGCAGGGCCGCGATCTGGTCGAGCAGACCGCGGTTGCCCGGTGCGCCCGGCAGCTGCGCGAAGCCCTCGACGCCCAGCCGGTACTCCAGGGTGACGCAGACGACGCCGTCGCGGGCGAACGCGGCGCCGTCATAGATCGGTTCGCTCGCGGCGCCGGCGATGAACGCGCCGCCGTGGATCCACACCATGACCGGCAGCCCGCCGCCGCCCGGGTCGGGGGTCCACACATTGAGGTTCAGGCAGTCCTCGCCCACCACGCGCGGGTCCGGCAGCAGCTCGTCGATCGGCTTCGGGTAGGGCGGCTTGGGCGGCGTCGCCCCGAAGGCCAGCGCGTCCCGGACCCCGTCCCACGGCCGGACCGGCTGCGGGGCCGCGAACCGGTTCGCGCCGAACGGCGCAGCCGCATAGGGCATCCCGAGGAAGGACGCCACCCCGCCTCGGACCCGGCCGCGGACCTGGCCGTGCGCGGTCGTGACGATCGTCTCCATGTGCGCCTCCGAACTGGTCCCCGAGCGGACAGTGCTCCTGGCCCAGCCTCCCAGGAGCGTGGGCAGTGCGCCTGCGGGGAGCGCCCAACAGGGCAGTGGCAGCGCTCGCAACGCCGTATTCACCTATTCAGCGCAGGCCGAGCCGTGTGCCGCTCTGCACTCCGAGATCCATTCCCCTGCCGCACTGCTGAGCGCACCTCCGCTGCGAGCGTGCTGCGCCCATCGTCTGTCGTGTCCTCAGATCCCCAGGGAGTTCACCGAGGTTTTCTCAGCAGTGACCATTTCCGGCCGGATGGGAAGAAAGACTGATGGGAGAGGGTGGCGGGCTACGCTCACGTCATGACGATCACGTATGAGTGGCGGGGTGACTTCGACGACGCAGCCGTCAACGCGCTGCACGCCGAGGGCTTCCACCATCGGGCCCTGGACGTCGACTGGCTGACCCAGGTGCACCGCCACAGCCTCGGCTGGGTCTGTGCACGCCTCGAGGCCGACCTCGTCGGCTTCGTGAACGTCGCGTGGGACGGCGACGTCCACGCGTTCATCCTGGACACCATGGTCGCGGAGAGCCACCGCCGCTCCGGGATCGGGGCCGGACTCGTCGCCGTGGCCGCCCGAGAGGCCCGTGCCGCCAAATGCGAATGGCTGCACGTCGACTTCGAGGACGACCTACAGGCGTTCCACTTCGGCACCTGCGGGTTCAAACCGACGAACGCAGGTCTCATCGCGCTCTGAGCCGGGCTCACTGGCGTTCACGGCTTGCAGTGGCCGCGCCTTTCCGGTCTGAGTTGGCCCCACCTGCGGGGCGCACGGGAGCGTTCGGGGGTTGTTCCGGGTTGAGTTGGCCCCACCGGCTGGGCGTGTCTGGGACGCTCGCGGCAGGCCGCTGTGAGGGGGTGGTGCCAGGTGGCGTCCTCGAAGGAAGACCTGGTCCTACTGATTCGGCGGGACTCGTGGCAGCAGGGGCTGTCGGTGCGCGCGTTGGCGCGCAAGTACAGGGTTCACCGTCGGCTGGTGCGTAAGGCGTTCAACAAGACGATCGACCAGTGGCTGGTCGAGGACCTGGACGCGCCGCCGAAGCAGCGGCACACGGTCAGCGCGTTCATCGAGGTGTTCCGGCACACCTTCGGCCGCTCCCGGCCACTACCCGCGCTGACTTGCGCCGCCCCGCGGATCCACGCCGGATCAACGCCGGATCAGCCGCAGTTCAGGCACACAACGGCCAGCCGGATGCCTTGACCAGCGCCCGCACGGTGACGAATGGTGGAGAGCACCCTACCCGCCGTCACCAGCCTCCGCACACCCGGCGGATCCCGATGGGCCGGGCCCGCTCGTCCGAACCGATGCGGAAGGAACAACCATGACCACAGCACCGAACCCCGACGTCCAGAACCAGATGGTCCCGCTGCCCGACGGTACCCAGGTACGGCTTCAGAACGGCAGCATCAAGACGGTCCTGGAGCACCGCTACAGCGGCGCGGCCAACGTGCTGCAGTACCTGGTCGACAAGCAGAAGGCGGACTGGCAGTCGGCCAAGTTCTGCACCGTCGTCCAGCCCGACGTCACCGCGCCGGTCATCGTGCCGCAGCCTCCGCAGCAGGCCCAGACGCTGCCCGGCGGGCGGCTGGTGGCCCCGGCCACCAGGCACGTCATCGCCACCGACGCCGACCACCCGAGCATCAGCGACCAGCAGATCCACCGCACGCCCGGCGGACTGCGGGCGGGCCAGCTCGACGGCCGGACCCGCCTCTTCGGGCCCAACGCCGCCGACCACCCGCAGATCCTCAACTTCACCACCGTCACTGACCCCACCTTCACCAGCCAGGCGCGGCTGACCATCGGCGACTACCAGCAGGACGACACCGGCCTGCACGTCAATGTGCTGGTCGAGGGCGTACTCGACCAGGTCGCTGTGCCCTACGACCTGATCGAGATCGTGCTCACCAAGCCCCTGCTGATCCCGAACAAGCCGACCGAGGACACCCAGCTGGAGACCATGCTGGTGCTGACCCCGCCGGTCAACGAGAACCGGATCCAGTTCGACGCCTTCTACACCTGGGCGCAGCTGGCCAGGCTGCTGGGCCTGCCCACCTCCGGAGTCGACCTGCGCCACACGGTGTGCACGGCCTTCCCGCAGTTGGGCGTCGAGGCCCGCTGGTACGACCGGCTCGCCTCCGGCACCAACGGCGTGAACCACACCAGCGGCGGCAACAAGCTCAAGGACGGCTCGGGACAGATCGCCATGCGGCCGATCACCCAGGAGGACCGCAAGGCCTCGGAGGTGGTCCGCAACACCGACTGGAACCTGAGCGAGGTCCTGCGCGCCTCCCGCCCCGTCTACCTGGCCTACACGGGCCTGCTGCAGCCGGGCAAGGAGATGGCCACCACCCTGGAGGCCGAGTCCGAGTTCCTGGTCGACCCCGGCCAGTACCAGCACGTGCTGGGCAAGCTGACCGAGCTGCTGCACGCCCCCGACCTGTGGTCCAAGCTCGGTATCACCGACCTGAAGTGCGACGACCTCAACAAGGAGACCGGGCAGGTGGAGCCGCGGGTCTCGAAGGACTCCTACTTCGACACCCCGGGGCTCCCGCTGCTCACCCGCGGAGTGGTGCTGCGCAGGCGCGAGGTGCCCAAGAAGGACAAGGCCGGGGTGTACCTGTTCGCGGTCAAGGGCCGTACGGTGTCGCTCGGCGGGACCGGGAAGGAGCGGATCAGGCTGGCGTCCCAGGTGCACCTGATCGACCCCGTCCAGCAGCCCCAGCTGGAGAGCTTCCTGGCGGACATCTCCGTCGACAACGCGTTCGCCCGGGTGCTGAACGATGCCCTGCCCGGTTTCAACCCCTCGGGCGTGGCGATCCAGCTGGTCGTCAACTCGAACCGGGTGAAGTACACCTTCACCCTGGAGAACAGCACGACGGTCGAGTTCAGCGCGGACGAGGCGACCGCCACCTTCAACGGGAAATCCGCGACGCTGCACTGCATCGAGTTCGGCGTCGGGCACCCGGGCCTGTTCATCGGCCAGGGATCCGGGGCGCAGGGCTCCGGGGCCCAGACGTCCGCCGCCCCGGTGCAGCAGCAGCCCCCGGGCGGCACGCCGCTGATCATGCGGCCGTACCACGTGCCGGCCGACTTGGACAACCCGGCGCTGTTCGACAAGCGGGACTACCACCAGTACCAGGCACTGCGGGACAGCGTGCTGACCTACCTGTTCGAGACCCCCGAGCCGAAGCTCGAGCCGGCCGGCAACAAGGCGCAGCGGCTGGCCCACGACCTGGGGATGACCAAGGAGAAGTAGGGCGGCCCGTCGGCTGCAGTGCCTCCAGCCGCAGTGCCTTCGGCTGCGTGGCCGCAGGCATCGGGACCGGCGGCGCCATGGCCCTTGCCGGCGGCGCGGCAGTACTCACCGCCGGCTGGATTCTCAGCTGGCACCCGCCCACCGCCCCGGCCCCCCTCTCGGACGACGCAACGGGATCAGAGAACGGCACCGAACACCATGTGTGCAGCTCCCCTGCGCAGTAGGGCCGGGTCGCGGTGCCTCGTGCGGGTCAGTCCGGGGAGAGCTCGCTGACGAACCATCCGATGTTCGCGCGGACGCGGTCCGCGCCGGGGTTGCCGCCTTCCAGGGCCCGCAGCCCGGCCTCGAGGGCCTCGCGGTGGCGTCCGCTGTTGCCCAGGCACACCGACAGGTAGTCCCACGGCGCCCAGCGGTGGTCGGCGTCGTTGACGAATCCGCTGAACGGGCGGACCGGGGCCGTGCTCGCCGCGCTGAAGAACGGCGCGGCCTGCACCCAGTGCCCGCGCTCGTAGTGGACGCGCCCGGCCGTCATCCACGCCTCCGGGCGGCCCGGGTCGAGCCTGACCGCCTCCAGCGCGGCCGCCAGCGCCTCCTCGTCGCGGCCCAGCACCTGCAGCGACTGGCCCAGGCAGGTCAGGGCGTAGTAGCGCTCCCACTCGGGCCGCTCGGCGGTCAGCGCCTCGTCGTAGGCGGCGACGGCCTCCTCGTGGCGCCCGTTGTCGCGCAGTTCGTTGGCCCGGTAGAAGAGGGTGCGCGGGGAGCGGTCACCCGCCTCGTAGAGGCGCTGCAGGATGCGCAGGTTGCGGCCCGTGTCGCGGGAGGCCTGCGCCGGGGTCCGGCGGTGCTCCACGATCAGGGACGGCTCCTCGCGGGTGTTCACGCCGACGATGTCGACCACCTCGTGCACCGCGCCCTGCCAGCGCAGCCCGGCGTCGCGCCGCAGGACGCGTTCGCGCACCACGGTGAAGCTGCACTGGCCCCGGGCGTCGAAGGCGTAGTGATAGGGGGTCAGTACCGCGTCCACGTCGTCGTCGAGGTCGGCGACCACCGTCGCGAAGGCGTGCTGCGAGTCGGGCGGGACCCGGTCGTCGGCGTCGAGCCACAGGACCCAGTCGCCGGTGCAGGCGTCCAGGGCGGCATTGCGGGCGGCGGCGAAGTCGTCGGTCCAGGGGACCTCGATCACCCTGGCGCCCGCGTCCGCCGCGACCTGCCTGGTCCGGTCGCTGCTTCCGGTGTCCGCGACGACGAGTTCGTCGCAGAAGGCCCGCGCGTCGGCGAGGACGTCCGCCAGGCTGTCCTCTTCGTCCTTGACAATCATCGAAAGCGAGAGCTTCGGCATGCGGCCGATTCTGCATCGCCGCTCCCGGGCTGCCGCCACGCCACCGCACCGTGCCGCACCGTGTTCCGCCGATCGGACCAAACGGTCAGGCCGCGGGCCCGAGGGTGATCGCACGACCCGTCGGCGTTGGTCCGGCGGCGGTGCGGGTGATGGCGGGCAGCAGGCGCCCGGCGTCGTCGACGGTGAACAGCAGGTCGTGGCCCGGCTCCAGGGCGGTGCCGGCCGGGCGGACCGCGATCGCCGCGCCGGACCCGTGGCGCCGGGCCAGCGCCTGCCCGGACAGCGCGGGGCCGAAGAGGACCCCGCCCTTGTGCTTGTCCATGAACGGCGCCACCACGCCCCGGCCCTGCGCGCGTTCGGCGAGCCGGTAGACCTCGGGGCCGGTCTCGCTGCGCAGCAGGGTCGCGGCCAGGGCGTTGAAGTCGTCCTCGTCGGTCAGCAGCAGCACGCAGGTGATCCCCTCGAGTTCCGCTCCCTCCCCGGCGGCGGTCGCGAGCAGTTCGCCCGGCGCCAGGTCGAGCCCGGCGGCGGTGATGCCGTCGCGCTGCTCCGGTTCGCCCGCCCACATCAGCACCTCGAGGCCCAGGCCGCGCAGCACCCGGCCGAGTTCGACCACCCAGGGGGCCCCGCCCACGAGCAGCGGCCGGGAGCGGGAGGGGCGGGTGACCTTGAGCCGGTGTGCGACGGGCACGGCGCTGAGGCCGTACAGCAGCACCGTGGCGACGATCACGACGAAGGTCGCGGGCAGGATGCGCTGAGCGCCGCCGATCCCCTTCGCGGCGAGGTCGGCCGAGAACGTGGAGGCGGTGGAGGCGGCCACGATGCCGCGCGGCGCCATCCAGCCCAGGAACACCCGTTCACGCCGTTTCAGCCCGCTGCCGAGGGTGGCCAGCGCGGCGACCAGCGGTCGCACGCCCAGGACCAGCACCGCCGTCAGCGCCAGCGCGGGCAGCACCACATGGTGCAGCGAGGCCGGAGTGACCGTCGCGGAGATCAACACGAACAGCACCCCGATGATCAGCGAGACCAGGGTCTCGAAGAACGGCCGCCGCACCGGCAGGTCGAGGCCCGGCAGCGCGGCCATGGCAGCGCCCATGACGATGGCGGCGATCAGGCCGGAGTCGCCGCGCAGCAGGTCGCATCCGGCGGCGACGCCGACCACGGCGGCCAGCTGGGTCGTGGTGCCCAGGATCTCGCCGAGTCCCAGGCGGCCCAGCGCCAGCCAGAGCAGGGCGACGCCCAGCGCACCCCCGACGATCCCGACCCCGGCGCCGGCGAGCAGGTGCAGTGCGTCGGTGCCCACGGACAGCCTGCGGCCGGCCGCCAGGTCCGTGAACACCAGGGCGCCGAGCCAGCGGCCCGACCACGGTGGGCCCGGAGACGATCAGGATCACCCCGAGCATGACGGCGGCCCGGGCGGAGATGTGCAGCAGGGGCGCTGCCACCAGGGCGGCGACGGGCCAGGTGACCAGGGTGCCGATCCAGATCAGCCGGGCCACGGTGCGCCGGGCGTCGCCGGTCAGCCGGCGCACGTCGAGCTCCAGCCCGGCGTCGTAGAGGATGACCGCGACGGCCAGCGACACCAGCGGCGAGAAAGCGGCGCCGAGCAGCTTGTCCGGGTGGACGTCGTCGGTGATCGCGCCGGCGGTGAAGCCCACGGGCAGCAGCAGGATGATGCCAGGCAGGCGCAGCCGTGCCGCCAGGACCTGTGCGCCCACCGCGAGGACCGCGATCAGGGCGACGCCGATGAGGACCTGATCGGATGTCATGCCCCCAGCTTGGGCAAGGACGTTCCGTCCGTCGTGGACGGCCGGGCCCGCGGTGGCGGGCCCTCACCCGGACGGCCCAGGCTGCGACGGCAGCCGACCCGGCGGGCGAGTGGTGTGCCTATAGTCGACCGGGAGCGTTCTGTCCGTATTTCTCAGGGAAGGCGGCCCGCTTATCCGCGAACCGAGGAGAGTCGGCGATATCCGTCAATCGTGAGCGCGTGGTCAGGACGCTGACCTTCTGGCTGCGCCCCGACTTCGCGCTCCGGGTGGTCAACCGCTTCCAGCGCATCGTGGGGTTCGACCGCTCGATGGCGTTGGCGTCCAGCGCCCTGTCGGCGCTGATTCCGCTCGCGGTCCTCTTCAGCAGCGTCATGGGCGCCGTCGGGGGCCAGGACGCCGCGAACCGGATGATCAAGCGCTACGGCCTCACCGGCGGCGGGGCGGACGCCATCACACAGCTCTTCTCGGCGGCGCCCTCGGAAGGCCCGAGCGTGGGCGTGCTGGGCGTGCTCTTCCTGCTGATCTCCATGCTGAGCTTCACCCGGGCGGCGCAGCGACTGTACGAACAGACCTGGGAGCTCAAACCGCTGAGCGTCCGCAACACCCCCAACGGCCTGTGCTGGCTGCTGACCCTGATCGCCTACGCGGCGGCCTCCGGCTGGCTGCAGCTCGTGCTGAGCGTGGGGCGCGTCCAGTTGGCGGCGGCCGTGTGCGAAGCACCGCTGACCGCGCTGTTCCTCGGCTGGAGCGGATGGATCCTGTCCGCGCGCCGCATCCCCTGGCCGGACCTGCTGCCGTTCGCGATCGTGGCGGCCGTGGCGACCTCGGCCTACTCGGTGGGAGCCAATTTCTACCTGCCGCACCTCTTCAACTCCTACGCCACCCGCTACGGTCCGGTCGGCGCGGTCTTCGCGCTGATCTCGGCGCTGTTCAGCGCCATGCTCGTGATCGTGGGATCGGCGGCCCTCGGACGGGAGGTCAGCGAGGAGCTCGACCGGATCCGCCGGGGCCTGCGACCCGCCGACGACGAGGTCCGGCGCCAGTGGGCGAACGTGGTCGGACAGGTGCGTGCGCGCTGGGAGACCGCCCGCGCGCGGATCCCCCGCCACAGCGAACCCGGCGGCCCCAAGGAACCCGGGCCGCGCTGACCCCCCGAACCGACGTCGGCGACTGGACCACTCCAGCGGCGTGCCATTGGACCTTACCTGCGGTCCACCCGTGCCCGTAGGTTCCTCCCATGACCATGACGACGTCCTCCGCCGCCACGGCCGCGGGCCACCGACCGCCGATCGTGACCCGGCCGCTGCTGCTGCGGTTCGTGTCCGTCCTCGGCGCCTCCATCAGCTTCTACCTGCTGCTGTCGGTCGTCCCCCGCTACGCCGCCGCGTCCGGCGCCGGACTGGCGACCGGCTCGCTGATGGCGGCCTCCGTCGCCGGCGAGCTGGCCGCCCCGAGGCTGGTCGCCCGGTTCGGCTACCGCGTGGCCCTGGCGGCGGGACTGCTGCTGCTCGGCACCCCCGCCCTGGTGCTCACCGCCTCCCGCAGCCTCGTCTGGATCATCGCGGTCTGCCTGGTCCGCGGCCTCGGCTTCGGCTTCACCGTCGTGGCAGGCGGCGCACTGACCGCCTCGCTCATCCCGGCCGAACGACGCGGAGAAGGACTGGCACTGGTCGGCATCGTCTCCGGGATCCCGTCCCTGGTCGGGCTGCCGCTGGGCGTGTGGCTGGCCGCGCACCTGGGCTACACGCCGGTCTGCATCGCCGCGGCCCTCGCCCCCCTGGCCGCGATCGCCTCGGTGCCCGGCCTGCCCGACCGCGAACCGAACCAGGGCCGGGCCCACGGCGTGGTCGCCGGGCTGCGCGACGCCCGACTGCTGCGCCCCACCCTGGTCTTCGCCGCCACCACGACGGCCACCGGGATCCTCGTCACCTTCCTGCCGCTGGCGGTCCCGGCCACGGCCACCGCCCTGGTGACCGTGGCGCTCTTCGTCCAGCCCGCGGCGGCGACCTGCGGCCGCCTGGTCGCGGGCCGGCTCGGCGACCGGCACGGGACCGCCCGGCTGATCCTGCCCGGCCTGCTCACCGCCGCCGCGGGGACCCTGCTGACCTCGTTCACCCACAGCCCGGTCGCCGTCGTCTCCGGGGTCGCCGTGTTCGGCATCGGGTTCGGCCTCACCAGCAACGCCAGCAGCACGCTGATGTACTCACGGGTCGCCACCTCCGAGTACGGCGTGGTCAGCGCCCTGTGGAACCTGGCCTACGACGCCGGCATGGGCGCGGGGGCCGCCGGGTTCGGCGTCCTGTCCGCCCGGACCGGCTACCCGCCCGCCTTCGCCCTGACCGCCGCCCTGATGCTGACCGCCCTCGTCCCCGCCCTGCGCGACCGCAGGTCAGGGCAGTGATTCCGCCGATCAGGGCGCCGTGGAGGGACTGACCACCCAGAACAATCCGCCCTCACGGTCCCGCAGTTGTGCCACCCGACCCAGAGGGGAGCTGTGGGGCGCGGTGGCGACGGTGCCGCCGGACCCGACGGCGAGCTTCGCGGTGGCGTCGGCGTCGGCGACGCCGAAGAAGACGTGCCAGCGCGGCCGCAGCTGCGGCTCCGGTGCGCCCAGCGAGGCCCCGCCGCTCAGGGCCGCCAGGGTCCGGCCTGCGCCCTGGAGCAGCACCCGGTCGTCCTGCCACTCCACGTCCAGGTACTCCGCCTGGTCCCAGCCGAAGACCGCCCCGTAGAAGAGGGCGGCGGCGAACGCGTCGGCGGTGCGCAGCTCGCTCCAGGCCAGGGCGCCGGGGCGTTCCAGATCCGTGGCGGGGCCGGGTGTGCCCTGCCACACGCCGAACGCCGCGCCGAAGGGGTCGGCGGCCAGGGCGAGGCGTCCGGCGTCGAAGGCGAGCGGGCCGGTGATCGTGGTGCCGCCGCGCTCCCGCACCCCGGCGGCGACCCGGTCGGCGTCGTCGGTGCCGAAGTACGTCGTCCAGGTGACCGGGAACTCCCAGGTCTGGGCCACGGCGCCGATCCCGGCCACGGCGATCCCGTCCACCACCGCCCGGCAGTAGGGGCCCCAGCGCTCCGGGCCCGCCTCGAATTCCCACCCCAGCAGCGGGCCGTAGAAGTCCTGCGCGGTGGCAAGGTCCCGCGCCATCAGGCTCACCCAGCAGGGCGCACCTGACACGCACCGCGCCTGCGTCACCGAGCGGACCATCACACAGCCTCCCTGACCGCGCCCTGTGGCTGCGATCAGGGACAAATCTAGGCGCAGCGGGGCGAACCGACCACCGCTGGACCGAGCGACCGGTCGACGCCGCCACCTGTCGGCTGGTCGGGACGACCGGCAACCCGTGGTGGTACGCCGAGCAGCTCGCCGCGCTGCCCGCGCCGTTCCGGATCACCGGTGGTGACGAGATCCGCCACACCGCACGCGCGCTCGGCCGGCGCCTGCTCGCCGCGGCCGAGGCGCCCGCGTCCGGCGATTGGCGCCGCCTCCTGTCTCAACCCGTCTCGTCGAGGCCGAGGTCGAGGATGCGGAGCGCCGCCGTGGTCGCGGTGTCGCTCGCGGGGAGCAGGGGCAGCCGGACCGCGGGGCTGGGGATGCGGCCCTGGGCGGCGAGGACCGCTTTGATGACGACGGGGTTGGGTTCGGCGAACAGGGCCGAGGACAGGGCTGCGAGGCTGCGGCCGAGCTGCCGGGCCCTGCCGGGCGGGCCCTCGTGCCACGCGGTGATCAGGGCGGCGAAGGACGCGGTCCGCAGGTGGGCGGAGGCGAGGATGCCGCCGGAGGCGCCCAGCGCCAGCATCGGGGCGGCGTGGAGGTCGTCGCCCGCCAGGACCGCGACGTCGGGCGGGAGGGCACCGCTCATCAGGGCGACCGTGGTGTCGTCGATGCCGCCGACGGCGTGTTTGAAGCCGATGACGTTCGGCAGTTCGGCGAGCTGCTGCAGGGTTTCCTGGCCGAGGGTCAGACCGGTGCGGTAGGGGATGTTGTAGATGATCAGCGGTACCGGGCTGGTCGCGGCCAGGGCGCGGAAGTGGGCGAGAACGCCCGCCTGCGACGGGCGGGTGTAGTAGGGGACGACCGTGAGGGCGGCGGTGGTCCGCAGGGGGTCGAGGGCGGCGAGGGCCTCGGCCGAGTCGGCCGTGGCGTTGGACCCGGCCCCGGCGATCAGCTGGGCGCCGCGTTCCGCGCAGACCCGGGTGCAGATGTCCAGGACCCGGCCGCGCTCCTGCAGCGTCAGGGTCGCGGTCTCGGCCGTCGTGCCGAGCGCGACGACCCCGGCCGCGCCGTCGTCGAGCACCGCGTGGGCCAGCCCCTCCAGCGCGTCGGCGGCGAGCTCGCCGCCTGCGGTGAACGGTGTGATGAGCGGGACGAAGAGACCGGTGAGTGTCATGGTCCGAGCCTGACCGGCGACCATCCATCAGGTCCAGTTCACATCTCTTCCGCTGAACGTAAGCTGTCCTTATGCTCGATGTGCGCAAGCTGCGCCTGCTCCGCGAACTGGCCCACCGGGGCACCATCGCCGCGGTGGCCGAGGCCCTCGCCTACACCGCATCGGCGGTCTCCCAGCAACTGACCGCGCTGGAGCGCGAGGCCGGGGTGCCCCTGCTGGAACGGACCGGCCGCCGTGTCGTCCTGACCCCCGCCGCGCTCACCCTGGTGGAGCACACCGAGACGATCCTCGCCGTGCTGGAGCAGGCGGCCGCCGATCTCGCCGCCTCGCGCGCCGCGCTCACCGGGACGCTGCGCATCGGCGCCTTCCCCAGCGCCGTCCGGACGATCCTCTCCCCCGCCCTGGTCGCGCTGAGCCGCGACCACCCGGGGCTGGAGCTGCTGGTGACCGAGCTGGATCCCTCGACCGTCCCCGCCGCGCTGCGCGCCGCCACCCTGGATGTCGCCCTGGTCCACGAGTACGACTATGTGCCCGCCGAACCCGATCCGGCCATCGACACCGAGCCGCTGTTCGAGGAGACCGTCTATCTGGCCGCGCTGACCGGCGGACCGCTGCGGGACCGCCGCGACGCGTCCTGGATCGTCGGCACACCCGGCACCCTCTGCCACACGATGACCGTCCGCGCCTGCCAGGCCGCGGGATTCACCCCGAGGGTGCGTCACCACGCCGACGACTTCGGCACCGTGCTGGCCCTCGTCGCCGCAGGCCAGGGCGTCGCGCTCATCCCCGAACTCGGTGTGCTCGCGCCCCCGCCGGAGGTCGTGCTGACGGCTCTGCCGACCCGGCGCAGAACCCACCTGGCCTACCGCCGCGGCACCGCGGCGCATCCGGCCGTCTCGGCCGCCCGCACGGCGCTGCGGACCCATGCGGGTCAGCCGACCGCCCCGGGCGCGAGCGCCTCCAGTTGGGGCCGGTAGCGCGCGGCCGCCGCGGTGGCGCCGACCCCGAGGGCGACCACGCCGACCAGGGACCGCCGCCGGTAGTAGCCCGCGACCAGGTCCGGTCCCGGGCCCGGGCCCTCCAGCAGCCGGATCTCGTCGGCCAGCGCGGGGGCCCCGAAGGACTGCAGGCGCAGCTCGTACTGGTCGCTCCAGAAGGAGGGCAACGGCGCGAACGGCCGGACCCGGGGCGGTTGTCCG
>Ga0302314_10010122_pt1 | contig 16548 bp, 11 predicted proteins | sample III_Palsa_N2_3_FD_200533 | JGI IMG/M metagenome (GOLD analysis project Ga0302314, IMG submission 200533) | Peat permafrost microbial communities from Stordalen Mire near Abisko, Sweden - III_Palsa_N2_3 | ecosystem: Environmental > Terrestrial > Soil > Palsa > Peat permafrost | place: Sweden... | reverse complement strand
GCGACGCTTGATGAACGCAGGTCAGTGAACCGCGTCGCTTCGCCGCGCAGCCACTCGCGGCTGAACTTGAAGGATTCCACCTTGGATGGCTCGGCGAGCGGTGCCAGGAAAGCACGCAGGGCCGCCAGATCGACGCTGACGCCTTCCCTGAGGAATCCGTGTGCCCGGAGCTCGTGCTCCACGTCCTCGAGGTTCCCGTCTTCGTGCATGAGCCGCAGCAGCTTGCCGAAGAACGGCGGGAAGCCGTCCGGCAGCCTGTCCACCGCACCGAAGTCGAGTACGCCGAGCCGGCCATCGGCGAGCAGGCGGAAATTACCCGGATGCGGGTCCGCATGCAGGAGGCCGGCCCTGGCGGGACCCGAGAAGAGGAAGCGGACGATCAGGATCCCGGCCCGGTCCCGCTCTTCCTTTGTGCCGTCGGCGATGATCCGCGATAGCGGGGTGCCGTCCATCCATTCGCTGATGAGCACGTGGTCTGTCGCCGCGATCACATTCGGGACAGAGACGTCCGGGTCGTCAGCATAGACATCGGCGAAGGTTTGCTGGGAGGTAGCCTCCAGCCGGTAGTCGAGTTCCTCGGCCACCCTGTTACGCAGTTCGGTGAGCAGCGGCCTGACGTCGAGCCCGGGCATGAGCGCACTGAAAAGCCGGCCAACGCGGCTCAGCTGGTTGAAGTCGCTGATCAGCGCCTTGCCCGCCCCGGGATACTGGATCTTGACAGCGACCTGCCGCCCGTCCTGCCAGACGGCACGGTGCACCTGCCCGATGGAGGCGGCGGCTGCCGGATTGTCATCGAACTCGGCGAAGCTGGCCCGCCAGTCCTCGCCCATATCGCTGGCGAGGACCTTGTGGACGGCCCGGGCTGGCAATGGCGGCGCGGATTCCTGCAGCCTGGCCAGGGTAGCCCGGTAGGGTCCGGCGATCTCCGGTGGCAGGGCGGCTTCGAAGATCGATAGCGCCTGGCCAAGCTTCATGGCGCCGCCCTTGAGCTCGCCAAGGACCCTGAAGATCTGCTCGGCCGTGCGCTGCTGGATCTCCTGGGCCACCAGCTCAGCCGGCCGGCCACCGAGGCGCTTGCCGAGTCCTAGCGCGGTACGGCCTGCTAGCCCGACCGGCAGCGTGGCCAGCTTCGCTGTGCGCGTGACGGCGCGGCGGGGCAGATCGCTCATGATCTCTATTCTCCGCTATGCCGGGGCGCGCCTGCCACTGCGCAGTCCGGGTTAGGCCGGGTCGCTATGCCGGGTCGTTATGCCGGGGCGCGCCTGCCAGTGCGCAGTCCGGGTTAGGCCGGGTCGCTATGCCGGGTCGTTATGCCGGGGAGCGCCTGCCGCATGCGCAGTCCCGGTGGGGCGGCCAGGTTCTGCGGCGCCATTGCCATCCGGGGAGCACGAGCTCCAGTGTTCCGTTGGTCACCGGGCCGGCCTGAGCTGGCCGGTCAATGAACGCAAGCGCCTGGGCGGTGACCTGAGCGGCCACCGCCGCAGCGAGAGCGGCGTCGCAGGCGGCGGGATCGGGCTGGCGGCCTGCCAGCTGCGCCAGGATCAGCGGCCAGGCCGGGTCGCGATCGGTCCTGGCCAGGTCCAGGCAGCGCAAGCATGCCGACTTGCCAGGAATCACCAGCGGGCCGACCACGCCGATCGCCTCGCTCGCCGAGGCAGCCAGGTGCGGTGTCCGCTCGCGCATCAGCCTGGCGGCTAGTTCCGGGTCCGGGGTTCCGATAAGCACGGCCAAGTCCGGCAGGGCAGCACGCGCCCGTGCCCGCGCCGCATACACCCGCGCCGAATGCACCCGCGCCGAATGCACCCGCGCCGCGGGCACCCGCGCCGCGGGCACCTGCGCCGCGGGCACTTGCGACTGCGCCATGCCGGATGGAGTGCCCGCCGATCCCCGCGCCCGGCTGGGCTGAGCGGCCGCCGATCCCGGCGGCTGAGCATCCTCGCTGTCCACCCGGCCTATCCCTGACGTGGCCAGGATGCCCGCTATGCTTGGCTCCAGCCGGCCTCCCCCCAGGATGCGGACGTGCGCCGCGCGCCGCCGCGCAAGCGTCCGCGCACCGCCGTCGCCGTAGCCATGCGCCAGGGACGCGGCGGCTAACTCGGGGGCCAGCCGCGTGCGCAGCTGCCTGGGCAGCACCCGGTAGGTGCTAGCGGGGAAGTCCTCCAGCGCGCCGCCCGCGGCCAGCAGGGTGAGCACCCGGTCGGCCAGCTGCGCCGGCATTCCGCGATCAGCGGCTGCCGCTATTACCTGCGCGCGGTCGCGGCTTCCGTCGAGCAAGCTGATCACCCAGGCCACACCGGCCATTCCGGTGAGCGCCACGGCGCGGCGCGGATCGATGCCGATCTGCAGGGTGTCGCGATCCCGCCAGACGGGAAGCAGACCTGGTTTAAGCGCTGGCCTCACGGGGCTCAGAGTGACAGGCAGGGCCGACAGTTCCGCTGCTCGCATCACCCGATGGCGCGGCACCCAGCCGCGGTACGCAGCCGGGGCACCCAGCCGCGCCCGCCGACCGGATCCTCAGGCTATCGACTGCAGTGGCCTGCGATTGGCGGGGATTTCAAAGATGAGTTCGAGGCCGTCTTCGTCGTCCCACTGCTCCCCGACCTCAGCGAAGCCGAATCCGGAAATTGTGGCCAGGGACGCGGCGTTGCCGGGACTGATCGTCGCCCGCACGGTCCTGACCGTGGGCTCGGCAGCGGCCCGGCGCAGCAGCTCGGCCAGCATGGCCCGTGCGTACCCCTGGCGGCGGAATTCAGGAGATACCGAGTAGCCGATCTCGACTATGCCCGCCTCATCGGGCGGTCCGTGAAACCCGGCATGCCCGACGACGGCACCTCCCGGCTCGGCTACCGCTGCCCGTACGATCCACCGAGCGCTAGCGGGGTCCGCCGCCAGCTGGCCGAGCCGCAGCCGCCAGAGCCGCCGCGCTCTGCCGGTCACGAAGTACTCGGTGAGCTCGACCCCTGCCTCGGCGCTGGCCCGCGTCAGGTCCCCGTCCAGCAATGCGGTCATCGCCGCGCTGGGCAACTCTACGAACCGCACGTGTTTCGAACTGGCGGGCGACGATGTCTGCCCATCACTCTCATCCGTCACGGTGCTGATCGTTGCGGCGCGCTCGAACGGTGTCCAGCGGTTTCCGCGCTTGCTCATTGCGCTGGCCCGCTACTCCGCGGGTGCCGATCCCGCCGGCCGGCACGTGCCGATGAAGATCAGCAAGATTGTCGCCTTACTCGAGCGGGACGGCTGGAGGCTGAGGCGCGTGTCCGGTTCGTGCCGGCATTTCACCCATCCTTCGAAACCTGGGCTGGTTACCGTCATCGGCAGGCCGAGCGCTACTTGAAGCCGAAGACTGAGTCGAGCATCCTGAAGCAAGCGGGCTGCGAAAGGAGCGGTCATGAAGGGCTACGTGGTGGTCTTCGAGGGCGACGACGAGTCCGGCTACTCGGCGTACTCTCCTGACCTGCCCGGGGTCGTTGCCGCCGGGACCGGGCCGTAACTGATCCAGCGCCCGCGCTGGCCCGTCGTCTCCATGCCTCAGTGTGCAACGCCACGGCGCGCCGCAGCGTCACATGCGAAGAGCTTCCAGTCCGCGGCCGCCCGTCCGCTGCTTCGCCGTCCGATAGCGGCCGGCCACTCCTCGGTTAGCTCCCCGCTGGCGGCTGGCCTTCCGGTGGCGGCTGGCCTTCGGCGGGGGGGTCCTGCCCGGCCGGGGGGTCCTGCCCGGCCGGGCCGCCGGCAGTGCCATCGGAGGTGCCGTGCTTGTCGGGATCGAGATCCGAGATATCCAGTTCGGGCCTGCCGCGCACGAATCCGTCCGGGTCGTCGAAGTCGTCCGCGGTCGGCAGCAGATCCGGATGCGCCCAGACGGCGTCCCTGCTGCTGACACCGCGCGCATCGGTGAGACCGCGCCAGATGGCTGCGGCCTCCCTGAGCCTGCGCGGCCTGAGCTCGAGCCCGACCAGAGTGGCGAAGGTACGTTCCGCCGGACCGCCGGTGGCCCGCCGCCGCCTGATTGCCTCGGCGAGGGAACTGGCCTGGGGCAGCCGGTCGGCGGCCACGGAGTCGACCACCGTCGCGACCCATCCCTCGACGAGGGCGAGCACCGTTTCCAGCCTGGCCAGCGCGGCTTTCTGCTGCTCGGTATCCTCCGGCTGGAAGAGGGCAGCCCCGGCCAGGGCCTCGTTCAGCGCTTCGGGGTTTGCCGGATCGATCGCGGGCATTGCGTCGCGCAGTGCAGAGGTGTCAACGGTGATTCCCCTGGCATAGTCCTCGACGGCGCCGAGCAGCCGGGCGCGCAGCCAGGGAACATGCGCGAACAGCCGGTGGTGTGCCGCCTCTCGCATGGCCAGGAACAGCCGGACCTCGTCCGCGTTGACCGATAGCCCCTCGCCGAATGCGGTGACGCCCGCAGGCAGCAGTGCCGCGACGCCTTCCGGGCCGAGCGGCAGGCCGACGTCGGTTGAGCTGACGACCTCGCGGGCGAGCGCGCCGATGGCAGCGCCGGTCTGGCCGCCGACCATCATCCCGCCGATTCTGCGCATCATCTGGCCGAGCCCGCCCAGGGCGCCGAGCCCGCCCATGCCGCCGGTCATCGCCGTCATCGCCGAGCGCAGCTCGGGCGGTAGCTCGCCGCCGAGCTCGTCCGGGTCCTCGGCGAGCAATCCGCCCATCGCATCGACTGCCCGGGCCGCGATCGGATCGCAGAGCTTGGACCAGACCGGCAGGGTGGCTTCCACCCACTCCGACCGGCTCCATGCCTGAGCCGCGCGGATTCCGGTGGGAAAGCTGGTGACATCCTCCAGCCAGAGGTCGGCGACCCGGATGGCGTCGGTGACCCTCTGCCGCTCCACGTCGAGAATGCTGGGATCGCCTTTTGCCGCGACTGTCTGCCGCGCCACGTTCTTGGCGAGGTCCCAGTTGACCGGACCGCCTTGCCAGGACATCAGGTCGGCGAACTGCCGCAGGGCGTCCGCGAACTGCTGAGGATCGCCAAGCGGCCCCAGCGGCCCGCCGCCTGGGGTGCCGCCGGAATCGCCCGAGCCACCGTGGTCGCCGGGCCGGCCGAAGCCGAAGGGAGGATCAGTCATCACGGCTGCCTCTCAGGCAGGATGGAGAAGTCACGTCCGCCCACGTTATCCGGGAGCGTTGCACGTTGGTTAAGGGAGAGGGTCAGGTTCGCCCAAGGCTGAGCCACGCGGTCGCGCCGGCGGCCAGCCCAGGGCGAGCGGAAGCGCGCCTGGCGGCGCACGGCCGCGGTCCAGTTGTCGCGGTCACCGGTGCCGCGCGGGGCCTCGGCCATGCCCTCACCGTCCGGCTCGCGTCGTCGGCGCGCATCGGCAGGGTGGTCGCCATCGACGATCACCGGGGCGACGTGAGCGGGGTGACCTGGCGCGTCGTTGACGTGCGGGATCCCGCACTGGCCGCGCGCCTGACCGGGGTGGACGTAGTCGTGCACCTGGACCTCGACCTGGCACCGGATTCCGACTACCGCTCGCGCCGGGCTTTCAACGTCCGCGGCGCGCAGACCGTGCTCACCGCGGCAGCAGCCGGCCGGGTCGGGCGGGTCGTCCTGGTGACCAGTTCCATGGTGTACGGCGCTCGCCCGGACAATCCGGTGCCGCTGGAGGAGACCGCGCCGCTCGGCGCAGATCCCGATGGCAGCGTGGTCGGGGACATGCTGGAGATCGAGCATCTTGCCCATCGCTCGGCACGGACGCACCTTGGCATGGCCATTACGGTGGTGCGGCCCGCCGCGCTGGTCGGCGAGGGCATGGACACGGTGGTAACCAGGCATTTCGGTGCGCCGCGCCTGCTCACGGTCAAGGGTTGCGCGCCACGGTGGCAGTTCTGCCATACCGCCGATCTGGTGTCCGCGCTGGAACTGGCCGCGGCGGGCGAGGTGAGCGGTGAGTTCGCCGTCGGCTGCGATGGGTGGCTGGAGCAGGAGCAGGTAGAAGAACTCTCCGGGCTGCGCAGGATCGAATTGCCGGCCGGGCTGACATTTGGCACCGTGCAGCGATTGCACCGGGCTGGGATAACCCCCGCGCCAGTCACCGACCTGCACTACGTCGTGTACCCGTGGGTGGTTGACTGCCGGACCCTCAGGGATGCGGGCTGGTCGCCGGAATTCGACAACGCCGCTGCCTTCGGCGTCCTGCTCGAGCAGCGGACAGGCCGCCTTGCCGTCGCGGGGCGCCGGCTCGCCAGGAAGGACGCTACGGTGGCGGCGGGCGCGGCCGGCGCGACTGTCGCGGTGATCGGTACTGCGGCGATCGTGCGCCGGGCCAGGCGCCGCCGCCGTGCGACGTGACCGGCCGCCATCCCGGAAGGTAGCTTTGCAGCGTGGGTGTGATCAGGCTCGCCGAGCTGAGGCACGGGGCGCTATCAGTTGACGAGGCGCTGAACGCCGTCAGGGACCCGGCCGCCGGAGGCGTTGCCCTGTTCACCGGCGTGGTCAGGAATCACGATCACGACCATGGAGTCGTGCGCCTGTCCTATACCGCACACCCGTCCGCCGCGGCCGAGCTGCGGCGGACAGCGGAAAAGGTGGCGGCAGGCTTCGACGTCCGCGCGCTTGCTGCCTTGCACCGGCTCGGCGAACTGGACGTGGGGGAGCTGGCGGTAGTCGTCGCGGTGTCCTGCGCGCACCGCGGCGAGGCATTTGACGCCTGCCGTGCCCTGATCGACGAGCTCAAGGCCACCGTGCCGATATGGAAGCACCAGGAATTCGACGACGGCGGAAGCGAGTGGGTCAACAGTGCGTAGCCTTCCGCCCGGGTCCGGTCGCTACGCAACGCTGCTTGTCGCCGCGGCCGGCGTCGTGGTGGCGCTGGTGATCGCGTCCGTGGCCTCCGTTCCCTACGTGGCGCTGACCCCTGGTCCCACGCTGAATACCCTCGGGAAGTCGGGCGGCAGCCCCATGATCGAGATCAAGGGGCATCGCACCTACCCGACCGACGGGCACCTCAACATGGTGACCGTGTCCTTCATCGGCGGGCCGGGAACCGAGTTCAACATTTTTGCGGCGCTGCGAGCCTGGCTCAGCCCGCACGACGCAGTGGTTCCCGAAGAGGAGATCTTCACGCCCGGCCAGAGCGAGCAGCAGGTGAGCAAGCAGGACACCGAGGAGATGGTGAACTCCCAGCAGACCGCCGTGCTAGCCGCGCTAAGCCAGCTGAAGATCAAGTACAAGACAATTGACACGGTCGCGGCAACCGAGGCCGGGATGCCAGCCAGCGGCGTGCTGCGGCCAGGCGACGTCATCTCCGCGGTCGACGGCAAGCCGGTGACCTACACAGCGGATGCCGGCACGCTGATCAGGGCCCACCGGCCGGGGACTCCGCTGGAGCTCACCATCATCAGGAAGGGCAAGCCGCGCACCGTCCGGCTGGTGACCAAGGACGTGAAGGGTCAGGCCATGATCGGGGTGCACGTGCAGGAGAGTTTCGTGTTCCCGTTCTCGGTGAAGATCAATATTACGAACATCGGCGGACCGAGTGCCGGGCTGATGTTCGCGCTCGGCATCATCGACAAGCTCACTCCGATGAACCTGACTGGCGGCAAATTCATCGCCGGAACCGGGGAAATCGAGGCGAACGGCACGGTGGATCCGATCGGCGGGATACAGCAGAAGATGGCGGGAGCGCGCGCCGCTGGCGCCACGATCTTCCTCACTCCTGCCGCCAACTGCTCCGATACCGTTGGCGCCGTCCCGGCCGGGATGCGCCTGATCAAGGTCAGCAGCCTCGGCGGAGCCATTCGTGACCTGCAGGCACTGAAGGCGGGCAGGGCAGTCCCAGCCTGCTGACTGACGGTCATTTCGCCCCATGGCCGCCGCCATTTACCGTGCCGCATCGCGCGGCCGTGCATCATTCCGGCCGCCGCGAAAGAGTGCCGCGATCATGCGTGGATGAGCAAGGGAACCTTGCGTGCTGCCGGTAAGTTGCCATCTGGGAGTATGTACCGGCGCGCCAGCTCAGCCGTACGCGCGCCCCTCCGCTGAAATGCCGGCGGAGCCGTGCCCGAGGTGATCTAAAGGGGGAAGGCATGACCTTCCGATCTCCTGGCCAGCCAAGGCCGCCAGTCGGCCGTCCGATCGTCCTTCCCCGCTGGCCGAAGCTCCTCGTCCCGGTCGTCGCCGGGGTGATCGCCCTGATCGTGGTGGTCTCGGTAGTAGCCGGGGTGTGGACTGACTACCTGTGGTTCCACTCGGTCGGGTATACCTCGGTCTTCGACACGACGTACGGCGTCAAGTGGCTGCTGTTCATCGTCACCGCGCTCTTCATGGCGGCCGTGGTCGGCTTCAACGCATGGCTGGCGTACCGGATCAGGCCCGCCTTCCGTCCGGCGGCACCGGACCAGCAGAGCCTGGAGGGCTACCGGAGCATCATCGAGCCGCGCCGGCGGCTCGCCCTCAGCCTGCTACTCGGACTGATCGGGCTCATCGCCGGGCTGACTGCGGCCGGCTCCTGGCGCACCTGGCTGCTCTTTGCCAACCGCACGTCGTTCCACACCACGGATCCGCAGTTTCACCTGGACATCTCGTTCTTCGTGTTCGTCTACCCGTTCCTGCGGATGGTCCTCACCTATCTCTTCGCGGCCGTCCTGCTGTCGCTCGTCGTGTCACTGCTGGTGCACTACCTGTACGGGGCATTGCGGCCGCAGGTGAAGGGCCAGCGGGCGACTCCCGCGGCCAGATCCCACCTGTTCGTGCTCGTGGGCGTCTTCATGCTGCTCAAGGCGGCCGCGTACTGGGTGGACCGGTACGGGATCGACTTCTCCCAGCGCGGGATTGTGCAGACGGGCGCGTCCTACACGGACGTGAACGCCATCCTGCCGGCCAAGACCGTGCTCGCGGTGATCGCGGTGATCTGCGCGGCGCTCTTCTTCGCCGGCGCGCTGCGCAGGAACACCCTGCTGCCCGCGGTGGGCTTCGGGCTGCTCGTGCTCTCCGCCGTTATCATCGGCGGCGTTTACCCCGCCATCATCCAGCAGTTCGTGGTCAAGCCGAACGAGCTGGTGAAGGAGACCCCGTACCTGTCCCGCGAGATCATCAGCACCCGGCGGGCCTACGGGGTCTCCGGCGTGAAGGTCATGCCCTATTCGGCGACCTCAACCGAGTCGCCCGCGCTGCTGGCCAAGCAGGTGACCGCGCTCCCGGACGTCAGGCTGATGGACCCCGCCGTGGTATCGCAGGCATTCCAGCAGCTCCAGCAGGTAAAGAGCTACTACAAGTTCCCCAATGTGCTGTCCGTCGACCGGTATGTCCTGCCGGGCAGCAGCACGCCTCAGGACACGCTGATCGGCGTACGCGACATGAACGGGCCGCCGGCCGGCCAGGCCAACTGGATCAACTCGCACCTCGTCTACACCCACGGGTTCGGCGTCGTCGCCGCGCCGACAAGCACGGCCCAGGCCGACGGCGACCCGGCGTTTACCGAGAACGACATCCCCCCGACCGGCGAGTTCCAGCTGACTCAGCCGCGGGTGTACTTCGGCCCGCAGGAGACGAGCTACGCGATCGTCGGCGGCCACCAGCAGGAACTCGACTACCCGAACGAGAGCACCGGCGGCCAGCAGAACACGACCTACACGGGAAGCGGCGGCGTGCCGATCGGCTCCGCCCTGAACCGCCTGCTGTACGCGATCAAGTACCGCCAGCTCAACATCCTGCTCTCCGGCGCCCTCGACGGTAAGTCGAAGATCATGTACATCAGGGACCCGCTGGCCCGGGTCGCCAAGGTCGCGCCGTTCCTCACCCTGGACGGCGACCCCTACCCGGTCATCTCCGGCGGGCAGATCCTGTGGGTAGTGGACGGCTACACCACGACCGACGACTACCCCTATTCACAGCGGCTGAGCCTGCAGGGGGCTACCTCCAACAGCTACAGCCCCGGCGGGTCGGCGTCCGGCCAGGTCAACTACATCCGCAACTCGGTCAAGGCCACGGTGAACGCCTACACCGGCGCGGTCCACCTGTACCAGTGGAGCAACAACGACCCCGTGCTCGACACCTGGATGAAGGCGTTCCCCGGCATCATCCAGCCAGCCAAGGACATCCCGGCGGCCCTGATGGCGCACCTGCGCTACCCCGAGGTCCTGTTCGAGGCGCAGCGGCAGATCCTCGCCCAGTACCACGTCACGGTGGCCCAGGAGTTCTACGGCGGCCAGAACTTCTGGGCCGTGCCCACCGACCCGAGCGGCGTCACGCCCAAGCAGTTCAGCCAGCCGCCGTATTACATGACGATCACCATGCCAGGCTACCGGCAGCCGGAGTTCTCGCTGACCACGTCGTTCACGCCGCGCGGCCGGCCCAACATATCCGCGTACATGGCCGTGGACAGCGCCCCGGGCCCCGGCTACGGCACGATCCGGCTGCTGACGCTGCCGCAGGACACCGCCATCCTGGGGCCTGAGCAGGTGCAGAACTCCTTCGAGTCCAATACCGTGGTCGCGCCTGCGCTCACCTTGCTCCGGCAGGGCGGATCCAAGGTAACCCAGGGCAACCTGATCACCTTGCCGGTTGGCGGCGGCCTGGTGTATTTCGAGCCGGTCTACGTCTCCCAGTCATCAGGCACCAACTCGGGGTCGTACCCCACTCTGCAGCGGGTGCTGGTGTACTACGACGGCCAGGTCGGATTCGCGAAGAATCTGCAGGGTGCCCTGGCGCAGGTGTTCACCGGGATTCCGAGCAAGCCGGCCACCAGCACTCCACCGACGACGAAGCCGACCAGCCCGAAGGCCAATGCGACGGTGCTGAAATTCCTGCGGCAGGCGGAGACTTTCTACGGCGACGCGCAGAAGGCGCTCAAGAGCGGCAACCTCGCTGCCTACGGCCGCGACATCGCCAAGGTGAAGGGGGCGCTCGACAAGGCAAAGCAAGCGGCGCAGGGCTGACCGCGCCGCCCGGAGCGCGGGATACCCCGTCCCCGGGCGCCGCCGGCCAGCGGCAGGCGCATCCGGCAGCCGCCGCCACGGGCGCGCACGGGGCACTGCCGGGCGTCCGCGCCGCCGCCGCCGAGGGCGTACGCTCGGTGCTGACGGAAATCTAGAGCAAAGCTCACCTATGTGCTTCCCGCACGCCCCGGGCAGGCCCCAATCGCGAAGGAGAAAGACTGGTCGTGGCGCCTCGTGTGCTTATTGACGCGACCGCTGTGCCTGCGGACCGCGGTGCCGTCGGACGCTATGTCGACGGACTGGTGAGCGCGCTGGAGGCGGCAGGGGCCGATCTGGCCGTTGCCTGCCAGCGCGCCGACCAGGAGCGGTACGCGCGGCTGGTACCCGGCGCCCAGGTCGTGGCGGCACCCACCGCTATCGCGCACCGGGCGGCCAGGCTTGCCTGGGAGCAGAGCGGCCTGCCGGTCGTCGCGCAGCAGGTAGCCGCCGACGTGATCCACGCACCGCACTATTCGATGCCGCTGCGCCCCGGCGCCCCCATCGTGGTGACCATCCACGACCTCACGTTCTTCACCGAGCCGGACGCGCACAATCCGGTGACCGCGACGTTCTACAAGTCGGCGATCCGCACCTCCGCACGCCGCGCGACACGGCTGATCGTCCCGTCCAAGGCGACCAGAGACGAGCTGGTCCGGGCGCTCGGCGCCGATCCCACCAGGATCGATGTCGCCTACCACGGAGTGGATCACACTCTCTTCCACCAGCCTGACCCGGCACAGGTGCGCCAGGTTTCCGCCCGCCTCGGCCTGCACGGCAAGTCCTACGTCGCCTACCTCGGCACGCTTGAGCCACGTAAGAACATCCCGGCGCTGATCAACGGCTGGGCCGCGGCGGTGGCTGATCTCAGCGAGCCGCCCGCCCTGGTACTCGCGGGCGGCAGCGGCTGGAGCGACGAGGTCAACGACGCGATCGCGGCAGTGCCCGCGCACCTGCGGCTGGTCCGCCCGGGGTATCTGCATTTCACCGATCTCCCCGGTTACCTCGGCGGCGCGCTCGTGGTTGCCTTCCCCAGCACCAGCGAGGGATTCGGGCTGCCGGCCCTGGAGGCGATGGCCTGCGGCGCGCCGGTACTGACGACGCACATGACGTCGCTGCCCGAGGTTGGCGGCGACGCAGTGGCCTACACCGAGCCCGATTCCGGCAGCATCCAGGCCTCGCTGCGAGCCCTGCTTGACGATCCAGCGCGCCGGGAGGCACTGGGCGTGGCCGGTCACGCCAGGGCACTGGAGTTCAGCTGGGCTGCGTCGGCCGAGGCGCACATGGCCTCCTATGAGCGTGCGGCGGCGCAGGGACGGGAGTAGCGTCACTGCTCATGCCGAGCGATTCAGGCCCTTCCTGGGAGTCAGCCGCGCGCGGCTGCGGTACTGGCGAGATCGAGGCGATCCTGCTGGTCGGCGGCCAGGGTACCCGGCTGCGCCCGCTGACCATCGCGACGCCCAAGCCGCTGCTGCCGGCTGCCGGCGTGCCGTTCCTCGCGCACCAGCTGGCCAGGGCGGCGGCGGCCGGCATCACGCGGGTGGTCCTTGCCACCGCCTACCGGGCGGAGATGTTCGCGGCGGAGTTCGGTGACGGATCGCAGTTCGGGCTCCGGCTCGACTGTGTCCAGGAGGAGGTGCCGCTCGACACCGGCGGCGGCATCCGCAACGCGGCAGCTAGCCTTCGCAGCGGCCCGGACGACCCGGTTGTCGTCTTCAACGGCGACGTCCTGTCCGGTCACGACCTCGGCGCGCAGCTAGAGCTGCACTGCAAGGAGGACGCGGCAGTTACGCTGCACCTCGTCGAGGTCTCTGACCCGGCGAGTTTCGGCTGCGTGCCGACCGATTCCGGCGGGCGGGTGACGGCCTTCCTGGAGAAGACGCGGTGCCCGCCAACCAACCGGATCAATGCGGGTTGCTACGTCTTCAAGCGGCGGGTGATCGACGAGATACCAGCCGGTCAGGTGGTCTCCGTCGAGCGCGTGACCTTCCCCGCGCTGATCAGCTCCGGTCAGGTCGTGATGGGCTATCCGGACGACGCGTACTGGCTGGACGTGGGAACTCCCGCGGCATTCGTCCGCGGCTCATGCGACCTGGTACTCGGCCGGCTGGTATCACCGGCGCTGCCCGGACCGTGCGGACCGGCACTGGTGCTGCCTGGCGCCGTGCTCGGGCCAGGCGCGCAGGTGACGGGCGGCACAGTCATCGGGGCCGGCAGCCACATTGGCGCGGGCGCGCACGTCGACGGATCCGTGCTATTCGACGGCGTGCGGATCGGCGCCGGGGCGCGGATTGCCGGCAGCGTGATCGCCTCGGCGGCCGTTATCGGCGAGGGCACGGTCCTGGACGGCGCGGTGATCGGCGCCGGGGCGCACATCGCTGCCGGTAATGAGCTGCGCAACGGACTCCGGGTATGGCCAGGGACCGAACTCGGCCCGACCTCCATCCGGTTCTCCGCGGACGCCTGACGCGTGCCACAGCCCGCCCGGGCAGCCGGCCCGGAGGGCACGCTGCCGCTGCGCCGGGAGTGGCGAGCGCCGTTCTGCGTCGATGTGCGGCTTGTCCTGTCCGTGCATCGCCGGGGACCGCGCGATCCCGCATTCAGCGTTAGCCCCGACGGCGCCGTGTGGCGCACCTCGCGGACGCCGGACGGCCCCGGCACGCTGCGGGTGACGGCGGCCCAGGCCGCCGGCACGGCCGCTAGCCCGGCGGGCATCACCGGTGCCGATATCGGCCGCCCGGCCGCCACCGTGATCAGGGCGACCGCCTGGGGGCCTGGCGCGGGCTGGCTGCTTGACGCCCTGCCAGACCTGCTCGGGGCGCAGGATGACCCAGCGGCCTTCGCCCCGGCGCATCCGCTGCTGCGCGACCTTGCCCGCCGGCACCGTGGCGCGCGGGTAGGGCGGTCAGGCCGGGTGCTCGAGGCCCTGGTTCCCGCGGTCCTTGAGCAGAAGGTGGTGAGCCTGGAAGCGCACCGCGCATGGCGCCTGCTGCTGATCAGGTTCGGTGAACCGGCACCGGGACCGGCGCCGGCGCGGATGCGGGTGTTCCCGGCCGCCCGAACATGGCAGCAGATCCCGTCCTGGGAGTGGCACCAGGCTGGCGTGGAGGCAGTACGGGCGCGCACCATCGCAGCGGCCGCGCGGGCAGCTGGCCGGCTTGAGGAGATCCTGACGATGACCGCGGCCGACGCGGATCACCGGCTGCAAGTGCTTCCTGGCATCGGGCCGTGGACCTCGGCGGAAATCCGGCAGCGCGCCTGCGGCGACGCTGACGCCGTCTCCGTCGGCGACTACAACCTGCCCGCGGCCGTCGGCTGGGCGCTGGCCGGGCGGGTCACCGACGACGCGGGGATGCTGGAGCTGCTGGCGCCGTACGCCGGCCATCGCTACCGGGCGACCAGGCTCGTCGAGCTGAGTGGCGTGCGCCCGCCGCGCCGTGGCCCCAGGCTCGCGCCGCGCGACTACCGTGCTTTCTGAATGCCCGCCGGACAGCCCGGTGACAAGGGTGGACAAGAAGGCCAGGGCAGTCAGGAAGCCAGGGGCAGGGCGGGCGGAGACCCAGGGGCAGACACGGGCGGAGACCCAGCCGGGCCGGGGCGGAAGGTGCCCGCAGCCTAGGCTGGGCTCATGAGCGATGACGCGCGCGCCCCGGCCGGGACCGTTCCTGATGACAGCGCGCTGCGCCGGGCGCTCGCCAGGGCCAGGGACGGCAAGGCGCTGGACCAGGCCGAGGCGACGACGCTGCTGCATTGCCGCGGCCAGCACCTGGCCAGGCTGCTCGGCTACGCCTCCCGGACCAGGGATGCCGGCCTGGCGGCGGCCGGCCGGGCGGGCATCATCACCTATTCCCGCAAGGTCTTCATCCCGCTGACCAGGCTGTGCCGGGACCGCTGCGCTTACTGCACGTTCGTCACCGTCCCCGGGCGCCTGGACAGCCCTTACCTGTCGCCGGACGAGGTGCTGAAGATTGCCGCCGATGGCGCCGCGCTCGGCTGCAAAGAGGCACTTTTCACCCTGGGTGACCGGCCGGAGGCACGGTGGCACCAGGCACGCGAATGGCTCGACGCGCACGGCTACGACGACACGCTGTCCTACGTCAGGGCGATGGCGATCAGGGTACTCGAGGAGACCGGGCTGCTGCCGCACCTCAATCCCGGCGTCATGAGCTGGCAGGACTTCCAGCGGCTCAAGCCGGTAGCGCCCTCCATGGGGATGATGCTGGAGACCACCGCGGCCCGGCTGTTCACCGACAAGGGCGGCCCGCACTTCGGCAGTCCAGACAAGGACCCGGCGGTAAGGCTGCGGGTGCTCCAAGACGCCGGACGCAGCGCGGTGCCGTTCACCACCGGCATCCTGATCGGCATCGGCGAGACGCTGGCCGAGCGGGCCGACTCGATCTTCGCCATCCGGCAGGTGGCCCGCGAGTACGGCGGCATCCAGGAAGTTATCGTGCAGAACTTCCGCGCCAAGCCGGACACGAAGATGCGCGGCGTCCCGGACGCGGAGATCGATGACCTCGCTGCCACTATTGCCGTGGCCAGGCTGGTGCTCGGCCCGGCCGCCCGGATCCAGGCGCCGCCGAACCTGATCGGCGATCAGTACCAGCTGATCCTGGATGCGGGGATTGATGACTGGGGCGGGGTGTCGCCGCTGACCCCGGACCACGTCAACCCGGAACGGCCCTGGCCGCAGATCGACGAACTTGCCTCCTGCACCGCAACCGCCGGGTTCACCCTGCGCGAGCGGCTGACGATCTACCCCGGTTACCTCCGCGAGCCGTGGCTGGACCCGCGGCTGGCGGCGCATGTGGGCGCACTTGCCGATCCCGCCACCGGGCTGGCCGACGAGAGCGCGATGCCGCGCGGACTGCCGTGGCAGGAGCCTGACGGCGGCTGGGGCGATGCCACCGGACGGACCGACCTGCACGTCACGATCGACACCACCGGCCGCACCAGCGACCGCAGGGACGACTTCGCCGAGGTGTACGGGGACTGGGACGAGGTCAGTGCCCGGATCGAGCCGTCCGCCAGGCAGGCAGCGCCCGGCATGGCAGTGCCCGGCATGGCAGTGCCCGGCATGGCTCCGCAGCGCCTGCGCGCCGACGTGCTCGCGGCGCTGCGCCGTGCCGAGAGCGACCCCGCCGGACTCACCGACTCTGAGGCCCTCGCGCTGCTCGACGCCGACGGCCCCGAGCTTGAGGCGCTCGCTGCGCTGGCCGACTCGGTGCGCAGGGATGTCTGCGGAGACGACGTCAGCTACGTGGTCACCCGGAACATCAACTTCACGAACGTCTGCTACACCGGCTGCCGGTTCTGCGCGTTCGCGCAGCGCCGCACCGACGCCGACGCCTACACCCTGTCGCTCGGGCAGGTCGCCGACCGGGCCGCCGAGGCGTGGGAGGCGGGCGCCACCGAGGTCTGCATGCAGGGCGGCATCCACCCGGACCTGCCTGGCGACGCATACTTCGACCTGGCCGCCGAGGTGAAGCGGCGCTGCCCGGACATCCACGTGCACGCGTTCTCCCCGATGGAGGTGATGAACGGGGCGTCGCGCACCGGCCTGCCGGTCCGCGAGTGGCTGACCCGGGCACGGGCGGCCGGGGTGGGCTCGCTGCCGGG
>Ga0302314_10010121_pt1 | contig 16552 bp, 13 predicted proteins | sample III_Palsa_N2_3_FD_200533 | JGI IMG/M metagenome (GOLD analysis project Ga0302314, IMG submission 200533) | Peat permafrost microbial communities from Stordalen Mire near Abisko, Sweden - III_Palsa_N2_3 | ecosystem: Environmental > Terrestrial > Soil > Palsa > Peat permafrost | place: Sweden... | reverse complement strand
GTGATCGTCGCCGGCGCCGGGACCCCCGTCAGACCCTGACGCTCCAGCACCCGCTGGATCTTGCGTCCCCCCCAGCACGGATGCTCGCCCCGCACCGTCATCACCTCGGCCTCCATCGCCGCCGCGATCCGGCCAGGGCTGGTCAGGGGTCGGCGAGAGCGATCCGACAGGCCCGCCGCCCCAAGGGCTCGATAGGCCCCGATCCACTTGTACCCCGTCGTCGGACTGATCCCGAACCTGCGGCACAACGCCCGCACGTTCGACCCGGCCGCCAAAGCCAGCCGGCAGAACTCTTCCCGCTGCGACACCAACGAACACTCCTGGAACGGCATGTCGGCTCCTCCGCCTCATGCCAGAAGTGTCCACCATGTCCCCGAACACCTGTCCGCTATGTCCCCGGTCTGTACAAAGGGGAGAAGGATCATTTTGGGCAGGTCGCCTTAAGTCATTGATATAATTATCGCTCGGCAAGATGTGTGAACCTGCTAGCCCATAGGGAGAGGGAGGGGCCTAGAGCGAAGCGAATGGGAGGGTGAGGGGTTACGCCCTCACCAATTCAAGCACCCGTTCTGAGCCGCCGAAACAACAGAGCCATCCTGTCGAGGCCGTAACCCCTCACCCTCCCGCTGCGCTACGCGAGCGGGCCGCTCCCTCTCCCTTTGGGAGAGGTTTTTAAGACATCGCCGGCGGCGGCGGGTCGGGGGGCAGGGGGATGAATTCGTCGTGGTCGTGTGGCGGCAGGGGGAAGCGGCCGGCGCGCCAGTCGTCCTTGGCCTGCTCGATCCGGTCCATCGAGGAGGCGACGAAGTTCCAGAAAAGGTGCCGCTCGCCCAGCGGCTCGCCGCCCAGCAGCATGACCACCGACGGCTCCAGCGCGGTGAAGACCACCGTGTCCCCCGGCGTGAAGACCAGCATGTGGCCCTCGTCGTAGCGTACGCCGTCGACCTCGACCGCGCCGGAGACGATGAAGGCCGCCCGGTCCGGATATTCCGCCGGCAGCGCCGCCTTCGCGCCGGCGTCCAACTGCCAGTGCACATAGAACATCGGGGAATGGGTCTTCACCGCCGCCTTGGCCCCGAAGGCCGCGCCGGCGATCAGCCGCGCCTTCATCCCATCGGCCTCGTAATAGGGCAGGTCGGCCGGCCCCGCGTGGTGGGCGAAGGCCGGCGCGGTTTCCTCCAACGCCTCGGGCAGGGCGACCCAGGCCTGGATGCCGTTCATCAGGCCGCCATGCTCGCGGATCAGGCCGTCGAAGCGCTCGGAATGGGTGATGCCGCGCCCGGCGGTCATCCAGTTGACCTCGCCCGGGCGGATCTGCTGGTCGGTGCCGAGGCTGTCCTGGTGGCGCATCTCGCCGGAGAACAGATAGGTCACCGTTGAAAGGCCAATATGCGGATGCGGCCGCACATCGGTCGACCGCGGCACCCCGGCCGGCATCTCCACCGGGCCCATATGGTCGAAGAAGACGAACGGCCCGACCATGCGCCGCTTGGCGAAGGGCAGGACGCGGCCGACCTCGAAGCCGCCCAGGTCGCGGCGGCGCGCGTCGATGACGAGTTCGATCATGGCAGGCCCTCCTGGCGCACCAGATAAGCGCGCGATGTGACGGATGGAACCATGGCGCTGGGCGGTTCGGCGTCAATGGGCTAGAGCCGGGCGGATGGCCGGGAGCACGATTCCGTACGATTTCGACGCCGTGGTCGTGGGCGCGGGCGCGGTCGGGCTGGCCACAGGCTATGCGCTGGCCCAGCGTGGCCTTGTGGTCGCTGTGCTGGAAAAGGGCCCGACCATCGGCCAGGGCGTTTCCTCGCGTAATTCCGAGGTGATCCATGCCGGCCTCTACTATCCGACCGGCTCCCTGAAGGCGCGGTTCTGTGTCGAAGGGCGGCGGCGGCTCTACAAATTCCTCGATGCCCACGGCGTCGCCCACATCAAATGCGGCAAGCTGGTGGTGGCGACCGAGCCGGACGACATCGCCAAGGTCGAGGCCATCGGCGTCCAGGCGGCGGAGAACGGCGTCGAGGGCATGGGCGAGCTGACCGGCGTCCAGGCCCGGGCGCTGGAGCCGGAGCTGAACGCGGTCATGGCCCTGGAATCGACGCAAAGCGGCCTGTTCGACAGCCACGGTTACATGCTGGCCCTGCAAGGCGAGATCGAGGATCGCGGCGGCGCGGTGGTGATCGAGACGCCGTTCATGGGGGCCGAGGCGATGCCGGGCGGCTTTCGCGTCCGCGCCGGCGGCGCCGATCCGACATCGCTGACCTGCCGCTACCTCATCGTCGCCGCCGGCCTCGGCGCCCAGGACGCGGCGGCGAAAATCGACGGTTATCCCGCCGATCGCATTCCGAAACTGCACTACGGTAAGGGGGTCTATTTCGCCCTCGCCGGCCGCCCGCCGTTCAACCGGCTGATCTATCCGCCGCCCATCGTCGGCGCGCTTGGGGTGCATTATCGCAAGGACCTGGGCGGGCAAGGCCGTTTCGGCCCCGACCTGACCTATGTCGACCACGAGGACTACAGCGTCGATCCGGCCCGCGAAGCGGGATTCGCATCCTACATCCGGCGCTTCTGGCCGGGCCTGCCGGACGGCGCGCTCAGCCCCGACTATGCCGGCATTAGGCCCAAGCTGCACGGGCCGGGCCAGCCGCAGCCGGACTTCCGCCTCGATGGCGCCGACCAGCACGGCCTGCCCGGGCTGATGGCCCTGTTCGGCATCGAAAGCCCCGGTCTGACCAGCTCGCTGGCCATCGGCGAGGCGGTGGCCGACCGGCTGACAGGCGAGGGGGGCTGAAGCCTGTGGCCCTCGTCGTCCACGCCGCCAATTTCGGCATCCGGCCCAAGGGCGCCTTCCAGAACAATGTCGAGCGCAAGCTGACCAACGGCCTGATCCGCAACGGCCATCAGGTGCTGAACTTCTCCGACCGCGACGCCGCCATGGCCGGCTCGCTGCTCGGCCCGCACCGGTTCGGCGGCCGCAAATACGCCAACAAGGCCTTGAGCGACCTCTGTCTCAACATCCGCCCCGACGTTCTGATCCTCGGCCAGACCGACATCGTGCGGCCGGAGACGGTGGCGAACTTACGCGAGCGCCTGCCGGCCATGCGGGTGCTGCAATGGAGCGTCGACGCCCTGTTCGAGCCGGGCAATATCGAGCGGCTGGAGCGCAACCTGCCGGTGGCCGACGCGACCCTGGTCACCACGGCAGGCGAGGCGCTGAGGCCCCTCGTGCGGCCCGGCAAGCGGCTGGGCTTCCTGCCCAATCCGGTGGATTTCTCCATCGAGCATGGCGAAAATCACCTGAAGGCGGACCTGCCGTTCGATCTCTTCTATGCCTGCGGCAACCCGGCCGACCTGCGCGAGGTGGGCGGCAAGGCCTGGAACATGGACGAATTCATGAGCGCGCTGCTAGCGGCTCTGCCCGGTGTCCGGCCGAAGCTCGCCGGGCTGATGGGGAACAAGGGCCTGGGCGGCGCGGCCTATCAGGACGCGCTGGAATCCGCCGCCATCGGCCTCAACATCAGCCGCCGCGCCGACCAGTTTCTCTATTCCTCCGACCGCCTCGCCCACCTGATCGGCAACGGCTTGGTGGTGATGATCGAGCGCTCGACCGGCTATGACCACCTCTTCTCCGACGACGAAATGGTCTTCTTCTCCAGCTTCGACGAGGTGGTCGCCGCGATCGACCGCCTGACCAAGGACCCCGCGCGCCGCATGGCCATCGCGGCGGCCGGCCGGGCCCGCTATCACGACCTTTTCAACGAACGCCGCGTAGCCCAGTACGTGCTCGACGTGGCGCTCGACCGGTTCGATCCGGCCGCCTGTCCCTGGCCGAGCCTCTACGCGCCGGCCTGACGGTGGCCAGCCCGCGCATCCTCAACCTGATGCTCGCCCCGGCCGCCGGCGGGCTGGAATCCATGGCGCTCAACTATCACCGGGCGCTGGAGGCTCAGGGCACACAGGTCCTCTCAGTGGGCATCACGGGAAGCTGGTTCGAACGGGCCCTTGCTGACACGCCCGGCGCCTTTTCGGGCCTGAAACCCGCCAGCCCGATCGATCCGCGCCAGGGCTGGGCGCTGGGCCGTATCGCCAGGGGATTTGCGCCCGATGTGGTTCTCGCCCACGGATCGCGCGGCGCCGCCTCGGCAGTGGCCGCCCTGTCGCGCCAGCCGGGCCGGATCGCCGCGGTGGTGCACAATTTCCGCGCCCGCCGTGCCATCACCCGCACGTCGCTGGCCATCTGCGTCAGCCCGGCTGTCGGCGCCGCCGTCAGGTCGCGGTTCCCCAAGGTCCCGGTCGCGGTAGTGGAGAACTTCGCGCCGCTGCATCGCATCGCCCCGCGCATGGTCCTGGCCGATCCGCCGCGCATCGGCACGCTCGGCCGACTGCACGAGGAAAAGGGCTTCGACATCCTGCTGGAAGCCGCCGCCCGCCTGCGCGGTCTGGACCGCGATTTTCGCCTGACCATCGCCGGCGAAGGCCCGGCGGCGGCCGATCTGAAGGCGCTGACCACCCGGCTCGGCCTGGACGCCCAGGTCGACTTCCCGGGCTGGGTCAGCCCGCCGGAGCGGTTGCTGGGCGAACTCGACCTCTTCGTCTGCTCCTCGCGCACCGAATCCTTCGGCCTGGTGGTGATCGAGGCCATGGCCGCCGGCGCGCCAGTGGTCGCGACCGACATCGAGGGGCCGCGCATCCTGCTGGCCGAGGGCCATTATGGCCGGCTGGTCCCGTCCGAAGCGCCGGACGCCCTAGCTGCGGCCATGGCCGCCGCCCTGGACGATCGCCAAGCCTCGCTGGACATGGCCAGGCTGGCCCAGGCCGAAGCCATCGCGCCTTATGACATGGAGGCCGGCGGGCAACGCCTATGGGCTGCGATCAGCCCCTTGCTTGAAGCCTGCTGACCTTGCCCCTATAACCCGCGCCCTTAGATGACTGGGCGTCCGCGCGGCTGGGTAGCTCAGATGGTTAGAGCGGTGGATTCATAACCCACAGGTCGGCGGTTCGATCCCGCCCCCAGCTACCAGTCATCTCACTGATTTAATTAAGCTCTCAAGCTCTGCGGCGCCGGCTTGGCCGCGGCTTCGATGTCGGCGAAATAGCTGGCGGCCATCTGGGCGATGGCGTGTTCGATCGCCGCGGTCGGCTCGCCGAGCACCGGGCGGACGTTTTCCGCCAGTTGCGCGCCGCGCCGGCCCATGGCGAAGCTCAGGGTCGTTCCGTCGTGCGAGAAGAAGGCCGGGACGGATTCCGGCGTCACCCGGCCGGAATGGCGCGAGGGGATGTCCGGCCCGACGATGCGGATCGAGACCTCCGCCGCGCGGCCTTGCGCCGGCGACCTGAAATTGTCCTCGACCACCAGGGGAATGCCGTCGGTGGCCAGCTCGGCTCGCGCGCGCTGCAGGACCGGCACGACGCTCGCCTGCAAGGCCGCCACCGCCTTGGTGAAGCCCCGCTCGCGCAGCAGTCGCTCGTGCTCGGCATGGGCCTTGGCCATGTCCAGCCGCGCCTCGTGGTCGCGTTTGACGCGCCGCGCGATTTCGATGAAGGCGGTCATGGCTTCCCCTCGGGCGGGTTGCGGCATCCGGCGCGAAGGGACAGGTTAACAAAGGCTCGGTAAACGCTCCGGCAACCGGATTGGTTAAACCGGCCTTATTTTTCGGGCGTTTAAGGGCGCGCGTCCTTCGGCAGGGCGGCGATTTCGTCGGGGGTCAGCTGGGTCATCTTGCTGACGATGCAGCCGGTGGTGATCCCGCCGCCGCCGCGCACCTTCAGGTTCCAGTCGATCGCCGAACAGATCTGAGCGCTGTGGCTTTGGGTGATCAGCGTCGCGCCGCCCATGGTCAGGGTTGGGCAGGACGAGGCCAGATCAAGTCGGTAGACCCGATTGCCGACCTTCAGAAAGATGGTGTGATCGTCAGGGGCTTTCCAACTGGTCCACTGGTTGGAGTAGAAGCAGCTCTGACCAGGGGCCTGAGCGTTGGCGGGCAGCCCGGCCAGGGCGATGGCGGCCAGCGCGCCGGCCATGAGAATCCTGCGCATCTCGGTTGTCTCCCAGCGTGAACGTCTCGGCGTTCAACGCGCCAAGTCTACCGCCGATGCGGCGGGCGCGAACAGAGGGCCTTAGCCGATCAATCGCCGACGGCGGTCCCGACATTGGCGGCGGCGTCGGTGACGGTGACCGGCGCATCGGTGGCGCCCGGGGTCGTGTCCGGGGTCTGCGGCGCGGCATGGATATTCGGCTTGTCGAGCAGGGCGATGGTGTCGCGGATGAAGGTCGCGTCGGTGACGATGCCGATCTCCAGCCGCTCGTCATTGAGCTCGACCTGCTGGGTCAGCATGCCGGCGACGAACTGGACGTTTTCGGCCTGGTCGCTGCCCGGGCGGTGGCGATCCACCTGCGAGATGAAGACCGGCCCGCCGGAATTACCGGGGAAGACCCGGAAGTCGAGCAGGAAGGTGGGCGAGGTCGCCGGCGCGTCTATGGGCGAGGCGACGCGGCCGGAGCGCAGAATCGGGAAACCCGCCGAATCGGCCGACAGGCCTTGCGGGTAGCCCAGCACCATCATCTCGTCGCCGGGGCCGATCTGATACTTGGCGAAGGTGTCGCCGCCGGCCAGCCAGTCGAGCGGAATGGCGGACTTGGCGAACTCCGGCGGCGCCTTGACCACGATGGCGGCGACGTCGCGCTTGGGATTGTGCGTCCAGAGTTCGGCGGTCTTGGTTCGGATCAGGACCGGGCGCGGGTCGTAGCGCCAGCCGCCGTCCTTGCCCTGAAAACGGTAGCCGATATGGGCTTCCGGCCCGGTCATGCGGTTCAGGACGTGGTTGGCGGTGACCAGAACCGTGCGCGGCTTGCCGTCGGCGGCGGGGTCGTTGACCAGGAAACCGGTGCCGATGATGTGGCTGCCGTCAGGGAGCTGTTGCTCCACCTGGACGGTGGCCTGGATCAGCTGAGCGGAAATATCCACTGACATACCCCAGCCCCCTGGAACTCATGTCGTTTCGCCATTTGACGCGGGTCGCAACCACACACAAGCTGCGCATTACACGAAACGACTTCGAGGACCATTGTCCGCCATGGCCGATCTGTCGTCGAGTGGGACCAAGAGACGCAGCGATAAGCGCAAACTGGCCCTGGTGACGGGCGCCTCGGCGGGGCTCGGCGAGGCCTTCGCGCGGGCCTATGCGGCGCGTGGCCTGGACGTGGCGCTGGTGGCGCGGCGGGTGGACCGGCTGGAGGCGCTGGCGGCGGAGCTGAGGTCCGCCAACGGCGTCGAGGCCCTGGTCATCCCGGCCGACCTCTCTGTGTTCGAGGCGCAGGTCCCGGTCATGGCCGCCCTGGCCGACCACGGCCGCGAGGTCGACGTGCTGGTCAACAATGCCGGGTTCGGCATCGCCCAGAGCTTCGCCGGCGTCCCTTGGTCGCGGCAACGCGACTTCCTGATGACCATGGTGGTCACCCCCTGCGCGCTCGCCTATGCGGTCATTCCGGGCATGGTGGCGCGGGGCGGCGGGGCGATCGTCAACGTCGCCTCGCTGGCGGCCTTCTCGCCGGGCGTGGCCGGCAACAGCCTCTATCCGGGCGCCAAGAGCCTTTTGCTCAAGTTCAGCCAGGCGCTGGAGGCGGAATACGGGCCTGCGGGGATCAGGGTCACCGCCGTCTGCCCCGGCTTCACCAAGACCGAATTCGCCAAGGAGGCCGGCGTCCACGAGATCATGCAGTCCGAGAACCGCCGCCTCTGGCAGACCTCCGAGCAGGTGGTGGACGAGACCTTGCGCGCCAACGACGCCGGCAAGCTGGTGCTGGTGCCCGGCTGGCACAACAAGGTCGCCGCCGCGCTGATGAAGACCCTGCCCGAGCCTCTGGTGCGGGCGCTGATTTCGGCCGGCTCGGCCAAGTATCACCTGGAGGATCAAGCCTGATGGCCGCGCATTTCGACGTCATCATCGTCGGCTCCGGCGCCGGCGGAGGCACCCTGGCCCAGCGCCTGGCGCCCACCGGCAAGAGCATATTGATCCTGGAGCGCGGCGAGCACGTGCCGCGCGAGGCGAAGAACTGGGACCCGAAGACCGTCTTCCTCGACCGCAAATACCGCACCAAGGAGCAGTGGTACGACCGGCGCGGCAAGCCGTTCATTCCGAACACCCATTATTGGGTCGGCGGCAACACCACCTTCTATGGCGCGGCCCTGATGCGGCTGCGCAAGGGCGACTTCGACGAGACCACCCATTCCGGCGGCATCTCGCCGAAATGGCCGATCTCGCTGGCCGACATGGCGCCCTACTACATGGAGGCCGAGACCCTGTGGAAGGTGCATGGCGCGCGCGGCGTCGACCCCACCGAGACCGGCGACGAGCCGCCTTACGCCTATCCGGCGCTGAAGCACGATCCGGGCATCGAGCGGCTGAAAAGCCACCTGGAAAACAAGGGCTGGAAGCCGTTTTCGGTGCCGCTGGGCGTCGACCGCGACGAGCAGCACCTGGTGACCAGCCCCTGCATCCGCTGCCAGACCTGCGGCGGCTATCCCTGCCTGGTCAAGGCCAAGTGCGACGCCCGCACCCGTGCGGTCGAGCCGCTGCTGGACCTGCCCAACGTCACCCTGCTGACCGGCCGCAAGGTGGTGCGGCTGGAGACGGACGGGCCCGGCAAAACCGTCACCGAGGTGGTCTGCGAGACCGACCATGGCGAGGAGCGCTGGACCGGCGACATCGTGGCCCTGGCGGCGGGGGCGGTGAACACCGCGGTCATCCTGCAGGCCTCGGCCAATCCGGCGCACCCGAACGGCTTGGCCAACGGCTCAGACCAGGTCGGGCGCAACTATGCCTTCCATACCCTGACCGCCATGGTCTCGATGACCGCCGCGCCGGTGGATTCGACCTTTCCCAAGACCCTGGCGGTGAACGACTTCTACTGGCGCGACCCGGACGGCGGCTTCGACTATCCGATGGGCCACATCCAGCTGCTCGAATACATGACCGGCCAGACGCTGGAGGGGCAGGTCTCCGACTGGCTGCCGCCGGCCCTGGTGCCCGACATCTTCATGAACGCGGTGGCCAGCCGCCTCTTAAGCTTCCTGGTCATCTCGGAAGACCTTCCGATGCAGGACAATCGCGTCCGGCTGGGCGCCAACGGCCACATCACGCTGGAATACACCCACAACAATCTGGACGGCCACGACCGGCTGGTCGCCAAGCTGCACCAGGCCCTGGTCGGCTTCGTCGACCACGCCCACCCGTTCTCGCAGCATCACGTGCAGCTGGACTCGCTGTTGCCGCTCTATGGCACCGCCCACCAGGTCGGCACCACCCGGTTCGGAACCGACCCGCAAAGCTCCGTACTCGACCCATTCTGCAAGGCGCACGAGCTGGACAACCTCTATGTGGTCGATTCCAGCTTCTTCGTCTCCGCCGCGGCGGTGAACCCCACCTTGACCATCGTCGCCAACGCCATGCGGGTGGGCGATCATTTGAAGGAAAGGTTGGGCTAGCCTCTTCTGGCGCGGCGTTTTAGGGATGGGGCATGACCAGCCCCAAGCCTCCCGCCGCCGCCAAGGTCCCCAAACATATCAGCCAGCTCGGCCGCGAGCGGGTGGATGACTATGCCTGGCTGCGCGACGACAATTGGCAGGCGGTGCTGCGCGATCCGGCGGTGATCCGCACTGACGTAAAGACGCACCTGGAGGCTGAGAACGCCTACACCAAGGCCATGCTGGCGGCGACCGAGCCGCTGCAGGCAATGATGTTCGGCGAGATGAAGGGTCGCATCAAGGAGGACGACGCCTCCGTGCCCTCGCCGGATGGCGACTGGGACTACTACTGGCGCTACGAGACCGGCGCCCAGCATCCGATCCACGCCCGCACGCCGCGCGGCGGCGGCGAGGAGTCCATCCTCATCGACGAGGACGCGCTCTCGAAAGGCCATGCCTATTTCCACGTCGGCGCCGCCCATCACAGCCCCGACCACTGCCTGTTCGCCTATGCGGTGGATGAGCAGGGCTCGGAGGTCTATCGCATCCAGATCAAGGACCTTTTCACCGGCGAAGTGCTGCCCGAACCCGTGGAGAGCGCCACCGGCGACTTCACTTGGTCGCCGGATTCGAATTGGCTGTTCTGGATCTGGCGTGACGACAACGGCCGCCCGGCCAAGATCTTCCGCCGCCCAGCGCGTGGTGGGACCGGCGACGACGTTCTGGTCTATGAGGAGGCGGACGACGGCTTCTTCCTCTCCATCGGCCGCACCAGCTCCGACGCCTATATCGTCATCGGCGCTGGCGACCACGAGACGTCCGAGGCGCGACTGATCCCGGCCAGCGACCCCACCGCCGAACCGCGCGTGGTCGAGCCGCGTACCGAGGGCCTGCGCTACGATGTCGAACACTGGGATGGGCGCATCCTGATCCACACCAATGCGGACGGGGCCATCGACTTCAAGGTCATGGAGGCGCCAGAGGAGAGCCCCGGACGCGCTGACTGGAAGGACTGGATTCCCCACAAGCCAGGCCAGTTCGTCGTCGGCGTCGGCGCCTATAAGGGCTGGTTCGTGCGGCTGGTGCGCGAGAACGCCCTGAACCGTATCATCCTCACCGCGCGTGGTTCGGGCGACGAGCACGCCATCGCCTTCGATGAGGAGGCCTATGCGCTGGGCCTCGGCGGCGGCTACGAGTTCGACACCAGCACCATGCGTTTCGTCTATGAATCGCCGACCACGCCGAAACAGTGGATCGACTACGACATGGCGACCGGCGTGCGCACCCTGCGCAAGACCCAGGAAATCCCCTCCGGCCACGATCCGGCCAACTATGTGACGCGCCGGCTCTACGCCAAGGCGGCGGATGGGGCGGAGGTGCCGATCACCGTCCTGATGCGGTCCGACGCCAAGCTGGACGGCTCGGCGCCGCTGTTACTCTATGGATATGGGGCCTACGGACTATCCATGGACCCACACTTTTCCATCCGGCAGTTGTCGCTGGTCGATCGCGGCTGGATCTGGGCCACGGCGCATGTGCGCGGCGGTTCGGAGAAGGGCTATGGCTGGTTCCTGGATGGGCGCGGCCCGAAGAAGCAGAACACCTTCACCGACTTCATCGCCTGCGCCGAGCACCTGGTCGCGGGCGGCTATGGCAAGGCTGGGCGCATCGTGGCCTATGGCGGCTCGGCCGGCGGCATGCTGATGGGCGCGATCGCCAATCTGCGCCCCGACCTCTGGGCCGGGATCATCGGCGCGGTGCCCTTTGTCGATGTCCTGAACACCATTAGCGACGCCACCCTGCCGCTGACCCCGCCGGAATGGCCGGAATGGGGCGATCCGATCACCGACCCTGTCGCCTACGACCTGATCGCCAGCTACAGCCCCTATGACAATGTGGCGGCCAAGGCCTATCCGGCCGTGCTGGCCACCGGCGGCCTTTCCGACCCGCGCGTCACCTATTGGGAGCCGGCCAAATGGGTGGCCAGACTGCGCGAAAAGACCACCGGCGCGGCGCCGATCCTGTTGAAGATCAACATGGAGGCCGGCCATGGCGGGGCCTCGGGGCGATTCGATTTCCTGAAGGAGATCGCGCTCGACTACGCCTTCGCGGTCTGGGCGATCGAGCGGGGCTGGGAGCGCGCCGCGTGAAGATCCGCCCGGCGAGCATGGCCGACGCGGCGGCGCTGGCCGCCATCTACGGCCACAACGTGCTGCACGGGTTCGGCACCTTCGAGGAAATCGTACCGTCCACGGAGGAAATGGGCCGTCGGCTGTCGACGGTGCTCGGGCTCGGCCTGCCCTATCTGGTCGCCGAGATCGACGGCGAGGTCGCCGGCTTCGCGTATGCCTCGGCCTTCCGCACCCGCGCCGCCTATCGCTATACGGTCGAGGACAGCGTCTATATCGCGCCGGACCACCAAGGTCGGGGGATCGGCAAGGCCCTGCTGCTGGCGGTGATCGCCGAATGCGAGGCGCTGGGTCTGCGCCAGATGGTCGCCATGATCGGCGACAGCGAGAACGCCGGCTCTATCGCCGTGCACCGCGCCTGCGGATTCGAGCCGTCCGGGGTCCTGCGCGGCCTCGGCTACAAGGCCGGCCGCTGGGTCGATGTCGTGACGATGCAACGGACGCTGAACAGCGGGATCCAAGGGGTTCCGACAGAAGTCGGCATGGACTGGGCTTAAAGTCCTCCTCCCGCGAGGGGAGAAGGAGCGCGGTGGCGATGCCGTTTTTTTCTTTACGCCACCGCCTTGCCCAGCACGGCCGCCAGCTGGTCGTGCTGGTAGGGTTTGCCGAGGTGGGCGGCGCCTTCGATGGCGTGGGCTTCCTCGTTTTCGCTGTAGCCGCTGGCGAAGACCACCTTCAGCCCCGGGCGCAGCTCGGCGGCCTTGGCGGCCAGTTCCGGGCCGCGCATGCCCGGCAGGCCGATGTCGGTGAAGAGGATGTCCACCCGGCCCTTGCCGCCGAGGATGGTCAGCGCCTCGATCGCGTCCGCCGCCTGCACGGGCGTGAAGCCCAGGGTCGCCACCATGTCCACCGCCGCCATCCGCACCAGCGGATCGTCCTCGACCACCAGCACCACCGGCTGGGCGGCGTGCAGCAGGCCGCGGATGCGCCGGGCCAGGTCGTCGCGGGAATAGGGCTTTGAGAGCAGCTGCACGCCTTGGTCCAGTCGGCCGTGGTGGACGATGGCGTTGTCGGTGTAGCCGGAGGTGAACAGCACCGGCAGGTCGGGGCGCAGCTTCAGCGTCTCTCGCGCCAGGTCGCGGCTTTTCACCGGGCCTGGCATGACGACGTCCGTGAACAGAAGATCGACCTTGGCGCCGGACTTGATGACCTCCAGCGCCGCCGCCCCGTCCGAGGCGTGCAGGCAGGTATAGCCCAGGTCCCGCAGCATCCCGACCGCGGAGGCGCGGACAAGGTCGTCGTCCTCGACCACCAGGATCACCTCGCTGCGTCCGGTGATCGAGCCGATATCGGCCTGTTCGATGGTCGCGGCCGACTGGTGTGAGCGCGGCAGGTAGATCTTCACCGTCGTGCCCTGATCCGGCTCGCTATAAATCTGCACGTGGCCGTTCGACTGGCGCACGAAGCCGTAGACCATCGAGAGGCCCAGACCCGTGCCTTTTTCTTCGCCCTTGGTGGTGAAGAAGGGTTCGAACACCTTCGACAGGGTGTCCTTCGACATGCCGTGGCCGGTGTCGGAGACGGCCAGCAGCACATATTGGCCGGGCTCGACCTCCATCTCCTGACGCACATAGGTCTCGTCGAGCACCGCGTTGGTGATCTCGATGGTCAGCCGCCCACCCTCGGGCATGGCGTCGCGGGCGTTGAGCGCAAGGTTCAGCATCGCGCTCTCCACCTGGGCCGGATCGGCCAGGGTGTTCCACAGGCCGCCGGCGATGATGGTCTCCACTTCGACGCCCTCGCCGAGCGTGCGGCGGAGCATCTCGGCCATGTCGGTCACCTGCCGGCCAAGATTGACCACCTTGGGCTCCAGTGGCTGGCGACGGGCGAAGGCAAGTAGCTGGCGGGTGAGGGCCGCGGCGCGATCGGCGCCGTGCAGGGCGTTCTTGATCCGCTGCGTGGCCTCCTTGTCGGTGATCTTGGAGGCGATCAGCTCCAGATTGCCGCGGATCACCTGCAGGATGTTGTTGAAGTCGTGCGCCACGCCGCCGGTCAGGTGACCGACCGCCTCCATGCGCTGGGCGCGGCGCAGGCGCTCCTGCGACTGTTCGCGGTCGGTGACGTCGCGGGCCGAGCCGACCACCCGCTCGATGCGGCCCTCGGCGCCGCGCACCGGCACCATGATCGATTCCCAGACGCGCTGGCCGGTGGGCAGGTTGATCCGGTCGCGGGTGAAGGCCGGGGCGCCGCCCGCCACCACCCGCCGCAGATGCTCGACCAGGGCGCGCAGCTGCGGCCCCCGCGCCATCCCGTGCAGCTCCATGCCGCGCACGGTTTCGTTCTTGGTCCCGAGCGCGCGCTCATAGGCCGGATTGATCTCGGCGATGTGGAAGCCGCCGTCGGGCGAGACGTCGATCACCGACAGCATGTCGGTGGTATTGGCGAAGATCGCCCGGTAACGCGCCTCGGAGTCGCGTTGGGCGGCCTGGGCGGCCTCGCGTTCGGCGATCTCCTGCTCCAGCCGGCGGTTGGCCGTGACCATCATCCCCATGGTGATGGCCAAGCCCAGTATGGCCAGGCCGCCGGCCGCAAGGGCGATGATGAAACCGATGAACTCGTAGCGGTTGGCGTTCGCGGTCCGCCGGGCCAGGAGTGCGTTTTCCGAGCGCATGATCTCGGCCACCGCCGCCCGCGCCCGGTCCATGGCCGCCTTGCCGGCGCCCTGGTTGCTGTTGCGGGCTTCGTCTGTGCGGCCGGCGCGATAGAGGGCGACCCGCTGGCGAGAGACCGCGACCCGCTGGCTAAGACTGTCGACCAGCCGCCCGACGCGCTCGCTCTGTTCGGGGCTGTCGGCGGCCAGGGCGCGCAGCTTGGCCCCGGTACTGGCGACCTGGGCGCTGTCGGAATCGAAATGTTCCAGATAGCGGCCATCGCCGTTGAAGGCGTAGGCGCGCTGGGCCGACTCCACCTCGACGGCCGAGGAAAACAGCGACTGGGTGGTCTCGATCACGTCGCGACTGTGATTGACCCAGCCGCGCTCGGTGCGGGTCAGCACCAGATGATCGATGGCCAGGAAGACGGTCATCGCCGCCAGCACCACGAGCAGGGCGATCGGCGCGCCAAGGCTGAGCCAATGCAGTCGCGAGGGAGCCTTACTCACCGGGATGACGACTCATTGGGCAGCGGATGGGTCCTGTCCGGACGATCAGCGCTCAGAGAAGTCGATGCGGCCGAAATGTCCAAGGAAAAGTGACGGCTGAAGTGTCGCAGTGTGAGAGGATAAGGCAAATCTTACCTTAACCGTGACGCCCTAGCCTGCCGGCTTCATTCCTGAGGGAGCGTTTCCTTGATTCGCACCGGGTCCCCGAAATCCAGGAGCACGATGAAAAACGGCGCCCCGCGGGTCTATGACCTGATCGTCATCGGCAGCGGCCCGGCCGGCCGGCGCGCGGCGATCCAGGCGGCCAAGCTGTCGAAATCGGTGCTGGTGATCGAAAAGGGCCGCCGCGTCGGCGGCGTCTCGGTGCACACCGGCACCATCCCGTCCAAGACCCTGCGCGAGACGGTGCTGAACCTCTCCGGCTGGCGCGAGCGCGGCTTCTACGGCCGCGCCTACCGTGTGAAGCAGGACATCCAGGCCGATGACCTGCTCAAGCGCCTGCGCATGACGCTGGATCATGAGGTGGAGATCCTCGAACACCAGTTCGCCCGCAACAAGGTCGAGACCCTGCGCGGCGCGGCGCGCTTCATCGACACCCACCACATCGAGATCACCGGCGAAGACGGCGAGATCACCCATGCCGAGGCCGGCCGCTTCGTCCTGGCGGTCGGCACCCATCCGCACCGTCCGCCGCATGTCGCCTTCGACGGCGAGACCATTCTGGACTCGGACGACATCCTCGACCTTAAGCGCATTCCGCGTCACCTGGTCGTGGTCGGCGCGACCGTGATCGGCATCGAATACGCCACCATCTTCTCGGCCCTGGACGTGCAGGTGACCGTGCTGGAACCGGGACCGGGCCTGCTCGGCTTCGTCGACCGCGAACTGGCCGATGAGTTCGTCCACGACCTGCGCGACCGCGGCGTGACGCTGCGCTTCGGCGCCCACGTCAAGACCATCCATTGCGACGCGCCGCAGCGCTGCGTCATCGACCTGGAGGACGGCCGCTGCGTGCGCGCCGACATGGTGCTGTTCGCCGCCGGTCGCCAGGGCGCCACCGAGGCCCTCAACCTCGACGCCTGCGGACTGACCTGCGACGAGCGCGGTCGCCTGGCGGTCGATCCGGCCACCTTCCAGACCGCCGTGTCGCACATCTACGCCGCCGGCGACGTGATCGGCTTTCCGAGCCTCGCCTCCACCTCGATGGAGCAGGGCCGCATCGCCGCCTGCCACGCCTTCGGCGAGCCGTGCCAGAAGCCGCCGGCCTTCTTTCCGTACGGGATCTATTCGGTGCCGGAGATCTCGACCATCGGCATGACCGAGGAGCAGGTTCGCGAACGCGGCATTCCCTACGAATGCGGCGTGGCCCGGTTCCGCGAGACCTCGCGCGGCCATATCATGGGTCTCAGCTCCGGCTTCATGAAGATGATCTTCGCGCTGGAGACGCGCCGGCTGCTCGGCGTCCACATCGTCGGCGAGGGCGCCACCGAACTGATCCATATCGGCCAGGCGGTGCTGAACCTGGAGGGCGGGCTCGACTATTTCGTCGAGAACACCTTCAACTATCCGACCCTGGCCGAAGCCTACAAGATCGCCGCCCTCGACGCCTGGAACCGCCTCCCCAAAGCCAGCGACAGCCCCGCGCCCGCGCTCGACGTGGCGGCGGAGTAGTAATTTCTAGAACCATATCCCCGCTTGCGGGGCTACCGGATTCACACATCTGTTTGGCTGGTAAGGAGTGCGACGCCACGCTTGGCGGCTTGGAAGTCGATCCATCCATTGAGCATGACGACGGGGCC
>Ga0302314_10010119_pt1 | contig 16557 bp, 16 predicted proteins | sample III_Palsa_N2_3_FD_200533 | JGI IMG/M metagenome (GOLD analysis project Ga0302314, IMG submission 200533) | Peat permafrost microbial communities from Stordalen Mire near Abisko, Sweden - III_Palsa_N2_3 | ecosystem: Environmental > Terrestrial > Soil > Palsa > Peat permafrost | place: Sweden... | reverse complement strand
CCACGGGCGCAGCAGCCGTGACGCCCGTCCCTATACCTATGAGCTGATGGCCTCCGACGTCGTCGCGGTTATGGATGCGTTGAAGGTCCGGCGCGCGGCGGTCGTCGGCTGGAGCGACGGGGCGATCATCGGCCTGGTCATGACGCTCAAGGACCCTGACCGTCTGACCCGCGTCTTCGCCTTCGCCGCCAACATGGACCCGAGCGGGGTGAAACCCGACACCGAGACCAACCCCACCTTCGCACGCTTCATCGGCGAGGCGGCCAAGAGCTACGCCGAGCTTTCACCGACGCCCAAAGGCTTCGCCGATTTCACCGCCGCCGTCGAGCGCATGTGGGACACCGAGCCCAACTACGCCGCGTCCGACCTGGCGCGGATCACGACACCCGTCGCCATCGTCGACGGCGACCACGACGAAGCCATCAAGCGCTCGCACACCGAGTATCTGGCCAGGTCGATTCCGGGCGCGAAACTGATCATCCTGAAGAATGTCAGTCACTTCGCCATGCTGCAGGACCCGGCGCAGTTCGACGCGGCGCTGCTGGGCTTTCTCGACCGCCGCTGACCGCCGCTACGGCCGGTCGCGCTTGGGCAGGGCGGCGATCTCGTCCGGCGTGAGCTGGTGGATGGCGGTCACCGGGCAGCGCTGAGTGATGCCGGTCTGGCGGATGATCACGGTGGCGTCGAGCGGGTGGCAGATCCACGGTCCAGTGGGCGAGCCTTGCAGCGCGAAGCCGTTGCGGAAGGACAAGCCGGAGCAGTTGAACATCAGATCCAGCCGCCAGACGTCCTTTACGCCCACTCGCACATAAACCGTGCGGTCATTGGGCGCGGAAAAGCCGTTGATGTTGCGACTGAGGAAACACTGCCGGGTCTGCGCGGTTGGCGCCGGCTGGGCCGCGGCTGCGCTGGCGGCGACCACGCCCGCGAGGGCTGCGGTGACGAATATTCCGAGCTTTTTCATATCCCGCGTTTCCTCCGGTCCCCGCAGCAAACAGGAAACGCGATCTCGCGGCAAACGTCCAGCGGCGACCTACTCCTTTTCTGGGACCGGTACGTTGAAGGCGTTCAAGGTGGTGGAGACCAAGCTATAGAGGCCGACCAGGTAAAACAGTTCATTGGCGCCATGCTGGCCGAAGGTGTTCACGGCCAGGCGGTAGAGGGGCTCGGGCAGCACCCCACCGCGCACCAACGCGTAAGCGACGTCGAAGGCGACGCTTTCGTCCGGCGACAGATCGCTGGGCCTCAGGTCGGCGACCAGGGTCGCCAGACGCTCGGGCTTCATCCCCTCATGTTCGGCCACCGCGATGTGGGCGTACATCTCATAGGCGGCCCCGAAGCGTGCGCCGACGACCAGGATGGCGATCTGCCGGACATTGTCTTGCAGAGTGGCGTTGGCGGTCATGGCCAGGGTGAAGTCCCAGATCGCCTTGCCGATTGTCGGCTCGTGTAGCCACGGGTTCCACGGCCCCATCAGCGCGCCGTCCTCGCTCTCCACCTTGAAGGCGTTGAAATTGCTGGCGATACCTTTGCGCATGGCGTCGTAGAGAGGCTTTTGCTCGGGCGTCAGGTCGGCAGGCGCGATCAGGGGCAGGCGCATCGGTAAGTTCCTTATGGGGAAGGAAGTTCACCCTCGCCGATCGGTTCGGCCGCCGCCATCTCAAATCGGGTCCGGTCGGCGTTCCGCAGGGCGGTGATTTGCGCCAGGACCGCGATGGCGACCTCCCACGGAGCCTTGCCGCCGATGTCCAGCCCGATCGGCGATTGCAGGCGGCCGATCTCCTCCGCAGCCAGGCCCGCGGCCGTCAGCCAGGCGAGCCGCTCGGGCGCCCGGCTGCGAGAGCCCAAGGCGCCGACATAGAATGCTTCGGACGGCAGGGCGGCGATGAGGGCGGCGCGATCGATGTCGGCGTCATGACTGGCCACCGCCACGGCGGTCCAGGCGTCGAGACCGATAGCGGTCAGCGCCTCGGCGGGCTCGTCGCGCCGGTAGGCGACGCCTTTGATCGGAGGCGGTTCGGACGGGCCTCGTGGCCGGACCAGGAAGGTCTCCCAGCCGGCCTGGACGCCGAGCGTCGCGATGGCCAGCGCCGTCGGGTCGCCACCCAGCACCACCAGACGCGGGGTAGGCTCGTAAATCCTGCGGAATGCGCCCGGCCAACCGGAGACAACGTCGTCGAGTACGCCGCAGGCCCGCGTGGCCCCGTCGCTGAACCATAGCGCCACCTTACGTTGATCGGTGAGCGCGAACAGGCGGCCAGCCGCTTCGTCCGAGGGCGCGATGCGCTCAACCATGACCTCGACGCGGGCGCCGCACATCAAGCGGATGTCAGGCCAGGGGCTGCCTCGGCCATAGACCAGCCGCACCGGCCGTCCGGTCTGGATCACGCGCCGCGCATGGCCGGCGACGTCCGATTCCAGGCAGCCGCCGGACAGGAAGCCTGAAACCACATCGCGCCCGATCACCATTTGGGTTCCCAGCGACCTTGGACCGCCGCCGTCGAGTGCGACGATGGTGGCCAACGCCGCCGGCTCACCCGCCTCGAGCACGCCGCGCAGGGCCGGTCGCGCATCGTCCGGCCAGCCGAACACGGGCCATTGCGGCAAGCTCTCGGTCATGGCGGTACTTGGATCACGGCGAGCGCCTTTGGTCCCCGCTCGTTGCGGTGCTGGCAGTCACCTGACAACGGGTCTCCGGTAGATGCTGAACTCCTCGGCCCGACTCGGCGCCCCCCCTGCTTACCCGCTGCTGAATCAGGGCGGCGGCCCCTGTCGCACTCACACCCATGACGCCTCCATATCGCCGACCAAAACGCCACCTGCAGCTCAGGCCATCTCGCACCTGAGCGGCAAGGATTTTGGTCCACCGACAAAGTTGGTGATCGTGCGTTTGGGATGTCCGGCGAGCTGCACGGATTTCAAGCGTGGCAGCAGCTCCTCGAAGAAGATCGCCATCTCCATGCGCGCCAGATGCATGCCCAGGCACTGATGGGCCCCATAGCCGAACGCCACATGCTTGTTGGACTGCCTGTCCGCGCGGAAGGCGAACGGGTCGTCGAAGGCCTCCTCGTCGCGGTTGCCGGACGGGAAACACAGGACCACCTGTTCGCCCTTGCGCACAGTCTGGCCGCGAACCTCCGTGTCTCGGGCCGCCACGCGCACGAATTGGTAGATCGGCGTCGTCCAGCGGATCGATTCTTCGACCAGGGCCGGGATGAGCGATGGGTCCGCCTTCACCTTGGCCAACTCCTCCGGGTGCTCGGCCAGGGCCCACATTCCGCCGGCGACGGACGATGATGTCGTGTCGTGGCCGGCGAAGGCGACCGTGATGTAATAGCCCAGGGAGGCGGCCTCCGGCATCAGCTCGCCATCGATGCAGCCGTTGGCGATAACGCTAGCCAGATCGTCCGCGGGCTGGCGGCGACGGTCGGCGGTGATCGCGCGGAAATAGGCCATCACCTCGGCAATGGTTTCCATCAGGCCAGCCCGCACCTCCTCCGGGGTCCGGGCCCCGCGCCGCGTGAGCTCGGCGTCCGCATTGCCGAAATACTCCTGGGTCAGGCGCAGCATCATCGGCTCGTCTTCGGCGGGAACGCCCAGGATCGACATCACGACCAGCAGTGGATAGTGGACCGCGACGTCGCGGACGAAGTCAATTTCGCCGGACGCCGCCGCCATCCTGTCCACATACTGGCGCGCTAGGACCCGCATCGACGCCTCGAGCTTGCGGATGTTCTTTGGGGCCAGCCAAGCCTGGGTGAGCAGGCGATACTTCATATGCTCTGGCGCGTTCATGCCCACGACGCTGCGAAAGCCCTGGGCTGAGGCGTTCGTCCGCGCCGCCATCTCCTTTGTGGCCAGGGCGCCGAGACCGCTCAGGAACAGGTCATTCTGGCGAGCGACGGCCTGGATGTCGTCGAACTTCGACGCCACCCAGAAGGGCGCGTAGTCCGGTAGGTCGGCCCGCGCGAAAGGATAGTCACGGCGGATGATTTTCAGCTTCTCGTGCAGGGCGTCGAGGTTCGCGTAGGCGTTCGGGTCGGCCACCGCCCTAGCAAGTTCGTCTGGCAGTCGAGCGATCATGAAGATCTCTCCGTCGGCGGCGCCAACGCGCCCTGGCGCACAAGCATCGTCAGTTGAGCTGCGATTTCGTCAGGCGTCCGACCCTTGGGGTCGAACCACGAGATGGACCAGTTGAGCGCGCCGAAGCACAGCATGCGCAGAAGCGAACGGTCGATGCCGGGCGCGAGGCGTCCGTGGTCGGCGATCTCGTCGATGATCCGGGCGACGAACTCCGCGTAAGCCCTGTCCTGCTGAACATGCCGCTCGCGGATTTCGGGGGGCACTTGATGCAAGATCTTCAGGTTGGCGCTGGCGAAATCCGCCTCATCGTGCAGAAAGCGGGTGTGGGCGATGAGCACCGCCTCGAGCTTGTCCACGGGATCGGCGCCCATGCCAAGCGTGGCTACGCTGTTGATGGACGCCGCCATGGCTCCTTGCGTGCCGAGGGTGAGAATCTCCTCGACCAGGCTCTCCTTGCTGTCGAAGTGGTAGTAGAGGCTGCCGGTCTTCATGTTCACGGCTTCGGCGATGTCGCGTAGGGAGACAGCCGCGTAACCCCTTTGTCGGAACAGGCGCGCGGCGCCTTCCAGGATCAGGCGTCGCGTGACCCGCGACTTCGATAGAGCCCTGGGAATATCTTCGCCGTCAGCCATGGTCGGCTTCGTGCGGGACGCGATCGCCAGCGATAGCTGGGAGCGCGGTACCGAGGAACCGTCGGGCCGCGTCGCTCCAGATCGTCGGGTCAACACCGGGCCGGGCGGCGGCGGACTCGATGAACGCCCGCGGCTCAGGCTGTTGGATGAGGTAGGGATAGTCCGTGCCGAGGAATACTTGGCCTGGCGCGATGTGCGTCGTCAGGTGCTCCAGATAGGCTGGGTCATAGACCAGGCTGTCGTAGAAGAACCGCCGCGCATAGGTCTTGGGCGATTTCGGCAGCTTGCCGTTGAAGCCGTCGCTGGCGCTCCAGCCGAACTCCATCCGGTGCAGGATCGGCGCAAGCACGCCACCGCCGTGACTGAACCCGAGCTTCAGGCGCGGGAAGCGTTCCAGCACGCCCTCCATGATCAGACTGGCGGCGCAGAGCGCAGTGTCGACGATGAAGCCGGCGAAGGGCGTGAGCATCGGATGGCGGCTGAGGTCGCGGGCCTGCAACGGATGCAGCGAGTGGACGAAGACCGCCAGATCATCGGCCTCCGCCGCCGCGAAGAACGGATCGAAGCGGGCGTCGCCGAGATAGACGCCAGCGACATTGCTGCCGACCTCGACCCCCACCAGGCCGAACCGGCGGCGCAGAACCGCAACTTCCTTGGCCGCGACCTCGGGGTCCTGAAGGGGGACGGCGCCCAGGCCGAAGAATCGATCCGGCTGTCGTGCGACCATGTCGGCGATGGTGTGATTGACGTGGCGCGTCAGCTCCAGGGCCGCCGTGGTTTCGAGCCAGTAGGAGAGAAGTTCCGGCATCGGCGAGAGCGCTTGGGCGGCGACGCCGTCCTCATCCATATCGGCGACGCGTCTCTCGGCGTCCCACGAACGCTCGTCGATGTCGCGAAAAGGCTTCTGGCCCATAAACACCTGGGCTTTGCGCCCGCAGGCCTCGCAGTGGACAGAGGGCCACGCGCCGATCTCGCCGCCCGTGGGGTCGCGCGGCAACGACTTGGGGACCACGTGGGAATGGACATCGATCAGCTCCGGACGGCTCACAGCATGGTGCTCCCGCCGTTGACGCTGATGACCTGGCCGGTGACGAACGAGGCCTCCTCGGCGGCCAGATAGGCGACGGCGGAGGCGACCTCGGCCATGCTCGCCGGCCGGCCGATCGGTACGATGTCGACCATTTTCCGGATCACGGCCACATCGCCGGCCAGGGCGCGGTCCACCGCCGGTGTCGAGACAATGCAAGGGGCCACGGCGTTGACGGTGATGTTGTGGGGCGCGAATTCGCGGGCGAGGCCCGTGGTCAGGCCATGAACGCCACCCTTGGCGCCGTTATAGGCTGCATGCATCCACAGCCCATTGCGCACTGAGTCGCCGCCGAGGTTGACGATGCGTCCGTAGCTCCGCTCGACCATGTGCGGCAGCGCAGCGCGGCAGCACCAAAGGCATGTCCACAGGTTGCCGTCGATGGTGCGCTTCAGCGTCTCCGGCGTGTGTTCCAGGAACGGCAGGATGACGCCGCCGCCAGCGTTGTTGACCAGGATGTCGATGTGGCCGAGTGCGGCCAGCGCCGCTTCGACCAGGCCGGTGGCGCCGACTTCCGTGGAGAGGTCGGCGGCGTGGTGGTCCGCGCCGAGCGCCTTGGCCGTCGCGGTGAGCGCTTCGGCGTCGATGTCGGCCAGCATCAGCCTGGCGCCGTCAGCTTTCAGGCGTTCGGCGATCGCCCGGCCGATGCCCCGCGCGGCGCCGGTGACGATGGCCGTGCGGCCGGCGAGCTTACCCTCCGACACCGGCCTAGAGCCTCGACTCGATCTCGCCGCGTTGCGGATAGTTCGGATCGGGGGTAGCGCCCCAGTAGTCGATCGATTGCAGCCCAAGCGGCATGAGGCGCGGCGGCCGCGCGTCGCGCTCGGGAAATTCCTCCATGCCAAAGCTGTATTCGACCCACATTCCGTCGGGATCGGCGAAGTAGAAGAACATCGAGTCCGACGGCGGGTGGCGGCCCGGCCCGAAGGTCACCGGGACATTGTTCTTCTTCATGCGCCAAATGGCTTTGCCGATGTCATCGACCTCCGTGACCATGAAGTTCACGTGGTGGAGTTTGTTGGTCGGCGCCTGGGAAAGGCCCATCGAGTGATGAAAGGGGTTGGGGAAGCAGCGCATGAACGTCACCGCTCCCTCGATCCGGTCTGAAGCCCGAAAGTTCATCTCCTCGAGGCAGAACCGCTCGGCGGCGGGAAGGTCTTTCACGCCCAGAACCACGTGGCCCAGTCGCTGGATTTTCGCCAGGGTCGGGACAAAGGCGCCCGGCGCCGGGCGCATGGCCGAATAGAATTCGAATACGGCTCCCGAGTTCGGCTCGCGAATGCGAAAGGCGTCATCGCTGATCGCCAAGCCATTTGTCTCTGCCGCGGCGACCGGCTGTGGATCAAGGCCGAGGCTCAAGAAATGATCGAACGCCGCCTGGCGGGCCGCGGGACTCTCCATTTCCCACCCGACGCGCTTGAGACCGGGTGTGCCGGACTGGCTGAGAAGAACGTCATGGTGCTTGGCGCTGCAGCGGAAGAAGGCGCCCCCGTTGCAGGTCTCCGCCACCGGGGTCAGGCCCAGAATGTGCTCGTAGAACCATGCCGAGCGTGCGAGGTCGGAGACGTTCAGCGCCACATAGCCCAGCTGGGCGTAGCGAATGGCGTCCACATTGCCGGGCATGGCGAAGGCTCCCTAGATGACGATGCTGAGCTTGCCGGGGTAGAGCGTGTCCATATCCAGGACGACGCGTTTGGACGTGATCTTCCAGGCCGCGCCCGACCAGTCGATGACGTAGAGGCTGTGGCCGAAATAGGTGTCGACCTTGCCGTTCTTGGAACGGTAGACCACGAAGTTGCAGGTGACGTCGCCGCCGTCCGCGCGCGCGGCGGTGACGCGGACATTGCTGATCATGTGCCGAACCCGCGAGCGGGGGTATTCGGCGTGGGCTTCCTTCTTGTTCAGGCGCCCGACGCGCTCGCGCAGGCGCACGTAGTCGTCGGCGATGTAAAACAGCGACTTGGTCGGATCGTCATCCTCGGGCGCGCCAGCCGTCGGGGCCTGATAGACCGCGCCCTCGGCGAATAGGGCGAACCATTCGGAGAGCCGCCACTCATCCAGCAGGCTCGCTTCGGCGTAGAGAAAATCCTCTACCTCGGCGCGGGTGGGCGGCGAGATCATGCCGGCGCGCCCTGGGGTCGACCCGAGATTCGCCGGTCCCACTCGCGCCAAAAGCAGCGAATCTGCTCCTCATCGTCCGTGCGCGCCTTGGCGCCGCGGGGCATGCCCTTGGAAATATCGTTCCAGGCCGCTTCGCGCAGGTTCTTGTAGCCGCGCTGGCAGCATTCCAGCGCCTCGACATCGTCCGGCGTCGCCAGTCCGCCAGGGCCGAGGAACTCAAGGAAGTTGAACAGGCGCAGCGCCCGCAGGCGTTCGTCCTCGCCCTTCACGCCCAGCGCCCAGGCGCTGACGGCCATGCGGCCGGCCGCCAGCGGATGGAAGGTCCGCACGGTGATGGCCATGATGTCGTTGATCACCAGGTTGGGGAAGATGATCATGTTGCGGCTGAGCTCTGCCATGCGTCGGCCTCGCGTCTCGCCGAAGGTTTTCACCAGGCGCGCGCGGGCGGCCTCGATCATCTCGCGTTTGTCCTCGCCCCAGGCCGGTGTCCATCGCGCCATCGGGCGGCCCCATGGCGAGGGGTATTCGATCACCGCGTGTCCGTTGCCGAGGTCGTGGACCGCCCCTTTGAACCCGTCCGCGAGGTCATCGGTCCTGACGTCGCCGACGGTCTGCAGATAGTCGAAGTAGGTGCTGTGGGTCGGCAGTCCGTGGAAGCCGTCGACGCTGTTCTCAGCCAGTAGCTTCCAGTTGGCGTCGATGAAGTAGTTCTGGCCACCGCCGACGATCTCCATGCCGGCTTCGCCCTGGTCGGCCACCAAGTCAATGTATTCCTTGGCTCCGGCGAGATAGTCCGAAAGGCTGACGGCATTGGCGTCGAAATTGACGAAATAGAAGTCGCGATAGTGTTCCAGCCGGGGCGTGCGCACGAGATCGGCGCAGCCGCCCTCATAGTGGTCCTTGCCGTAGTTGCCCTCGGCGTAGCGAGAGGCGAAGCGGCCGTTCACGTTGAACGCCCAGCCATGGTAAAAGCACTGGAACGAAATGGCGTTGCCGCGCGGCTCGCGCACCAGAGTGGCGCCCCGGTGCGGGCAGCTGTTCAGGAAGGCGTGGACGGCGCCGCCTCGGTCCCGGTTGAACACCAATTCGCGACCGCCGACCTGGCGCGTGAGGAAGTCGCAGTTGCTGGCGATTTCCGAGCCGTGGCCGAGATAGAGCCAGCAGTGATCGAAGATTTTGCGTCGCTCCTCTTCGAGGACCGCCTCGTCCGCGAACGCTTTGCGCGCCACACGAAACAGGAAGCGCTCGCGGTCCTCCATCACCATGCCGCTCAAGGCGGTGGCGGCGGGCGCCGTACGTTCGAGAACGGTCATCGCGACCTCCTTCGGTTCGGGCCTCGCAGCCTCAGAGCAGCCCCGGGAACTGGCCTCCGTCCAGAAGCAGGTTCTGGCCGGTAATGAAGCCGGCCTGGGCGCTGCACAGGAAGGCGCAGGCGGCGCCAAACTCGCGCGGGTCGCCGAAGCGCCTGGCCGGGATCTGACGCATGAACTCCCGCCTGGCGTCCTCGAACTCCACCTTGCGGGCGGTGGCGAAGGCGCGTTGGTTGCTCCTCAAGCGGTCGGTATCAAACTGGCCCGGCAGGACATTGTTCAGAGTCACGCCGTGTTGGGCCACATCGCGGGCCAAGCCGCCCACGAACCCTGTCAAACCGGACCGCGCGCCGTTGGAAAGTCCGAGCATGGCGACGGGCGCCTTCACCATGTGGCTGGTGATGCAGATGATGCGGCCGAAGCGGCGCTCGATCATGCCGTCGATGGTTCGGCGGATCATGTCGATGCCCGAGAGCATGTTGGCGTCCAGCGCCTTGATCCAGTCTTCCCGAGACCAGGAGCGGAAGTCCCCTGGCGGCGGTCCGCCAGCGTTGTTGATCAGGATATCCGGCTGAGGGCAGGCCTCGAGAATGCTCGCGCGGCCCGCCTCGGTGGTGACATCGGCGGCGACCCAGTTCGGGGTGGCGCCGGTTTCTTCACCGATCTCTCTTGCGGCGGCTTCCAGACGTTCCGAATTGCGCGCCGCGATCAGCACCTCGACACCGTCGGCGGCGAGCGCCGTGGCGACGCCGCGTCCCAACCCTGCGCTCGCGCCACAGACGATGGCCCTACGGCCCGAAATGCCCAGATCCATGGTTCAGCTCCTCGCCACGGTAGGGATGGCCGGTCGCCGGGCCACTTCGACTTCCGCAGGCGGAACAACGCGACCGATCCCCGGATGAGTCAACAAAAAACTAACGACCGTTAGAAAATCGGCGTGGGGGGGCACAAGGCGGCTTGGCCGGCGGAGGAGACCAATGGTCACATGCGAAAGACGCCATAGTGGGGGGTGTCGGCGATCGGCGCATTGAGTGCCGCCGAGATGCACAGGCCCAGCGCATTGCGGGTGTCGACCGGGTCGAGGACGCCGTCGTCCCATAGCTCCGAAGTCGCGTGCCAGGCGCTGGACTGCTCCCGATAGTCGCGCAGCACCGGGTCGCGAATGGCCGCGATCTCCTCACCCGACAAGGATCGACCTTCGCGCGCCAATTGGCGGATCTTGACCTCGCTCAGCACGTTCGCCGCCTGTTCGGCGCCCATGACGCCCACTTGCGCTTGCGGCCACGAGAACAGGAAGCGACTGTCAAAAGCGCGGCCGGCCATGCCGTAGGTGCCGGCGCCGAAACTGGCGTTGGCGTTGACCGTGAACTTGGGGACGCTCGCGCCCGCGACCGCCATGATCATCTTGGCGCCGTCTTTGGTGATGCCGCGGCGCTCATATTCCTCGCCGACCATGAATCCGGTGATGTTCTGCAAGAACAGAAGCGGCGTGCGGTCCTTGTCGCACAGCTGGATGAAGTGAGCGCCCTTCAGCGCCGCCTCGGAGAACAGCACGCCGTTGTTGGCGAGAATGCCGACCTTATAGCCCCAGATGCGGGCGAGCCCGCAGATCAGGGTCGGTCCAAAGGCTGGCTGGTACTCATGAAACCGGCTGCCGTCGACCATCCGCGCCAGGCACTCGCGCATGTCGAACTGGACGCGGCTGTCGGCGGGTATGATCCCGTAGAGTTCCTCCGGATCGTGAGCAGGGGGCTCGGGCGAGATCCAGTCGATGGCGGTCTTGGCCGGCGGCGACAAAGCGCCGAACGTCTCGCGGGCGATGGCGATGGCGTGGGCCTCCGACGCCGCGGCGACGTCGGCGACGCCGGACACCTGGGTGTGCATGTCGGCGCCGCCCAGAGCCTCGACCTCCACCACCTCGCCGGTCGCCGCCTTCACCAGAGGCGGCCCGCCCAGAAATATCGCCCCTGTTCCGCGCACGATCACCGAATAGTCCGAGAGCGCGGGGATATAGGCGCCGCCGGCCGTGCAATGGCCCAGCACCACGGCCACCTGAGGTACGCCCATCTTCGACAGGATGGCTTGGTTCCGGAAGATCCGGCCGGCGTGATAGCGATCGGGAAAGAACTCTGCCTGGAGCGGCAGGAATCCGCCGGCGCTGTCGCAAAGGTGAATGACTGGCAGGCGGTTCTCGATCGCAATGTCGAGCGCGCGGACGATCTTCTTGACCGAATGTGGATACCAGGCTCCACCCTTGACCGAGGCGTCGTCGCCGCGGACCAGAACCTCGCGGCCCATAACCATGCCGATACCGGCCACCTGGCCGGCGCTGGGGACCTCGCCGTCGTAGGCCCCGTTGGCGGCCAGGGTCGATAGCTCCAGGAAGGGTGTCCCCGGATCGAGCAGCAACGCGAGCCGTTCGCGGATGAACAGCTTGTTCTGACGCCGGAGCCGATCGAGATCGCGGTCCGGCCGCTCATCGCGCGCGGCCCGCTGGCGCTCGGCGAGCTGGGCGGAAAGGCCGCGATTATGGGCGGCGTTGGCGCGAAACTCGGCGCCGTCGGTGCGCACAGTGCTCCGGATCGGTTGCATCAGCCCCCCTCACCGATCTCGATGAGCATGGCGCCGCGCTCGAACGATTCCCCGACCGCTAAGCGCCCGTGTCCCACCACCCCCGGGCGGGGGGCCCGGAGCGTCGTTTCCAGCTTCATGCTTTCGATGACCATCACGACGTCGCCGGCGCGGACCACATCGCCCGGCTGAACCAGCACCTTCACCACCGCACCCGGCATGGGAGCATGGACCGCGCCATCCGCCTCCCCGTCCGCCGAGCGCGCAAGGCGTTCGACAGCCGAGCGCCAAGTGATTTCGTAAGCGACGCCTTCGAGGTGGATCCACACGGTCTCGCCCGCGACCACGATCTCGGCCTCACGCACCGTTTCGCCAACCTGAATGCGCATCCGGCCCCCGGATTCTCGCAAGGTCAGGGGCGCTCCATCGGCGAGGCGGTAACCGCCCCCCATCGCCGGGCAGATCGCCAGGGCGTGCGCCTCTTCGCCAATGATCAGATAGCCCTGCATCAGTTCCGCCAGGCGCCCATGGCGGCGTGCAACGCGGGGATAGCGTCGACCGCGCCGCGCACCTGCGGCAAACTGAGCGCCGCCGCCGCGATCAGGCTCGCCAGGGTCTCGGGCTCCAGCGGCTTGCCGGCCGCCAGCTCGGGCTTTTCCGCGATCAGACCGGTGTGAATCCGGCCGGCGCACACGTCCTCATCCTCCAGAAGCGCACGCAGGTAGGTGATGTTGCTTGCCACGCCCAGCAAGACCAGCTCGCTGAGAGCCGTCGTCGCCCGCTCGAGGGCTTGGGTGCGATCGGCGCCGTGGACGACCAGCTTGGCCAGCATCGGATCAAACGCGGTGTTGACGCTCTCCCCTTCGAGCACCCCTGCGTCGAAGCGCACGCCCTCGCCGGTGGGAGGCCGCAATCTCAGCACCGGGCCGGCGGTCGGGGCGAAATCTCGCGCCGGGTCTTCGGCGTAGATCCGCGCCTCAATGGCGTGGCCGTCGCGTCGAACATCCTGTTGAGTGAACGACAGGGGATGGCCGGCGGCCACGCGCAGTTGTTCGGCGACTAGGTCGAGGCCGGTGATCATCTCGGTGACCGGATGTTCGACCTGCAGCCGGGTGTTCATTTCCAGGAAGTAGAAGCCGTTCTCGTCGCGGATGAATTCCACCGTGCCGGCGCCGCGATATCGGCACGCCCGCGCGATCCCAGCCGCCACCGCACAGATTTCGGCGCGCTCGGTTTCGGTGAGGGCCGGGGACGGCGCCTCCTCGATGACTTTCTGAAAGCGCCGTTGCAGCGAGCATTCCCGCTCGAAGAGGTGGACGACGGCGCCATGGGTGTCGCCCAGGATCTGCACTTCGATATGGCGAGGACGTTCAATATAGCGTTCCGCAAAGAGACGACCGTCGCCGAAGTAACGCTGAGCCTCCGACCGCGCGCGGGCGAGCTCGTCGTCCAAGAGGGCCATGTCTCTGACGATGCGCATGCCTTTGCCGCCACCGCCGGCGGAGGGCTTGAGCAACAGCGGGGCGCCCAGTGCGCGTGCGCGTTCGGCGAAAGTCACGGGCGCGTCATCTTCCGTCGCCGAGGGGGCCAGCGGAAAACCTCGTTCACCGACGAAGGCCCGGGCGCGCACCTTGTCGCCCATCAGTTCGATGGTCTCAGGCGCGGGACCGATCCAGGTCATGCCTGCGTCTTCGACCGCGCGCGCGAAGCCGGCGTTCTCCGACAGGAAGCCATATCCTGGGTGAATCGCCTCCGCGCCCATCTCGCGCGCCGCCGCCAGAATCTGGGGGATGTCCAGAAACGCCGCAACCGGGGTCTCTCCTCTGACCAGGCGCACGTCGTCAGTCAGGTCCAGGGCCGGCGTTCGGCCATCGATCTCATGGGCGATCAGCAAACCGCGAAGGCCAAGGGCGCGCACCGTACGCAGGACCCGAGCTGCGATCTCGCCACGGTTAACCACCAGGACGCTGGCGAACGGGAAGTCGGTCATTGTGCCGCGACTTTGTTTGCGGCTGCCGCGGGCGTCTCGAATTCGCTCAGCCGCATGCCGCCGTCGCAGTCCAGGACCGTGCCGGTGATGAAAGCCGCTCCCTCGCCGCACAGGAAAGCCACGGCGTCGGCGACTTCGCTGGGCTTGCCCAGACGCCGCAAGGGTAAAGCGTCGCCGATGCGGCTTCCCGGGGTCTCGGTCATGGCCATGCGCGCCAGGCCTTCAGTGCCGGCAATGGGGCCGGGAGAAACGGCGTTGACCCGAACGCCGTACGCACCCCACTCCAGGGCCAGACACTTGGTCAGCATGTCGACACCGGCCTTGGCGGCGCAGGCGTGGGCCTGCATCCGCATGGGCCGTTGGGCTTGAGGAGCGGTGATGTTGACAAGCGACGCCCCCGGTTTGCGCAGGTGAGGGAAAGCGCCGCGAAGCACGTTGAACGTACCCAGCAGATCGATCTCCACCACGGTCCGGAACGCGTTCGCCGACATCTCCTCGGCCGGGACGAAGAAATTGCCCGCCGCGCCGGAGACCACGATGTCCAGCGGGCCGAAGGCGGAAGCGGCCTGCGCGGCCACGCTTTCCATGAGAGCCGCGTCGCGGACGTCGGCCGCGAACGGCAATGCGGTGATCCCGAGAGTTCGCAACTGCTCGGCCGCGGCCTCGATCGCCTGCGGTCGGCGGCTCAAGAGCGCCACCTTGGCCCCGAGTTCGCCCAGGCGCTGGGCGATGGCCAGATTGATGCCGCTCGAAGCCCCCGCCACCAGGGCCGCCTTGCCGGTGAACGGTCCGCCGCTGGTCACGCGCCGACCCCCGCCGACAGAGCGAAATATTCGGGGCGATCAATCGTCCACAGATCGCCGCCACCGTCGATCTCGACGGTTGTGCCCGTCATGAATTTGGCCGCGTCGCCGCCCAGGAAAGCCACCATCTGGGCGATGTCCCACGGATCTCCCAGCGCCTTCTGGGGATTGGCCTGGGCGAACCTGGCCCGCGCCTCCGCCGGGTAGACCTCGAGGCCGCCGGTGTCGACCAAGCCCGGCGCGATGCAATTCACGCGGATCCTGTGTGGAGCCCATTCCACCGCCGCCGTTCGGCTGGCGTTGATCACCCCGGCGCGCGCGGCGCTGGTATGGATGATCCCGGGCATACCCCGTCCGCAGGCGGCGACGATATTGACGATCGTCCCACCGCGGGCCTGCGCCGTCCAGCGCCGCGCCGCGGATTGCATCATCAGCCAGGTCCCGGTGAGGTTGGTCTCGACCACAGTGCGCCAGCCCTTGGACGACATGTCGAGCGCCGCTTGTGGAAACTGGCCGCCCGCGTTGTTGACCAGCAGATCCAAGGGCCCGAAGCGGTCGATCGCAAAATCGAACAGCCGGTTCACGGCGTCCTCGTCCCGGATGTCGCAGACTTGGGCGGCCACGGCGAGACCGCCGGCCTGCATGGCCTCCGCGGCGGCTTCCAGCCTGTCCTGTTTGCGACCGCAGATTACCACCTGCGCGCCCAGTCGGCCCAGCAACCAGGCGATCGCCTTGCCGATGCCACTACCGCCGCCGGTGACCAGGGCGGCGCGGCCGGCGTAAAGGTCAGGAGCCAGGGCGTGTGGGACCCAGGCCAAACGGTCGTTTTCGACCAAGGCGCTCATCGCAGCAGCTCGCCGGCGATGATCAGCTTGCGCACCTCGGTGGTGCCGGCGCCGATCTCCAGCAGCTTGATCGTGCGGTACAGGCGGTTGATCTCGCTCTCCCAGATGTAACCGACGCCGCCGTGGATCTGGACCGCCTCGTTCAGCACCTTGTTCATGGTCTCGGCGGCGTACATCACCGATGCCGCGGTCAAGGCGTGGATCTCGCCGCGACCGCCCTCGCCATGCCGGGCTTCCGCACATCGGGCCAGGACCTGGTAGGTGAAACCGCGCATGGTCTCGATCCACACGTAAATGTCGGCGATCTTGGCCTGGACCATCTGGAAGCTGGCGATCGGCTGGTCGAACTGCCGCCGCGCCTTGGCGTAGTCGATGGTCAACGCCAACGCCCGCTCGCAGATGCCCAGGCAAATCGGCGCGATGATCGCCCGCTCCTGATCGAGGCCGCTCATCACCACGCCCACCCCGGCGTTCTCCTCGCCTAGGCGATTGGCGGCCGGCACCCGGCAGTCGTCGAACACCAGCTCTCCGGTCTGGCTGCCGCGGAAGCCCATTTTGGTGAGTTTCTGGGCGACCGAGAATCCCGGGCGATCGGTCTCGACCACGAAAGCGGAAATACCCTTGGTATTCAGCGCTGGATCGGTCTTGGCATAGACCAGCACGAGGTCGGCCACGGGGCCGTTGGTGATGAATATCTTGCGGCCATCGAGGACATAGTCGTCGCCATCCCGGCGAGCGGTCGTCCGCATCGAACCGAGCGCGTCCGAGCCCGCCCCCGGTTCGGTCAGGCCCAGCGCGCCTATCCATTCGCCGCTGCACAGCTTGGGCAGAAAGCGTCGGCGCTGCGCCTCGCTGGCGTTGGCGTCGATGTTGCCCAGGCACAGGTTCTCGTGGACGACCCAGCTCAGCGCCAGGCCATGATTCCAACGGGCGAACGCCTGGGCGACCAGGCCCTGAGTGAACACATTCCCGCCCAGGCCGCCGAAACGCTCTGGCGCGGCGATCCCGAGGTAACCGGCGCGGCCCAGACCCCGGAACGCCTCGTCCGGCCACCATTCCTCCAGGTCCATCCGCTCGGCCAACGGATGGAGTTCGGCCCGTGCGTAACGGTCCGC
>Ga0302314_10010118_pt1 | contig 16557 bp, 15 predicted proteins | sample III_Palsa_N2_3_FD_200533 | JGI IMG/M metagenome (GOLD analysis project Ga0302314, IMG submission 200533) | Peat permafrost microbial communities from Stordalen Mire near Abisko, Sweden - III_Palsa_N2_3 | ecosystem: Environmental > Terrestrial > Soil > Palsa > Peat permafrost | place: Sweden... | reverse complement strand
CACCTGGCCGCTGATGTCGTCCGCGGCGTGGCGCAGCTGCGCGTGGCGGATCGCGTTGCCCTTGGCGTATTCCTCGAATGCGCCGGCGAAGTCGCCCTCGTCCTCCAGCGCCTTGGCCAGCGCGAAGTCGAGATGCAGGCGGTCCTCCTCGCCCAAGTCGTCGCGCGCCAGCTGGGCGCGCATCGCGGCGATATCGGACGCGGCGAACCTATGGGTCTTCAGATTGGCCAGGCTCCACCACACCTCGCCCAGCTGCGGCGCCTGTGACAGCGCGCGCTGGTAGGCCGCCACCGCATCGGCGCGCCGGCCTATGGTCTTCAGCGCATGGCCGTAGCTCATCCAGCCCTTGGGTTGCTGCGGATAGCGGCCCAGCAGGTCCTTGTAGAGCGTGATCGCCGCCGCATGGTCGCCAAGCCTCGTGTGGATCGAGGCCATCAGCATGCCGTGGTTGGGGTTCTTCGCGTCGATCGCCATCAGCCGCTCGGCCTCGGCGAGCGCCTCGAGCGGCCGCTCCTGGCGCTGCAGCACCTGGGCGTAGGCGCGCCGCGCCTCATGGAAGCTCGGGCTCAGCTCCAGGCAGCGTTCCAGCAGCAGGCTGGCTTCGTCGTAGCGTCCCAGCCGCGCGCCGACCTCGGCCAGCATGCGGATCGCCGCCACGTCGGTCGGCTCGGCTTTCAGGCGCTGGCGCAGCGCGGCCTCGGCCACCGCCAGACGTTCGGCTCGCAGCGCCAGGGCCGCCTGGTTCAGAACCGGATCGTTGACCCCCGCTTCGACGGCGCTGAGGTGGGCGCTGTCCGCGCCGTCGCCGTCGCCCAGCGCTTGCAGCACGTCGGCCAGAAGCCGCCAGGCCGCAGCGTCGTGCGGGTCGGCCTTGGTGCGACGCCGCAGGGTCGCGACCGCCGCGTCTGGATCGCCCGCCGCCCAATGCGCCCGCGCCAGCAGCCGCACGGCGTCCGGCTGACCCGGGATGGCGGCCAGGATCTCCTCGGCTTGGCGCACCGCGAGCGCTGGCCGGCTCTCCAGCAGCCGCGCCGCATGCGCCAGCGCCACCGCCAGGCTGCCAACGGGCTCGGAGGACTCGGCGGTCAATCAACGTCTCCGCAAGGCGCCGGCGGCCACGCCGGGCGTCAAAGCGCCATGTCTAACCCCGCACGCCGGCAAGGCGAACCGCCGCCGGGTCAGCCAAAGCCCTTGTCGGCCAGCCAGTCGCCCAGCAGGTCGATCCAGCGATCCGACGGCAGGCCCTGGCGCACCATGCCGAAGCCGTGGGCGCCCCTGGCGAAGATGTGCAGCTCCGACGAGCGGTCGGCCATCGACCAGTCGGCGTAGAGGCCCTCGACCATGTGGAACAGCAGGCGATCGTCGTGCGCGATCACGGTGAACAGCGGCGGCGCATCGGCCGGCACGGGCTTTCCACTGGTCTCGCCGCCGTAGATCGGGGCCAGGAAGGCGGGCGGCGGTCCTTGCGGGTCCATCGCCACGTCGGTGACCAGGAAGGCGCCGGCCGAGAAGCCGATCAGGCCGACGCGATCCGCATCGACGTTCCAGTCGTCGGCGCGCTCGCGGACGATCTGCAGTGCGCGCCGCCCGTCGTCGGCGGCGATTTCCCGCGCGTACTCGAGGGTGGCGTCCCGCATCAGGTCCTTGATCGCCTTCGGCGCCTTGGCGGCCGATAGCGGGGCCACCAGGCGGCCGTTGGTCACGGCCATCGCTGCGGCGAATTCAACCGGGTCGGCCGGCGTGCCGGAAACGCGGTATTTGAGCAGGAAGGCGGTGTAGCCGCGCTTGGCGAACCACTCAGCGACGTCAAGTCCCTCGTGCTGCCAGGCCAGGATGCGCCAGCCGCCGCCTGGGGCGACGATCACCGCGCTGCCGTTGGCGACATGCGGCTCGGGCCGGAACACGGTCAGCGTCGGCTCCGACACGTTCCGCAACATCGGAGCGCCTGCGGCGACACCCGTCGGCGGCAGGAACCACGCCTCGGGTCCCACGCCCTCGATGCCGCGCGGCGGCGGTTCGGGCCAGAGGCTGATGACTTCCCGGGTCGTTCCGGCGCTCACGTCCGCGCTGTTGTCGTCCGGCATGATGGCGTCTCCCTGTTTGGGGCCATCATGTCCCGGATAGAGCCCGCCGTTAAGAGCCGGCGTCCGGGGCTTCAGACGATCGTCGCCTCGGTCATGATCGCGCGGGCGGCGTGTCCCGTGCTGTGGTCGATGAACTTGCCGCGATAGAGCCTGCCCTGCAGCGTGACCTTGCCGGGAATCATCGCCCCAACATCCTTCGGCAGCACCAGGGTCAGCTGCTCGGGCCACTGCTCGGCGCGGGCGACCGCCGGATCGATCACCCCGGCGTCGGGACCGAGCACGAAATAGTGTCCAGGTCCGCGCGCCGCCGGCGCGATCCAGCCCGACATGGTCACGCGTTCGCCGACCCGCGCCGAGGTCTTGCCAAGGATACCCGCCGAGGCGCCGCTCGCGGTGACCGCCAAGACACCGACGCCAGCCGCGACAAATTTCCGACGATCCATGCCTGCCCCCAACTCGCCCCAGCCCGCGCTGAACCTCGCGCCGACGCATTTGTAACCGCGTCGTCATCGACATATCACGGCCGCTACTTTGGCGACAAATTCGATTCTGCGAGGGCTAAGAATAGACCCGCCGCCATACTCAACCAGAAGCCGAAGGGTACTGGCCCTGACTTACGCAAGATTGTCTGAATTCCAAGCGGTGCGAGCGCCGCTACCGCGACCATCGGCGCGGCGAGCCGCCAGCTCACCAGTATCCCCAGCAATCCGGCCAACATCACATCGCCCGCGCCGAGACCGAGCCGCCCGCCGCGGCGGACCAGCCGGCGCAGCGTCTCGAAGGCGAGCGCCAGCGCCGCACCGGTCGCCAGCCGGGCGAGCCGCGCCTCGGTCGTCGGTTCGGCCGCGACGGCCAGCGCCGCCTCGACAGCCAGGGCGCTCAACCCCCACGCCGGAATGCTGAACCGGCGCAGATCGACGAGCGCGACGTAGGTCAGCGTCAGCGAGACGGCGAAAACCCAGGCGCCGACGAGCGGCGTCGCGACCGCCGCCGCGGCGATCCCGCCCGCCAGTCCGGCCGCCTCGCCGATCGGGTAGACCACCGGGATGCGCCCGCCGCAGCACGATCGCCGGCCGCGTTTGAGCAGCCACGAGACCAGCGGGACCGCGCTCGCCGCCGCGATCGGCGCGCCGCAGCGGTCGCAGTGCGATCGACCGACCAGCGGTCTCGGCCGTCGTGGCCAGGCGACGGCGAAGGTCGCCACATAGTCGCCGGCGAACGGCCCGAGCAGCAGCAGGAACGCCTTCGCGGCCAGCAGCGCGCCGCTCATGGCGCGGTCGCATTGCCGCCGAAGGTGCTGCTTCCGCCAGGCGTGTCCTGGTCGAGGATGTTGGCCGGCGCCGGCGCCGGGCACGGCGTATCCTGGCGCGGCAGCCGCATCTGCCGCCAGTCGTGGGTCAGCCAGAGCCGCTCCGGCTTGCCGCTGTAGCGGACGCGCCGCCAGAGCACCGAGCGGCGGCCGGCGGCGTCGCGGGTCTCGGCCCTGACGTCGATCAGTTCGCTGACGCCGAGGCCGGCGCGCGGCGGAATCAGCGCGGTGTTCGGCGGCGCCGGATCGACGTCGCCGTTGGGCCGGCCGAGGGTGAGGCGGCGGCGCAGACAATCTTCCTCGGCGGCGTCCGCATCGCCGCCGTCCGGCCCTCCGACCGCGCGGACGAAATCGGAGAAGCGGTTGAACTCGGGCCTGGGGTTCTCCGGCTTGACCGGGGTCAGCGCCGCGGTGACGCGCTGGCTAAGGTCCTTGTCCGTGATCGCCGCCACGATCGCGGCGGTGTCGGTCTTGTTGACGTCGGGCTTGTAGTGGGTCGGCGCCAAGGTCACGGTCACGTCGAGCCCGTCGTAACTCTCCTGCGTGGTCCATTCCGCCGCAACCGGCTCGCCGTCGTGCTCAAGGTCGAACAGGGCCTGCTCGGTCGCCGATTCCAGCGCCACACGCGTCACCAGGTCCGTCGCGCTGGCCTTGGCCTGCCGGTCGCTCACCACCACCATGCCGACGATGCCGGTGGCGAGCGTCATCAGCGAGAAGGCCAGCGCCATGGTCAGCGGCAGGGTGAATCCGGCCGCGCGGCGCCGCCTATTTGCGGCCATAGCCGAGGGACCGCAGCCCGGCCGCCACCTCGTCGGTGACGGCGTCGGCCTCGGAGCGCGAGCGGACCAGGGTCGGCTTGAGGAACACCACCAGTTCGTCGCGCGACGAGACGTTGCTTCGCTGGCGGAACGCCATGCCCAGCACCGGGATGCGGCTGAGGTAGGGCACGCCGGAGTCGATCTTGCTCTTGCTGGTCTGGATCAGGCCGCCGATCGCCACTGACTGGCCGTTCTCGACCGCGATCTGGGTGTGGAACTTGCGCTGGTCGATGGTTGGCGAGTCGATATCCGAGCTGGTGGTGGTGGCGACGTCGCTGACTTCCTGCTGCACGTCGATGTAGATCTCGCCGCCGTCGCCGACCCGCGGCGTCACGGTCAGCACGACGCCGGTGTCGCGATAGTCGACGTTGTTGACGATCAGGCTGTTGGCTTGGATGCCGGAACTGGACGAGGTGATGATCGGCACCGAACTGCCGACTTCCAGCGTCGCGGTGTCGTTGGCCAGCACCAGCAGCCGCGGCGTCGCCAGCACCTCGACGTCGGTCACCGCCTGCAGCGCGTTGAGCGCGATCTGTACGTTGGTGCCCATGTAGCTCAGGTTGAGGCCCGGCAGGGTTGGCGCGATCGGCGTGGTCGGCGTCGCCAGCGGCGTCGATCCGCTGAGGAATCCGCCGCCGAAGTGGGTGAGGTTCTGCAGGTACCACTGCACGCCGTACTGCAGTGTGTTGTTCAGCGTCACCTCGGCCACGGTGGCTTCGATCATCACCTGCGGCGGGGTGACGTCGAGCTGGCGCACGATGGCCAGCAGGCTTTGGTACTCGGCGTCGCTGGCGTACATGATCACCGAGTTGGACCTCGGATCGGCCGTCACGGTGGCCATAGAAGTCGGCCGGCTCGCCCCGACCACCGCGCCGGCAGGCGCGGCGCCCCGGGCGAACAGATCGGAGATGGTCTTCACGAAATCGGTGGCGACCAGGTTATTCAAACGCACCACCCGCAGCCGCTGCTCCGACGGCGAGGCTGGCTGGTCCAGCCGCTCGATCCAGTTCACCGTCTGATCGAGCAGAGCCGGCGACTTGGCCGCGACGATGATCGCGTTTAGCCGATCGATGGTGATCAGCTCGACCTGGCTGCCGATCGGCCCATCCGCGCCGCCCAGCACCCTCTCCACGTCGTCGGCGACCGCGCCGGCGGAGGCGTTCTTGAGCGGATAGAACTGGAAGCTGCGGCCACGCATCCAGTCGACGTCGAACAACGCGGCGGCGCGGGTCAGGGCGTTCACCGTCGAGGGATCGCCGGAGATGAACACGTGCTCCTGCGAGGCGTCGGCGTGCACCTCGGCGTGGCCCTGCGCCAGCGGGGTCAGCAATTTCACGATCTGATCGGCGCTGATGTTGCGCGCGCCATAGATCGAGACGCCGCCGGCGATATAGGCCTGGCCGGCGCCGTCGTCGCCGCTCGGCGGCGAGAAGATCGGCGCGTCTTTGGCCGGCACCACGGCGACGCCGCCGCCGGGCGAGTCGATCAGCGCCGCGCCGGAGCCCCGCAGCGCCTGGTCGAAGGTGGTGAGTATCTCCGCCTCGGTCATGTCGCCCACCAGCCGCACCGAGACCTCGCCGGTGACGCCTGGATCGACGCGGTACGAGCGCTGCAGCGCATCGCCCAGCACCGCTTCTGCCGCCGCGGCGATCGGGGCGCGGTCGAGGGTGACGCTGATGGCGATGCGCGACGGCGGCAGTTTCAGCGCGGTGGCGTTGGACGCCGAAAGGCTCGGCGGCTGGCTGGCGTCGACCCGCCAGCTCTCTGGTTCGGCGGCGGGCGCCGGCGTCGCCGTGGCGGGCGCGTCAGCGGGCGGGGGCGTCGCCGGCGACGACTTTGGCAACACGCCCGCGCCGCTGGTGATCCTCGGCCCGGCGCACGCGGCCAAGGCCGCCAGCGCGAGAAGCAGGCAGCCGGCGCGCGGCAAACGTCGGGCGGACGCGGCGCCGGTCACGGAACGCTGGCCGACACGTCTCGATTGGCGCCGTCGCCGCCCGGCTTGTTGTCGGCGCCCAGCGAGGCGACCGTGACGCTCGCCCCGTCCACCGTGTAGCGGTACGGGTTGCCCCAGGGGTCCTTCAGCTGGTCCTTGCTGTGCAGGTAGGGGCCGTTCCAGTTATCGGCGCTCGGCGGCTTGACCAGCAGGACCTGCAAGCCTTCCTGCGCGGTCGGGAACCGGCCGTTGTCGCCCTGGTAGAGTTCGAGCGCCGCGGTCAGACTTTGCACCTGCAGCTTCGCCGCGCGCGACTGGGCCTTTCCAAGTTGTCCGATCGTTTGGGGGATTACAACTGCGGCGATCAAGCCGATGATTGCAATCACCACAAGCATCTCGGTGAGGGTATAGCCTGGCAGCCGAGACTTTGCGGGCTCGGCCTTCTTCCGCCCTAAGCTGAAACGCGCCATTGTAGCCCCAACTCTCAGTCCGGAGCGACTATGCCGCAGGCCTCTTCGGAGAGTCCACCTGGTACGCCCGCTCGCTTGTCGGGGCAAATCGACGCCATGGCCGCCGATCTGCTGCGGCCGGCGCTGGCGAAGTCCGACATGGTGGCGGCCGCGCGGCTGGCGCAGGCGCTGAAGCTGGAACCGTCGCAGGCGGAACGGCTGGCGACCGCGGTGCGCACGGCGCGCCGTCGCCCCGCCGTCGCGGCCAGCCTGCTCGGCCTGGCGCCCGACGAGGAGATCGCCCGCGCCGTCGCCGAACTCTACGGCGTTCCGCTCTGGGACGGCGAGCCCTCCGAGATCGTGGCTTCGCCGCAGGGCCTCAACGCGCGGTTCCTGGCCGAGAACCACGCGATGGTGCTGGCGGAAGGGCCGGACGGCTGCGTCATCGGCCTGGTCGACCCGGGCTCGTCGGAACTGCGCCGGGGCGTGGCTTACGCGCTGGGACGGGCGGTCGAGTTCCGCACCATTTCTTTCGACCAATGGCGCGCCTCCAGTCACCGTGGCGTGGCCGACGCCGCCGCACTCGATGGCCAAACAAGCTCGCAGGCCGACATCGACCGCCTGCGCGACTTCGCCAGCGACGCGCCGGTGATCCGCTATCTCGATGGCGTGCTGGAGCGCGCGCTGAGCGAACGGGCGTCCGACCTGCACTTCGAGCAGAAGGCCGACCGCTGCGTGGTGCGGCTGCGCATCGACGGCGCCCTGCGCGACCTGGAGCCGATCTCCACCGCCTTTGGCGCCGGCGTGATCGCCCGCGCCAAGGTGCTGGCCGACCTCGACGTCGCCTCGACCCGGGCGCCGCAGGACGGACGGGCGACGCTCTCGCTGCGCGGCCGGCCCACCGACCTGCGCATCTCCACCACGCCGACCGTGGACGGAGAGTCGGCGGTGCTGCGTATCCTGACCCGGCAGGGGGTCGACTTCACCCTGCACAGCCTCGGCTTCGATCCGCCGCTGATGGAGGCGTTCGAGGCGCAGCTGCGCCGGCCCTACGGCCTGATCCTGGTCACCGGACCGACTGGCAGCGGCAAGACCACGACGCTCTACGCGGCGCTGCGGCGGCTGGCGACGCGCGACCGCAAGGTGCTGACGATCGAAGACCCGATCGAATACGTGTTCGACGCCATCAACCAGACCCAGGTCAACGAGGCCGCCGGCGTCACCTTCGCCTCGGCCCTGCGCGCCTTCCTGCGCCACGACCCCGACGTGATCCTGGTCGGCGAAATCCGCGACGCCGAGACGGCGAAGCTGGCGATCCAGGCCGCCCTCACTGGCCACCTGGTGCTGGCGACCTTGCACGCCAACGACGCCGCCGGGGCGCCGGCCCGCCTCGCCGACCTCGGCGTCGAACGCTATCTGCTGGCCGGGGTGCTGATCGGCGTCTCGGCCCAGCGCCTGATCCCAAAGCTGTGCGAACGTTGCGCCCGGCCGAGGAATGCGTCGCCACATGAGGTCGAGGTGTTTGCGGCGCACGGCCTCGCCGACGAGCTCAGGCTGCGCGGCGCCAGCGGCTGTCCCGCATGCGGCGGTACGGGCCGCACGGGCCGGCTGCCGCTGGGCGAGATCTTCACCATCGACGAGACGCTGGAGCGGCTGATCTCCGCCGGTGCGCCGACCGCCGACCTGCGCGCTCACCTGCTGGGCGCCGGCGCCTTCCGCCCGCTGGCGCTGGACGCGCTGCGCCGCGCCGCGAACGGCGAGGTCGCGGTCGAGGACGCCTTCCGAACGGTCGGGCTGTGACCGCCTTCGCGTTCCGCGCCATCGACCCCGCCGGCCGGGCGGTGCGCGGCAAGCGCGACGCCGCCGACGAACGCAGCCTGCGCGACCGCCTGCTCGCCGAGCAGCTGACACCCCTCTCGATCGCGCCGGCCAGGTTGCTCTGGCAATCCAGCGCCACGTCCTTCCGGCTCTCCGACGCCGCAGCCGCCGCCTTCGTGGCCGAGCTGGCGAGGTTCCTACAGAGCGGCCTCTCGCTCGGCCAGGCGCTGCAGATCGTCGAGACCACCACCGAGACCCCCGCCGCCGGTCGGCTCGCGGCTCGCCTGCGCTCCGAACTGATGGCCGGCGTCGTGCTCTCGGACAGCCTGACCGTCGTGCCGGGACAGGTCGGCCGCTTCCTGTCGTCGCTGGCCCGCGCCGGCGAGGCGACCGGGCGGCTGGCGGAGATCTTCGCCGGCGGGGCCAAGGCGCTGGCGGCCTCGGCAGCGCTGAAGCAGCGACTGCTGACCATGGCGATCTATCCGGTGTTCGTACTGCTGATGGCTTGCGGCGCGATCGGCCTCTTCGCCTTCGCCGTGTTGCCGGCGCTGGAGCCGGCGTTCGAGAGCGTCGGGGCCAAGCTGCCGGACTCGACCCGCTTCGTGCTGGGCGCCGGCGATCTGCTGCGCGCCGGCGCCCCCTATTTCGGCCTCGCGATCGCCGGGCTGATCGGGCTGAGCTTCGCGGCTCCGGTGCGGCGCGTGCTGGGCCGGGCGTTCGAGGCGGTGGTCTCGACGCCGATCGGGCTCGGCATATTGCAGGACAGCGCCTTCGCCGGCTTCGCCCAGCGCCTGGCGGTGGCCCTGGCCGCCGGCGTGCCGTCCCGCCTCGCGTTCCAGGTCGCCGCCGACGCGGTGGGCGCCAGCCGCATCCGCGAAGCGCTGCTCGCCCAAGGCGCGCGGCTCCGGGAAGGCGCGAAGTTCTCCGATGCGCTGGAAGCGGTGCCGCAGACGCCGCGCCTCTTGCTCGGGCTGGTTCGCGTCGGCGAGGCCTCGGCCGACACCGCGTCGGTGTTCGCCGAGGCTGGCGAGATGCTGGGGGTCAGGGCGCGAGAGCGGACCGAACGGGCGCTCGCGCTGGTGACGCCGGCGATCGTGCTCGGCGTCGGCCTGATCGTGGGCTCGGTGGTGCTGGTGGTGTTCCAGGGCCTCTTGGCCATCACCTCGGGCATCGACTCGTGACGCGCCGCCGCCGCGTCCGCGGCTACATCCTGGCCGAAGCCGTGGTCTCGGCGGCGCTCGCCTCGCTGGCCGGCGTGCTGGCGGTGACGCTGCTGATCTGGTCAGCCGAAGCGATCGACCGCTCGCAGTCCAGCGTCGGCGCCATGCGGGTGCTCGAGCGGCTCTACGAGGAATCCCGCCTGCTGACGCCCGACGCGCTGAACCGCCCCGCGAGCGGCGTGCTTGGCCGCTACCAGTGGATCCGGTCTCCAAGCCGGTCGCTGGAGGACGATCTGCCCTACGCGCCCGTGCCGGTGCGCTTCGTGGTGCAGTGGACGTCGGGCGGTCGGCTTGAGCGGCGGCAGATTCAGGCGATCGTCCGGCCCGGCGCGAAGGACGCGCCATGAGACGGCGCGCGGGATACGCCCTGTCCGAGCTTTTGGTGGCGGTGGCGATCGCCGGGCTGATCATCGGCCTACTGACGTTCCTCAACGTCGACTACGTCGGCCTCGCCCGGCGTGTCGTCGACACCCAGGGCCCTTATGCGATGGGCGGCCGCGCCGAAGCGCAGGCCGACCTCGACCGCTGCGCCCGGGTCGGGACCGCTTGGGCCGCGACCAACGACGCGGTCATCGCCCAGGACAACAGCACCAACGCTCCGGTCCTGACCCTGGCCGCCGATGGCGCGGCGACGGACTTGGTCACCGCCGGCGGCGACGCGGGCAAGTCGACCAAGCCGGTGCGGGTGATCCTGGAGAACGGCGCGCTCAGCGGCGCCGTCGCGGCGATCGAGGTTGGGGATGCGACCGTTGGCGTCATCGCCCGGCGTTGCGATCTGACCGAAATCTGCGACTACGACGCGACCAACGTGCTGTGCCGCGTACCCGACACCAACACGGTGGACGGTAACGCCACGACCAACGCCGCGGACGGGGGATTCTCGCTTGCCGGACACGGCTGAGTTCGTCGAACCGCCGACAACGACGATCGAGGGCGAGGAAGCCCGCGAGGAGATTTTCGTCCGCGCGATCGACTTGCCGACGCTGTCGGTGAAGCAGGCAAGGGCCGCGGTCGCCCAGCAGATCGACATCCTCTCGCCGCTGCCGCCCGCCGGCGTGGTCTCGAGCGTCGTGCTGCTGGGGCCAGTCGAGGAAGGGCTGAACCGCTTCGCCGTCGGCTTCGCGCCGCGCGAACTGGTCGAGCGGATGGCCGAGGACGGTCAGCGCGTCGTCACTCTCGGTGGCTGGCTCGACGAGGAAGAGATCCTCTTCCGGTTCGACCGCCCGGGCCTCGCCCCCGGCGAGGCGGACTGGGCGCGGCGGCTGGAGATCGCCACCATCGGCGCGATGTGCCTCGCCATCGTCATGGCCGCGCTCAGCCTGCGCCTCGATCGCGAGGCCGACCGCCTGCAGAGCAGGCTCGGCACCGTCAATACCGAAGTGCGCGGCCTCAGCGGCGAGACCGCGGCGCTGGCCCGCGTCGGCGGCGCCTGGCGCGCGGCCCAGGCGATCCGCAGGCCCGGCCTGGTCGACTGCGCGCTGGGCGACATCGCCAAGGCCAGCGGCGGCCCCATCGCGCTCTCCAGCTTCAGCCTCGCCAATGGCCAGTTCAGCGCCCACTTGAGCCAGCCGGCCAGCGATGCGACGGTCACCGCGCTGCGAGCGCTCGGCTTCTCCGTCTCTGGCCCAGTCCCCACCGCACCGGCCGACGCGGCCGCGTCGCCGGCCGCCGTACGTGACGTGCAGACCACTTCGGCGGACTGCCGGTGAACGCCCGCCCCCGCGCCCTCGGCTACGCCCTCGCCGCGCTCAGTGCGGTCGTCGTGATCGGCCTTGGCGTCCGCATCTCCGGCCAGCTCGACGACCTCAGCGCCGCTCGCGGCGACCTTGCCGACGCGACTGCGACCGCGGCGCAGCTCAAGGCGCAGGCCGCCGCCGGCATCGGGCCGCCGCTGCTGGACGCCCGGATCGGAGCGCCGGGCGAGGCCCTGGCGCAGCGGCTGAAGGCGCTTGGCTTCGTGGTGCGCCAATCCACGCTTGTGGCCGCGACACCGGCCGGGCGCAACCTGGTCGTGGCCCGCTTCACCGCCGAGGGCGAGGCCGATGCGGTCGCGATCGACCGGCTGGCGCTCTGGACCGGGGCCAACGCCCGCTCGGCGATCCTGGAAAGCCTCGCCGCCACGGCTGGCGCTGACGGGAAGAGCGATGTGAAGCTCGAACTGGACGCCCTGGTGCGCCAGACCGGGGTGAAACCGACGCTGGCGCGGCCGGCATGAGGGCGACGGTGATCAGCCTCGCGCTCTCCGCCCTGCTCGGCGCGGTGATCCTCTGGGCCCCCGCGCCGCGGGCTTTCACAACCGACGGTGACGCCGTCATCCCGCCCCACGCCGCACCCTCGCCGCCGCCCACCGCGCCTAGCGCGATCGCCCCCTCCCACGCCGCCAGCTTCATCCGCTTCGCCCCTGAGGTGGTCGATGCCGCCGCCGCGCCGAAGCCGGTTCCGCCGGTGCTGGTCGGGCTGATCGGCTCCGGCCCGCGCCGGATCGCCTATGTGCTGCTGGGCGCCGAAACGGTGCGCGCGGGGCTGTGGGACAAGGTCGGGTCGTGGCGCCTGACCGCGATCGGCCCGCACGGCGTCACCCTTAGCGCCGGCCGCAAGTCGCTGGCCCTGGCGCTCTACGGCCCCAGACCGCAACCCCCGCCCGCTGCCCCCGCCGCTGCATCGCCCGCGGACACGAGCGCGCCTCCGGCCCCGCCGCCGGTCAGCCCTGTCCCACCGATGCGCAGCCACGCCTTGGAACCCGCCTCCGCGCCCCAACCGAGGGCGCAGGGCGGCGCTCGCCCGCGCTACTGGGTCGGCTCGCCTGGCTCGGCGCCCCCCGGCTACACCGCGCTGAAACCGGGCGAAGCGCCGCCGAACTAGCGCCGATACGAGAGCCTGCCTCAGCCGCCCTTCGGGACCAGGAACTGTCCGTCGGCGGTGCTCCGGTCGAGGCGGTAGGACTGCAGGATCGCGGTCGACACCGGCGGCTGGAACGACAGCGATCGATCGAGCTGCAGCACGGCGAAACCGCATTGGCGCAACTGGGCGACCATAGGCGCCGGGGACCGCGCCCCGCTCTGATACTGCGCCCCGACGTTGAATACATCGACTGCCGCCGGCTTGCCCGCCCAGTAGCAGAGCGACATCATCGCGCACATCGCCGGGCCGTCGTGAGCGCGCAGATAGGCGATGTCGTCGCTCGCCGTCCGCGTCTCCGCCTGCAACGGCCTCAGCCAGAAGTCCGGCGCGAACGTGCGGGCGTCCGACAACTGCCTGACCCCGAGCGCCAGCGGCGCGACGAGCACGAGCGGCAGCGCGGCTCGGATAACCGTCGCGGCGCGGGTCGGCGCGCTGAACTGCGACAGCGCGACGGCCGAGCCGAGCGCGATGGCGATGGTCGCGTCGAACATCGCGTTCAGGGTGACGCCAAGGCCGGCGCAGGCGAAGGCGCCGACGGCGAGGCTCACGACAGCGTAGATCAGGCAGAAGCGGGCGCCACGCCCTCCGCCGACGTTGGCGAGCAGCGTCGCCCCCAGCATGACCGTCGCCAGCTGCAGCCAGACGCCGAAGGTGGCGATGCAGTGCGCCAGCGAATAGACGCGCGCCGAATTGAGCACCGACAGCAGGTCGAAGCCGAACGCGAACCGGAACGCGACCAGACCGCCGACGCCGAACAGCAGCATCAGGCCCGCGAGCCGGAAGGCCCGTCCCCGCTCAATGAGCGCAAGCCAGATCAGCAACGCCACGGGCAGGGCGATCAGGTTGTGCTTCACGAACAGCCCCGCGACCAGCAGCGCCGCGCCACCCGGTTCGCGCCAAGCCGGCTTGGCGTCCGATAACAAGAGGACCAGCCCCAACACCTGCATCGCCTGGCCCAGCAGCTGCGGGTCGTCCATGCCGACGTAGCCGGTGAACAGCAGCAGGAAGCCGGCGAACAGCAGCGCGGAGAACCCGGCCTGGAGCCCGTTGCAGCCGAGCCGCCCGGCGACCGCGACGATCGCGCCGCAGATCACCACGAACGACGCCAGCGAAACCACCCGCCCGGCGATGATGAAATCGTGCAGCCCCAATCCGAGCCAGCCCACCAGGTAGAACGAGACCGGCGGATAGTTGTCGATCATGAACGAGCCCGCCGGCGGATACGGCCCGAGCCCGGCCATCGCCGCGGCGGCGTGATAGGCGTTCCAGCCCTCGTTGTAGTTCAGCGGAACCCTGAGCGGCATGATCGCCGCGCACCGCCACAGGCCAGCAAGGCAAGCGAACAGCAAGACGGAGGCGACCGCAGGCAAGGTCAGACCCAGAGGACGAACCGCGTCAGCGGCGCCATTATCGGCCTGCCTGTCAGTCGCCATCTCGGGTCCCGTTGTGAGGGTTGTACGAACCCTTCTGCGGCGCATGCCGCAGACTCACCGACGTTTTAACGCAGAGTTCGCAGAGGAGGCGCGGAGATCGCAGAGAGACCGAGCCTCTTCTCAGGGTCCTCCGCGCCTCCTCTGCGACCTCCGCACTCAGACTTTTTCGCCTGCGGCGGGCGCTTTAGGCCCTGATCAACACTCCGACCGCTGCAGCCGAGCCCGCGGCGTCACCGGCCAAGATCAGTTGCACCCGCTGCGCAGTCAGACGGGCGACGCCGCGGACGCCGAGTTGGCGCAGGCCGGGTTCGTCGATGGCGGCTGGATCGCCGAGAGTGAGCAGCAGGCGGTTGGAGGCGGCTTCGATCCGGGCCACGTTAGCCGCGCCGCCGAGCGCCGCCAGGATCGCCGCGGCGACGGATGGATCGGCGCGGGCGACGGGCTTGGGCGGCGCGACGACGGCGGCGATCTTCGGTGCTGGGGCGCTGATCGCCTCGCGCATCTCGCGGGCCACCTCGTCGGCGATCGGGCCTAGCACCACCTGCAGGTCGCGCGGCGATGGACGTACGATCCCGCGTGCGCCGAGCGCCTTTAGGGCTGGCTCGTTGACCGCGGCTTGGTCGGCGACCACGAGTCGGAGCCGCGTAGTGCAGGCGTCGATCGAGGTCAGGTTGGGAGCGCCCCCGAGAGCCTCGATGAAGCCGCGCGCCCTCGGCCTGTCGCCGCTGAGCACCCGCGCGTCCAGCGTTTCCTCCGGCGGCTCGCGGCCGGGGGTCTTGAGGTCGAAGCGGACGATGGCGAAGCGGAAGGCGGCGTAGTAGACGCCGGCGTAGGCCAGCCCCACGGGGATCAGCAGCCAGGGCCGCGTCGCCTTGCCGAAGTTGATCGCATAGTCGAACAGGCCGGCGGAGAAGCTGAAGCCGAGCCGCACGCCGAGCGCATTCATCAGCACCATCGAGATCCCGGTCAGCATCGCGTGCAGGACGAACAGCCCAGGCGCCAGGAACATGAAGCTGAACTCGATCGGCTCGGTCACGCCGGTCAGGAACGAGGTCAGCGCCAGCGAGGCCAGCATGCCGCCGACCGCCTCTCGCCGCTCCGGCCGGGCGCTGCGCCACATCGCCAGGCACGCCGCCGGCAGGCCGAACATCATCACCGGGAAGAAGCCCGCCATGAACGCGCCGGCGGTCGGGTCGCCGGCGAAGAAGCGGTTCAGGTCGCCGGTGGCGCCGTGATAGTCGCCGATGATGAACCAGGCGACGTTGTTGAGGATGTGGTGCAGGCCCGTCACCACCAGCAGCCGGTTCAGCAGGCCGTAGACGAACAGTCCGAGCGGCCCGGCGGCGACGATGCCGTGGCTGAGGCTGTCGATGCCCTGGCTGATCGAACTCCAGCCCAGCCCGAACGCCAGCGCGAGCCCGAGGCCGGCGAAGCCGCTGACGATCGGCGTGAAGCGCCGGCCGCCGAAAAAGGCCAGGTATTCCGGCAGCTTGATCGCGCCGAAGCGGTTGTAACAGGTCCCCGCGATCACACCGGAAAGGATGCCCAGCGGCACGCTGAGGCGAAACAGAGCCGAATCCTTGAACGCCGCGCCGGCAAGGTCGGCGGCTTTGCCGGTGAAGCCGGCGACCACGTCGGGTGGCACGGCCATCAGCGCCTGCGCGCCGTTGCCCGCGATCAGGAAGCACACCGCGCCGGCCAAGCCTGCCGCGCCGTTGCCGTCCTTGGCGAACCCGACCGCGACGCCGATCGCGAACAACAGACCCAGATTGTGGAAGATCGCGTTCCCCGCCGCGGCGACGAACGCGATGTTGAGCAGGTCCGGCTGACCCAGCCTCAGCAGCAGCCCCGCCACCGGCAGCACCGCGATCGGCAGCATCAGCGCCCGGCCCAGCGGCTGCAAGGCGCCGACGGCGGACGAGATTCCGCGAACGCTCATGACATGGCTCCGAGTCTGGGTTTCGGCTCGGGAGCAAATTCCAGCGCCCGCACGTCGGCCGCGGAGCCCTGCACCAGTGCTCGCTCGGCGATGTCGCGGCACCGCGCCAAGGTCAGCTCGCGGATCGCGGCTTTCAGTTCAGGCACTCGCGCCGGCGAGGCCGACAGCTCGGTGACGCCAAGGCCGATCAGGATCGGCGCGGCGGCGATGTCCGACGCGAGGCCGCCGCAGACCGATACCGTGCGGCCGTGACGCGCGCCGCCGGCGGCCGCGTATTGCACCAGCCGCAGCACCGCCGGATGCATGGCGTCGACCTGCGCCGCCAGCTGCGGGCTCGTCCGGTCCATCGCCAGGGCGTATTGGGCGAGATCGTTGGTGCCGATCGAGAGGAAGTCGGCTTCGGCCGCGATCAGGTCGGCGATGACCGCCGCCGCGGGGGTCTCGACCATCACGCCGAGCTGAGGCGCGTCCACGCCCATCGAGGCGGCAAGGTCGTTCAGCACCGCGCGCACGGCCCGGATCTCCGCCAGCGCAGCCACCATCGGCAGCATGACCTGGACCTGGGTCAGCGGCCTGACACGCAGGATCGCCCGCAGCTGGGTGCGCAGCAGCTCGGGAAACGCCAGACTGACCCGGACGCCGCGGACGCCCAG
>Ga0302314_10010117_pt1 | contig 16558 bp, 15 predicted proteins | sample III_Palsa_N2_3_FD_200533 | JGI IMG/M metagenome (GOLD analysis project Ga0302314, IMG submission 200533) | Peat permafrost microbial communities from Stordalen Mire near Abisko, Sweden - III_Palsa_N2_3 | ecosystem: Environmental > Terrestrial > Soil > Palsa > Peat permafrost | place: Sweden... | reverse complement strand
GGGCGCCCCGGACTGGGTCACCACGGCCGACGTCGCCCAGCACGCCAAGACCATGCGCCAGGTCGTGGTCGCCGACCTGGCCACCCTCACCTGGGCGGCCAACCTCGCCGCGCTGGAGATGCACGTTCCGCAGTGGACCGCCGGCAAGGGGCCGGACGCCCACGACCGGCTGGTGGTCGACCTCGACCCGGGCGAGGGCTGCGACGTCACCCACTGCTGCGCCGTGGCGCTCCGGGTCCGCGAGCTGCTCGCCGCCGACGGCCTCCGGGCCTGGGCGAAGACCAGCGGCGGGAAGGGACTGCACCTCTACGCGCCGGTCGTCGACGCCACCGCCGAGCAGGTCGGCGACTACGCCCGCCGACTGGCGCAGCGGCTGGAGCAGGACCACCCCGACACCGTGGTCTCCCGGATGGCGAAGGCGCTGCGGCCGGGAAAGGTCTTCATCGACCACAGCCAGAACGCCTCCAGCAAGACCACCGCCTGCGCCTACACCCTGCGCGCCACCACCCGGCCGGCGGTCTCGACCCCGGTCTCCTGGGAGGAGGTCGAGGACTGCGTCGCCGCCGAGCAGTTCGCCTTCACCCCCGAGCAGGTCGTCGAGCGGATCGACCGCTACGGCGACCTGCTCGCCGGGCTGCTCGACCCCGCCGCCGCCGGGCGACTGCCCTGAACACACCGGCGGCCCCCACCCCGGACGGGGTGGGGGCCGCGGAGGCGGAGCGAGCCGGCGGGCCGGTGGCACCCCTCCCGCAGGAAATCAGCCGAGGACGAGAACCTCGCCCGGGGTGATCAGGTTCGGGTTGGCGCCGATGGTGCCGCTGTTCACGGAGTAGAGGTGCTGCCAGGTGGTGCCGTTGGCAGCGGCGATGCCGCCCAGGGTGTCACCCGAGTGCACCGTGTAGCTGCCGGCGGTGGCGCTGCCGGAGGAGGCGGCCGGGGCGGCGGCCAGGTCGGCGCTGCCGCTGACGGCGCTGCTGTTGCCGCTGCCCGTGCTGTTGCCGTTGCCGGTGTAGCCGGAGCCGCTGGTGCTGTTGGTGCCGGAGCCGGCGTTGCTGCCGGTGGCGGCCGTGCCGGAGGCGGCGCTGGTGGCAGCGCTGCCGCTGGACGCGCTGCCGTTCGAGGCGGTGGAGACGTCGGCGGCGGGGCCGCCCGCGGCCAGTCCGGCCTGGGGGCCGCACACCGGCCAGGCGCCGGGGCCCTGGGAGGCCAGCACGGCCTCGGCCACGGAGATCTGCTGCGACTGGGTCGCCTGGTCGGCGCTCGCGGCGTACTGGGTGCCGCCGTACGCGGCCCAGGTGGACGGGGTGAACTGCAGGCCGCCGGAGAAACCGTTGCCGGTGTTGGCGGACCAGTTGCCGGTGCTCTCGCACTGGGCGACGGCGTCCCAGGTGGACGTGGTGGCGGCCGAGGCGGTGGTGGCGGTGAGCAGGCCGGCCAGGGGAACGGTGATGACGGCTCCGGCGACGACGGCCGCCCGCAGACGGGTGTTCTTGCGGGTGGCGTCGGACTCGCGGCGGAAGATCATGTGTACCTTTCGACAGGTCCCGGGGCAGCAGGACGCAGGGCGTGCCGGGGTCCGGCACGTCGTCCTGCTGTCTGGCTTCCTGAAAGACGGTCGGCGCCACGCCGTATGCGTGGCCGCACGCCGTCCCGGCTCCCGCCATGTCCGGCCGTCCCGTGGTGGGCGGCGGTCGCGTTCCCGTGAACAGGTGGGGAACGTGCTGGGCGGGTGAACCCGGGGTGTGCTCGTTGCACTTCACCGAAGTTAGGCCCGCTCGGGCCGGATCCCAAGCGGATTCCGAAAGCGCCAGCTCAACGGCCGGTTACCGCTGGTATTGATCTCCAAAACCCGGCCGAAGGCCCTGCTGTGCGGCCATTTTCGGTTTGCTGTGCGACTCCGATGTGTCCTGCGCCATACGGCGGCGGCCGTGAGCCGGGCCACATCGTCGACGGACGGTGAGCGGGGCGTGCCGCAGGGCCATGTTCGATCTTGGACGAGCGGCTCCGCTGGTGACGCGCGCCATACCGCCCGGCTCGGCGGGCCCGCGCCGCGCCGCGGGCGCCGGGCCGGCGTGGAGCCGCGCCGGCCGTGGCGGAGGTGCGCCGTCAGGGTCCGGGCGGCGGGCGTCCCGGCTGCCCGGCTCGATGCGGCGCTGCCCCGGATCGCGGTCGCCGCCCGGGTGTTGAGCCGGGTGGGCCCGGTCCGCCGGATCTCGGGGGCTGGTGACGGTTGGTGATGGCAAGGGATGCGGGCCGCCGAGGTCGACCATAGGCTCGACCCTGGGGAGGTCGCCGTTGGTCCCAGCGGCGAACCGTCTGTATGAGGAGGCATGATGCTTACTCAGGAACTGACCCGTCCGATCCGGAGCACGAGCACCCCGGCTGAGCTGTCCGCGCTGGCCACGCTGATGGTCGAGGAGGAGGCCACCGTCAGCGACGCCCCGCTGTACACGCCCGAGGACGCCGGCGTCGGCATCCTGGCGCTCGGACTGCTGCTGTCGCCGAAGCCGCCGAAGAACCGGTGAGCCAGTTCGCGGCGTACTCGCCGCTCCCGCGAGTCGGGAACTGATCCGCCCATGCCCATCTCCGACGCCACGCCCCAGGAGGAGTTCTCCCGGGCGGCCGAGAGGATGGCGGTCCGCGCCCTCGATGTGCTCAGTGCACTCGGGGGCGCGGACGCGACCTCGGCGACCGCACCGCACCGGTCGGACGGGCCGGCCGCAGCCCTCGGCGGCACGCGGGCCGAGCTGGGCGGCGCCCGCGTCCTCGGCGCGGACCTCTTCGCCCCCTACCTGCTGACCGGCACCCCGCTGCACCCCGGGCTGGACGAGGCGCGGGCGATGGCCCTCGCCTTCGAGCAGTACCCGCCCGCGCAGCCCCAAGCCCCGCAGCCGGCAGCCGCGCAGCCCGGAGCCCCGCAGCCCGCAGTCCCGCAGGCGGCGGACCGGGCCGCCTCGGCGGTCGTCTGGCGCGACTGGGCCGCCGCCGAAGTGCTCGGACGCTGCGGCCACCGCGTCCCGGTGCCGCCGCCGGACGGGCACGAGCCGCAGGACGGCGCCGCCGACCAGTGGCAGCAGTGGTCGGTGTGGATGGCGCAGCTCTCCCCGCTCGCCCTGCCCGGCCTGGACAGCCCGGTGCACGACAGCGCCCGGCGCAACCCGCGCGCGCTCGGCCGGGGAGCCGTCCGGGCGATGCTGCGGCGCGACTACCGCACCGCCGCGCGGATCGCCCGCTGGCTGTCCCTGGGCCAGGCCCAGGGCGTGGCCTCGCCGGTGCGGCTGGAACCGCTGCTGCACCACGTGCGGCTGTTCGGCGGCCCCAGCGCCCGGACCGCGCTGGACGTCCGGGTGGGGGAGCGACTGGCCGAGGCAGGACCGTGAAGACCGGCAGGACCGTGAGACCAGGGAGCACCGTGAACCAGGACGTCCTGCGCACCGCGCACCGGGTCGGCTCGCAGGCGCTGGCCTGGCTGGCGGCCTCCGCGCACCACGGCGCGATGCCGCCGGAGACCACCGTCGACTTCGCCGACCCGGACAACCCCTACAAGCCGCTCGGCGAGACCGCGCTGGCGGCCTCGCTGGTGCTGCGCGAGGGCGTCGGCGGACCGGCCGAGCTGGCCGCCGCCCGCGAGCTGCTCGACTTCACCTGGAGCCAGCTGCGCTCCGGCGCCTTCCTCTACGAGCGGGCGATGCGCCACCCCATGCTCAGCGACCCGCTGGAGACCTACGCCCACTTCGTCCGGGGCGGCTACCGGCTGTCGACGCTGGACGAGGTGGTCGGGCACCTCGGGCGGCTGGACTCGATCCGGGCGATCGAGATGATGCCCAACCGCCGGCTCGCGGTCGCCAACGCCAACCGGGTGATCGACGCCGACTACCGCTGCGACTGGGCCGCCCTGGCCGGGGACACCTGGATCGGCTCGGAGCCCGAGCCCTGGCTGATCGACTGGATGACCGGCTACAACATGACCCACACCGTCTTCCACCTCACCGACTGGGGGCGGCTGCCGGAGGGCCTGCCGGCCGGGATCGCCGACTACCTGGGCACCTGGCTGCCGGTCTGGGCCGACATCTGGCAGGAGGTCGCCCAGTGGGACCTGCTCGGCGAGCTGCTGATCGTCGACGCCTGCCTGCCCGAGCCGGTCTGCGACCCGCAGGCGTGGGAGAGCCTGGCCGCCGTCCAGCACCCGGACGGACTGCTGCCCAGGGACGGCGACCCGGTCGACGAGGACCCGCACACGGCCTTCAAGGAGAACGAGCACACCGCCGTGGTCGCGGTGGTGGCCGGCACGGTCACCCTCTCCCGTGCCCTCGGCGGCGCCTGGTCGGCGGCATGACCACCGCCCTCGGCGCCGCCGAGCGGCGCACCGGACCCGCGCCCGAGTTGCTGCTGCCGCTGCTGGCGGCGGCGCCCGGCGCCACCGGGGTCGCGGTCGCGGCGGTCCGCGACGGCCGGACCGCGCTGCACGTCCGGGGCACGACCGACCGCAGCGGGGAACGCCCGGTGGACGGCCGGACCAGGTTCGAGGTCGGCTCGCTCACCAAGACCTTCACCGCCCTGCTGCTCGCCGACGCCGTCGCGCGCGGCGAGGTCGGGCTGGACGACCCGATCGCCCGCTACCTGCCCCCGAACGCGGTCCCGGTCCACCCCGGCGGCATGCCGATCACCCTGCTGCACCTGGCCACCCACACCTCGGGACTGCCCCGGCTGCCCGGGGACTTCCTGGCCACCGCCGTCCCGGCCTGGTTCAGCAACCCGTACGCGGCCTACCCGCCCGGGAGGCTGCTCGACTCGCTGGGCGCGACCCGGGTCCGCACCCGGCCCGGGAGCCGGGTGCACTACTCCAACCTCGGCGTCGGGCTGCTGGGACAGGTGCTGGCGGAGGCCGCCGGGACGCCCTACCCCACGCTGCTGACCCGCCGGGTACTGCGGCCGCTCGGGCTGGAGCGGAGCACCTGCGACCCCACCCGGGCCCAGGCCACCGGCTACTGGCACGGCCGCCCGCGCCCGCCCTGGGCGATCCCGGCCCTGCCCGGCGCGGGGGCGCTGCGCTGCGGCGCCGGCGACCTGCTGCGCTACCTGGAGGCGCTGCTCCGCCCGACGGGCGCCGGTCCGCTGGCGGCCGCGCTGGCCGACGTCCAGCGCCGACGGCTGGTGCTGCCGCGCAGCGGCGACGGGCTCTGCCTGGTGTGGAACGTGCGCCGGACCGACGGCCGCGACCTGTTCTTCCACTCCGGCGGGACCCGGGGCTTCAGCGCCTTCGCCGGGTTCTGCCCGGCCGACGGGACCGCGCTGGCCGCCGTGGCCAACACCACCCCGGCGGCGGACGGCGGCTTCATCCAGTCGGCGTACTCGGCGCTGCGCGCCCTCGGCGGGGGAGCCCGGCCGGACCAGGTCGGCATAGAAGTACGATAGACCGCATGAATATTCTGCGTGCCTCCTTCGGGCACCCCCATGCCGTCGCCCTCAACGACCGGGTGCAGGGCGAGTACGCCGAGCGCTACCAGAGCGAGGGCGACGCCACGCCGCTGGACCCGCACATGTTCGAGCCGCCGAACGGGCTCTACCTGATCGTCTACGACGAGCTGGGGGTCCCGGTCGCCACCGGCGGCTGGCGCGTCCAGGAGGAGAACGACGAGGGCTACTCCGACGGCGACGCCGAGATCAAGCGGATGTACGTGGTCCCGGAGGCGCGCGGGCGCGGGCTGTCCCGGCTGGTGCTGGCCGCGCTGGAGGACGACGCCCGCGCTGCCGGGCGCAGCCGGATGGTGCTGGAGACCGGCATCCGGCAGCCGGAGGCCATCGCGCTTTACACCTCCAGCGGCTACCGGCCCTGTGCCAAGTTCGGCCACTACCGCGACGACGAGCTCAGCCGCTGCTTCGCCAAGCCGCTGGCCCCGGCCGACGCCGCGGCCACCGTGCTGGAGGCGGAGGCCGCACGCTGAACCGGGCGCCGGGGCTGTCAGTGCGGTGCTGCCGCGTTGTGAGCGGCGGCTGACGAGGTGGGGCCGGCGTCGAGCCCGGCGCCGAGCGGCTCCCCGGCTACCCGGCGCAGGCTCCGTCGGGCCTGGAGCCGCCCAGGTCCGGGCAGGCGATGCGGTCGTGGCCGCGCAGCGTGGCGGTGACCGGGTCGCTCGTCAGGAACTGCGGGAAGTCGTCGGCCAGTCCGACCGGCGCGCCCTCGGTGCAGCGGTGGCCGGGTACGGCGCACTTCTCGTCCGGGGCGGGCCCGCGCGGGCCCGCGGCGCGGCTCATCAGGCCGTAGCAGAGGCGTGCGAGCAATGGCGGCGGCGAACAGGGTTCGGGCATGGGGAAGCAGGAGGACAGCGCGGTAGGAGGCGCTGCCCCGGTGGGGGCTTGGCATGGGGATCTCCGATGTGGGCGCACCAGGGACGGTTCATCGCTCGACCTGGGCACGCGCGGGCATGACGGATCGGCGTGCCGCTCAACCAGCCAGTCCTCGTCACGAGGATGCGGGGTGGGAGCGGACGGACGACCTGTCAGTGCGGATCGGAGGGGTTCACAGGCGGCAGCATAGCGTCGTCCGCAGGCTCGGGCCAGGAATTTCGGCGGTGGTGACGTCGGGTCAGCCGACCCGCCGTCAGGAGGCGGGCGTGCCGTCGAACGCGGCTGACACGAACCGGGGCGGAGCGCTATGCTCCCGCCGATGACTACTCATACCTTCATTCGATTGGGGGCCCCGTCCACGCGAAGTGAGTGCTGATGCTCACTGAGACCGTGTACGAGGATTCCCGACTGGCCTGCTGGCGACGCGTCCGCGAGTTCGCCGTGCCGCCCTCCATGATCGAGTCTGCGACCGCCCGCCGCTCAGTCGGTGACTGGGCCGGGGCGTGTGCCGCCGCAGGCTTCGACGTCGATTTCGATCTGCGCTCCTTCGCACGTGTCCGTGGCCGGGAGCTCGCTGCCCGGATCCGGGCCGATCTCCGGCAGCTCGCGCCGGATCTGCTGCGCTGGCACCTGCCGAGGATCGCTCCGGACGGACTGCTGCGTCCGGGGCTGACCGTCGCGCTGGCCCGGTACGACAGCCCGGGGCCCGAGGACGGAGCCCCGGTGCAGCTGGTCGCCCGGACGGCGCCGGCCTGGGCCGACGGCGGGCAGCGGATCAGCCTCGCGCTGTGGGAGGGATCCCGCTCCGCCTCCGGCCCCTGTCCGTACCCGCGTCCCCGGCCCAGCCGACGGTTCCGGCTCGACCTGCACCGCCACCTGTGGGACGCGCGCCGGACCGGGGAGTTGTGGACCAGGTCAGGGGCCGATCGGCGGCCGCCCGGCGACGGCGGCCCCGGGGCGGACCCGGCGCTCCCGGCCGTGCTTCCGCCGGGGCTGCCCTGGGCCGTCGACCGCTGGGCGGCCGAGGCGGAGATCCTGCTCCGCGCCGAGGGCCGGCCCGCCGGTCCCGTCGTGGTGCGCTTCGGGAACCGGCAGCGGATGCTGCTGGACCCGTCCGCAGCCGGCGGCCGTTCCATGGCCGACAGCGGTGCCGTCCCCGGCGGCGGCTCCGGGGACGGCTCCGCGCCGCCGGTCCTGCCCGACGCCGCGACCTGGACCCTGCCCGACCTGGAGCTGCTGCGCACCGGGTCGATCGAGCCTGAGCGGCTGCACCCGCTGGTCGCTTCGGCCCTGCTGCCGGGGCACCCGGTCCCTGCCGGGCCCGCCCGGGAGGACGGGGACGGCGCCGGCCGGCCGCGACCGGTGCAGTGCCGGGGGGCACTGCACCGGATCGGGCTGGTCGACGGGGTCCTGGTGGCGCTCGACCACGACCCGGACGAGCTCCGCCGCGAGGAGCTGCTGGTCGCCCTGACCGGCACCCCGCTGCCCTGCCTGCAGGCCATCGACGTGGCGCACCGGCGCCCGGAGTCCCTCGCGGACATCCGCGCCCGGCTGGACCACGGCGACACCGCCGGTGCGCTGGCCGCCGTCGAACAACTGCTGGGCCCCGACGCGCTGCTGCGCAGCGGCGCCCTGCGCGACGAACTGGAAGCCGCCGTCCAGCAGCGGATCACCTACGGGCTGTTCCGCGCCGGGCTGGCCGGACCGGCACCCCGCAGCGTCCCCTCGGGCCGGAGCCGATCCCACGACCACCGCTCGCGCACCCGCCGCGCCGCCGGGCGCTGACGCGAACCCGCGCAGCCGGCCCCGCGCTCCGGGGCCCTGGGGACCGCCGTCCCCTCCCTCCCTGTTCCTCGACCGCCAAAGGTGACCATCCATGTCCGTCCATGCCCCGTTCGTCGCACCCGGCCCGCTCCGCACCGACCCCGCCTCCCAACTCGACGTCGCCGGCGACCTGCTGGCCCTGCTGCGCGGGGCGACCACCGAGCCGCGCCCGGACGCCCAACTGGAGGCGCTGACCCTCGCCGTCGCCGCCGACCTGCCGGTCCTGTTGTGGGGCGAGCCGGGGATCGGCAAGACCGCCGCGCTGACCCGGCTCGCCGAGGCGCTGGACCTGCCGCTGACCACCGTGATCGCGAGCGTGCACGAGCCCTCCGACTTCTCCGGACTGCCGGTGGTCGGCGACGACCCCGCCGAGCAGGGCGTCCCGATGGCCCCGCCGGACTGGGCGGTGCGCCTGGTCCGGGCCGGCCGGGGGCTGCTCTTCCTGGACGAGCTGTCCACCGCACCGCCGGCCGTCCAGGCCGCGCTGCTCCGGCTGGTGCTCGAACGCCGCATCGGCGCCCTCCAACTGCCGCCCGGTGTACGGATCGTGGCCGCCGCCAACCCGCGCTCCTCGGCGGCCGACGGCTGGGAGCTGAGCCCGCCGCTGGCCAACCGCTTCGTCCACCTCCAGTGGGTCCACGACCACGAGGTCGTGGTGCGCGGCCTCGGCGGGACCTGGCCCCGGGCGACGCTGCCGACCCTCGACCCCGAGCGGCTGCCCGAGGCGGTCGCCTTCGCCCGCCGCGCCGTGTGCACGCTGCTGACCGCCCGCCCCGCGCTGGTGCACCGGCTGCCCAGCAGCGAGGCCCGCCGGGGCGGGCCCTGGCCCTCGCCCCGCAGCTGGGAGATGACGCTCTGTCTGATCGCCTTCGCCACCGCGGCCGGCTCCTCCCGGGAGGTGCTCTCGCTGCTGGTGCGCGGCACGGTCGGCGACGGACCGGGGCTGGAACTGCTGGCCGGCCTGGACCGGATGGACCTCCCTGACGCCGAGACGCTGCTCGCCGACCCGGCGGGCGCGGTCCTGCCCGAGCGGGGGGACCTGCGCCAGGCCGTGCTCGACGGTGTGGTCGACGCCGTCCGCCGGCGCCCGGAGAAGTCGCGCTGGGACGCGGCCTGGGCGTTGCTGGTCCGGGCGCTGGACACCGGCGCGCCGGACCTGGTGGTGGTCCCGGCGACCACCCTCGCCTCGCTGCGCCGCCAGGACTGGGACGTGCCGGCCGCGATCGAGCAGTTGGCCGGCACGGTGTCGCTGTCCCGCCGGGCGGACCGGGCGGCCGACCTGGCGGCGGCGCGGGTCGCGGCAGTCGCCAAGGCGGGTGCCCGCCGATGACGCCCAGCACACCCGGCTCGCCCGGTAAGCCGAGCACACCCGGCTCGCCGCCCGCAGCGCGGGTGCTGGACCTGGACAAGCTCTACGCCGCCCGGCTGCACGCCGCCCGGGCCCGCCCCTACCTGGCGACGGCACTGTTCGCCCTGCACGTCGTCGAGTCGGCGCGGGTGCCGACGATGGCCGTCGACCGGCACTGGCGCTGCTACGTCTCGGCGGCGTTCGTGGACCGCATCCCCGAGGAGGAACTGGCGGGGGTGTGGGTGCACGAGGTCTCGCACCTGCTGCGCGACCATCACGGGCGGGGCGACCGGTTCGCCCGGCAGCACGGGCTGGTCGGTCCGGGGGAGCGGCTGCGGATGAACATCGCCGCGGACTGCGAGATCAACGACGACGCCTTCGGCAAGGGCCTGGTCAGACCCGAGGGCGCGGTCCTGCCGCAGAACCTGGGGCTGCCCGTGGGCCAGCTGATGGAGGACTACCTCCGGCAGTTCCGGCTCGGGCCGCACACGGAGGGCCTGGCCTGGCTGGACTGCGGCAGCGGCGCCGACGGGCTGGAACGGGAGTGGGACCTCGGCCCGGACGGTGCGCACGGCCTCAGCGAGCAGGAGCGGGACGCGGTCCGGTTCCGGGTCGCGCAGGGCATCACCGGCCGCCCGGGCAGCGCCCCGAAGGGCTGGGAGCGCTGGGCCGAGGAGGCGTTCCACCCGCCGCAGGCCTGGCGGGAACTGCTGGGCGCGGCGGTCCGCTCGGCGGCCTCCGCCGCCGGGTCGGGCGACGACTACAGCTACGGCCGGCCGTCGCGCCGCTCGACCGCGGTGCCCGGCGCGGTGCTGCCGAGCCTGCGGCGCCGACCGCCGAAGGTCACGGTGGTGATCGACACCTCCGGGTCGGTCAGCGACGCCGAACTCGGCAGCGCGCTGCTGGAGGTCGCGGCGATCGCCCGGGCCGTGGGCGGCCGGCGCGACCTGGTCAGCGTGCTCTCCTGCGACGCGGCGGCCCGGACCGTGCAGCCGCTGTGCCGGGCCGAGGGGATCCAGCTGGTCGGCGGCGGGGGCACGGACCTGCGCAGCGGCTTCGCCCGCGCGCTGCGGTCCCGTCCCGGCCCGGACGTGATCGTGGTGCTGACGGACGGTCAGACCCCCTGGCCGTCCGTCCGGCCCCCGTGCCGGACGGTGGTGGGTCTCTTCCCCCGGCGGGGGTCCCGCTCCGGGTGGGACGAGAACGATCCCGACTACGTGCCGGACACGCCCCCGGCCTGGGCGCGCACGGTGGACATCGGCTCCTAGCAGTCGCGGCGGGGTGCGCGCCGGTCCGGGAATGGTCTAGACGTTATTGGTCTAGACCCCTTGACTGCGCCTCAGGGGGTCCGGTTCACTGAGCCGCATACCTGAGGGTGCACATGCCATGTCACCCGCCGGTTTCCCCCACACCTCGTCCAGAAGGAAGCACCACCATGCCTCCACTCCCCAGACGCGCACGGTTATGGCTGGCCGCGATGGCCACGGCCGCCGTCGCCGTCTGCACCTTGCTCCTCGGGTCGCCCGCCTCCGCCAATGTCGGCGCCGTCCAGCGGGCCGACGCGGCGAGCTCGCTGCCCGCCTGCCCCTTCTGGGCCGCCGGGATCACCCCGCCGGCCCGCACCACCACCCCCTGGGTGCCGCCGCTGCAGACCTCTCCCGCCGTCAACTTCTCCACCCGGCCGGCCGCCCCCACGATCACCGGCGCGCTGGTGAACGGGCAGGTCACCGTCACCGTCAGCCCGGTGCCGAACGCCGTGGCCTACAAGGTGTGGCGGGACGGCGTGGACATCGGCTACATCAGCTACTGGGGCCAGACCGGCCCGCTGACCGTCACCGACACCGCGCCCTGCCAGGGCGCGTACTACGACGTCGTGGCGATGTACGACACCAGCAACTCGGACGCCTCGCTCGGCCAGCTCTCCGTGCCCTACTGGCTCGGCGCGAACGGGACGCTCGCCTCGGGCGCGGGCAGCCCGGCGGTCGGCACGCAGATCCCGATGATGCTCACCTCGTACGACAACACCGGCCAGACGGCCTCCGGCTACAACGCCCAACTGGGGGTCTGCGCCACCGATCCACGGGTGATTCCGTGGGGCACCTACTTCTCGGTTCCGGGTTACGGCATCTGCTACGCCGGCGACCTCGGCACCTGGATCCAGAACGACACCGTCGACCTCTGGCTGCCCGACGCCCAGGCCAACAACTGGGGCGTGCAGGACAAGACGATCACCATCATCGCCGATCCGTACACCAGCGGCAGCTCGCCGACCGCCTCGGCCAGCGCCTCGCCCACGGCCAGCGCCTCGGCATCGGCCTCCGCCAGCCCCAGCGCCTCCGCGAGCGCGAGCCCGACCGCGAGCGCGTCCGCCTCGCCCACGGCCAGCGCCTCCGCCTCGCCGACCAGCGGCGGGACCTGCGCGGCGGCATGGAACTCGTCGACCACGTACACCTCGGGTGCGGTGGTCTCCTACAACGGGGACAACTACACCGCGACCTACGTCTCGACCGGTGCCGTGCCGGGAGCCCCGACCTCCTGGGCCGTATGGAGTACCGACGGTCCCTGCGGCTGAGCACGTCGCCCTGACCGGCTGAGCAGCTGACGGATGCGTCCGTCCGCCCGCTGCTCAGTCGACGGCGGCCCGACCCGGTCCACGCGGGAACAGGTCCGGGAGGCACGGGGTTGATCAGGAGGTCGACGCAGGAACTGGACGAACTCAGGGAGCTGGGCATGGGTACGGACGCGCGGACCGGCGACGGGGCGGGCACCTTCTCGGTGTGGCGGCAGGCCGACGGCGTGACGCCGGAACTGGCCGTCGAGCTGGAACGGCTGGGATACGGGCGGATCTGGATCGGCGGATCGCCCGACGGCGACCTGTCCTTGGCCGAGCGGCTGCTCGACGCGACCTCGACGATCGGCGTGGCCACCGGGATCGTCAACATCTGGAAGGACGACGCCAGGACCGTCGCGGCCTCGTTCCGGCGGCTGGAGGAGCGCCACCCGGGGCGCTTCCTGCTCGGCATCGGTGCGGGCCACCGCGAGGCCACCGGCGACCGCTACGTCCGCCCCTACGAGGCGCTGGTGTCCTACCTGGACGTGCTGGACGCCGAGGGAGTCCCGCAGCGGCGGCGGGTGCTGGCCGCCCTCGGCCCCCGGGTGCTGCGGCTGGCCGCCGAACGCGCGGCCGGTGCCCACCCGTACCTGGTCCCCCCGGAGCACACCCGCGCCGCACGGGAGATCCTGGGCGAGGAGGCCCTGCTCGCGCCGGAGCAGAAGGTGGTGCTGGAGCCGGATCCGGTCCGCGCCCGCGCCATCGGCCGCCCCCGGGTGGAGAAGCCCTACCTGAGCCTGTCCAACTACACGTCGAACCTGCGCCGGCTGGGGTGGTCCGAGGAGGACCTGAGCGACGGGGGCAGCGACCGGCTGATCGACGCGCTCGCCCCGCACGGCACTCCGGCGCAGGTGGGCGACGCCCTCCGGGCGCACCTGCGGGCCGGCGCGGACGAGGTCGTCATCCAGTTGCTGACCGCCGACGGCGAACTGCCGGACGCCGGCTACGAACTGCTGGCCAGGACCCTGCAGGGCTGAACCGGCGGAGCGGTCCGCCTGGGCGGACCAGGGCCGTTCCGTCCGCGCCGCCGGGGCCCGCCAGGGCGGACCCCGGCGGGCCCTAGACGCGGGGCGTCGTGGGCGTGCTGCCCAGCACCGTGAAGAACAGGTCGCGGACGGTGCCGCCGTCCGGCAGCACCCGGTCGGCGGTGATGTGCCCCAGGAGCTCGGCCTCCGCCTCCACGGACCCCGGGGCCCCGGCGGGCAGGACGCGGTTCAGCCGCACCGTCAACTCCCGGCCGCCGTCCAGGGTGTAGCCGATGTCGGTCCGGTCGGCGCGGTCCAGGACCGAGGCCACCGCCACCGGGCGGGCGGCCCCGGCCAGGGCGGCGGTGAGGGGCGCGGGCACCGAGCAGGCGACCGAGTCGTCCGGGGTGTCGCTCTCGCTCTGGGCCTGCGCCTTCGCCTCGCCGACGATCAGGGCGAACAACTGCTGCGCCAGCACCGGGTCGTGGGCCGCGTCGTAGACCCACCGGGTGCCCAGCAGCCCGTGCTCGGCGGTGCCCAGCAGTGCGTCCTCGGCCTCGGCCAGCGGTGCGCCCCGGTAGGTCATCGGCACCAGGTAGGTCACCGGCCGCGCGCCGGAGGTGTCCAGCACCGCCGCGATCTCGATCCCCACCTCGCCCTCCGGGTCGTCCAGCCGGAAGCCGCCCGCCCGCGCCAGCTGCGGCTCCGTCCGCTCCCCGCCCGAGGCGCCCAGGTACCAGGGCTGGTCGGGCAGCCACCCGGCGATCAGCTCCAGTTTGCTCGGGGCGAGCGTCGTCTGTTGGATGACTGACATGTCGGGACACCCTTCCGGTCTGCGTCCGTGCGGCGCGTTCTCCGAACATTCTCCCGGAGCGGGTCGCGCCGCGCTGCTTCCAACACATGGCTAATGCGGGTCGGTCCGGTGCGGCGGCGCGGCGACGGTGGCGCCGGGGACGAGCGTGGTCTCCAGGGTCAGCCGGACGTCGCCGGTCGAGGTTCCGGCCAGTCGGGCGGCCAGCAGGTCGACCGCGGCCCGGCCGGCCTCGGCCGAGCGCGCGGAGACCGTGGTCAGTGGCGGGTAGGCCTGCGCGGCCAGGACGTCGTCGCAGCCGACGACGCTGAAGTCGGCCGGGACGGAGAGCCCGCGCTCGCCCAGCCCGGCCAGGACGCCGTGGCCGACCAGGTCGTCGAAGGCGACCACCGCACGGGCGCCGCTGCCGAGCAGCTCCGGAACCGCCTGCCGCCCGGCCTCGAAGGTCGGGCGGCGGGCCGGCAGCGGCACCACGGCCACGTCGAACCGCGCCCCGGCCGCCCGTACGGCCTTGAGCCGCTGGGTGTTGGACCAGGAGCGCGCAGGTCCGTTGAGATAGGCGATCCGCCGGTGGCCGAGTTCGGCCAGGCGCTCCACCGCGCGGGCCACACCCCCGGCGGTGTCGATGAGCACCCGGGGGATGCCCGCGACATCCCGGTTGACCAGCACCAGCGGGCGGCGTTCGGCCTGCTCCCGGATCCGGGCGGCGCTCATCCGGCTGGAGGCCAGCACGAAGCCGTCCACCTGCCGGGCCAACCGGGTCAGCAGCACGTCCTCACGGTTCGGGTCCTCGTCCGCGTCGCCCAGGAAGACGGCGTAGCCGGCCCGCTCCGCCTGTCCCTGTACCGCCCGGATCATCGGCGGGAAGAAGGGGTTGGCGATGTCCGGCACCACCAGCGCCAGGTTGCCGGAGCGGCCGGTGGACAGTGCCTGCGCGACCGGGTTCGGGGTGTAGCCGAGCTCGCTGGCCACGGCCCGGACCCGTTCGACCGTCTCCGGGCGCAGCCGGTGGGGCTGGCCGAAGGCCCGGGAGACGGTGGCCCGGGAGACGCCTGCCGCCTGCGCCACGGTGCCGATGGTGGCCGGGCCGGCTGCCGGACCGGCTGCCGGACCGGTGGCCGGGGCGGTCGGGTCCGGCTCGGGGGCGCTTCCAGGCGATGGCATGGGCGCAGCCTAACCGTTGTCCGGGCTGCGGCCTGTTTGACATGCAACCGGTTGCACAGAAGGATGGGCGCCGTCAGCGCCGGTCTGATCGGGGACCGGACGAGGACCGATCAAGGACGGTGGCCGTGCCGAACCCTCCCGACCCCGCCCGGGTCCGTGTGCTGGCCGACCGGGCCGCCCTGGGCCGGACCGCAGCCGCCGCGGTGGCCATGACCCTGCGCACCCGGCTGGCCGAAAAGCCCCGGGTGCGGACGGTGTTCGCGGCCGCGCCGAGCCAGCTGGAGCTGCTCGACGCGCTGGTCCGCGAGCCCGGCATCGACTGGACCCGGGTCGACGCCTTCCACATGGACGAGTACCTCGACCTGCCGCCGCAGGCGCCGCAGCGCTTCGGCAACTGGCTGCGCGCCACCTTCTTCGACCGGGTGCCGCTGGGCAGCGTCCACCTCATCCAGCCGGGGGCGGACGCCCAGCGCACCGTCGACGAGTACGCCGGGGCCCTGGCCGCCGCGCCGATCGACCTGGTCTGCCTCGGCATCGGCGTCAACGGCCATGTGGCGTTCAACGATCCGCCGGTGGCCGAGCTGCACGACCCGGCCGACGTCAAGGTGGTGGAGCTGGACGTGGTCTGCCGCCGCCAGCAGGTGGACGACGGCTGCTTCGACGCCCTGGAGCAGGTGCCGCGCCGGGCGATCACCCTGACCGTGCCCCGGCTGCTGGCCGCCGACGAGCTCTTCTGCGTGGTGCCGGGCTCGCACAAGAACCGGGCGGTCCGCGAGGCGCTCACCGGTCCGCTCGGCATGCACTGCCCGGCGACGGCCCTGCGCACCCACCCGAACTGCACCTTCTTCCTGGACCGCGAGTCCGCCGCCGGGCTGCCGCCGGCGCTGCTCCCGGTCGGCTGAGCAGCAGGGGAGCGGCAGTCCATGGAGCAGCAGTCGAAGGAACGGACCGTCACCGGCCGCGACCCCGGCACCGGGCGGCCGATCGCGGTCACCCTGCGGCAGGGCCGGATCGCCGCGCTGGCCCCCGGCCCGGCCGGGGAGTCGCACTGGCTCGCGCCCGGCCTGGTCGACCTGCAGGTCAACGGGTTCCACGGGCACGACCTCAACGCCGAGGACGTCGGCCCGCACACCGTGGCCGAGCTCGCCCGCGCGCTGCGCGGCCACGGCGTGACCACCTTCGTGCCCACCCTGGTCACCGCCTCCCACGAGCGGACCGCGCACGCGCTGAGCGTGATCGCCGCCGCGCGCCGGGCCGATCCGCTGCTGCGCCACTCCATCCCCTACGCCCACCTGGAGGGTCCGCACATCTCGGCCGAGGAGGGACCGCGCGGGGCGCACGACGCCGCCCAGGTCCGGCCGCCCTCGCTGCGGGAGTTCGACGCCTGGCAGGCGGCCGGCGGCGGCCTGGTCGGCCTGGTCACCCTCTCGCCGCACTATCCGGAGGCCCCGGAGTACACCGCCGCGCTGGTGCGGCGCGGAGTGCGG
>Ga0302314_10010116_pt1 | contig 16558 bp, 15 predicted proteins | sample III_Palsa_N2_3_FD_200533 | JGI IMG/M metagenome (GOLD analysis project Ga0302314, IMG submission 200533) | Peat permafrost microbial communities from Stordalen Mire near Abisko, Sweden - III_Palsa_N2_3 | ecosystem: Environmental > Terrestrial > Soil > Palsa > Peat permafrost | place: Sweden... | reverse complement strand
CGCCCGCGGGTCCGGAACTTCACCAAAATGAGCTGCAAACTCGTCCATCGGAGGCTCCCAAGCCAAAGGGAGTCACCTTCAGAATCCAGTTCTATCCAGCCCCGCAAGCCATATGCGATTCCCCTGCCCGTAAACGGGGGAGGATCCACATCGTTGATCTCCCCCTGCGAAGCGGGGGAGTACGCCCGACGGGCGGGAGGGGGCGGCGGCGCTACGAGCTACTTCACCGCCAGCGTGCGATTGAAGAACGCCACGATCTCCCGATCGAATTCGGCGTGGAAGGCGGTGCGGTCGAAGCCGGGTTCGCTGACGCAGATCTCGGGCACCTGCTTGGCCAGGGCTGGCGAGCAGGGGGCGAGGAAGTCGAAGTGGCCGGCGTGGGCGACGACGTGAGTCTCAGGCGCGTGCGGCAGGTTCTGGCGCACGACCTCGGCGTAGTAGGGATGGGGCAGTATCTGGTCGTCGGCGTCGCGCCACAGCTGCACGGGCTCATTCACCTTCGCCAGGCCGTCGCGGCTGAAGGCGAAGCCGAGGGCCGGGGCGGCGGAGACCACGGCGCGGATGCGCGGATCGTGCACCCAGGGATAGGGCAGCTGAACGCTGGTCACATGCGCCGCCGCCGCCAGCTTGCAGTCGTAGAACTGAGGGTGCTCGCGGCAGTGCTGCGCCACCGCGGCCAAATCCGGCTCGCCGCCGGCCGCCACCAGCACGGTGAAACCGCCGGCCGAATAGCCGAAGGCGCCGATGCGCGACGCGTCGATCCTGGCGCGGCCGGGCCAGGCGTCCAGCATGTAGTCGTCGAGCACTTTCAGTTGCCGCGGCCGCTCCCACATCGCCGTGGCGTGGCTGTCGTCGCGCCAGCTGTCGCCGGTATGGGTGAGGGCGGCGACCACGTAGCCGGCGTTGGCCAGGGCCAGCGCGGTGTCGACATGACCGGCGTAGGAGCCGCCATGGCCGTGGGAGATCAGGATCAGCGGCAGGTGGTCGCCCTTGACCGGGGCGTCGGGGGCGACCGACTGAAGGCTAAGCTCGATCGGGTTGTCGCTGGGCACGGCGTCGGTTGGGTACCAGACGCCGACCTCGATCGGGGCGTGACCCGGATCCTGGATGGTCAGGTGCTGGAAGCCGACGGCGGCGGCGGCCGGGGTGATGAACGCCGTGCAGGCCAGGAAGGCGGCGGCGAGAAGGGGGATACGCATGAGGAGCCTTTCGAATTGAGGATGTCCGCCCCTCCCCCGTGTCGCCGCGCCCCGCCAGCGGCGTTTCGCCAATGGGCGAGCGGGTTCGCGCGCGGGCCAGTGGTTGCTATGGTCGACCCATGCACTGGAATGCATCGATCAGGGGCTGGGCGATCGACCTGGCGATCTGCGCCGGCGCCGGCCTGTTCTTCGGCCTGATCGGCCCGTTCGGCAGCTATCTGAACGGACCGATCTGGCAGCGGGTCGGCTTCCAGGTGATCTGCTTCGTGGTCGGCATGGTAATCTACGGGACCGCCGTGCGCCTGATCCTGCGGGGCAACGCGCCGGGGCCGAAAGCCTTCGTCGCCATCGTGGTGATGGTGGCGGTGGTCAACGCCCCCTACTCCCAGGCCGTGGCCGCGTTCGGCCGGGCGCTGTGGCCGTTCATCGCCTTCCAGAGCGGGTTTGAATGGTACCTGCAGGGCCTCCTCGTCGCCGAGCCGATCGTGCTGGCCATGACGTTCCTGGTCGCCCGCCGCTACGCCCGACGCCCGGGGCCGGCCCCGGCGTCGGCGCATTACGGGCTGCTCGGGGTCGCGCCTGGCGAGGTGCTGTGCCTGCAGATGGAGGACCACTACGTGCGGGTGCACACGGCGGCCGGCTCGCGGCTGGTGTTCGCCACGCTCAGCCAGGCGATCGCGGCGCTCGGTGGCCGCGACGGCCTGCAGGTCCACCGCTCATGGTGGGTGGCGAGCCAGGCGGTGTCAGGGGCGGAGGTGCATGGGCGGAATTTGCGGCTGCGGCTGAGCAATGGGGTGACGGCGCCGGTGGCCCGCTCGGCCGTAGCCGCGGTCAGGGCGGCGGGGTGGATTGGGGCCGGGTCGAGCAGCGAGGACGCGCTGGAGCGGGCTTAGCCTCTTCACCTCTCCCTTGAGGGAGAGGTCGAGACGAGCCGACAGGCTCGTCCGGGTGAGGGGTTAGGGAGGGAAGGAAGTTATGAACCGCAGAGACGCAGAGTTAAGAAAGCGCGCCCTCGGCGCGAAGCGCCGCATTCCTCCTCTGCGTCTCTGCGGTTCAATTTCGAACCTGCGGGCGCCGTCTCCTTTCATTCATTCCACGAGCGCGCGTTTCACCATTTCCGGGTCGCGGCGGATCACCGTCAGGTAGGCGACGAGCGCGCTGTCGGGCGTCCGAAAGCGGCCCTGTTCCAGGTCTCTCAACCGCGAAACCTTGATCCTATAGGCTTGGGCGAACCTCGCCTGGCTGAGGCCTGCGGCCTGGCGCGCGCTCTTGGCGATGCGGGCGGCGGCCAGTCGATCGAGTTCGGCTTCGGTCAGCGGCGGATTGTCGAGATCGCTCTCGGCGGCGGCCGTGATCGCCGCATCGGTCATGGCGTCAAGACGCGCGGCGGTTTCGGGCGAGAACCCAGGCGGCGCCTTGGGATCGAGAACGAACTTAACCTTCGCCATGTCGGCGCGTCTCCTGGCCGTTGGCGCGGCGAGCGGAGATGATCCGGATCGCCTCACCGCGCAGAGTATAGACCACCACGAACAGACGGCCCTCGATCTGACCGACCGCCTTGCGGCGGGCCTCGCCATCCTCGGCGTGCGATGCGTCGAAATCGGTCCGGTCGTTGTCGGCGAACACCGCCGCCGCCTCGATAAAGGAGACGCCATGCTTGGCGGTGTTAGCCGCGTCCTTGGCGTCATCCCATTCGAACGAGAGCGGTGTCTCCATCGACGGATATAGGCGATCGCGCGGCAATTGTCTACGGGTATCCCGTAGTCACACCTACAACGCTCGCAGCCTCGGCGCGGCCAAATCCAGGGCCTTGGCGATCGTCCCGACCAGGCGGTCGATTTCGGCGTGGGAGATGATCAGCGGCGGGCTCATGACGATGCTGTCGCGGATGGCGCGGACCATCAAGCCGTTCTCGATACAGAAATCGCGGACCATCGGGCCGGCCTGGCCGGGCTTGCCGCCGAAGCGGCGATTGGTCCCCTTTTCGGCGACGATCTCCACGGCGCCGATCAGGCCGAGCGAGCGGGTCTCGCCGACCAGCGGGTGCTGGGCGAGCTGCTCCAAGGCGGCGGCAAGGTAGGGGCCGGTGTCGGTCCTCGTGCGTTCGACCAGGCCCTCGCGCTCGATGATCTCGAGGTTTTTCAGGGCCACGGCGGCGCAGGTGGGATGGCCGCTGTAGGTGTAGCCATGGACGAAGTCGGTCCGGGCCGCCTTGATGGCGTCGACCACGTGGTCGGCGACGCCGACGGCCGAGATCGGCAGGTAGCCGGACGACAGGCCCTTGGCCATGGAGACGAGGTCCGGCGTGACGCCGAAATGCTGGAAGCCGAACCACCGCCCGAGACGCCCAAAGCCGCAGATCACCTCGTCGCAGGCCAGCAGGATGCCGTATTTGCGGCAGATGGCCTCGACGCGGCGCCAATAGCCTTCGGGCGGGATGATGACGCCGCCCGCGCCCTGCACCGGCTCGCCGACGAAGGCGGCGACGTTCTCCGGGCCGACGGCCAGGATGCGCTCCTCGATGGCGTCGGCGGCGCGGCCCCCGAACTCCTCGGCGTCCTCGCCGAAGCCGTCGCCGAACAGGTAGGGCTGCATGACGTGCTCGATACCTGGCACCCACGGGCCGCCCTGGTCGTGCATGGCCGCCATGCCGCCCAGGCTGACGCCGCCGATGGTCGAGCCGTGATAGCCATTGGTGCGCGAGATGATGACGTTGCGCTGCGGCTCGCCGCGGGCCTGCCAGTAGTAGCGGGCGATGCGGATCAGGGTGTCGATCGCCTCCGACCCGGAGGAGTTGAAGAACACGTGATTTAGGGGGGGCCGAAGCTTCTCAGCCACCTTGGCCGCTAGCTCGATGGTCGGCGGCGCGGCGGTCTTGAAGAAGGTGTTGTAGTAGGGAAGCTCGAGCATCTGGGCTCTAGCGGCCTCGGCCAGTTCGGCGCGACCGTAACCCACCTGCACACACCACAGGCCGGCCATGCCGTCGAGGAAGGCGTGGCCCTCGCCGTCGTGGATGATGCAGCCGTCGGCCCGGGTGATGATCCGGCTGCCGCCTGCTTCGGCGATGGCCCGCCAGTCGGACTGGGCCGGCAGGTGGTGGGCCACATCCAGGCGGCGCAGCTCGGCGATGTCGTAGTTTTTGAGGGTCATAGGCGAGTCCTTGGAAACTGATGCTGCTGCGGCTGCCCCCTCCACCGCTTCGCGGTCCCCCTCCCCCGTAAACGGGGGAGGATCCGCGGCGTGGATCTCCCCCTGCGAAGCGGGGGGAGTACCGGCGAAGCCAGTGAGGGGGGCGTCACAGGGGTTCGCCGCGCAGGGCGCGGCCGAGGAGGCGGAAGAAGGTCTGGGACTGCGGGTTGCCGTCGGCGCGCCATTCCGGGTGCCACTGCACGGCCAGGACCGGGGCGCCGTTCGCCTGGCCGGAGAAGGCCTCGACGAGGCCGTCGGGGGCGTGGGCTTCGGGGGTGAGGCCGGCGCCGAGCCGGCTGACGGCCTGGAAGTGGACGGAATTGACCTCCAGGTGGTCGGTCCCGAAGGCCCGCGTGAGGATGCCGCCGGGGGCCAGGGAGACGGCGTGTTCGTGGGCGAAGAGGCCGTTGAGGTCGGCGCCCTCCGGCGCGTGGTGATTGATAAGCTGCGGATTGTCGCCGGCGTCGCGGCGCAAAGTCCCCCCAAAGGCGACGTTGATCTCCTCGAAGCCGCGGCAGACGCCGAACACCGGCTTGCCGCGCGCGGCCATGGTCTCGATCAGGCCGAGCGTCATGGCGTCGCGGCCAGGATCATAGGGCCCGGCGGTCGCCGCCGCCTCGGGCTCGCCATAGCGCCAGGGCTCGAGGTTGGAGGGGCTGCCGGTGAGGAAGAGGCCGTCGAGCCGGCCGGCGACCTCATCGGCGCGCATCAGTTCGGGCAGGGCCGGGATCAGCACCGCGGCGGCGTCGGCGTAGCGGATCGCCGCTTCGACATAGCGGTTGATGACCAGCTGCGCCCGCTCGCCGCCAAAGGCGCGATCGCAGCAGGAGATGCCGAGGACGGGGCGGGTGGTGGTCATAATCGATTTCCCTCAGAACCCCTTTTTTGAACCGCAGAGACGCAGAGACGCAGAGTTTGAAGGCGCGCCTTCGGCGCGGAGCGCCGCGTCATCCCTCTGCGTCTCTGCGTCTCTGCGGTTCATATCTTTCATGCCAGCAGCACCGAGGAGGCGTCGGGGCGCCAGGCTAGCCAGACGGGGGCGCCGGGGACGAAATCGACCGGGCCGAGGCGGTCCTGGTTGATGCGTTCGACCTTGACCATGCGGCCTCCTGCGATCTCGATGTCGTATACGGACGAACCGCCGAGATAGGCCATCTGGCGGATCACGCCCTGGGCGCGGTTGGCGCCGGCCGGGGCGCCGTCGGCGGGCGGCTCTTCGAGGCTGAGCTCGATCTTCTCAGGGCGCACCGCTACCCAGACCGTGGCGTCGGTGGCCCCGGTGACGCCGTGATCGAGCCAGAAGGTCACCGGCGAGCCCCCGCAGGTGACCGCGGCGTGGTCCGGCTCGTCGATCGTGAGGCGGCCTTCGAACAGGTTCACCTGGCCGATGAAGTCGGCGACGAAGCGGTTGGAGGGATATTCGTAGAGATCGGCCGGGGCGGCGACCTGCTGGATGAGGCCGCGGTTCATCACCGCGCAGCGGCTGGCCATGGCCAGGGCCTCTTCCTGGTCGTGGGTGACGAAGAGGAAGGTGACGCCGATCTTTTCCTGCAGTTGGGCCAGCTCAGAACGCATGGCCTCGCGCAGTTTGGCGTCGAGGGCCGAAAGCGGCTCGTCGAGCAACAACACGCGCGGCCGCTTGATGAGGGCCCGGGCCAGGGCGACGCGCTGGCGCTGGCCGCCGGAGAGCTGATCCGGCATGCGGTCGCCCAGACCATCGAGCTTGACGAGGGCCAGGGCCTCTTCAACGCGCGTGGCGCGTTCGGCGGCGGCGACGCGGTCGACCTTGAGGCCATAGGCGACGTTGTCGGACACGCTCATGTGCGGGAAGACGGCGTAGGACTGGAAGACCATGTTCACCGGCCGCCGGTTGGGCGGGATCTTGGAGATGTCCTGATCGTCGATGAGGATGCGGCCCTCGGTGGGGGTCTCGAAGCCGGCCAGCATGCGCAGAAGCGTGGTCTTGCCGCACCCCGACGGGCCGAGCAGGGCGAAGAACTCGCCCTCCTCGACGGTGAGGGTGACGTTGTCGACGCCCACCACCTTGCCCCAGCGTTTGGTGACGTTCTCGAAGCGGATCAGCGGGCGCGGCATGGCGGTCAGGATCTCCCCCTGCGAAGCGGGGGGAGTACGGCCGAAGGCCGGGAGGGGGGCCGCCCCCTCCACCCGTTGGCTGCTTCGCGCCTCTGCTTCGCAGTCGGGGTCCCCCTCCCCCGTGAACGGGGGAGGATCACGTCCCATCTCCCGCTTCGATCTTGACGACGTTGGCGCCCTGCAACCGCAAAGCAATGGCGGTCAGGGCGACGGTGAGGACGATGAGGATGGTGGAGGCGGCGTTGGCCTCCGGGGTCACCGAGAAGCGGACCATGGAATAGACCTTGATCGGGAAGGTGAGGGTGTCGGGTCCGGAGGTGAAGAAGGTGATCACGAAGTCATCCAGGCTGAGGGTGAAGGCGAGCAGGGCGCCGGCGACGAGGCCCGGGCGCATGTGGGGCACGATGACATCCCAGAACACCCGCCACTCGCTGGCCCCGAGATCGCGCGCCGCCTCCTCGAGCTCGCGGTTGAACGAGGCCAGGCGACCGCGGACGACCAGGGCCACGAAGCTGAACGAGAACGAGACGTGGGAGATGATGATCGCGCCGAGGTTGAACGGCCAGGGCAGCTCGGTCGGCCAGGGGATGACCTCGGTGAAGAACACCAGCATGGCGACGCCCATGCAGATCTCCGGCACGACGATGGGCAGGCCGAGCGCGCCCTCCAAGGCAGTCTTGCCGGGAAACCTGAACCGCCAGAGCAGCAGGGCCGCCAAGGCGCCCAGGGCGACGCTGACCACCGTCGAGGCGGCGGCGATGGTCAGGGAATTGGCGAAGGCGGTGACCAGGTCGGAGTCGGCGAAGGCCTGTTGGTAGTATTTTAGCGTGAAGCCGCGCCAGACGATGTTGCGCTTGGAATCGTTGAAGCTGAACACCATCAGGACGATCAGCGGCGCGTAGAGGAAGAAGGCGACCGCCGCCAACCAGGCTCTGAGCGGCCAGGCTTTCAGGTAGTCGAGAGGCCCGGCGCTCATGACCGCTTCTCCCGCCGGGCCCGTTCGACCATGGCCTGCACGGCGATGGCGACGAAGGTCATGTACATCAAGAGGAACGACAGAGCGGCGCCGAATGGCCAGTCGTCGGCGTTCTTGAACTGGTTCTCGATGACATTGGCGATCATCTGGCTCGACGGGCCGCCGAGCAGGTCGGGGGTGAGATAGGCCCCAACGCTGGGGATGAAGGTGACCAGCACGCCCGAGACAATGCCTGGCATGGCGAGCGGCACGACGACGCGGGCGAAGGTGGTGAGGTGGCCGGCCCCGAGGTCGAGGCTGGCCTCCAACAACGAGCGATCCAGCCGGTCGAGGGCGGCGTAGAGCGGCAGGACCATGAACGGCAGCTGCACTTCGACGAGGCCGAGGACGACGGCGAAGTCATTGTGCAGCAGCGGCAGGGGGTGGAAGGCGCCTAACGGCGCGCCGAGCTTGACGGCCAGGCCCCACGCCCCGCCGAGGGCCGAATTGACGTAGCCCTCGTCGCGCAGCACGGCCATCAGGGCGTAGGTGCGGATGAGCAGGTTGGTCCAGAACGGCAGCATGATCAGGAGCAGCAGCCATGTGCGCATCTTGTCGCTGGCGAAGGTGATGGCCACGGCGACCGGAAAGCCGCCGATCAGGCACAGCACGGTGGTGAGGCCGGCGATCCACAGGGATTTCCACAGGATGCCGAGATAGAGCGGCCTAACGGCGTGGGCGTAGTTGGCGAAGGTGCCGGTGACGCCGATGTGGGTCAGCGAGGTGTTCTGGCCGAAACTGTAGGCCCAGATGATCGCCAGCGGGGCGAGGAAGAACACCGTCAACCACACCGTCGGCGGCCCGAAGGCGACGGCGAACACCCCTTTGGCGCGGCTCCAGGGTTCTTCGTGAAGGCTCATGGCGCGGCCCCACGGCCGCCGCGGGAGGGAGAATCTGATCCTCCCCCGTTCACGGGGGGAGTACGGCCGCAGGTCGGGAGGGGCGCCTCACCCCTCATGCCGCGAAGATCCGGGTGACGGTTTCGTCGTAGAGGTGGGCGCGGTCGAGGCCTTCGAAGTCGGCGTATTCGCAGTTGGCCAGGGCCGCGGCCGGCGGGAAGATGGTCGGGCTGTCGCGGTAGTCGGCCGGCATCAGCGCCAGGGCGGCGGCGTTGGGGGTCGGATAGCGGGTGGCTTCGGCGATGCCGGCCCCGGCCTTGCCGTCGAGGATGAAGTTGATGAACTTGTGGGCGTTGTCGGGCCGCGGCGCGCCGGCCGGGATGCACAGGCAGTCGGCGTTGAGCACCGAGCCCTCGCGCGGGACCACGAAGGCGAGGTCGGGGTCTTCCTGCATCACCCGGGCGATGTCGCCGTTGTAGTCCATGACGATGTCGATATCCCCGGCCATCAACAGGTCTTGGCCGTCGTCGTGGTGGAAGACGGTGACGTTGGGCTTCTGGCGAATGTACATCTCGGCCACGCGGTCGATGACCGGGCGGGGGATATTGCGCACCGAGTAGCCCAGGTACTTAGCGCCCAGCTCGATGAGATCGTCAGCCTCCGAGAAGAGGCCGATGCGGCCCTTGTAGCGGTCGCTGTCCATGACCCACTTCCAGCTGTCCGGCACGCCATCGATCTTCGACTTGCGATAGCCGAGGCCCTGGACCAGCCAGGTGTAAGGCGCCGACCAGCGCCGACCGGGATCGAACGGCGGGTTGAGGAAGGCCGGCAGGATGTTCTTGAGGTTGGGCAGCTTGGAATGGTCGAGCTGTTGGATGAGGCCGGCGATCCGCAGGCGGGTGACGTATTCGTTGGAGGGCACGATGACGTCGAAGCCGGGGTTGCCCGGCCGCAGCTTGGCGAAGAGCTCGTCGTTGGTGGAGAAGAGGCTCATCTTCGCTTTGACGCCGGTCGCCTGGCCGAAGTCGGCGAGGGTGGTGTCGCCGATGTAGTTGTCCCAGTTGTAGAGGTTGAGCCGCGGCTCCTCGCCGTTGGCGCCTTTGCGCGCAGCCGCGCCGCAGCCTTCCAGCGTGATGCCGACGGCGGCGGCGCCAAGACCGGCGAGCAGCGAGCGGCGAGAACGGCGCATCCTCACGATCTCCCCCTGCGAAGCGGGGGGAGCACCGGCGAAGCCGGGGAGGGGGGCGGCCCCCTCCACCGCTTCGCGGTCCCCCTCCCCCGTAAACGGGGGAGGATCATCAGCCAACCCCCTCAGGCATTCTTCAGGTACCAGTCGTAGTCGAGGGGCGAGACGACTTCGTTGAAGCGGTCCTGTTCGGCGCGTTTGACGGCGGCGAACATGTCGACGAACCGCTCGCCGAGGTAGTCCTTGAGCACGTCCGAGGCCGCGAACAGGTCGACGGCGGCGTACCAGTGGCCGGGCAGGCGCTCCTGCGAGGCGGCCGCCGCGGCATAGCCGTCGCCGTGGACCGGCGGGCCCGGATCGATCTTGTGAGTCAGGCCGTGGTGGACGCCGGCCAGCAGGGCGGCGAGGGCCAGGTAGGGGTTGGCGTCGGCTCCGGCCACGCGATGCTCGATGTGACGCGAGGCCGGCGGCCCGGCCGGCACGCGCAGCGAGACAGTGCGGTTGTTGACACCCCAGGTCGGCGCGACCGGGGCGTAGGAGTTGGGCCGGAAGCGGCGGTAGGAATTGGCGTTCGGTGCGAAGATCGCCAGGCTCTCGGCCAGCAGGGTCTTGAGGCCGCCGATGGCGTGGCGCAGGGCCGGCGTCCCCTCCGGCGACTCGGCGGCGAAAATATTGTCGCCGCCCGCGCCCAGCACGCTGACATGCAGGTGCAGGCCGCTGCCCGAGGCCTCGGCGAACGGCTTGGCCATGAAGCTCGCCTCAAGGCCCTGGCGAGCGGCGACGCCCTTGGCGAGGCGCTTGTACATCACCGCCTCGTCGGCGGCGCGCAGGGCGTCGGGGCCATGGTGGAGGGTGAGCTCAAGCTGGCCAGGGGCGTATTCGGAGATCGCCGCCTCCAGGGGCACGCCCTGGACGTCGGCCGTCTCCCACAGCTCGCGCAGGAAGGGGGCGAAGTCCTCCAGCTCGCGCAGGCCGTAGACCCCGTGCTGGGTGGGGGCGAGGCCGCCGGCCGGGGCGGCGAGGCGCGGCGGGGCGCCGGCTTCGCGCACGCCGTCGAGGAGATAGTACTCCAGCTCGCAGGCGACGACGGGGGTAAGGCCGTCGGCGGCGAAGCGTTCGATGACGCGGGCAAGCACATGACGTGGATCGAGATCGTTGGGCGTGCGGTCGAGCTCGTACATCGAGGTCAGGACCTGGGCGGTGTCGTCGCCCAGCCACGGGGCGCGGACCAGCGTGCCCGGAGCCGGCCAGGCGACGCGATCGGCGTCGCCGTCTTCCCAGACCAGACCGGTGGATTCGACGTCGCGGCCGGTGACATCACAGACGAGCACCGAGCCTGGCAGAAAGCGGCCGTTCTCATAGACGGGGATGAGCTCGTGGCGGCGCAAGCGCTTGCCGCGCGGCACCCCGGACATGGCGGTGAAGATCAGCTCTACGAACCGGATGTCCGGATTGGCCTCGAGGAAGGCCCGCGCCTCCGCGGGGTCGGCGATGGCGCGCTGGCCGATGTCCAAGGAACCCTCCTCAATCTGTGATCACTCTTTTCGATCACGCGGCCCGTGAGTCAAGGCGCGGAGGTGCGAGGCAGCGTGGATGGGGGTGTATTGAGAGTGAGGGGCTAAGCATCAATGCTCTCTTCCCCCCTCAGAGGGGGGAAGTGGCGCGAAGCGCCGAAGGGAGGTCGGACGCGCCAGCGTTTCCGATCCCCCCTGCCCGGCTGCGCCGGTACTCCCCCCTCATGGAGGGGGGAGAGAACCGCGTCTCCACCGCTCCTTCAAGGGAGAGGTGAATTCGATCTTTCAGGAGCCCCCCGACCCCCTCAGCGTCCGTCTCCCCCCGCCAGGCGGGGGGAGCGGCGCGAATCGATTCTCTGTGTTCGGCCTATTTCAGGTGGGCAGCGAGCAGCTTGTTCATCTCGAACATGTTGACCTTATCCTTGCCGCCGAAGACTGGCTTCAACTTGGCGTCGGCAATGATCTCGCGCTTGTTGGCAGGGTTCTGAAGATTGTTGGACTTGATGTAAGCCCACATCTTGGAAACGACTTCCCCACGGGAAAGGGACGCGGGGCCGACGATGGCGGACAACTCGGCCGAGGGCTTCAGAACCTGTTGAAGACCGTTGGGCTTTTTATCAGGCATGTTGCAGTTCTCTCTCCCGTTCAGGCCCGTCGCGGCGATCGCTCGGGCCCTCTAGAGAGCAGAATGTCCATTTCGCTTCCCTTGCCAAGCCCTCAAGCTGCTAAATTATTTCAACGCCTGTGGACGGTTTTACTTCCGGACCACGATGGAAAGGCCATCACCCACCGCCGCGAGCGTCGCCGTGACGCGCCCATCGGCGTGGATTTTCTCGGCCAGAGCCCGCAGAGCGACCGTCTCTGCGGAGCTTTCCTTGGGGTTGGCGACCGCGCCGCTCCACAGCATGTTGTCGATGAGGATGAGGCCGCCGGGGCGGACGAGCTCGAGGCCGAGCTCGTAATAAGTGTCGTAGCCGCCCTTGTCGGCGTCGATGAACATCAGGTCGAAATGACCGTGCAGGCCCTCGTCGAGGAGGGCGCGTAAAGAGTCGCCGCCCGGGCCGACGCGGGCCTGAACGATGGTGTCGACGCCGGCGGCGCGCCAGTAGCCGGCGGCGCGGTCCACGAGGTTGCCGGAAATGTCGCAGGCGACGAGCTCGGCGTCGGCGCCGTGCATGGCCTGCATGGCCAGGGCCACGGCGGTCGAGGAATAGCCGGTGAAGACCCCGACCTCGAGGGCGCGGCGGGCCCGGATCGACGTCGCCAGCACCTGCATGAACGCCCCCTGCTCGGGGCTGATCTGCATCTGGGCGCGCGGATCGGCGGCGGTTTCGGTGCGGCACTTCGCGAGGACGGGGTGTTCGGTGACGCCGACGCGCCGCACGTAGTCGCGGACCTCATCGCTCAAGCCCAGGCTGTAGCCCATGACGGTCTCCCCTCGTCGCTGCACGCACTCATAGCCCCGCGCCGGCGCTGGCCGAATACGCTTCATCAATCCCGAGTGCTTCTTCCTCATTGCGTCATCCAGGCCAAGGCGCGCAGCGCCGGGACCCAGTGGCCGTAAGCGCCAACGGAAGCCGCTCCTAGGTCCCGGATCTCCGCAACGCTGCGCGCTGCTCCGTCCGGGATGACGCAAAGATGGGCGGGTGGGTAGGCTTAGAACAGAACCTCGGCGGCGGCGTCGAGGATGGCTTCGGCGTCGAGACCATAGGCGCGGTAGAGGTCGGCGATCTCACCCGACTGGCCGAAGGCTTCGACGCCGAGCGCCCGCACCGGATGGCCGAGCACGCCGCCGAGCCAGGAGAGGGTCGCCGGCGGCCCGTCGATGACGCTGATCAGGCGGGCGCGGGGCGCAAGGGCGCTGAGCAAGCGCGCAGCGTGCGAGCGGCCTCCGGCGGCCGACCAGCCGCGATGCAGGCGGTCGGCGCTGACCACGGCCAGGAGGCCGGCGCCCGGATAGTCCTCGACGATCGCCTCGAAGGCGGCCTGGGCTTCGGGGGCCACGGCCCCGGTGTAGACCACGGCCAGCTCGGCCCCGGGGGCCGGCGCGACCTGCCAGTACGCGCCTTCCACCAGCTCCGCCGCCCAGGCCGGATCGTGCGGCCGGTCCGGCTGCTCGAGGATGCGGGTCGAGAGGCGCAGATAGACGCTGCCGCCCTTGTCCTCCTGCATGTGCTCGAAGCTCCAGCGCATGATCTCGGCCAGTTCGTCGACGAAGGCCGGCTCAAAGGCCGAGAGCCCGGCCTGGGCCATGCCGATCAGGGGGGTGTGGATCGACTGGTGGGCGCCGCCCTCCGGCGCCAAGGTCAGGCCGGAGGGCGTGGCGGCGAGCAGGAAGCGGGCGTCCTGGTAGCAGGCGTAGTTGAGGGCATCGAGGCCGCGGTTGATGAACGGATCGTAGAGCGCGCCGACCGGCATCAGCCGGGCCCCGAACAGCGGCGCGGCGAGGCCCAGCGCCCCCAGCATCAGGAAGAGGTTGTTCTCGGCGATGCCGAGCTCGATGTGCTGGCCCTGCGGCCCCATCGACCAGCGCTGGGCCGAAGCGATGGCCGCCTCGCGGAAGCGGTCCGAATGGACTTCACGGGCGAATAGGCCGCGCTGGTTCACGAACGGTCCGAGGTTGGTCGAGACGGTGACGTCCGGCGAGGTGGTGACGATGGCGTCGGCCAGCGGGCCGCCGGCGCGCGCCAGATCGTTGAGGATGCGGCCGAAAGCGACCTGGGTCGACTGGCGGCCTGTCGGGCGCGGAAAGGGGGCCGGGACAGCGACGCGCGGGGCCGGCGGCGTCGGCTGGCGAGCGGCGAAGGGCGCGGCGGCGAGGAAGGCCTCGTAGTCGCCCGCCTCGCGCGGCAGACCGGCGAACCGCTCCCACTCCTGACCCGCCGGCACGGCCATCTTGGCCTGGAAGGCGGCCATCTGGGTCTCGGTCATCAGGCCGGAGTGGTTGTCCTTGTGGCCCTGGAACGGCAGGCCGAAGCCCTTGATGGTGTAGACGATGAACAGCTTGGGAGCCTCGTCCTTCACCGCCGCGAAGGCGTCGAGCAGCAGCTCCAGGTCATGGCCGGCGAGGTTGGTCATCACCGCGGCCAGGGCCTCGTCGTCGTAGGACGCGAGGAGCGCCTCGAGATCTTTGTCGCCCGCCAGGTCGCCCAGGATCGCCGCCCGCCAGGCCGCCCCTCCCTGGAAGGAAAGCGCGGCGTAGAAGTCATTGGGACAATCGTCGAACCAGCGCTTGAGCGCCTGGCCGCCCTTCTGGGCGAAGGCGGCCTCGAGCCGGCGGCCGTACTTCAGCGTGACCACATCCCAGCCGACAGCGGCGAAGATCTCGGCGAAGCGCAGGAACATGCGCTCGGGCGTCGTGGCGTCGAGGCTTTGGCGGTTGTAGTCGACGATCCACCAGCAGTTGCGCAGGCCATGCTTGGCCCCCTCGATGGCGCACTCGTAGACGTTGCCCTCGTCGAGCTCGGCGTCGCCGAGCAACGAGATCATCCGCCCGGCCCGCTCCGGCGCCATCAGCTTGTGCGCCAGCAGATAATCCTGGGTGATCGAGGCGAAGGCGGTCATGGCGACGCCCAGGCCGACCGAGCCGGTGGAGAAGTCGACGTCGTCGCAATCCTTGGTCCGCGAGGGATAGGACTGGGCCCCGCCGAAGGCGCGGAAGCGCTGCAGCTGGTCGAGGCTCTGGCGGCCCGAGAGGTACTGGATGGCGTGGAAGACCGGGCTGGCGTGCGGCTTGACGGCGACGCGGTCATCCGGTCGCAGCACGGAGAAGTAGAGCGCCGACATGATCGTGGCGCAGGAGGCTGACGAGGCCTGATGGCCGCCGACCTTCAGGCCGTCGCGGCTCTCGCGCAGGTGGTTGGCGTTGTGGATCGTCCAGGCGGCGAGCCAGTGGACCTTGCGGTCCAGCTCAGCGATGACGTCGAGATCGGTATTGCCGGCCTTGGCGCGCGCCATGGGCCCTCCCCTCGTGGAACGGTGGCTGCTTCTAGCGCCGGAAGGCGTGCGGCGAAATCGGCCGGGGCGGCGAATCGAGAAAGCGGATGGAGGCGCGAGAACCGATCGCGAAATAAGATGGGACGCGCAAAGATAGGAGAGTGAGGGGTTAGCTTCTCTCCCCCCTCTGGGGGGAGTACGGCCGAAGGCCGGGAGGGGGCGCCGGCGACGATCTAGCTGTGGCGCCCCCTCCACCGCTTCACGGTGCCTCTCCCCCAAGGGGGGAGGAGAAACAGAGAATGCGATCACCCGGTCAATCGGCGCCGATCCACCGCGCCGCGGCCTCCGCCGTGTCCTCGGGACGGGTGTTGAACGCGATCCCCGCTCCTGGAGCGCCCTGGTGGACGGTGTTCACCACCCTCTCGAAGAACGGCAGACCCTTGGGCGGCAGGCGCAGGCCGCCGCCGACCACCACGCAGTCATAGGTCGCCTTCGCCAGCTGCGTCGCCAGCACCGCAATCCCACTGTCGTCGGGGGCGATCATGCAAAGGACGGCCTCCCAGCCGCGCTCGGTCATCGTCGCCTCGGCGACGCGGATGCCGGCGTTGATCTTGTCGGCGTTGAACCCCGGCGGCAGAGACGGATCGGAAAAGTCGACGGTTTCCGGCGTCTGGCCGACAAACAATACGCGCGTCATGATCGGGCTCCTTGAGATCCGGCTGAAGCGCCGGAGTGATGGCATCGGCCAGAGCGTCGACCGGCTCGAAAGGTCGGCGCTCCGGGAGTCTAAGTGGTCCAGCCGCCGCCGAGGGCCTTGTAGAGCGACACCAGGTCTTCCGCCGACTGGGCGTCGGATTGGGCGAGCTGGTCGCGGGCGCCCAGGAGGGTGTTCTCGGCCGTATAGACGTTGAGGAAGGTGACGAGGCCGACGCGGTATTGGTCCCTGGCGATGGCCAGGGAATTGGCGGCGGCGCCCACGGCCTGGGCGAGCTGGGCGCGGCGCGCCTCTTCGGAGCGATAGCGGGCCAGGGCGTCCTCGGCGTCGCGCAGGGCGCCGAGGATAGCGGTGCGATAGGCGAGCTGGGCCTGGGTCGCCTCCTCCCTGGCCTCGCCGATCGCCGCGTGGGTCTTGCCGGCGTTGAACAGCGGCGCGGTCAGAAGGCCGGCGCCGGCGGAGGTGAAGCTCTGGCTGGAGAAAAGATTGCCCACGGTCGGGGCGGCGAAGCTGGCCAGGCCGAGGAGGTCGAGCTTGGGATAGAGGCCCGCGGTCTGCACGCCGATCTCGGCGTTGGCGGCGGCCAGCTTGCGCTCGGCTTCGCGGATGTCGGGGCGGCGTTGCAGCAGATCGGATGGCAGGCCGGTCGGCAGGATGGGCGGGGACGCGACCTGCGCCGCGCCGCGGGCCAGGGTCGGTTCGAGCGTCTCCGGCGGCTCGCCGAGCAGGATGGCGATGGCGTGTATCTCGGTGCGTTCCTGGGCGTCGAGCTGTCGAAGCTGGGCGGCGGCGGTGGCCGTAGCGCTCGTCTGCTGGTTGACGTCGAGATTGGTGACGAAGCCGGCCTGACGGCGCGCGCCCACGAGCTTGC
>Ga0302314_10010115_pt1 | contig 16562 bp, 6 predicted proteins | sample III_Palsa_N2_3_FD_200533 | JGI IMG/M metagenome (GOLD analysis project Ga0302314, IMG submission 200533) | Peat permafrost microbial communities from Stordalen Mire near Abisko, Sweden - III_Palsa_N2_3 | ecosystem: Environmental > Terrestrial > Soil > Palsa > Peat permafrost | place: Sweden... | reverse complement strand
TGGCCGTTGGCGATGCCACTGTTGCGGATGTCCTCGACCGCATCGCGCACGGTGCCAAGATCGGACAGACGCACCACGCCACCACTGTGCGTGCGGAAATAGAGCCTCGAAAACTCACTTGCGCGCAGCAGGTTGTCGTTGCCGTTCAGACTGTATTGGCGTCCACCGATATCGACATTGCCGAGTGCGCGGGCAGGGTTGGCGTCCAATAGAAACTGCCGCACATCCGACAGCGCAATGCCTTGCTGACTCAGCCGGTCGGGATTGAGTTCGACGCGTACCGCCGGCAGCGCACCGCCGCCGACACCCACTTCGCCGACGCCCTCGGTACGCAACAGCCGTTGCTGCAACACGGTGGACGCGACGTCGAACATCTGCGTGGGGGTCGCGGACGCGGACGTCAGACTCAGCAGCATGATGGGCGCGTCGGCTGGATTCGACTTGTAGTAAACAGGGTTCTGCGGCATGTCTTTCGGCAGGTCGCTTCGAGCCGCGTCGATGGCCGCCTGCACATCGCGCGCCGCACCGTCGATATTGCGATCGAGCGCGAATTGCAGAACGATGTTCGCGTAGCCGACCTCGCTGATCGAAGTCATCTCATCGAGACCCGCGATATGCCCAAGGCGTCGCTCCAGCGGCGTCGCGATCGCGTTTGCCATGGTTTCGGGATCGGCGCCAGGCAGCGAACCGCGGACCGTAATGGTCGGAAATTCGACTTCCGGCAAGGGCGCGGCCGGCAAGTCGCGAAACGCGACTACACCGAAGATTGCGAGCGCGACGGCAAGCAATGCTGTACCGATCGGTCTAATTACAAAGGTTCTGGCAGGATTCATCTGAAGTCCGGTTCGCACGGCCGGAAAGCCGCCTCGGCGAGCGCCGCCGCGAGCGTGGCGGTGGCATCGATCACCCGTTGCCGGTCGAGCCCTGCAACGTGCCGGAGTGCGACCGGCAATTCGGTGCAGGCCAGCACGATGCAATCGGCATCGTCGAGCGACTGGTACGCAACCCGCTCCGCCAGCGATGCCGCCAGCGCGTAGTTGCCAGCCTTGACGCCGTCGAAGATCGCCGCATCGAGATCGGCGCGCTGCGCCGGGCTCACGTCGACCACCTGCAGGCCATGCCGCTCCAGCGCATCGTGATAGAGGCGGGACGCACTCGTCACCGCCGTCGCCAGCACCGAGGCGCGCCGAAAACCGAGCCGTGCGGCGGCCTGCGCAGCGATCTCGGCGATGTGCAGGACCTTGACTGGGGCGCTCGCCAGGGCGATTTGCGGATGCCACAGATGCGCGGTGTTACAGGCGATACCGAGCGTTGTTGCGCCGGCTTCGATGGCCGTGCGGCACGCGTCGACGATCCCTTCGAGAGGATCGGGACCGCCTTCGGCAATGGCCCGGCTGCGGTCTGCGATAGGCCGCTGCACTAGCAGATGCGGCGGATAGAGTTGGTCACTGACAGTGTGGCCGCGCTGGATGAGCCAGGCCCGGCATTCTGAAAGGAAACGGGACACCAGGTCGACGCCGGCATCGGGGCCCATGCCACCGATGATGCCGATCGTTTCCGGTGCCGAACCGGGCCATGACACCACGGCGCGTGGTGCAAACCGCGGGGCGACTGTTGTGGACTGCCAGTTGGATGACATCGTGCCATTCCCTCAGAGAGGCCAGTTACGTTTCGATAAAAATTCTATACTGACCTGTACGTACATAGTATGCTGTCCGCAGAATAAACGGTGCCGTCTTCGGCGTCAACGAAGTCGAGGGACGATGCATCGACATCAGATTGGCCGCCAGAATCGAGTCACGGCGCGTCTCGCAAGCCGACTTCACTGAGCCGGTATCGCTGGGCGGTGCGGACGCACGAGTGCCGTTCCCAGATGAAACGTACATGATACGAGACAGGACGTTCATGGCTGAAACACTGACCTCACTATTACAGCAGCGCGCAACCACACAGCCGGAGCGCATCGCATACCGATTTTGCGCAACCTCCGATGCGCCTGAGGAGTGGGTCACGTACGGTGCGCTCGACGCCGCTGCGCAACGCATCGCCTGGAGGCTGGTACAGGCGGGCGCCCGAGGTGGGCGAGTCGCGCTGTTCGAGGCATCGGGTCTCGACTTCGTGCGAGCGTTCTTCGGCATTCTGTACGCTGGCGCGACGGTGGTGCCGCTGGCGCCGCCGCACCCGACCCGCTCAGCCGAGAAATTACAGCAAATCCTCAGCGACGCCGAACCGGGTTGGTGCGTGGCATCGCCGGCGATGGCGCAGCGACTGCGTCAATTGCAGGCGAGCGTGAGCGCGTTGGCCCGGGTCAGCGTGTTCGAATGCGAAGCGCCGGCGAGCGAGGTAGCCGCGGCCGGAGATGCAGTTGATGCAAGCGACCCGCTGCACGCAGCCGTCAGCGACGACGTGGCGATCATCCAGTACACCTCGGGATCGACCTCCGCACCTAAAGGCGTGCGGGTTTCACACGGCAATTTCATTGCGAACGCGGTGCGTGTCGGTACACGGATGGCGGTCAGCGAACGGACCATTGCAGTCTCGTGGCTGCCGCTTTATCACGACATGGGATTGATGAACGGTGTGGTGCTGCCGCTTGTCGGCGGCTATCCGGTAGTGCTGATGCCGCCGGCGGGGTTCTCGGCGCGCCCGTTGGACTGGTTGCGCGCACTTTCCCGGTTTCGCGCGACGCTGACCGGCGCGCCGAACTTCGCTTATCAGATCTGCGTCGACAGGAGCGCCGGGGTGGCGCTCGACGATATCGATCTATCCGCGCTTGAAGTTTCGTTTTGCGGCGCGGAGCCGATCCGGGCGGACACTCTCGAAGCGTTTTGTTCGACGTTCGCGCCGGCGGGTTTTCGCCGCAACGCCATGTTTGCCTGCTACGGTTTGGCCGAAGCGACGCTGTTCGTCGCCGGCGGGCCGGCCGGGGGCGGCTTGCAGGTGATGCATGTGGCTCGCGCCGAACTGGAAAAGCATGGTCGCGTTTGCGCGCCGGGCGACGCCGACGCGTCCTCTGCGCTGGTTCGATGCGGCCGGCCGGCCGACGGCCAGCGCGTCGCGATCGTCGATCCGGCGACCAGGACAGAACAGGATGAGCGGCGGGTGGGCGAGATCTGGGTGGCCGGCCCGAGCGTCGCCCATGGTTACCTGAACCGGACGGCCGAATCGGTTGAAACGTTCGATGCACAGCTCGCCGCGGACGCTAGCGGCACCCCGTTCCTGCGCACCGGCGATCTCGGTTTTGTCGCGGACGGCGAACTCGTGGTCACCGGCCGCCTGAAAGACCTGATCATCGTTCACGGCGAAAATCATTACCCTCAAGATATCGAATTGTCGGTCGAGCGCAGTCATCCGGCTTTACGCCCCCACGCCAATGCGGCGACTGCGCGCGATCCGCAAGCCGGCGACGAAGGGCTGCTAGTGATCCAGGAAGTCAGCCGTTCATGGCGCGGCGATCATCAGGACATCATCCGCAAGATTCGCGCGGCGCTCGCAGGGCAGCACGGTATCGCCGCGGCGTCGATCGTGCTGATAAGGCAGAGCACGATTCCCGTGACCACCAGCGGCAAGATCCAGCGAACGGCGGCGCGGATGGCGTTTCATCGCGGCACGCTGGAGATCCTTGCGCAATCGCATGTCGCCGACGTGGTCTGCGCGGCTACGATGGACAGCACGCCGGAATCGGGCGACGACGAGGTTCGTGCGCGCCTCGCGCAGTTGTGGTGCAGCGTACTGGGAACGTCCGCCGTCGACGGCGACAGTCATTTCTTCGAGCTCGGTGGCGATTCGCTCAAGGTGGTCGAACTGACCGCGCACGTTTGCGCGGCGTGGCGTATCGACATGGCACCGGATCAGATTTTCCACGTGCCGACCTTCGACGACTTCGCGGCCCATGTGGAGCGGCTCGTCAGTGAACGTCGGCCGGCTGACGTTGGAGCGGCCGCCGCGTCGACCGATCAGCCCGCGCCGCACACGAGCGTGGAAGCAGGTCCGTTATCGCCGCTCCAGTCGGGCGTGTGGCTAAGCGATCAGATGGGGCGGAGCGGCAGCGCGTATCACATCGCCATCCAGCTGCATCTGGACGGCGAACTCGACGTGGAGCGGCTGTCCGACGCCGTTTCCCGGGTCGTGCGTCGGCACGATATTCTGCGCGCGCGGTTCGTCACGCGTGACGGCGTGGCGACCCAGCAGATCGCCGCGCCCACGCGTGTGACGCTGCGCGCGCTCGACAGTAGCGTCGCGGGCTTCGACCTGCAAAGCAAGGCGTTTGCCCATACGCCGTTCGACCTGAGCATCGATGCGCCATGCCGCTTTGAGCTGTGGCGAGTCGGTCCGCGGCAGCACGGGCTCGGCATTGTCGTGCACCACCTGGTGGCCGACGGCTGGTCGATGCGGCTGATCGTCGACGACATCGGCCGGTTTTACGCTGCTCAGGCCGATGGGCGTCAACTGCCGCAGGACGCGCCGGCGCCGCAGTACCAGGACGTCATCGCGCGGCAACGTGCAGGCAATACGCACTTTGCCGAGTTGGTCGAATACTGGCGCGGCGCGCTCGCTGGCGCGCCGGAACGCCTCGCGCTGCCGGTCGAGCGCGATCCGGCGGAGCCACGCTCTGTCCGCGGCGGTGCGCTCGAAGTGCAGATCGATGCGAAGCGTCTCACGCAGTTGCGCGCCTTGGCGCGTGCGGAAGGCGTCACGCTGTACATGCTGCTGCTGGCGTCATTCCAGTTGCTACTGGCGCGTTGGAGCGCGCAGGACGATATCGTGGTCGGCTCGCCGTTCGCCGGCCGTCCGACGCTGCACGCGCAGAAGACCGTCGGTCTGTTCGCGAACATGGTGGCATTGCGCACCGATCTGTCCGGCAACCCAGGCTTCGACGCATTCCTCGCACGGGTGCGCGAAACCGTGCTGGGCGCCCAGCGCGCGGCGTCGATACCGTTCGTGCAAGTGGTTGCAGAACAGGAGACTGGCCGCAGTGTGAGCGGTCGCGGGATCTTCCAGGCGGAATTCGTCCTGCAACCCGCGATCCCCGAGTTCGAGCCGGTGGCGGGTTTGCGCGTGTCGACCGGACTGATTCCCACCGATACCAGCCGGTTCGACCTAGCGCTCGCGCTGTTCGAAATGAGCGAGCAATTGCACGGCTCGCTCAGTTTCGCGCTGGATCTATTCACGTCGATTACCGTTACCGCGTTGCGCGACCAGTGGTACGCGCTGCTCGACGCGATCGTCGCGACGCCACGCTCGACGCTTTCATCGCTGGCGTTGATGTCGGCGGCACAGCAGCGCGAGGTGTTGCAGCGATGGAGCGCGCCGCAGCTGAAACCGCATGCCGCGACGCATCTGTTTGCGCTGTTCGATGCGCAGGCGCAGCGCACGCCGGACGCCGTCGCGTTGGTCAGCGGCGACCTCCGGCTGACCTACGGGGAGCTGGGGCGCGGTGCGCGCCGGATTGGGCAGCGCCTGCTGCGCGCGGGCGTCGTGCCGGAGACCGTCGTTGGCCTGTGCGTCGAACGTTCGCCACGGATGATCATGGCGCTGCTTGGCATTCTCGCGGCCGGCGGCGCCTATCTGCCGCTCGCCCCCGACCTGCCGCGCCAGCGTGTCGAGTTCATGCTGGAGAATGCCGGCGCGAAATTCGTGGTGGTCGAGCCGTCAAGTGCGCACGTGTTGCAGGACATCGACATCGAACAGGTGGACCTGACGATCGCGCTGGCCCAACCTGATCCGCACGCGAGGCCATTCCCGGCGCTGCACGGCGACAACCTGGCTTACGTGATCTACACGTCTGGATCGACCGGCATGCCGAAGGGTGTCGCAGGGCGGCACGCCGCGGTGGTCAACTACTTGCGTTTCATTGTCGACAACTACGCGCTCACCGGCGAGGATGTCGTACTGAACGTTTCCGCGCTGGGGTTCGACGCATCGCTACGCGATATTTTCGGGCCACTGACGAGCGGCGGCACTCTGGTGCTGCCCGGCAGCTGGGAAGCTCGCGATCCGCTTGAGTATCGGGCCGAACTGACACGTGCCGGCGTGACGCGCCTGCTAAGCATCACGCCCAGTTTCCTGAGGGCGCTTTGCGATGCCGCGACAGATCCCGCGCCGTCATTGCGCACGATACTGACCAGCGGCGAAGTCCTCGACCGCGAACTCTGCGCGCGCGTTCACGAGTCGCTCGGCCAGCAGATCGCGATCGTCAACCAGTACGGTCCGACCGAATGCACGATGACGACCACGTGGTCGGAAGCCTCGCATGTCGCCGTTGAGCGCATTGCCGTCGGCCGGCCTTTGCCAAATACGTTCGCACTGGTGCTGGATGGGGCTATGCGGCCCGTGCCGCCGTATATGCCCGGCGAACTCTATATCGGTGGCGCGGGCTTGACGCGAGGGTATGCGGGACGTCCGGACCTGAGTGCCGAGCGGTTCGTGCCGAATCCGTTCGGCAACGGCGACCGGCTCTATCGGACCGGCGACCAGGTTCGCTGGCGCGCCGACGGCCAGCTCGATTACATTGGCCGTCAAGACTTCCAGGTGAAGATTCGCGGTGTACGTATCGAGCCAGGCGAGATCGAAGCCGTCCTGCTAAGGCATGCCAATGTGCGTCAGGTGGCCGTGCTGCCGAAGCGGCAGGGCGCGGACGAGCTTCGGCTGATTGCGTACCTCGCGGCACATCACGGCACGTTCGACGCGGCCGCGTTGCGGCGCTACTTGCGCGCCGCGCTGCCGGATCATGCGGTGCCGGCCGGCTTCGTCCAACTGCCCGAATTGCCGCTGACGCTCAGCGGTAAACTGGACCGGCGCGCGCTGGCAAGCGTGGATGCGCCTTTGCTGCAGGCCGTCTATGTCGCGCCGCAAACGCCGGTCGAGCAGATGCTCGTGACGCTGCTCGACGACATGCTCGACGTCGAGCAGCTCGGCATGACGGACAATTTTTTTACGCTCGGCGGACACTCGCTGATGGCGATGCGCGTGATCGCCCGCATTCGCGACCTGTTCGGCGTCGAGATGCCGATCCGGGATTTTTTCGAAGCAGGTACGCTGGCCGATACAGCGCAGCGCATCGAGGCGCTGCGACGCGCGTCGGCGGAAGCTGCCGCATCCGGCAATGCGAGCCGCGAGTCGGAGCTGGCATCGTGAATACGGCGGTTTCATCCGACGCGGCGATCGACGCCGCCATGTCACCAGCACGTGCGCGGCAAGCGCGCGGCGAAGCCGGTGCGGCCTTTCTCGGCCGGCCGTTTCGTGACGTCTTCGCCGGGCGGATCGCGAAGATCGGCTGGCTGAGCTCGCTGACGCTGCTGTCGATGGTCCTCAGCCTGATTCCGGCGGTAGCCTTCGGTTTGACCATTGACAAGGTCATTCACTCGCATTCGCTGCGCAATCTGCTACTGATCACGCTGGCCTTGTTTGTCGGCCACTCTGTTGAAGTAGCAATCGGCATCGCGACCGAACGATTGACATCGACGCTTCGCCGCGGCGCGAGCGAGCGATTGCAGGCCGAGGTCATGGACTGCTTCGAACACGCTCCACTGATGGCGCTCGAACAGAAAACCGCTTCGCTGGTGCTCCGTCGCGTGCGCTCGATCGACGGCATTGTGCTCTTTTACATCGACTGGTATCGCAGCCTGATGGTAGTGCCGCTCTTCATGCTGGGCATCTCCGGGTTCGTGCTGGCGGAGAACGGCATTCTCGGCGTCAGCATGATCGCGTTGACGGTGTTGTACGTCTACGCCTACTGGCGGATGAATCACAAACTGAAAGCGCAGTACCGTCTGGAATCGCACGAGCGCGACGTCGCCGCACGGCGCATGAGCGAATTTCTGCATGGGCTGATCACGCTGCGCATGGCGGGAAAGATCGGCGCATTCCGGCGCGGTTTGCGGCAACAGCAGGAGTCGGCGCGCGGGTTGCGCGAGCAGCGTATCCGGCGCATCTCGACGTTGAAGCAACTGTCGTCCGGCTATACACGGCTTGCCATCATCGTGCTGCTGACAGTCGGCTCTTGGCTGGTGTTCAGGCATAGCCTGTCGATCGGGCATCTGGTGGCGATCAACCTGATTTTCCGCCGGGTGTTGTCCGAGGCGCGCGCCGCAGTGCCTCTGATCCAGCGTTTCTATCAGACCGGTCACGACATCGACTTGGTTCGCACGCTGCTCGACGATCTTCGTCATCCCGGCCAGGACGACGCGCTAACACCCGACACCGAGCACCCCGTTGCGCCCGGCAGTGCGCACGATGCCGTGCCGGAGGTGCCGCATTTCGAGCGTATCGTGGTGCGCGATCTGACGTTCCGCTATCCGGGTGGACAGACCGACATTCTCCGCGCGGTCGATTTCTCGCTGCGGGCGGGCGAGGTGGTCGCGGTGGTCGGCGGTTCTGGCGCGGGCAAGACCTCGCTGCTCAAGCTGCTGTGCGGACTGTATGCGCCGAGCGCGGGCACGATCTCGTTCGTCGGCGGCGAAGCGGGCCGACGGGTGCGCTACAGCGTTGCGACGCCGGTGGACGTACTGTTCAATCGCAGCGTCAGGGACAACATCACACTCGGCAACGCGAGCGACGATGAACAGGTGCGGGAAGCGGCGAGAATCGCGCTGGCCGACGATTTCATCTCGTCGCTGGAGCATGCGTACGAGACGGAACTGCACGATCAGGGACGCAATCTGTCACAAGGACAAAAGCAGCGTCTGAATCTTGCGCGCTGTTTCGTCAACGACGCGCAACTGGTGCTGCTCGATGAGCCGACCAGTGCGCTCGACAAGCTCAGTGAGGCGAGCCTGATCGAGAATCTGGTCAGGCTCAAAAATCACAAGACGATTGTGATGGTGACCCACCGGCTGGCGCCGGCGCTGGCGGCGGACACGATCGTCATGCTCGAGCGCGGCGAGGTGGTGGAGTGGGGCGCCACGGCCCAACTGCTGGTCGATCCGGACAGCACGTTTCGCCGCTGGGTAACGGACGTCAGACGAGGGGAGACGGTGGTCGATGCCTGATTGGAAGAGAAGTACGCCCGTTGCGCGCAATACGCGTAATCAGTCAATCACCTGCACGATGTGGCTGCACCCGATGCTTTGCATTGCAGCGAGCCTCGCCTGTGTGCTGGCTGCACTCACGGCGTTACCTGCACAGGCGGCCACGCTGTCGACTTCGGCCGCGAGCGCGGTGCAACGGCAGATGGCGTCAGCCGGCGGCGTCGCGATCCGCCGCACCGACTACGGCATTCCGCATATCGACGCGGCCGACTGGCAGGGTCTGGGTCTCGGCGTCGGCTACGCGCAGGCGTCGGACAATCTATGCACACTGGCCGAACTGTTCGCGACCCTGCGTGGCACGCGCTCGGCCTATGCCGGGCTGTCCAGCGCGCCTCGCACCGAGTCGATCATCGGCCGGCCCGCGAGTATCGATTCGGATTTCTTCTTCAAGCTAATCCTGACGCCGCAGCGGCTCGCGTCCTATCGGCAGGCGCAGCGTCCCGAGCTTCAGCAACTGGTCGACGGCTACGTGCGTGGCTACAACCGCGTCGTCGACGAAATGCAGGCGGACCGCGAGCCCTCGCGCCACCAGGCGTGCCGCGGCGCGGCGTGGTTGACGCCAATCGAGCGCGACGACGTCTATCGGCGCATGATCGAACTGTCGCTGGCCGGCGGCGCAGACCGTTTTATCGGCGCGCTGGTGCATGCCGAGCCGCCACGCGCGCGTCCGTCTGCATCGGACATCGCGCCGTTGCCCGCGTCGGCGCGGGAACCCAAGGCACTGAGCGACCCGCTAGCCGACGCACAGGCCGGCGCGGACGCGGGCGCGGCAGCCGATGAGGGCACGCTCGAGGTTGGCGGTGAAGCGGGCATCGGCAGCAATGCAATCGCACTGAGTCCGAACCTGACGGACACCGGACACGCATTGCTGTTTGGCAATCCGCACTGGTTCTGGGCCGGCCCTGACCGCTTCTATCAGGCGCAGCTCACAATTGCCGGTGCCATCGACGTGGCCGGCGCGATGTTCCTCGGCGTGCCGGTGGTCGTGATCGGCTACAACCGGCACGTTGCGTGGACCCATACGGTGTCGGCCGCGCGTCGCTTCGGTCTGTTCCGGCTCAAGCTGGTCGAGGACGACCCGTCCGTCTACTGGTTCGACGGCCGCCGCGAACCGATGACTCGGCGCGTCGTATCGATCGAAGTTCGCAATGCCGCCGGCGAGCTGCACGCGATGTCGCGCGGCTTCTATCAGTCGCGGCTCGGCATGCTCGTCGATCTCGGCAGCCGGTCGCCGGCATTGAAGTGGAGCCGGAGCGATGCGTTTGCACTCGACGACGTCAACCTCGCAAATCAGCATACCTTCGACAATTACCTGGGATGGGCGCAGGCCGCCTCGCTCGACGAACTGATCGCAATTCAGCGCCGTTATGCCGCGGTGCCTTGGGCCAATACGCTGGCGATCGGCGCACGCGCGCGGCGCGTCTGGTTCGGCGACATTGGTCCGGTGCCCGGCGTCTCCGACGAACTGGTCCGCCAATGCGGCGTGAGCGTCGACGACCAGCGCTGGCAGCAGGCAGCCGCGCGCGTGCCGTTGCTCGACGGCTCGCGTAGCGCCTGCCTGTGGCAAACCGCGCCGGATTCGGTGCAAGCCCACACACTGGGATTGGCCGGATTGCCGCAACTGCTGACGGACCACTATGCGGCCAACATGAACGACAGCTACTGGCTGACCGACCCCGTCCACCCGCTGCAAGGATTTCCAGGTATCGTCGGGCCAGTGGGTGCGGCGCAAACGCTGCGCACCCGTCTCGGCCATCAGATCGTCAGCGCGCGGCTGGCCGGCACCGACGGTTACCGCGGCCATCGCTTCAACATCGCGATCCTGCAGCACCGAGTGCTCGACAGCACGTCACTGTCCGCATTGCTGTTCAAGCAGCACCTGCTTGATACCGTTTGCCCGCAGCGCAGCATCGCGATTTCACACGATCCGCTTAGCGGCAGACCACTGGACGCGCCGCGTCAGGTCGATATCGAAGCAGCCTGCAAAATTCTCGCACAATGGGGCGACGACGGCAATGCCGATGCACGTGGCGCGAACCTGTGGGATGCGTTCTGGAGCAGGGTCGATCACATACCGGCTGACGAGCGCTTCAAGGTACCTTTCGATCCGCATGCGCCGCTGACGACCCCTGCGATGCTCGACACCGATAACGCCCGCGTGGTCGAAGCATTCGCGCTGACGGTCGCCGCCGCGCTCGAACATGGCGAGACGTTGGACACACCGCGCGGCGCGCGTCTTTATCTGACCGACGGCGCAACGCACATCCCGCTCTACGGCGGATGCGCGGAGGCCGGGTACTTCACCGTGGCATGTCCGTCGCGTGGCGGCATCGGCGTGGCGCCGATGGGCGGAGCCGCGCATGGGAACAGTTATATGCAGATCGTCGGCTTCGATTTGAACGGTGTCGACGCTTATACGCTGCTCAGCAGTTCTGAGTCGGACGACCCCGCGTCGTCGCACTATCGCGATGCAAGTCGCATATATGCGGCGAAGCACTGGCTGCGGATTCCATTCGACAGGACTGACATCGAACGCGCGTCGACAGCGGACAGTATGCTGCTCGGACCCTGATGAGTGTGCCGCGTGAAGAAAACGATGATTTGGTCGGCTGGCGGTCATCGGTTCCGCGAGGTCGGGCGTTATGAGTTGTGCAGACTTTAACCACTGGACCGGCTTGCATAATTGCGACAATCAATGAAAAGAAAATATGTGGCGTTGGCTGCGCTGTTCGCGATAGCTGCGGCGGCCGGAATGTATCTCGTGCATGGGACGACGGTTCCGGCGGCAAGCGTATCGCCGGTGCCCGTCGAAGCGTCGGCGGTGTCGTTGAAGGATGTGCCGCTCTACGTGTCCGGGCTCGGCACCGTGACGCCGCTGCAGACGGTCACGGTACGCGCGCAGGTCGATGGACAGATTCTGGCCGTGCGTTTCCGGGAAGGGCAGCACGTGCGCGCCAACGACGTGCTGGTCGAGCTCGACTCGCGCTTTTTGCGGGCCAAACTGAAGCAGGCCGATGGGCAACTGAAGCACGATCAGGTGATGCTGGCGAATGCGCAGCGCGACCTGACGCGCTACCGCCAGGCGCTCGACACCGGCACGGTCACGCAACAGCTGATCGATACCCAGGCGGCCGCGGTCGCGCAGGACAAGGCCACTGTGCTGGCCGACCAGGGCGTGCTCGACGAAGCGCAAGTCCAGCTCAGCTACTGCACGATCCGCTCGCCGGCCACCGGCGTCGCCGGGCTGCGGCAGGTCGACGCCGGCAATCTGGTGCAGACCACTGATGCCGGCGGCATCGTCACGGTCGTGGCGGTGACGCCGATCGCGGTGGTTTTCACCGTACCGCAACGGGACATCCTGCGTGTGACGAAGGCGGTGCAAGGTGCGGCACTGCAGCAAGGCAGCGGCAAACTGCCGGTTGCCGCACTGGACGCGGGCAACACGAATGTGCTGGCGAGCGGCGCACTGGAAGCGCTCGATAACGTGGTGGATCAGGCGACCGGCACGATCAAACTGAAGGCGACCTTCAAAAACGACAACCAGGCGTTGTTCCCCGGCGAATTCGTGCACGCGCGAATGCAGATCGGCGTGTTGAAGCAGGTCCCCGTGGTGCCGTCCCAAGCCGTGCTGCACGGCGCCAAAGGCGATTACGTGTTCATTGCCGAGAATGGTCGCACGGCGAAACTGGTGCACGTGAAAACCGGCGCCGACAGTCATGGCGAAACACCGTTGACGGGCGGCGACGTCAAACCGGGCGAGCTCGTCATTACCGACGGCGCGGCACGGGTCTCGGACCATGCTGCGGTACAGGTCAAGCTGGTCGCTGCCGCACCTCGCCGCGGCAACGACGAAACAGCGGGCAGCAGTGCGGCGCCGGCATCGGCGCCTGACAGCGCGGAACGCCGGCCGGCAAGTGGCGCATCTGGTGCCTCCGACGACTCCGATGCGTCGTCGTCATGAATCTGTCGCGCGTCTTCATCGAGCGTCCGATCGCGACGGTGCTGCTGATGATCGCGGCCACCGCGGTCGGTTTGCTGGCGTACTGGTTCCTGCCGGTCTCGGCGCTCCCCGAAGTGGACTATCCGACCATTCAGGTGTTCACACCGTATCCGGGCGCTAGCGCGGCGGTTGTCAGCACCACCGTGACGGCGCCGCTCGAACGGCGCCTCGGCCAGATGCAAGGTCTCGCGCAGATGCACTCGATCAGTTCGAGCGGTGCATCGACTATCACGTTGCAATTCTCGCTGACGGTGCCAATCGACGTGGCCGAGCAGGAGGTTCAGGAGGCCATTAACGGCGCCGCCACGCTATTGCCGACGATCCTGCCGTACCCGCCCGCGTACAGCAAGGTGAATCCAGCCGATCCGCCGGTGCTGACGGTGGGCCTGACCTCCGAGGTGCTGCCGCTCACCGCGGTCGAAGATTACGCCGATACCCACATCGTGCAGAAGCTTTCGCAGATCAATGGCGTGGGTCTCGTTTCAATTGCCGGCGGGCAGCGTCGCGCGGTACGGGTGCACGTCGACATGGCCGCGCTGAACGGCTTGAACCAGTCGCTCGAAGATGTCCGCAATGCGATCGCCGCCGCCAACGTCAACCTGGCGAAAGGCACTCTCGACGGGCGCTTCAGCGCCTATGCGATCGGCGGCAACGATCAGATGCAGGAACCCGCTGCGTACCGCGACCTGGTGGTCGCCTACCACAACGGCGCGCCGATCGTGCTCGACTCAGTGGCAAGCGCGGCCACCGGGCCCGAGGACCGCCTGCAGGCCGCCTGGATCGGTTCGCAGCCGGCGGTGATCGTGAACATCCAGCGGCAACCCGGCGCAAACGTGATCGAGGTGGTCGACGACATTCGCGCGCTGCTGCCGCATCTGACCGCCGGCCTGCCGGCGGGCGTCAAGCTCGAGGTGCTGACCGACCGCACCGAAACCATCCGCGCGTCGGTGCGCGACGTGCAGATGGAACTGTTGACGTCCATCGTGCTCGTGGTGCTCGTCGTGTTCGTGTTTCTGCGCAGTCCGGGCGCCACGCTGATTCCGGCGCTGTGCGTGCCGGTGTCCATCATCGGCACACTGGCTGTCGTCTACGCGTTTGGCTTCAGCCTGAACAATCTGACGCTGATGGCGTTGACGATCGCAATCGGCTTTGTGGTGGACGACGCGATCGTCGTGGTCGAAAACATCACCCGGCTAATCGAGGCGGGCGAGCCGCGCTTTCGCGCCGCGGTGCTCGGCGCGCGGCAGATCGGTTTTACGATCGTGTCGTTGTCGGTGGCGCTGATCGCCGTGATGATTCCGCTGCTATTCATGAGCGATCTGCTGGGCCGGCTGTTCCGCGAATTCGCCGTCACGCTGTCGGCGGCGATCGTGATGTCGGCACTGGTGTCGCTGACCCTCACGCCGATGCTGTCGGCACGCTTGCTGCGCGCGCCGGCGCATGGCCACGCGCCGAAATGGGACGTTGTCAGGCCGTTGAACGACGCGTATGCACGCACGCTCGGCTCGATCGTCGAGCACCGGGGCAGCGTGCTGGTCGTGCTAGCCCTGACGACGCTCCTGACCGCGGTTTGCCTGTACCTGATTCCGAAAGGCCTGTTCCCGAAACAGGATACCGGGATCATCGAAGGGGTGGCGCAGGCGCAGGCGGGCACATCGTTCGAACGGATGGGAGAGAATCAGCAGGAGGTCGTCGAGCGACTGCAGCGCGATCCGGCGGTTGCGCAAGTGTCGTCGTTCGTCGGCATCGACAGCAGCAATTCGACGCTGAACTCGGCGAAGTTGCAGATACGGCTCAAACCGCTCGATCAGCGGGACGGCTCGAGTGCTGAGGTCGCCGCGCGTCTCGGCGCGGCCGCTGCGAACTCGGCGAGCACGCGGGTTCTGCTGCGACCGGTGCAGGACCTGACACTGGACGACCAGATTTCGAATACCGACTACCGGCTCGGTCTGCAATCGGCTGATCCGGAATTGTTGCGGCAGTGGGCCACGAAAGTGATGGCCGCGCTAGACGCAGATCCGGTGTTTTCCGATGTCGACAGCGCGTCAGCGCAGCAAGGCGCGGAGATCTATCTGGATTTCGACCGCGCGGCGCAGGCGCGCCTCGGCATCACCCAGCAGCAGGTGGACGACACTCTGTACGACGCGTTCGGCCAGCGGCAGATCTCGACTATCTTCACGCAGGCCAATCAGTACCGCGTGGTGATGGATGCCGCCGGTGCGCTTGCGTCGCCCGAAGCGCTGCTGCGCAGCGTCTACGTCGCTGGCGCCGGACGGCAGGTCGTGCCGCTCTCCGAGCTGGCGCGCGCGCAGGTGCGCACGGTGCCGCTGACCGTGCAGCGCAAGGATCAATTTCGCTATGCCGACGTCTCGTTCAATCTGGCGCCGCATCAATCGCTCGATGTCGCGTTGACTCATGTCGGGCGCGTGCTCAAGCAATTGAATATTCCAGCCGGCGTCTCGGTCGCCTTCGAAGGCGCGACAAAAATATTTGTCGCGTCACTGGCGAATGAAGCGTTTCTGGTGCTGGCCGCGGTATTCGTCGTCTATATCACGCTCGGCGTGCTTTACGAAAGCCTGGTACACCCGCTGACGATCCTGTCGACGCTGCCGTCAGCGGCACTCGGCGCGTTGCTCACGTTATGGGTCACCCGGCTCGGATTCGACGTGATGGGCCTGATCGGCATCGTACTGCTGATCGGGATCGTGATGAAGAACGCGATCATGATGATCGACTTCGCGCTGGAACTGGAGCGGCAACAAGGGATGAGTGCGGTGGAAGCGGTGACCCGCGCCGCCACGCTGCGCTTCCGGCCGATTCTGATGACCACCATGGCGTCGCTGTTCGGGGCGATTCCACTCGCGTTCGGCAGCGGCATGGGTTCCGAATTGCGCCACCCGCTCGGCGTGGCGATCATCGGCGGACTGTTGCTCAGCCAGTTGCTGACCCTGTATTCGACGCCTGTGGTCTATCTGGTGCTGCACGGCGTTGAAAAATCATTGTCCCGGTTCAGCGAGGAACGCTCATGAAACGTCTGTCTGAACGTGCGCGTCTCGCCATGCGCCGGTGCGATTTGACGGGCATTGCGCAGAAACGCGCGCTGGTCGAGGTGCTGTCATGCGCCGCACTGCTCGCTGTCTGCGAATTGTCTGCCTGCACCGTCGGTCCCACGTACATCCGGCCCGACATCGCGTTGCCGGACGGTTTCAGGGAGGACGCGCATTGGCGTCCAGCGACGGCTTCCGTGATCGGGCCGGCCGTCGTAGCCGACCCGGCATCACAAGCCGCAGCGGAGGGCGCGGCAGCAACCAGCGAACCGTGGTGGCACAGCTGGCACGATCCGGTGCTAGACCAGCTGGAGCAGCGGGCGCTGTCGGCCAACCCGTCGATTGCCGTAGCCGATGCGAATTATGGCCAGGCGCGCGCACTGGTTTCGGAAGCACGGGCCGCGCTGTATCCGGCCGTATCGCTCGGTTTTGATCCGTCGCGCGCCAAGGTCGCGGACTACACGACGACTCACAACCGCTTTATCT
>Ga0302314_10010114_pt1 | contig 16563 bp, 18 predicted proteins | sample III_Palsa_N2_3_FD_200533 | JGI IMG/M metagenome (GOLD analysis project Ga0302314, IMG submission 200533) | Peat permafrost microbial communities from Stordalen Mire near Abisko, Sweden - III_Palsa_N2_3 | ecosystem: Environmental > Terrestrial > Soil > Palsa > Peat permafrost | place: Sweden... | reverse complement strand
TACCGGTTTCGGCATCGATCCTCCCATTGACATTGGTCGATGTATTGATGATACTCGATACATCGACAGATATCAATGCATGGAGGTGCCCCCAATGTCCCGTGTCCAACTGGCCATCAACGTCTCGAATATTGACGAGGCGGTCGACTTCTACTCCAAGCTGTTCGGAGCGCAACCGGCCAAACGGGAGCCCGGCTACGCCAACTTTGCCATTCTGGATCCACCCTTGAAGCTCGTGCTCCTTGAAGACGTCACCGCTCGTGGCCACGGCATCAGTGGCGCGCTGAACCACCTTGGCGTCGAGGTGCAGTCGACCGAGGAAGTCACCGCGGCATTCGGGCAGCTGACGTCCCAGGGGCTGGCCGCCAAGCCCGAGGAGCACACCACCTGTTGCTTCGCCGTGCAGGACAAGGTCTGGGTCAACGATCCCGATGGTGCGCCATGGGAGATCTACACGGTGCTGGCCGACGCACCTACCGAGACCGGCATCGCCGGTGACGGGACATGCTGCGTGCCCGAAACGCTGGGTGACGCCCATTCCAGCCCGTGTTGCTGAGCAGCGACAGAATCCGGAAACAACAAAGTGGATGACGAGGTGGTGCTGTGGCGACGTCTGCTCGCTGAGTTTTTGGGGAGTGCCTTCTTGGCCGCCATCGTCATCGGCTCGGGCATTGCCGCTCAGAACCTGTCCCCCGGCCATGTCGGCCTGGAACTGCTGGAGAACGCCCTCGCCACGGCCGGTGGCCTCTTTGCCATCATCTTGATGTTCGGACCGATCTCCGGTGGCCATTTCAACCCGGTGGTCTCCTTCGTCGATGCGGCTTTCGGTGGCCTCTCCTGGAGGGACGCCGGCGCGTACCTCACGGCCCAAACAACGGGCTGCATCGGTGGAGCCGTGATGGCCAACGTGATGTTCTCCCGGGCTGCCATCTCCATCTCGACCAAACACCGAGCGTCGGGAGCCCATTGGCTCTCCGAAGTAGTGGCCACGGTCGGCTTGCTGTTGGTGATTTTCGCCCTCACTCGGTCCGGCCGATCGAATCTGGCACCGGCGGCCGTGGGGGCGTATATCGGTTCGGCCTATTTCTTCACCAGCTCGACCAGCTTCGCCAATCCGGCCATCACGGTCGGCCGCATGTTCTCCAACACCTTCGCCGGCATCGCGCCGGCGTCGGCACCGAGTTTTGTGTCGGCCCAGATTGTCGGTGGCCTGGTGGCGTTCGCACTCATCAAGGTCCTCTATCCCGGCCTCACCAAAACTCAAGCGGCCGAGGCCATACAGCCGCACCACCAACTTCCATGAGCGATCGCCCGGTCGTGCTGTTTCTGTGCACTCACAACGCAGGGCGAAGCGTGGCCGCCCGGGTGCTGTTGGACCACTACGCCCGCGGCCGTGTCGAGGTGCGCTCGGCCGGCTCAGAACCGGCGGACGAACTCAACCCGTCGGTGGTGGCGCTCCTCACCGAACGTGGCCTCGACCCGGGCGTGGAGTTCCCCAAACCCCTCACCGACGAGGTGGCCATCCGAGCCGACGTCATCGTGACGATGGGATGTGGTGATACGTGCCCGGTCTATCCCGGCCGGCGCTACGTGGACTGGGAACTCGACGACCCATTCGGACAACCGGTCGAAGTGGTGCGGCCCATCGTCGAGGAGATCGACCGGCGAGTCCACGCCCTGTTGGCGGAGCTCCTGGGCGAAGCAACAGCGGACCAGTGATGCCACCAGACCGGACGTTGGTGCTCCGAGAGATGCAGTCTTCGGACTGGTCGGCGGTGCGACGAATTTATGAGGCCGCGATCGCCGGCGGAAACGCCACGTTCGAGACGAATGCTCCCGAATGGGAAGCCTGGGATCAGAGCCATCGGCCCGACCTACGACTGGTCGCCGTCACCGTCGATAAAGATCCGGTGATCGGCTGGGCCGCCGCCAGCCCGGTGTCGGAACGCTGTTGCTACGCTGGCGTCATCGAGCACAGCGTCTATGTCGATACCGAGCACCGCGGTCGGGGTGTCGGGAGGCGATTGCTCGAGGCCCTGATCGCGGCGACCGAACAGACCGACGTGTGGACAATCCAGACCGGCATCTTCCCCGAGAACACGGCGAGCATGGCGCTACACGAAGCGTGCGGTTTTCGAGTGGTCGGACGACGCGAACGGCTGGGTCAGCTCAACGGGAAGTGGCGCGACGTGATGCTGCTCGAACGTCGCCGCACATAGGGCAGTGCACCAATAGCCAGCGAGGAGGAGGGCGGTGCCATCCACCTGCCCCGACCCTTCGAGGCGGCGGTGAGAATCGAACTCACGTACGGGGCTTTGCAGGCCCCTGCCTAAACCACTCGGCCACGCCGCCGTGACAACAAGGCGGTCAGCCTAGTTGGGTGGCTCCTACCTCCGAAGACGGCTGACGACCCAGAAGGCGCCAGCGATCAGCCCGATGATCACCACGATCTTGACCAATTCGAAGAAGAAGCCGACCACGCTGCTCAGCACCGCAAAGGCAATGACCAGTCCGATTGCACCGACCACCACCATGGCGACGCCATGGGCGAACGAGACAGGCTTCCGGGAATCTGTCGTACTTACGTCTTTACTCACAATGGCAATGCTACGTTCCGCCCATGGCTGCCGACACGTCACTCCGGGAACGGCGGCAATTGTTGCTCGCCAAGCAGGACTTACGCGGTGAGGCCTTCTGCCATGCCTACGCCCATGAGGCCGATCAGTGGCTCTCCGGGGTGGCCGATCGGGCGGTCGGGACCTCCAACCGGCATCTGGCCCTGCTGGCGGTCGGTGGCTACGGGCGCAGCTCGCTGTGCCCCTTCAGCGACCTGGACATCGTCCTGCTCCACAACGGCCACCGGGAAATCAAGGCGGTGGCCGATGCCATCTGGTACCCGGTATGGGACGAGGGCGTGCATCTCGATCACTCCGTACGCCGTCCCGCCGAGGTCCTGCAGGTAGCGGCCGAGGACGTCCGGGTGGCGCTCGGCCTGCTCGACGGCCGGGTGGTCTGGGGCGACCAGAAGGTGGCCGAGCCCCTCTTGGAGAAGGCGCGCCAGGCCTGGCGCGACACCCTGGGCACCCAGTACCTGCCCACACTCGAGACCCAAATGAAGGAACGACGGCTGGCCGCCGGCGACGTCGCCTTCCTGCTCGAACCAGACCTCAAAGAAAGCCACGGCGGCCTGCGCGACATCAACGTCCTGCGCGCCCTCTCGGCCTACGCCCCGCTCCTGAGCGAGTACGCCGACCTGGCCTCGCTCGCTCACGCCACGTCGGTCCTGACCGACATCCGGGTGGAGTTGCACCGACTGCACCAGCGCGAGCACGACAAGCTCCTGCTGCAGGACCAGGACCACGTGGCCGAGGTACTTGGCTTCGCCGATGCCGATGTGCTCATGGGTGCCGTGTCGGAGGCGGGTCGCCAAATCGCCTGGGTCAGCGACGACGTCTGGCGCCGTCGCCGCCTGTGGGATCCGTCCCCGGTGCCCAGGCGGCGCTTCCGTCGGGCCGCCGCCGAACCCGCGCCACCCCTCGAAAGCGCCACCTTCGCCGATCCCGACATGGCCGCCGTCGACGGCGAGGTGGCCCTGACAGCGTTGGCCCCGGTGTCCACCGATCCTTCTTTGGCCTTCCGGCTGGCCGCCACGGCAGCCGAGTTGGACCTGCCCATCGCTCGCGGTTCGCTCCATCGGTTGGCCGACCGCATGCCGCCACCGGCCGACCCGTGGCAGCCCGAGGTGCTGGCCGCGTTGCTACGCCTTCTCTCGGCTGGTCGTCCAGCAATTGACAAGATCGAATCGCTGGATCAGCTCGGCCTGCTGGTGCGCCTCATCCCCGAGTGGGCCGCCGTGCGCAACAAGCCCCAGCGCAACGCCTATCACACGTTCACCGTTGACCGGCATCTGTTGGAGGCCGCCGCGTTGGCCTCTGAGCTGGCCGGCACGGTGGAGCGACCCGATCTGCTGCTCATCGGCGCCCTGCTGCACGACATCGGCAAGGGGTTCCCGGGCGACCACACCGATGTCGGCATGGACATCGTGCGGACCATGGCCACCCGGATGGGCTTCCCCGAGAGTGACGTCGACATCCTGGTGGACATGGTGCGCTTCCATCTGCTCCTGCCCGACACGGCCACCCGGCGCGATCTGGACGACCCGACCACCATCGCCAACGTGGCGCGGGCGGCCGGCAGTCGGGTCACCCTCCATCTGCTGGGCGCCCTCACCAGCGCCGACAGCCGAGCCACCGGTCCCTCCGCTTGGGGCTCCTGGAAAGCAGGATTGGTGGCGGACCTGGTGGGCCGGGCCGATCGCTTTCTGGCCGGCGACCAAGCACCCGAAGAGCCCGAGCCCATCCCACCGGCCTACCGCGACCTCATGGCCGAGGTACGGGCCAGCGGTCAGCCATCGGTATCGCTGGAGCCGCCGCAGGTGGTGGTGGCCACCCTCGACCGACCAGGACTGTTCTCGGCCGTTGCCGGTGCACTGGCCCTCAATGGCCTCGACATCCGGGCGGCCAACATCGGGGGCGAAGACGGCGTGGCCGTCGAAGTGTTCACCGTCGAGGTGGCCCGGGGTACGTGGCCGGACACGGCCAAGCTGCGCCAGGACCTGGCCAAGGTGCTGTCCGACCAGTCCAACCTGGGCGATCGGCTGGATGAGCGCCAGCGGCTCTACCCGGCGCCGCGACCGACCGCCGCCCGCGTGCCGAGCACCAAGGTCACGGTCGACAACCATGCCTCGGACACCTCCACCGTGCTCGAAGTCCGGGCCCCCGATCAGATCGGCCTGCTGCACCGGATCACCACCGCGCTCTACGAAACGCGGCTCGATGTGGTGTCGGCCCGCGTGGCCACCCTGGGCGAGCTCGTCATCGACTCCTTCTACGTCCGCGAGGCCAGCGGGGCCAAGGTGACCGACGACGATCGGTTGACGGAGGTCACCGCCGCCATTGCGGCCTCCTTGAGCACTTAAGGGACGAAACCCCTTGTAGAATGCCCGCTGCCATGTCGGAAGCGCAGCACGCCCCCCTCAAGAAACCGCGTCGCACCTGGCTGATCGCGACCACCGCCATCGTGGCCGTGGCGGTCATCGCCGGTGGCATCGTGGCGCTGTCCCGGACGCGCAATTCGCCGGCCTCGGCGGCGCCGGTGGCTCCCCTCGCACCGTTGCGGGTCCTCTCCACCACACCGACCGGCACCAACGTGGCCGCCGGCTCCAGCATCTCGGTGCAATTCTCGACCGACTTGGCTGCCGGCAGTCCCATGCCCACCCTGAGCCCACCGATCGCCGGCGCCTGGTCCGTCCTCTCCCCGTCACTGCTGCAGTACCAGGCCATCGGGCCACTGGTGCCCGGCGCCACTGAGACCATCACCATTCCCGGCGGCCCGACCGGCGTGGTCGGCTCACGGGGGCAGCACCTGACTGCCACCGACACCAGCACCTTCACCGTGGCTCCCGGCTCCACCCTGCGCCTGCAGCAGCTCCTGGCCGAGCTCGGCTACCTGCCCCTCAACTTCACCCCGGCCGCCGCCGTCACCTCGCCCGCCCAAGAGGGCAATGACCAGGTGGGTACGTTCTCCTGGCGCTGGGCCGATCAGGCGGCCGCCCTCACTTCACTGTGGACGCCGGGCACCTACAACGTGATCACCAAGGGCGCGGTGATGAACTTCGAGTCCCAGCACAACCTCAAGACCGATGGCCTGGCCGGTCCCGAGGTGTGGGCCGCCCTGCTGGCCGACCTGCAGGATGGTCGACCCAATGCCCTGCCCTATGACTACGTGCTGGTCACCAAGGCCCTGCCCGAGACGGTCACCGTCTTCTCCAGCGGTGTGCCCGTCTACTCAACCCTGGCCAACACCGGTGCCCCCGGTGCGGCCACGCAGGACGGCACCTTCCCCGTCTACGCCCGCTACCTCACCACCACCATGAGCGGCACCAACCCCGACGGCACCAAGTACGTCGACCCCGGCATTCCGTGGGTCAGTTACTTCAACGGCGGCGACGCTCTGCATGGCTACGTCCGGGCCCACTACGGGTTCCCGCAGAGCAATGGCTGTGTCGAGATGCCGCCGGCCAACGCCGAAAAGGTCTTCCCCCTCACCCCCCTCGGCACCCTGGTTTCGGTCGTCGGCTGATCGCCGCCGGCGCCGGCCACCCGGTCGTCCGACGTAGTCTCTTGCTTCAATGCGCGTCCTGGGAGCCATCGGTCGAGTCCTGATCACGCTGGGTCTGATCCTGTTGCTGTTCGTGGCCTACCAAGTCTGGGGTACCTCCTTCCAGGAGGGACACACCCAGAACCAGCTCCGCAGCCAGCTGCAGCAGGAAGCCACCAACCAGTCCGTCAAGCGGGCCCTGGCCGAAGCCGCCGCGTTGGACAAGCTGCCCACCGGGCCGCCGGTGGCGGCGCCCACGACCAAGGCACCAGCGGAGGGCAAGCCGGTCGGCGTCATCCGCATCCCGCTGATCCACATCAACCAGGTGGTGGTCCAGGGCACGGCAACCCAGGACCTGCGCAAGGGTCCCGGCCACTACATCGGCTCCCCCCTGCCGGGGCAGGGTGGCAACGCCGGCATCGCCGGGCACCGCACCACCTACGGGCATCCCTTCTACAACCTGAACGAGCTGAAGAAGGGCGACCGCATCGTCCTAACCACCTTCCAGGGCATCTTCGTCTACGACACCATCCGCTCCGAGGTCGTCTCACCCTCCGATGGCACCGTGCTCAAGAACGCCTTCGGCGCCTATCTCACCTTGACCACCTGCAACCCGCGCTTCAGCGCCTCCACCCGGCTGGTGGTCTTCGCCAAGCTGGCCCACTCCCAACTGTTCCCGAACTCGGGTCTCCCGGCGGGCCGCCCGGGCAAGGCACAGTCCAACGGGCTGGCCGGCAACACCAGCGGCACCGTGCTCGATGTGGTCCTGTGGGGCGCCGTGGTGGCCGTCGCCGGTGGTCTCGACCTCCTGGCGGCCCGCCGCTTCCGCCGGCAGCGCTGGCTCATATGGGGCGTCGGCGTGATCGTGGTGCTGGTCCTGCTCTACTTCTTCTTCAACGCCATCACCCCGCTCCTCCCGGCCAGCTTCTAGGTCGCTCCGCCGTGCCGATCCCAGCCGAGGTCAGTCTGGCGGATCAGTTCCGGCTCTTCGCCGTATCGTGCGAGCGCGATGGCGCCGTGACCTACGCCACCATCTGTCGGGGCATCGCCGAAGACGAGGACCTGCTCCACCTCACCAACCAGGCCCCGGAGGTGCAACGCCGGCCCAACATCCTGCTGGCCGCCGTGCACTTCCTGCTCCTCAGCGGAGCCGATCATCCCGTGGCCGATCACTACGACTCAGTGTGGTCCTGGCGCGAGCTCCCCGTGCCCACCCCGGTCCACGGCGTGGTCGAGGACTTCCATTCGTTCTGCCTGGCCCATCAAGCGGCGCTGCTCGACCTGGTCAGCCACCGCAGCACCCAGACCAACGAGGTGGGCCGATGCACCGCCCTGTTGCCCGGACTGGCCCATATCGCCGCCACCTACCCGCCGGGCCAAGCGTTCGCCCTGCTCGACCTCGGCACCTCGGCCGGGCTCAACCTGCTCTTCGACCGCTACGGCTACCGATACACCGCTCGCATGACCGACCACACCTTGACGGCCGGACCGGCCGACTCACCGGTGCAACTCGACTGCGTCGTGCGCAGCGAGCTGTCGGCCCTCCCCGCGCTCACCACGCCAACCGTCACCCATCGGGCCGGGCTCGATCTCTCCCCCATCGACCCCACTTCCGACGATGAGGCCCTCTGGCTCCTGGCCTGCCTGTGGCCCGATCAGCTACCGCGCTTCAACCGGCTGAAGGGTGCCCTCTCGATTGCCCGCGCCGGGCCCGACCGGCCCCAGCTCCACCAGGGTGACGTGGTGGACGACCTCGAACGGGTGGCCGAGACGCTGCCGTCAGACCGACCATTGGTCATCTTCCACTCCTGGATGGCTGCCTACCTCACCGAACAACGGCAGATCGAACTGGTGCAAGCCGTGCAGCACCTCGGCCGTCGGCGACCGGTGCACCATCTCTACGCCGAGTCCCCGTTTGAGACCACCGGATTGCCCACTCCCCCGTCACCGGTGGCCCGTGAGGTCGACATCGCCACCGCACTGGTGCACCTTCCACCGGCCGAAGCACCGCAGCGGCTGGCCGATCTGCACTCCCACGGCCGCTGGCTGCAGTGGTGGGGCAGCACCGCTACGTAGCGGGACCCCATGGCGCATCACGGCGGGCCGGCACCTGCACCCCTTCGTCGGTGACCATGCTGGCCGAGCCCACCGACGACTGGCCGAACTTGGTTCGGATGGCGTCCACGGCCGCCGTCACCTCGCCCCAGGACTGCTCCAACGAGGCCGCTCCCTGGGTGCCCTCGCTCCGTCCATCCCCCAGGTCGAAGGAGAGCTGATCGCCCCCACCGCCGCCTTCGACCAGCCCTGACGCGCTGACCCCCAAGAGACGAATGCCATCCATCGGGTTGATGCCGGCCAACAGGGCCGAGGCCACCTGCCCAATGGCGCTCCCCGTCCCGATGGCCCGGTCCAGCGTGTGCGAGCGGGTCTGCAGCGAGAGATCGGGGAACTTGACCTTCACCGTGATGGTGCGGGCGGTGGTGGTCGATCCCCGCAGCATGGTGGCCACCGACTCGGCCATGCGCAGGACATGCCGCTCCAGGACAACCGGATCGGTCAGGTCGTGGCTGAAGGTCTCCTCGTGTCCGATCGACTTGGTGGGCCGGTCCGGCGTGACCGGGCTCGGGTCCTGGCCCCAGGCCAGCGCGGCCAGATGCAACCCGCTGGCCTTGCCCACCCGCCGCACCAATGTGTCGACCGGCACCGCCGCCAGGTCGGCCACCGTCTGCACTCCCAGTTCATGCAACCGGTTGGCCGTCGCCGGCCCGACTCCCCACAGGGCCTCGACATGATGACCGTGCAGGAAGGCGATCTCGGTATCGGCACCGATGCAGACCACACCCGGACCCGGCTCCAGTCCGGCCCGGCTGGCCCGGGGCTTGGCCGCCCGAGATGCCAGCTTGGCGATCATCTTGCTGCGCCCGATACCCACCGCACAGTTGAGGGACAGATCGGCCCGCACCCGGTCGATCAGATTCCGGGCGATCACCTCGGGTGGCCCCAGCAGGCGCAGCGCGCCCGCCACATTCAGGAAGGCCTCGTCCAAACCGATCGGTTCCACCTGCGGGGTCACGTCGCACAGGATCTGGTGGAGTTGCCCGCTGATCTCGGCGTAGCGACTGTGCCGACCGGGCAGGAAGATGGCCTGCGGGCACAACTGCTTGGCCCGGATCGACGGCATGGCCGAGCGGACGCCGTAAGCCCGGGCCTCATAGGTGCACGAGGCCACCACACCGCGGGCCCCGGCACCGCCGACGATGACCGGCTGGCCCGCCAGCGACGGGTCGTCGAGTACTTCGACCGACGCAAAGAAGGCGTCCATGTCGACGTGCAAAATGGTGGGGATTAAGGAAACGTCATCCACGGAACGAGAGCCGACGGAACCCCTCGGCATAGGCCACGCCGGCCTGCCGACCGGCTTCCTCCGCTCGTAGCCGCACCGCTTCGCCGGCCCAGCCGTCGCTGTCGGAGAACTGGGTGCGATGGCACTCCACCGCTTCGACTTTGATCTCAATGGTGTCCGAGACATCTACCCATTCGTCGGGCTCCAACGTGCCCGAGAGCAGCATGGTGCTCACACCATGCGGTGGACCGGCCTCGGGAAAGTAGAGCGGCAACGAAGCCGCCGGCGCCACGGCGTCCAGCAACGCCGTACCCACGATCCGATGGTCCCGGTGATTGAAATAGGACTGCCCGAAGAACACGGCCGTCGGGTCGTGCCCGCACACCACGTCAGGCTTGAGTCGGCGGATCCACTCCACCAGTTGGCCCCGAAACGACTCGTCGTCGCCCAGTTCGCCGTCGGCATAGCCCAGGTTGGTCACCGCACTCAGGCCGATCACGGCCGAGGACTGCTCCAGTTCTTCGGCCCGACGGGCCACCAGTTCGGCGCTGTCGACGCTCGGGTCAAACGTGCCCTTGCCGCCATCGGTGCAGATGATGAGGTGCACATCGGCGCCCGCCTTGGCCCACCGGGCCAGGGTGCCACCGCAGGCGACATCGGCGTCGTCCGGGTGGGCATAGACAGCCAGCACCACGGACGGGATGTCGTCCATCATGAGCGAGGCATCATTTCCGTTTGGGCTCCGTCGTCTTGGTCAACAGGCCGGCCTCGCGCTGGAAGTCCCCGGCCTCTTCGAATCCCTTGTAAACGCTGGCGAAGCGGAGATACGCCACCTCGTCCAGGGCCTTCAGGTGCTCCAGCACCACCACGCCCACCTGCTGACTGGTCGGCTCGGTTGTCTCGGCCCGAAGGACGTCTTCGACCTCCTGAGCCAGCAACTCCATGGCCTCGTCGGTCACCGGACGGTTCTTGCAGGCCGACCGGATGCCGGCCACCACCTTGGCCCGATCGAACGGTTCCCGCAGCCCGGTCCGCTTGACCACCCAGAGGGGGACTTCCTCCACCCGCTCGAAAGTGGTGAATCGACGATTGCAGCCGAGGCATTCCCGGCGGCGGCGAATGGCGCCACCGTCCTCGGCCACTCGCGAGTCCACCACGCGGTCATCGTCGACTGCGCACCATGGACATCGCACACCGTGGACGATAGTCAGGGAATGAGGAGGTGCTCCCCAGGCACCACCACCGACGAACCAGCCTCCTTGGCCAGGCGCTGCATCATGCCGGCCACGTCGGCGCTGTCCACCCGGGCGGCGATGGAGTGGAGGGTGTCGCCGCTGTGCACCACGTAGACCTGACCGACCGTCGGGCCGCTGTCGGCGATGGTCGGGCCGGCACCCAGGGCCCGTAGGGGCAGCATCAGGAGCACGAACAGCACGGCCGCCGCAGCCACGAACAGCAGCCGCCGCCGGCGCTGCATCCTCGATACAGCCACCCGCGGCCGGGCCGCCCCGGGCACCAGCTGCAACCGGGGGTAAAAGGCTTCGTACTCCAGCTCAAGGGCGACCGACATCGCTTCTCCTCTTTCGAACAGGTGTTCGCTTCTCTGACATTGCAGCACGAACAGGTGTTCGGTGTCAACCTTTTTTACAAACGCCTGTTCGTAAGCCACAAGACCACCTTACGGAGGGGGTGTGACAACCATCAGGGGGGCCTTGTCGGCCGGACGCTCCGGGCGGTTGAATCAGGGGCGTCACCCAGCGATGAGAGGAATCTGTGAGCGCCTTCGTCAAATACATAGCCTTCGATTGCGTGGACCCTCGCCGACAGGCCGCATTCTGGGCCGAGGTCACCGGGTATCAGATCGTGACCGACGGCGACGACTTCGCCGCCCTGGCCGCTCCTGACCATCGCGGGGTGCGGGGCCTCTTGTTCTGGAGGGTCCCCGAACCGAAAACGGCCAAAAGTCGCATGCACGTGGACCTGGCCACCAAGGATCCGGACACCGAGATAGATCGACTGGTCGCCCTGGGAGCCACCAAGGTGGAAGCTCGCCAAGGCAACGGCGCCAGTTGGACGGTCATGCTCGACCCCGAAGGCAACGAATTTTGCATCGGATGAAGGACCCCTCCCCGCCCTGCGGCAAGCTGGACCGATGAGCCCCGCCGGATCCCCTCCATCCCTGGCCCGGCGCCTGTGGGCCGCCACCGAGCCGCTCCACGCCATCGTCTACTTCGACCCCCGGCAGGCCGAGATCGCCCGCCACCTGGGACTCCGGGGTTGGTGGATGGGCTATTTCGCCGCCCGGTTCGCTCCCCTCGGCCCGGTCGGCCCTGAACCCGCCACCGCCATGGCCTACGGGTTCGCCCCCGCCATGGTGGCCAAACACCTGCCGGAGGCCTGGGAGCGGGTCAGCCCGGCCGATGCGCTGGCAGCCCGCCTCGACTCGGCCACCGCGGCGCTCACGGCCACCTTCACCGCCCCCGAGCAGATCGATGCCGTCGGCGAGCTGGCCGATCTGCTCACCGAGGCGGTCCAGGGCTGCTGGTTCGAGGGTCGGCCACTGTCGGCCGGTTGGGCCGGCGTGCAGCTCGATGACCACGCGCACCCCTTCACCCGGCTGTGGCTCCAGGCCACCACCCTGCGCGAGCACCGGGGCGATGGCCACGTGCTGGCCGCCGTGGCCCAGGACCTGCGCGGCCTCGATGCGACGATCACCCTCGTCGCCACCGGCGCCGTCACCCGGGCCATCCTGCAGGACAACCGGGGCTGGAGTGACGACGACTGGGAGGCCTCGGTCGCCCGGCTGCGGGCCTCCGGTTGGCTGAGTGACGACGGGCACCTCACCCCGGACGGCCTGGCCCGCCGAGAGCTGGTGGAAGCCACCACCGACCACTTGGCTCAGGGGCCCATCGACCACGTTGGTCCGGAGGCCATTGAACGGATCATTGCGCTGGCCGCCCCGTTGGCCCGCCACCTCATCGACCAGGGGGCCTTGCCCATTCCCAACCCAATCGGCGTCCCCCGCCCCTAGAGGGAGCAGAGCTGGGCGAAGAGTCGATGCACCCGGCGATCGTTGGTCAGCTCGGGATGGAACGACGAGGCCAGCACATTGCCCTGGCGCACCAGCACCGGTGCGGTGGTCCCCAGGTGATCAAGTGACGACAACACGTCAACCTCCGGGCCGACGCTGACCACCATCGGGGCCCGGATGAACACCACGGGCAACGGCGGACCTTCGCCGAATGGCACTTCGCCTTCGAACGACTGCCCCTGGCGGCCGTAGCCATTGCGCCGCACCACCGCCGAGAGAGCGCCGAACGACCGCTGATCCGGACGCCCGTCCAGCACTTCGCCGGCCAGCAGGACCAACCCGGCGCAGGTGCCGAAGACCGGCAACCCGTCGGCGATCTTGTCCGCCACGGCTTCGAACAGGCCGGTGGATGACAACAGCATCGACAGGGTGGTCGACTCGCCGCCGGGAATCACCAGTCCGGCAATACCGTCGAGCTGGTCGACCCGCTTGATCAACCGTGAGGCCACGCCGACGTCGGCCAGTGCGGCCACGTGCTCACGAACATCACCCTGCAGATTGAGCACCCCCACCTCAGCGGGGGCAGCTACCACCCGCGATCGGCCAGGTGCTCATCACTCGGGGCGAGCTGAATCCCCCGCATGGCATCGCCCAGTCCGCGTGACACCTTGGCCACGTGATCGGCATCGGCGAAGTGGGCGGTGGCCTCGACCACGGCGGCGGCCATGCGGGCCGGGTCCGAGCTCTTGAAGATGCCCGATCCCACGAACACGGCCTCGGCACCCAGCTGCATCACGAGTGCGGCATCGGCCGGGGTGGCGATGCCACCGGCACAGAACAGCGGCACCGGGAGCTTGCCCGTCTGGGCGATTTCCTGCACCAGGCCGATGGGTGCATCCAATTCCTTGGCCCAGCCGTAGAGCTCGGCGCTGTCGGCCTGGGTGATGGCCCGCATGCTGGAGAGGATCGAACGCAGATGGCGCACGGCTTCGACAATGTTGCCGGTGCCGGCCTCACCCTTGGAGCGGATCATGGCCGCCCCTTCGGAAATGCGACGCAGGGCCTCGCCCAGGTTGGTGGCGCCGCAGACGAAGGGCACGGCGAACTGCCACTTGTCGATGTGATGGGCCTCGTCGGCCGGACTCAGCACCTCGGACTCATCAACGAAGTCCACGTTCAGCGACTGCAGCACCTGCGCCTCGGCGAAATGGCCGATGCGAGCCTTGGCCATGACCGGGATGGTGACTGCTTCCTGAATGCCCTCGATCAGCAACGGGTCGCTCATGCGGGCGATGCCACCGTCACGGCGGATGTCCGACGGCACTCGCTCAAGCGCCATCACGGCGACGGCGCCGGCATCCTCGGCCACCTTGGCCTGCTCGGCGTTGACCACATCCATGATCACGCCGCCCCGCAGCATGTCGGCCAAACCCCGCTTCACCGTGAACGTACCGGTCGTCATGGTCCCAGTCTACGAGGGTCGACGATGGCGCTGAACCAAGCGCCCACCTGGGGCGGAGATGCCTCTACCAGAGGTTGAGGGCGGCGGCCCGGACCGAGGTGTCGTTCCGATCGCCGACGGCAATCACGTCGTCCCGATGTCCGACCGAGGGGTCAATCCATACCCACCGGGTCGGTCCGAAGCGAGCGGCGCTGAAGATGGAGTTGCCGGACGGTGCCGGGGCCTGCTGCATCAGGCGCAGGGCGTCCAACAGGCCACGCGGGAACCGCACGGCGTGGGCCCCGACGACGTCGGCCCGGTACTCCCGGTCCGGTCCCACACAGCGCTTGAGCATCGATTCACCGCCGAAGCGAGCCAGACTCAGTCCGACGACCGAAACCCCGTTGTCCCCCCGCTTGACGTGAGCCAGCTCATGGGCGATGACGCCCTCGAGTTCAATCGGGCCCATCGTCTCCAACAGTCCCGAGGTGACGACCAGGTCGGCGGACGAGGCATCGCGGCCCAGGGCACACGCGTTGGGGACGGCGTCGAAGACCACATAGAGGTCGGGCATGCGCAAGCCGAAGGTGGCGCACAAGCCGTCCGTCACATTGAACAGTCGTGGATTGTCACGCTCGCTCAGGGGCACGGCACCGATCCGACGCAGTGCCGTCGCCGGAGCGCTCTGCCAGATCAACAGCGAAAGCCCGACGGCGAGCACCACCAGGGCGGCCACGCCGGCGATTGGCCCGGCTACCGCGAACAACACGGCACCGACAATCACGGAGGGCAGCACCGCCGCACTGAATGAAAGCATCCGCGCCCGTCGGCGATTGGCACTCACCTCGTCGGGAGTGACCTCGGGCGCGCCGAGTCCAGGCTCCATGACCATGGGCGCCAACACCGTTGGTGCCACGGCGACGGCCCGGGGTGCGGCACTGCGATGGCGCGAGGAGTTCGAACCGCCGGCGCGCGGTTGCCCGCCGCCTGAACGATTCCCGCCCGAGCGCTGCTGGCCCTGTCCGCTCCGATTGCCCCCGCCACCGCTGGCACCACCACCGCTTCGATTGCGGTTTCGGTTCCGATTGCGGTTGCGATTGCCCCCGCCGCCCCCGGAGCCACCGCTCTTGGGCGACGATCCGGACTGCGGTGTGGGTTCGGCCATAAGGGGATTGATCCTAATGGGAGCCACCCGAGGCCCTGTGTCAGCGCCGTTTGGCCCGTTCCGGTCCAGGCAGGGAGACTGTGGGCATGGCGGGGAAACGGTGGAAGTTGGCGGTGGCGGCGTGCGTCCCGATGACCTTGCTGGCGGTCACGCTGGGCGGCTCCGGTGCCGAAGGCGCCAGCAGCGCGTCAGCGGCCAGTGGGGTCGTCTATCCCCTCACCTCCTTCCTGGACTGGGCCCAGAGTCCGCTGGACAACCTCACCAACCCGGCCATTGGCTCCTATGCCCTGGGCCAACTGATCGACCAGGCCGAGGCCTCGGTCCTGACCCAGTTCCCCGGACAGTTGGACCCGTCAGCGCTGCTCGGTCCCAATGGGCCGGCGGATGCCGAGGCCTTCTCCGAAGAGATGGCGGCCGACCTGGTCCACCTGCGGCCGGTGGTGGCCACCGACAACGTCACCAACGTGGCCAACCCCGACTTCCTCCCCGACTTCGACCACAACGGGGTGTACGGCGACCCGGGTGACGCCGTGGCCATGTCGGACCAGGTCAACGGCACGGGCTACTTCCTCTATCCGTGTCTGGCCGACAACGGGACGGTCACCTACCAAACCTCAACCGGCACGTGTGCCGCGTCGGGCACACCGGGCGACAGCTATCCGCACGGGGTGGCCCAGAACGAGACCATCATCGACTCGCGCGGCCTCGCCCTCTCGGCCACCCTCTGGCTCCCGGCCCAGGCACTTCGGGCCGGCTGTCCCACCACCAATCCGGATGCCACCCCCTGCGCCGCGCCCCAGGGCCTGGCCCCGAAAGCCGATCTGGACGGTGGACACGGACTGCCTGCCGTGGTCATCGCCGACGGCATTGCGTCCGACCAGTCGTCGTACTTCTGGTTGGCCATGACGCTGGCTCGTGACGGCTACATCGTGGTCACCTACGACCCGGCCGGCCAGGGCGACTCCGAGGGCAGCGTGGCCAACCTCTTTACGCCGTCGGTGCCGGACTGCGAGTTCGGCGGCGCCTGCCGTGACCTCCAAGACGTCATGCACTGGTTGGTCGGGGACCCGATCCCGGCGGCAGTGGACCTGGCCACCGCCAATCCCGTGGCGGCGACGAGTACCTCGACCGGCAACTCCTCCCCCACCGACCCCGCCATACACAACCCGGCCTACCGCCCAGCGGGCGACAACACGCCGGACCCGGCGAAGGGCATCATCAACCTGTCCAAGCTGGCTATCGCTGGTCACTCCATGGGCGCACTGAGCCTGCTCAATTACCTGTGGTTCCAGGGTCATGGCACGACGGGGATTGACCGGACGCCGCTGCCACCCATTGCGGCCGGCATCGCCCTCTCGGGAGCGGCGCCGACCGAAGCCGTGGTGCCGATCCAGTTCCAGACGTCGGACTATGACGGGTCACCC
>Ga0302314_10010113_pt1 | contig 16564 bp, 15 predicted proteins | sample III_Palsa_N2_3_FD_200533 | JGI IMG/M metagenome (GOLD analysis project Ga0302314, IMG submission 200533) | Peat permafrost microbial communities from Stordalen Mire near Abisko, Sweden - III_Palsa_N2_3 | ecosystem: Environmental > Terrestrial > Soil > Palsa > Peat permafrost | place: Sweden... | reverse complement strand
GTAGAGTTCGCCTCCTAAGAGCTTGAAGAGCCCAAGGGGACCGACGATGGCGCGCATCACGCTCCGACAGTTGTTGGATCACGCCGCCGAGCACGACTACGGCGTGCCGGCGTTCAACATCAACAACATGGAGCAGGGCCTGGCGATCATGGAGGCCGCCGTCGCCGTGAACGCGCCGGTGATCATCCAGGCCAGCCGCGGGGCGCGCAGCTACGCCAATGACATCGTTCTGGCGGGCCTCATTGACTCCCTGGTCAAGCTCTATCCCGACACGCCGCTGTGCATGCACCAGGACCACGGCAACAGCGAAGCCACCTGCGCCACGGCCATCCAATACGGCTTCACCAGCGTGATGATGGACGGCAGCCTGGAGGCCGACGCCAAGACGGTGGCCTCCTATGACTACAATGTGCGCGTCACCCGCCACGTGGTCGACATGGCGCACTGGATCGGCGCCTCGGTGGAGGGCGAGATCGGGGTCCTGGGCAGCCTGGAGACGGGCATGGGCGACAAGGAGGACGGCCACGGGGCCGAAGGCAAGCTCACCCACGACCAGCTGCTCACCGACCCGGCCCAGGCGGTGGACTTCGTGCGCGCCACCGAGGTCGACGCCCTGGCCATCGCCATGGGCACCAGCCACGGCGCCTATAAGTTCACCCGCCGGCCCGACGGCTCGGTTCTGGCCATGGAGGTGATCGAGGAGGTGCACAAGCGCCTGCCCAACACCCACCTGGTGATGCACGGCTCATCCACCGTGCCGCAGGAGCTGCAGGACATCATCAACCAGTACGGCGGGGCCATTCCGCAGACCTGGGGCGTGCCGATCGAGGAGATCCAGCGCGGCATCCGCCATGGCGTGCGGAAGATCAATGTCGACACCGACAACCGGCTGGCCATGACCGGCGCCATCCGCAAGGTGCTGATGGAGGACCCGGCTGAGTTCGACCCGCGCAAGTATCTGAAGCCCGCGCTGGAGGCGATGCGGGCGGTGTGCCGCGCCCGGTTCGAAGAGTTCGGCGCCGCCGACTGGGGCGACAAGATCAAGCCGCTGCCGATGTCGGTCATGGCCAAGCGCTATGCCGCGGGAGAGCTGGCCCCGAAGTTCGCCCGCAAGCTCGAACCGGCGGAATAGGCCCAGTCATCATAGCCGGTTGACTCTGGCCGCGTCGAAATAAGCGGCGCGCGGCGGGTGAAAGGCGTATGGTCGCCCCATGGAAGCGATCCTGCTCTCTCGGCTGCAGTTCGCGTTCACCATAGCGTTCCACATCATCTTCCCATCGTTCACCATCGGCTTGGCCAGCTACCTCGCTGTGCTGGAGGGGTTGTGGCTGGCGACCAAGCGGGAGGCGTTCCAGCGCCTCTATGTCTTCTGGCTCAAGATCTTCGCCCTCTCCTTCGGTATGGGCGTCGTGACCGGTGTGGTCATGAGTTACGAGTTCGGAACCAACTGGAGCGTGTTTTCGCGTTTCGTCGCGCCAGTGATCGGGCCGATGCTGGCCTTCGAGGTTCTGACCGCCTTCTTCCTCGAATCCAGCTTCCTGGGCGTCATGCTGTGGGGCTGGAAGCGCGTCGGGCCCGGCCTTCATTTCACAGCCACCTGCCTGGTGGCGATCGGCACCCTGATCTCAGCCGTCTGGATCATCGCCGCTAACAGCTTCATGCAGACGCCGGCAGGGTTCGCTCTCGGACCGGACGGGCGGCTGGTCGCCACGAGCTGGATCGCAGCAATCTTCAATCCGTCGTTTCCCGAGCGCTTCGCTCACATGGTCCTGGCGGCCTACCTGGTCACCGCCCTGGCGGTCGGCGCGGCCAGCGCCTTCATCCTGCTGAAAAACAGGGATCAGGCGGAAAGCCGCCTCGCCCTGCGCATGGCGATCGGCATGTTCGCCGTTATCGCGCCGTTGCAGCTTCTGGTCGGAGACTACGCCGGCAAGCACATCCGCGCCGATCAGCCGAGCAAGCTGGCCGCCATCGAGGCCTTCTGGGACACCAAGGCCAGACAGGCGTTTCACATCGTCGCCTGGCCGGATCGCAAGATCGCCGGCAACCGCTTCGATGTCTCGATCCCGAAGCTCGGCAGCCTGATCACCGCCGGAGACGCGAACGCCACGGTGACTGGCCTCAAGGCCTTCGCGCCGGAAGATCGGCCGCCGGTATTCATCGTTTTCTGGGCGTTCCGGGTGATGGTTGGCCTAGGCCTGGCCATGATCGGCCTGGGACTCTGGGGCGCGTGGCTGATCTTCCGGGGCGGACCCGAGCGCTCGCGCCTGTTCCTTAGGGCGGCCGTGCTCATGGGGCCGGCCGGCTTCGTAGCCGTCATCGCCGGCTGGACGGTGGCCGAGGTCGGCCGACAGCCGTGGGTGATCTGGCGGGTGATGCGCACCGCCGCCGCCGTCTCGCCAGTAGGCGCGCATCAGGTTTCCGCCTCCCTGCTGGGATTCCTCGTCGTCTACGCCATCGTCTTCGCCGCCGGCGTCCTCTACATCCTGCGGCTCATGGCGCAGGGGCCCGCCGCCCAGGCCCTGGCCGAGCCCGCCGACCGTGCGCCTGGCTCGCCCATGGGCTTCGCGCCGCCGGAGCCATGAGATGAACGGCCTCGACCTGCCCCTGATCGCCGTCGTCGTCATCGCTGTGGCGGTGCTGCTCTACGTCCTACTGGACGGCTTTGATCTCGGCGTTGGCATTCTCTTCCCCCTGGCCCGCTCACCGGGCGACCGCGATTTGATGATGACCGCCATCGCCCCCTACTGGGACGGCAACGAGACGTGGCTGGTCCTGGGCGGCGGCGGCCTTTTCGCCCTCTTCCCCGGCGCCTACGCCATCCTGATGCCGGCCTTCTACCTGCCCCTGATGGGCATGCTCCTGGCGCTGATCCTGCGCGGTGTGGCCTTCGAGTTCCGCCTGCACGGGCGGCGGCGCGGCAAGCGCCTGTGGACCATTGCCTTCGCGGCCGGCTCGATCGGCGCGGCCTTCGCCCAGGGTCTCGTTCTCGGCGGCTTCGTCCAGGGCGTGAAGGTGACGAACGGCGCATTCGCCGGGGGGCCGTTCGACTGGGCGACACCTTACAGCCTGCTTACGGCCTTGGGCCTGGTCGCCGGCTACGCCCTCCTCGGCGCGACCTGGCTGATGATCAAGACCGACGAGGGTCTGCACGGCGACGCTCGGCGCTGGACCGGAGCGGCGGTCGTGGCGGTCGTCGCCCTGTTGGCCGCGGTGAGCCTCGCCACCCTCGGCGTCGATCCCAGGGTCGCCGCGCGTTGGGGGCTGACGGGCGGCGCGATCGACATGACGCATCTGGCGCCGCGCCTGGCCATCCCGGCGCTGGGCGGGGTCGGGCTGGCGTTGATCTTCGTGGGGCTGAGGCGCGGGTCGCACGTGCTGCCGTTCGCGGGCGCCCTGGTCGTGTTCCTCTCTGGGTACCTGGGCCTGGGGACGAGCTTCTTCCCGGCCATCGTCCCCTATGACGTCGGTTTCCGCGAGGCCGCCAACACACCGGGCGCGCTCGCCTTCGTGCTTATCGGGGTCGTCGTCATGCTGCCTCTCATCCTCGGCTACACCGCCTTCGTCTATTGGCTGTTCAGGGGCAAGGTCGCGAGCGATGCCGGTTCTCATTGAGGGTCCGCCTGGGCGCAACGATCCGCCCCGCCCGCTCGGCCGCCGCCTGGCCTGGTTTGCCGGCACCGCCGTGGTCAGCGCGGCCGCCGTGGCGCTCGTCGCCTATGGCCTCGAGGCCCTGTTGCCGAGATAAGGCGGCATGAACCCGCTTTGCCGCCTCTATCTGATCACCCCGCCGGCCATCGCCGACCTCACCGGCTTCGCACGCAACTTGGAGGGCGCGCTGGAGGGCGGCGATGTGGCAGCGCTACAGGTCCGGCTGAAGCCCGCGTTGGACGATGAGATCGCCGCCGCCGCGGCCATGCTCGCGCCCATCGCCCGTCGACGCGGCGCCAGCCTGATCCTCAATGACCGGCCGGACATGGCCGCGCGTCTCGACTGCGACGGCGTCCACATCGGCCAGGGCGACGGCTCGCTGGCGGCGGCGCGCGAGGCGGTGGGCAAGGACCGGATCGTCGGCGTCACCTGCCACGCCAGCCGCGACCTGGCCATGGCCGCGGCCGAGGACGGGGCCGACTATGTCGCCTTCGGGGCCTTTTTCCCGACCGCGACCAAGGAGACGGCCCATCGGCCGGACGTGGAAATCCTCTCCATCTGGCAGGAGACCATGCTGACGCCCTGCGTCGCCATCGGCGGAATCACGGTGGACAACTGCCGCCCGCTGGTCTCTGCCGGCGCCGACTTCCTGGCCGTCAGCGCCGGGGTCTGGGCCCATCCGGACGGACCGGCCGCGGCCGTGGCGGCGTTCAACGCCGAAATTGCGCGAGGGCTCGAGGATCGTTCGTCTTAGTTCCCGATCAGCGGCAGGATGATCTTCGAGGGCAGGTCGGGAGAGGCGTAGACCATTTGCGTCGCCTTGACGAAGTCGCTCGCCTTGGCGGCATAGATGCTGGAAACGAAGGTCTGGGGATTGCGATCGATCACGGGGAACCAGGTCGACTGGATCTGGACCATGATCCGATGCCCCTTGAGAAACACGTGGTCGCGATCGCGCAGGGGCACCTCCCAGCGCGTGGGCTTGCCCGGGGTCAGCGGATGCGGGGTCTCGTTGCTGGTCAGGAAGCGGCCGCGGCGCACCTCCATGGCGATCGGCAGCTCATAGCCGTTCATGACCTTGGCGAATTCGCCCGGTTTGGGCCCGTCGTCGGCCGCCCAGCCAGGCTTCTGGGCGTCGTCGGGATAGACGTCGATGAGCTTGACGACGAAGTCGCTGTCCGTGCCCGAAGTTGAGGCGAAGAGTTCGGCGGCGACGGGTCCGGCGACGCGGATGTCGTGGTCGAGCGGCGCGGACACGAAGGTCAGAACGTCGGGCCGATGGTCGACGAACCGCTGGTCGCCGGATTCCCAGGTGCGCCAGTCGCCGCCGGGGTAGGTGGGCGAGATCGGCCGCGGGCGGTAGGGCACGGGATTGGCCGGATCCGAGACATAGTCGCGGTGCGCGCCCGCTTCATCCGTGGTCGGAGCGTTGAAACTCAGCGTCCCGTCGGCGTGAAGATAAAGGTTCGTCGGCCGCTCATCCTGGGGCGGCCACTGGGCGTAGGTCCGCCAGGTGTTGGAGCCGGTCTCGAACATGCTCGCCTTCCAGGCCGGCTTGGCGCCCTTGCCATGCAGCCAATAGGCGAAGAACGGCGCCTCGATGGTCTCGCGGTACTCGCGCGCCGTGTCGTGGCCGAGCGGCACATTGCCGACCGTGTCGCCCTTGGGCGCGCGCCAGCCGCCGTGCCACCACGGCCCCGCAACCATCACCGTGGTGTCGCCCGGATCGTGCGTCTCGGCCTGCCGGAAGATCTGCCAGGGTCCCCAGGGATCCTCCTGGTCCCAGAAGCCGGCGACGTTGAGCGTGGGGACGGTCGAGGCGTGCAGGGCGTCGGCCCACGCCTGATCCTGCCAAAAGCGGTCGTAGTTGGGGTGTTCCGCGGCTTCGTTCCAGAAGCGGATCTTCCCGTGTATGTAGCGGTCGTTGATGTTGGAGAGCGGACCCACGTCCAGGTACCAGTCGTAGGTGTCCCACTTGTCGAAGTTGAAGTGGGTGTTGGCGGTCTTGTCGGCTTCTTCCAGCACCGAGTACTCGAAATTGTAGCTCAGACGCAGCGCCCCATAGCGGTGCATGTCGTCATTCATCCATTGATTGGTCGGCGAAGCCTGCTCGCTCACCGCCTTCAGCGCCGGGTGCGGTCCCAGCAGCGTCGCCCCCGCGGTGTAGCCGTCATAGGACACGCCCATGATGCCGACGCGGCCGTTGTTGTTCGGCACGTTTTTCACCAGCCAATCGATGGTGTCGAAGGCGTCGCGCGTCTCGATCGTGCCGTGGCCCGGCGTCACTTTCGAGTCTTCGGAGAGGCTGAACGTCCCATCCGATTTGAACCTGCCGCGCAGGTTCTGGATGACGAAGATATAGCCGTCCTTGTTGAGTTCCTTGAGGCTGTCGGGAATGGCCTCCGGCGCCTTGTCCGGCACGCCGTAGGGCGTTCTGCGAATCAGGATGGGCAGGGGTTCGTGGGCGCCCCGAGGCGTCAGGATCACGGTCTGCAGCCGCGCCCCATCGCGCATCGGGATCATGACCTGTTGATAGTCGAAGAGCGCCACCGGCTTGGCTGGCTGCGAGGCCGGCGGTGGAGCGGCGGGCGGTGTCTGGGCCCACCCCGACGACGCAGTCGCCAGGAATGCGGTCGCGATCAGAACGCGCGCAGTTGCCACGTCAGCCCCCCTCTACTAGGTTCCGCGGCCATTTCGCGGGACCTCACGACAAACCATGAAGATCAACGGCAACGCCATCAAGCCCGGCAATGTCATCCAGCACGACGGCGGCCTGTGGGTGGCGGTGAAGACCGCGCATGTGAAGCCCGGCAAGGGCGGCGCCTTCGCCCAGGTCGAACTCAAGAACCTGATCGACGGGCGTAAGCTCAACGAGCGCTTCCGCTCGTCCGACACCGTCGAGCGCGTGACGCTGGAGCAGAAGGATTTCCAGTATCTCTATGAACAGGGCGAGGCGCTCGTGTTCATGGACCAGAAGACATACGACCAGATCGAGCTTCAAAAAGACTTCGTCGGCGAGGATCAGATTCGTTTCCTGCACGACGGCATGCTGGTGACCCTCGAGTTTCACGAGGAGCGGCCGATCGGGATCGAACTGCCCGAAAGCGTGGTGCTGGAAGTTGTCGAGACCGAGCCAACGATGAAGGGCCAGACAGCGTCCGGCTCCTACAAGCCCGCCAAGGCGTCCAACGGCATGCGCATCATGATCCCCCCCTACATGGGCGAGGGCGAACGCATCCTGGTCTCCACCGAAACGGGCGAATATATGCGCCGGGCCGACTGATCCGGTGACCACCCCTACCGCGCTCGTCAAAGTCATGATCGACGCCGCCCGCAAGGCGGGGCGGGCCTTGGCGCGCGATTTCGGTGAGGTGGCCGAGTTGCAGGTCTCCAAGAAGGGCGCCGCCGACTATGTCAGCGCCGCCGACTTCAAGGCTGAACAGACACTGTTCGAGGAATTGACCCGCGCCCGACCTGGCTATGGGTTCCTCGGTGAAGAGCGCGGCCTCATCGAAGGCACCGACAAGACCCATACCTGGATCGTCGATCCGCTCGACGGCACCACCAACTTCCTCCACGCCATGCCGCACTTCGCCATCAACCTCGCCTTGAAGCGCGAAGGAACGATCGTGGCCGGCGTCACCTACAACCCCGCGACGTCGGATCTCTATTGGGCCGAGCGCGGCCGCGGCGCGTTCCAGAACGGACGCCGCCTGCGCGTAGCGGCGCGGACACGCTTCGAGGAGGCGGTGTTCGCCACCGGCATACCGTTCATGGGTCATGGCCAGCACGCCAAGTTCCTCAAGGAGCTGCATCAGATCTCCCAGAGGGTGTCGGGGGTGCGCCGGTTCGGATCGGCGGCGCTCGATCTCGCCTGGGTGGCGGCCGGGCGGTTCGACGGCTACTGGGAGCGCGATCTCCACACCTGGGATCTGGCGGCGGGGATACTCCTGGTCACCGAGTCCGGCGGCCAGGTCACCGACGCCGACGGCGGCGAGGATCCGCTCCTGACCGGATCGATCTGCGCCGCCAACGCCGATCTCCACCCAAAGCTGCTGGAGCGTCTTAAGGCCGCAGCCTAGGGTTGAAGTGTAGAGCCTGACTCAACGCTCGCATCTGTTCCGTGCGACCGCATCAGGCTCTGGGGCCTTGGCGGGCGCGCCCAGCCGGATAAAGTCCGCGCCATGGGGGTTACTCGCAGAGAAACGATGATGCTGGCGGCGGCGCTCGCGGTCGCGCCGCGCGTAGCGATGGCAGGGACCCCGCCTCCGCAGGTGTTCGCCGACTTCGGCGGGATCGCGCCCGACCGCGGCGTCTATGATCAGGCGATCGACCGGGGCGCCGACTTTCTGGTCGCGCCAGTGGTCCCGGCCAAGGACGGATCCCTGATCGTAGCCCCCGACCCGGAGCTGTCGGCCTACACCGATGTCGCCCGTCGACCAGAGTTCGGCGACCGGCGCAGAGACGCAACCATCGACGGCGCCCCGGTGAGCGGATGGTTTTGCGAAGACTTCACCCTCGCTGAATTGAAAAGTCTGGTCACCGGCCCGCCCGCCAAGAGCGGCGGCCGAACCGCGCCACCGAGCTTGTTTTCGCTGCAGGACGTGATCGATATCGCCCGCGCCGGATGTGTTCGCCAGGCGAGAGTGGTCGGCGTTTCGCCGCGCCTCGTTCATCCGACCTATTTCGCCGCCCAGGAGCTCAACCTCGAACCTCGCCTGGCGGACATCGTGCGCCTCGGCGGCTACGACTCCCCGGCGGCGGCGATGATCGCCCAGGCGTGGGAGCCTGCGTCCTTGAAGGCCCTGGCGGCCCTGTCCGGAATCCGGCGGATTCAGCTCGTCGAGGCCGAAGGCGGTCCCGCCGATCCGACCGCGTTGCGCTATGCCGCCATGATCCAGGCGGATGGATTGAAAGCCGTAAGCGGTTGGGCGCGCGCCGTCGCGCCCACTGAGCCGCTACTAATCCAGCCGGCCGCGAGGGGCGCCATCCAGTCCACAGGCCTGGCGGCGGCCGCCCATGCCGCCGGCCTTCTGGTCTACGCCCGGGCCATCCCGCCGGTGGCGCGGGCGCGGTTGACCGCCCTGTTTCTGGCCGGAGCGGACGGCGTGATGTGCGTCGACGCGGGACTGGCGAACAGGGCGCGCGGCGAGGCGATGGAGAAGCTGCGGCCGGCTGTGTGAGCTATTGCGCGGCGGCCGGCGCGCGCGTGCGCGCCTCCAATTCAAGGCGCTCAGCCGTCACGGCGTCCAGCGCGCTGCGCGCGGCGTCGATCTTGGCCTTGTCCCCGCCCGCCTCGGCTTCGAGCCAGACGTGCGTCGCCTCCATCTCACGCATCGGCAGAAGATGGGAGTTGTCGGCCGGAAGGAAGCCGCCGAGACCGGCTGACGCCAGCTTGGCCCGCTGCGCCGCGCCACCCTGTCCGTAGGTGAGGAAGAACTGGCGCAGTTTCTCCTTGATCGCCGGATCGAGGTCCTTGCGCCAGATGAGTGGGTTTTCCGGCAGGGCCGGCGAGCGCCATATCTCGCGGATCTCGCCGAGCGACTTGATGCTTCGACGCGCCAGGGCCAAACGCGCAGCGCTTATGGCCACCACGTCCAGACGACCGGCGGCGAGCGCCTGGAGGTTGGCTTCCTGCGGCGCTTGACGGACTTGCCGGAAACATTTGGCCGGGCGCAGGCCTCTCGGTGCGAAGAGATAGGTTTCAGGCGCCAGGCTGGCGGCGGTCGATAGCGCCTCGCCGGCGCCAAGCGTGAGCGAATGATCGCACTTCAGCACGCGATCGAGCGTCACTCTGCTTTTGGCGCCGACGACGAGGATCGCATGATCGCCATCCGACCCCTGGGCGGCGGCCGGACGGGCGAAGACTTCGCCATCGGCGCCGCGCACCGCCTCGAGACCTGCCTGATTGGTGAACAGGCCGAAGTCGGTCGCGTGGTGGCGCAAGGCGGCGACAAGCTCCGGCCCGTCGGTGACGAACTTCGGCTTCACCATCAGCCCGGTTGAGGTCTCCATGTCCGTGACGATGGGGGACCAGGCCTTGTCCAAGCTCGCCGCCGGCTCGGGCGACAGGATCGAGAAATGGATGACGCCCGCCTCAGACTCCTCTTGAGGGGCTCTGCCGCAGGCGGCCAAAGCCACGCCGGCGAGCGTCACGACCGCGAGCAGGCGGCGGCTGATCACGGGCGCGGGGCTCCCCTCGTCAGGATTTCGGTAACGCGCTGAATTTGCCACGGCCCGCACGGCAGGGTCCATAGCAGGCGGGGCTTGGTCAGGCGCCGAACCGGCCACCGGGAGGCATTTCCGCCGCCACATTGCCCTTGGCGATCGCCTCGACCAGCGCGGCGTGGTCGGATCGGGTTTGGGCGGCGTAGGCCTCGGCCCAGTTGGCCAGCGCCTCGTCGAAGTCTCGGCTTCCGCCGCAGTAGCCGCTAATCACAGCTCCGTCGCCGGATCGCGCGTGCGCCCGCGCCAGCAGCGAGCCGTAGGCCCATGAGAAGAAGTTGAACGGCTCGCCGCTCAGCCAATCAGTGGCGATCGACGCCTTCAGATTTTTCATCAGCCGCACGTAGAACGGCCGTCCGTCGATCTCGGTCCAGCCGAGCAGGGGGTCGCCGGCGGCTTGCAGCAAACGTTGGCCGAACACGACCCGGCGACCCTCGTGCAGATAGGGTTCGGGCAAGGGCGGCACGTGGGGGGCGTGGGCGGGAACAGTGGCCTCCTTGACCTGCAGGAACAGGGGATCGAGATCGCCGTTGCCCATCAGCAGCACCAGATAGGCGCGCGTACCGACACTGCCGACGCCCACGACCCTGTGGGCGACATCGATCACCTTGTAGCGCCGCAGCATGTACTGCCGCTCGGCGGCCAGGGTCGGAAGATAGGCGTCAAGGCCGTCGATAATCGCTTCGCGTTCGGCGCCCCTGATGCGGACCAGGATCGGCGGCTCCTCCTTGAACCGCCAGCCGCCATCCACGCCGCGCTCGGCGCTCTTGCGCAGCATTGCAGCGTTGTCGGTGGCCTTGGCCTTGGCCTCGGCTTTGCGGAAGACAGCCTCGGTCTTGTTGTCGAGCTTGGCCTCGCGCCCATCGAGGCGGTTGGTCAATCTGTGCTCGTACCAGAGTTCCAGGATCGGCATGGCGTGCAGTCGGTCCAGGTTCCAGCGGTAGCCGCTGACGCATTCCATCACCGCCGCGCGCCGCTCCTTGCGACTGAGGCCGTTCTCCCGCGCCGCCACGTTCACGCTGGCGGTCAGGCGTTTGAGATCCCATTCCCACGGTCCCACCGTCACTTCGTCGAAGTCGTTAAGGTCGAGAACGACGTCGCGCTGCGCCGTGCCGAACAGACCGAAATTGTTGAAATGGGCGTCGCCGTCGATGACCACGTTCAGGCCGGTGGCCGGACCGCGCGATAGGTCCCAGGCCATCACCGCCGCTGCGCCGCGCAGAAAGGCGAACGGTGAGGCGGCCATCCGCGCCATGCGTAGCGGGATGAGCTCCCTCTGGCGGCCGAGGTTCGTGGCGGCGATGATCTCGAGCGGATCGGGTCGATCCGCCGCCGGCGCCCAGTCCGCATGAGCGGCGAACGGGGCCACGGCGCGCAGGCTTTCGCCGTGGCCGCGGCGGGTCTGCCAGGGTTCGCCCGCATCGCGCAGCGTCAGCTGAGCCACCGCCCGCGGCGGGAGCGCCCCGCCGCGGGCGATAATGTCGAGCAATCGGTCCGACGCCCCCACGGCCTTAGCCGCCTGCAGAGCCGTCACCGTCTTCGATCTGGCCTTGCCCATGCACACCCCACCCGTCGACCGGCCGAAACGCTTACACCATGGGAGGGGCTGCCCGAAGCGGTGACAAGCCCGTCATGACAACATGCGATCCATTATCGCTTTACATCCCGGCGCGAGGTCCCTATGTGCACGCCCTCCGGCGGACCCCGTTGTCCAATCAAGCGCTGCTAACGCCGGCCTGGGTTCAACATTTTGCAGGGGGTTACGTGAGTTGCACACGTACCATTCTCCCCTGGACCTGGTCCGTGAGCGGTCGCCGGAACGTCCCGTAGCCTTTGTGCGACCGGACGCCGTGCGCACCGCGGCGCGCTGGTTCCAGACCTCATTCAAGGGTGAGGCGCTCTATGCGCTGAAGGCCAATCCGTCCCCGTGGGCCATCCGCGCCCTGCACGAGAGCGGGGTGGCCGGCTTCGACGTCGCCTCGATCGGCGAGATCGAGTTGGCGCGCGAGCACGCGCCCGGAGCGCGCTTGGCGTTCATGCACCCAGTGAAGAGTCGTCGCGCGATCGCCGGCGCCTATTTCGATCATGGCGTGCGCATCTTCGCGCTCGACAGCCACGAAGAGCTCGACAAGATCCTGGACGTTACGGGCCGCGCCACCGACCTCACGCTGATGGTGCGTCTGGCGGTGGATGCGCCCGGCGCGGCCTACGCTCTATCCGGCAAGTTCGGGATCGGCCCGGCCGACGCGCCCGAGCTGTTGCTGGCTGCGCGCCGCGCGACAGGCGACCTGATGGGCGTCACCTTCCATGTCGGCAGCCAGTGCATGCGCCCCTCCGCCTACCAGGCGGCGATGGCCCAGGCCTCCCGCGCCCTCGTGCGGGCGGGCGTTTTCGCCGACGTCGTCGATGTGGGTGGCGGCTTTCCCTCTATCTATCCCGGCATGATCCCGCCCGACCTCTCGGACTATGTCGCCGCCATCGACCGCGGCTTTTCCGAGATGATGGTCCATGAGACCACTGAGTTGTGGTGCGAACCCGGCCGCGCGCTGGTGGCCGAGGGCTCGTCCCTGTTGACGCGGGTGGAGCTGCGCAAGGGCGACGCTCTCTATCTCAACGACGGCGCCTATGGGTCGCTGTTCGACGCCGCCCACGCCAAGTGGCGTTTCCCCGCCAAGCTCGTGCGCGCCGAAGGCGATAGCGCCGCGCCGTTGAAGCCCTTCCAGCTCTATGGTCCCACATGTGATTCCCTGGACCAGATGCCCGGGCCGTTCTGGCTGCCCGAGGACGTATGCGAGGGCGACCACATCGAGATCGGCATGCTCGGCGCCTATGGCGTGGCGATGGCTACGCGCTTCAACGGCTTCGGCGAGATGGAGACGATCGAGGTCGGTGACGCGCCCATGGCCTCCATGTTCGGCCTTGCCCCGCGCTCGATCCGCACGCCCGAGCCCTCGACGGTCGTCAGACTGTCGCGGGCCCGTGGCAGGAAACGTCGGCGCAGATAGCATTGGCGCCACCCTTCCCGCGCGAATGGAAGAGGTAATTTCAACTGTCGTCCTCCCCGATCGCGGGAGGCGGTCAAAGCCGCGCCGGAGAGGGCGCGCGCATGAGGAGTCGAGAAATGACTGAGCACCCCGCCAACACCAAGGCCGAGCTGCTGTCGAAGACCGTCGAGCACGTCGACATCGCGGCCTATGACGCCCGGCCCGTGATCGACGCCATGCGCAAGATGAGCTTCACCTCGCGGGACACCGCCCGGGCCGCCGAGATCCTCAACATGGCGCTGGAGGACGAAACCTGCTCGGTGTGGGTCACGCTCGCCGGCTCGACCAGCGCGGGCGGCTGCATGCACGTCTGGCGCGACATGCTGACGTACGGCATGGCCGACGTGGTGGTGGCGACGGGCGCGTCGATCATTGACATGGATTTCTTCGAGGCCCTGGGCTTCCGCCACTATCAGGCCGACTCGAGTGTCGATGACCGCGATCTGCGCGCGCTCTACATCGACCGCATCTATGACACCTATATCGACGAGGAAGAGCTTCAGGCCTGCGACCATGCGATCAAGGAGATCGCCGATGGTCTCGAGCCGCGCCCCTATTCGTCGCGCGAATTCATCCACGAGATCGGCCGCTGGCTGGCTTCCGGCAAGGCGCGCAAGCCTGGCAGCCTGATCCAGACCGCCTACGAGGAAGACTGCCCAATCTTCTGTCCCGCCTTCACCGACAGTTCCGCCGGCTTCGGCCTAGTCAAGCATCAGGTCGAGCGCATCAAGGTCGGCCGGCCCTATCTCACCATCGACTCGGTGGCGGACTTTCGCGAGCTGACCGATGTGAAGATCGCCGCCGGCACAACCGGCCTGTTCATGGTCGGCGGCGGCGTTCCCAAGAACTTCGCCCAGGACACCGTGGTGTGCGCCGAGATCCTCGGAGTCGAGGCCGACATGCACAAATACGCCGTTCAGATCACGGTGGCCGACGTGCGCGACGGCGCATGTTCCTCCTCGACCCTCAAGGAGGCCTGCTCATGGGGCAAGGTCGACGTCACCTGGGAGCAGATGGTGTTCGCCGAAGCCACCACCGTCGCGCCGCTGATCGTCTCCGACGCCTATCATCGGGGCGGCTGGCGACGGCGCGAAAAGCGACGCTGGGCCAAGTTGTTCGCCCACGGTTGATTCTGTCACGCATCGCGGCGAGGCTGCCCGTTCCGGTTTCATGGAGGACGCCTTGCGCGCCAGGCAGCTGATCACGGGCGCCCTCGCCCTTCTCGCCGTCGTGGGCGTGGCCGGGGCCGATGCGCCGGCGGCCGGCTACCTTGCCGGACATGAGCCGGACGTGCTGGCGGTCATTCCCCAACCGCCGACGCCGGGCTCACCTCGCGACGAGGCCGACCGGGCGATCTTCAGACAGACCCGCGCCCTGGAAGGCACGCCGCGCTGGGCCCTGGCCACTTCCGATGTGGACGTCTCGAAGCTGCTCGGCGATTTCAGCTGCGCCGCGGGAGTCACCCTCACCAAGGACAATTCCCCACGCCTCACGGCGCTGCTCGTCAAGGCCTCGCCGGATATCGCCGCGGCCTTCAACGTCCCCAAGGATTACTACAAGCGGTTGCGGCCGTTCACCCGCGACGCCGGCGACATCTGCGTGCCGCGCACCGAGGGGTTCGCCAAGAGCTATGACTACCCGTCCGGCCACGCGACCGGGTCGTGGACCCTTGGCCTCATCCTCAGCCGGGCGGCGCCCGATCGCACGGGCCCCATCCTTGAACGCGCCCGCGCCTTCGGCGAGAGCCGGGTGGTGTGCGGCGTGCACAATGCCAGCGCTGTCGAGGCCGGACGCCTAGCCGCAGACACCCTGGTCTCGGCGCTGGCTAGCGATGAGGCCTTTCGCGCGGATCTCGCGGCGGCGCGTGCGGAACTCACCGCCCTGCGCGCCTCCGGTCCAAAGCCCGATCCCGGCGTGTGCGAGAGCGAGGCCGCTCTGACCGCCAGGACTCCCTGGTGACCGACCAGGATCCGACCGAACTGGGCGTCGAGGTCTGGCGCGGCTCGGTCAACACCTGGGAATGCGACCAGATGGGCCACATGAACGTGCGCTTCTACGTTGCGCGCGCCATGGAGGGCCTGGTCGGGCTGGCCGCCGCGCTGGGCCTGCCCGGCGCCTTCCGCCCGCAGGCCCAGTCGACGCTGATCGTCAAGGACCACCACATTCGCTTCCTGCGCGAGGCGCGGGCGGGTGATCCACTGGTCATGCGCGCCGGGGTCGTCGCCTTGGAGGAGAGTTCGGCGCGGATTCTGCAACTTCTCTTCCATGCCGGCAGCGACGAATTGGCCGCCACCCTGCAGACCCTGCTTGCGCATGCGACAGCCCGGGAGGAGCGGGCCTTTCCGTGGCCGAGCCACACGCGTGAGTTGGCCAAGGGGCTGATGCTCGACGTTCCTGAACGCGCCGCGCCCAGGAGCCTCACCCTGGAGCCTCCGCGTGCGGCGGCCAATCTCGCCGAGGCCGAGCGGCTCGGGCTCATTCCGCTCGCCGCCGGCGCCTTCGGTGCGACGGACTGCGACGCCTTCGGCCGGGTGAACGCCGAACACATCATCGGTCGGGTGGCGGATGGTGTGCCGGTGCTTGCCGGCGCCTTCAGCGGCCAGGCGGGGCCCAGGCCCGCCAACCGAGGCGGCGCCGTCCTGGAGTACCGCCTCGCCTACGCCGCCTGGCCGCGGGCGGGGGACCGCTACGCAGTGCGCTCCGGCCTGATCGGCTTCGACGATCGCGTCCAGCGCCTCGCACATTGGGTGCTCGACCCCGACACCGGCGAGGCGTGGGCCACCACCGAGGCGGTGGCGGTGTCGCTCGATCTCGTCGCGCGCAAGATCGTTCCTATCGCCGATGACACCAAGGCGCGCCTTGCAACGCACGTGATCCCAGGCCTGTCGCTCTAGTGCGCCGGATTTGAAGTTCGCTCGCTCATTGGATCGGGCGCCGCGCGAACTTCGGAATCGGGACACTAGAGCGCGACGAGCGCATGCTCCAGCCGCTCGCGCGCCAGTTCTGGCCGCTGCATGGGCAGGAAGTGACCTGTCCCGGCCACAGCCTCGATGCGGACCCGGCCGTCGGCCGTTAGCCGCGCCGCCTCGTCGTCGGTGCGGCAGGTGGAGTCGTGTTCGGCCTTGAGGATATCGATCGGACAGCGGGATGCGGCGAAGTCGGACCAGGGATCGTTGGCCTGGGCCGCGAAGGTGGAGGCCTCCCAGACCGGATCGCAAGCCAAGCGTACATGGCCGCTTGGCTGGTCCCTGAAGCCATCATCGATGTAGTCGGCCAGCATATCGTCCGGCCAGCCGGCGAAGGCGCTACGCGCGCGATAGGCGCTGAACGCCGCCGCACGGTTCGGGAACTCCGACCGCCGCCGTCGCGCGCCGTCGATGAGCCTGGAATGTGGCCCCTCTCCAGGCTTCGCCCAGGCCGGAATATCGCGCGGTGAGACCACCGGATCGAGAAGCACCAGCCGTCGAGCCCGCGCCGGCGCGCGCGCCGCCGCGCCTAGACACGTGGCGCCACCCATCGAGTGGCCAGCCAGCACAACATTGCTCGCATCCACGGCCCGCAGGAAAGCGAGGAGGTCGTCGCGGAAGTCGTCCCAGCCCACCCGGCCTTCGATGACCGTCGGTAGGGTCGTGGCGCTGTGACCG
>Ga0302314_10010111_pt1 | contig 16565 bp, 11 predicted proteins | sample III_Palsa_N2_3_FD_200533 | JGI IMG/M metagenome (GOLD analysis project Ga0302314, IMG submission 200533) | Peat permafrost microbial communities from Stordalen Mire near Abisko, Sweden - III_Palsa_N2_3 | ecosystem: Environmental > Terrestrial > Soil > Palsa > Peat permafrost | place: Sweden... | reverse complement strand
GCGAACAGCGCTCCGCGAAGATCGCGCAGGCCGAAATACGCGATCCGCGCCAGCACTCTGGCGAACAGATAGGAGAACAGACCGGCGAAGGCGATCCACAGGCCATCGAGCAGGGCGGCCCCGACCAGCGGCGGCACGCCTGTCGAGGCGGCCAGCCAATCGGCCAGAGAGCGTTGGCCGTAATCGAAGGTCGGACCGGCGCGGGAGAGCAGGATCTCGTCGATGATTACCCGGCTGGTGACGACAGGCACCAGGATCGCGGCCGCCGCGGCGAGCACGCCACAGGCCGCTGCCCCCAGCATGTGCGGGCGGTAGGGACGGAGCCATGGCCACAAGCGGTGAAGCCGGACCCGATCGGTGGGAGCGCCGTCGAAGGGATGGGGCGTCATGACGCGACCGCTTCCTCGGTCTGCCGCGCGACGAAGCCGGCATAGAGTCCGCGCGCCGCGAGCAGTTCGGCGGGGGTGCCCAATTCGACGACACGCCCCTCGTCGAGGGTGAGAATTCGGTCGGCATGCCGGGCGGCCGACATGCGATGGGTGACGAATAGGGTGGTCCGCGACGATCGCAAGCGTCTCAAGGCCCGCAGGATCTGAAGCTCCGTTTCCGCGTCCAGCGCGGAGAAGCAATCGTCGAGCAGCAGAACCGGCGTGTCGCGGATGATGCCGCGGGCCAGGCTGGTCCGTTGCCTTTGTCCGCCCGACAAAGTGAGGCCTCGTTCTCCGACCGGCGTGTCCAGCCCGTTGGGAAAAGCCCGGATGGTCGACGCCAGGGCCGCCGCTTCGGCGGCCCGCCAGATCGCCTCCGCGGGGCGGTCGGGATCGTCCTGGGAGATGTTCTCGCCGATCGGCGCCGCGAACAGGAACGAGTCCTGGGCGACGAAGGCGATGGTCCGGCGCAGCTGGCGGAGCGGAATGGCGGTCAAATCATGCCCATCCAGGGCGACGCGGCCGGCGCTCGGATCCGACCGGCGGCAAAGCAGGCGGAGAAGGGTGGATTTCCCCGCTCCGATGCGGCCGACGATGGCGACCAGTTCGCCCGGCTGGATGGTGACCCCGACGTCGCGCAACGCTTCCGTCCCGTCCGGGAAGCGGACCGCGACGTCTTCCAGCGCGATGTGGCCGCGGACGGTGTCGAGCGGGCTCGGTTCCGGCGTATCGGTGAGTTCCGGCGGCGCGTCCAGGATCTCGGAAACGCGCCGGATGCCGACGATGGCGCGCACCAGATGGCGGGCGGGAATGGCGCTTTGCCGCACCACCCACATGATCATGGACAGATAGAAGATGAAGGATGTCAGGGTGCCGATGCTCATGGCGCCGGCCTGGACTCGCAAGCCGCCCACGGCGACGACCGCCAGGGTGATCGCCGAGCCGCCGGCGCCCACCGTCGCATTGAGCAGACCGTTGAAGCGGGCCAGCCGATAGGACGCCTGGGCGTATGTGTCCGATATCCGGCGGAACTGCCGGGTCTCGCGCTCCTCCTGAGCGTGCGCCTGGATGGTGTGGACCCCCCGCAGGCTTTGCTGCACCTGTTCGGTCAGGGTCCCGAAGCCGGCATGGACCGCGCCCGTCCGCTGGCGGATGGCGCCTGCCAGGAACCATGAAACCGTGGTCAGCGCCGCCAGCAGGGCGACCACCAGGATCGTCAGGGCGCCAGATTGCAGCGCCATGAAGGCGGGTGCCACGATCAGGAGGGCCAGCATGCTGACCAGCCTGTGCGTGTTCGAGCGGAAGAAGAACCAGATGGCTTCGATATCGTTGGTCGCCCGCGCCATCAGATCGCCCAGCGCGTAGCGGCCGAAGAAGACCGGACCTTGGTCCATCAAGCGCTCATAGACCGCCCGGCGCAGCCCGAAACTGATTTCCGTCGAGAGCAGGGCGTTGCGGCGGCGGCCGAAACTCAAGGTTGCATAACGCAGGACGGTCAGGGCCAGGATCGCGGCGACCGGCGCCAGCAACCGGCGGTCGTTGGCGACGATTCTGTCGATGCCTTCCTTGAGGCAGAGAGGAATGAGGGCTTCGATCACATGAACCAGAAGCAGCGCCCCGACCGCTGTCAGCCAAGTTCGGCGGAAGGGGCGCAGCAGCGTCCAGAGCGTTCTCGGCGGGGGGCGCAGGGTCATTCGGTTCCCCAAGGCGCCGGCACCGACGCGTATTATGCTTTAATATTATGTGAAATAATTTTAAAGCTATCAAATAAGTAGATATATCGAGCGCCCAGTCGAATCAAGAGGAAAGCCGCTCGGGCGGGCAGGCTTTGCGCAAAGCTTGGGCGCAGGCGCATCCGGCGGGATCGCATTTGAGGATGAGATCTACTTTTTCATCGGGCCGATGCACCATATTCACCCTGCTCTCCCGCCAACAGCGGGAGAGCAGGAGGATCTCGGTCGACCCCAGGGCCTTCAAGTCGCAGCCCTCGAAATGAGAAGAGGTCGACAAGGTCATAGGAAGCTCATTATTAAGCAAAAGTTCGCTGGCCCGGAGATTTGGGGCTGATGCCCGGCGTTACAACTCTTGCGGATCGTAAAATCTTGAGTCGCCAATTCGGCGAGGGACCGGCATATAGGGAGTCCCTGCCTCTCCGACCGCGGTGTCCTTTTCATGACCGACCAGCCGACGCCGAATTTCACCCCCTATCAGCGGTTCGTCGCGGGGTTGATGGCCTTCCTGCAATTCGCCGTGATCCTCGATTTCATGATCATGTCGCCGCTCGGCGCGGTGATCATGCCGGCGCTGGACATCACGCCGCGGCAATTCGGCCTGGCGGTCTCGGCCTATGCCTTCAGCGCGGGCAGCGCCGGCTTCCTGGCGGCGGGTTTCGCCGACCGCTTCGACCGCAAGCGCCTGCTGCTGTTCTTCTATGCGGGATTCATCGTGGGCACCCTGTGGTGCGGCCTGGCCCAGACATTTCCGACGCTGCTGGCGGCGCGCATCGTCACTGGCCTGTTCGGCGGCGTCATCGGCTCGGTGCTGATGGCCATCATCACCGATCTGTTCGCCGTCAATCAGCGCGGCCGGGTGATGGGCGTGGTGCAGAGCGCCTTCGCCGCCAGCCAGGTGCTGGGTCTGCCGGTCGGGCTCTATCTGTCCAACCATGGAACCTGGCACACCCCGTTCCTCGCCATCGCCGCCTTCGGCGTGGTGGGCGGGCTGGTCATCGCGCTGCGCCTGAAGCCGGTGGCCGACCATCTCGCGATCAAGCAGGAACACAGTCCGTTGGCGCATCTGTTCCACACGGTGATGGAGCCACGCTACGCGTTCGCGTTCGGCACCACCGCGCTGCTAACCACCGGCGGCTATATGCTGATGCCGTTCGGCAGCGCCTTCTCGGTCCATAATCTCGGAATCAGCCTGTCCGATCTGCCGACCATCTATCTGGTGACTGGCCTCTGCACGATCTTCTTCGCGCCGACCATCGGCAGGGTGACCGACAAGGTCGGCCGGATGCCGGTCTTCTTTGTTGGCACGGCGATCACCGTGACCACGGTGGTGTTCTATACCCATCTGGGCGTGACTCCGCTGCCCGAACTGATCGCCGTCAATGTGATCATGTTCCTCGGCATCTTCTCGCGGATGATCCCCTATCAGACGCTGATCTCGACCCTGCCCGAACCGGTCCAGCGCGGCTCCTTCAACGCCGTCAATTCCGCCGTCCAGCAGCTGGGCGGCGGTCTGGCCTCGCTGGTCGCGGCGCAACTGATCACGGCGGAACCGGACGGCCATCTCGTGGGCATGCCGCTGGTCGGCTATGTGGTGATCGGCACCTCGGTGATTTCGGCGACGCTGACCTGGCGGATTAACAAGGCGATCGAGCGCCGCGCCGCCATGGCGGCTGCGGCGGCGTAACGGCTTCGCCTCTTTCAGGTCACGAAAGCCGCCAATCGACCGGAAGCAGTGCGGCGTCGATCAGCGCCGCGCCGGCATTCCAGGCCGCTCCGGTCCCACGCTGAAAAACTTGTTTCAGCGTGGGACCGGAGCGGAACACTCACGCTGCGGATTCCGTTAGACGGCTGAGCAATTAAACTCCCATCGGCATCATCAGACCCGCCGTCCGATGGCGCGCAAGCGCGCAGCCCTCCATGGGGCCACGGGGAACCTGAAGGTCCCCCATGTCCCCATTACGGGCCCTGGAAAAAGGAAGAAAAGACGCAGTCAGCGCCTCAGATCCTGCTCCAGCTGGACTCCGTGCGCCGCGCCGAGTTTGCGGCGATAGATCTGCGCCGCTTCCAGCACGCGCTGGACATAGTCGCGCGTCTCCCAATAGGGGATGTTCTCGATCCAATCGATCGGATCCACACCCGTTCGCGGATCGCCGATATCGGGCAGCCACCGTTTCACCCGGTTGGGCCCGGCATTGTAGGCGGCCACCGCCAGCACATAGGATCCGTTGAAATCGGTCAGCAAGCTGCCGACATAGTCCGACCCCAGTCTGACATTCAGCGCCGGATCCCGGATGAGCTGGGGAGCGATGGCGTCCTTGTCGGCGTTCGCCAGTTTCAGCGACTTGGCCATCTGGGCGGCGGTACCCGGCAACAGCTGCATCAGGCCGCGTGCGCCGGCGCCGCTGACCAGGTCGGCGTGGAAGGCGCTTTCCTTCAGGATCAGACTCAGCACCAGCGCCTGTTCCGGCGCCGGATCGTCGGCGGCCGTGGCGACGATCGGATAGCCGGCTTGGATCATCGGCGCGCCCTGGCGCTCGGACTGCCGGGCGATGACCACGGCGATGTCGGGCTGGCCCTGGCCGATGGCGAGAGTGGCGACGAGTTCGCGCTCGCCCGGCGTGCGCGCCAGATCGATGTTTTTGGCCAGGAAGAGACGGGCTAAATCCGCCTCGCCGATCTGGGCGAGAAGACGCGCGGTCTGGGTCGTTTCCAACTGCTCGATGCGGGCTATATCGGCCGGAGTAGGCTCGGGATCGGCCGGCAGCGCCTCATCCTGGTCCGGTTGGACATGACCCGCGGCCAATTGGCCATAGAAGGTCGTGACATTGCGCGCCGCCAGAGCGTACCAGCGCACCGCCTCGTCGCCTTGTCCGAGGGTGTCGGCGGCGCGGCCGGCCCAATAGGCGGCGCGTGAGCGGCTGTGCGGGACCGTGACATGGTCGTAGAGATGCGAAAAATGGTCGAGCCCCTGGCGGGCGTCGCCGAGGAAGCGCAAGGCGATCCATCCGGTCAGGAACTCGGCTTCGGCCGAGTCCGCGGGGCTGGTCTGGCCGTGAGTCTGCGCGATGTCGTAGGCGATCGCGCCATTGCCCTTCTGCAAGGCGCGGTGGATCAGGATGGAGCGCTCAGTCCACCACAGATCGGGGCGTATCTGGTCGTGGGCGGGATCGCGCAGCAGCTGGATGGCGCCGTCATCATCATCATCATGGCTCCGCCGATAGCGCACCTCTTCATAGATCAGACCCGGATCGTCCTTGACGCTGTCCGGCAGCTGCGAGGCCAGCGAGACCGCGTTGGAGGCGTCCCGGGCCAAGGCAAGGCGCGCCTCGGCGAGCAGCTTATGATCCGCATCGACCCGGCTGGTCTGCTCCCGCGCCGCCGCGTCCAGATGCTCCCACAGCAGGCGGTCGAGGCGGGCGATATTGTCCTGGTCGCGGATCAGGGGCGCGAAAGCATCGAGGAAGGCGTGCTGCTGCGCGTCGGAGAACGTGCCTGAGATCCACAGCTTGCGCGTCAGATCGGCGGCCTGATCGCCGCGGTTCTGCTGCAGCAGCGCCTTGCCATACACGATCGCGCCGTCGATGGTGACCGGGGCGTGCTGGCCGAACCAGTCGAGCAGGGCGGGTTGCGGCGTGGCGGCGGTGATGGCTTCCTCGGCGCGGCGTTCCAGCACGGCCTGTTGCGGCCAGTCGGGATTGGCGCGCATGAACCCGGTGATCTGGCCGAACTCGGCGCCGGAATTGGCGGAGAGGTCGTCGTCCCACTCCAGTGCCTTGGCCAGCAGCTTGTCCTGCGCAGTGAGAGCCGCGGCCTGAGCCACATCGAAGTGCCGCTTATGCGCTGCGTCGAAGGCCATCCGGTAGATCGCCTCGTCCTCTGGCGACAGCGCCGCCGCCTGTGCCATAGTGTTGAAGCACAGCGCGATGACGCCGATGGCCAGACCTTTTCTTAACGTCACTCGGTAAGCATCCCTATCGTTCCAGCCAGCTTGTCCCCGATCGGAGGCCGGCTGTCACCGGGAATTATGCGAGCGCGGTCTCGATAGCTTGCGTCTTAGGGCCCGATGATTGATCACGCGCAAAGCGCGTGCTGGGCGATGCAGCATTCTTGCTGGCGGATTTCATACCAGGAGGACAGCCATGACCGATATTTCCGTTTCTTCCGATTTCTGGGCCAGCAGCATGCTGCCGGACGGGATTCTCGAACGGTGGCGCGCCGCCGACGGCGCCGCGATCGCCCAAGGCGAGGTCGTCGCGGAGGTGCGTATCGAGGACTCCCTGCACGAACTGACCGCGCCGGCGGGCGGACGGCTGACCCGCCTGGCCAAGGTCAACGACCTGATCGAACCGGGCAGCCTGATCGGCCGGATCGCCTGATCACCAGGTTACCAGCATGGCCGCCACCACGGCGGCCATGACCAGGGTCGACAGCCACCCCACGAGCGACAAAAGAGGCGGCAGGACGAAGCTCCCCATCACCGCGCGGCGCGCGGTCATCAGCATCATCATCACCATCAGCGGCACGGCGACCATGCCATTGAGCACGGCGGACCAGAACAGCGCCTTGATCGGGTCGAGCCCGACCAGATCGATGCCGACGCCGATCAGGGTGGCGGCGGCTATCGCGCCGTAAAAAGCCTTTGCCTGGAGCGGAAGCCGAGCCAGGCCCGAGGGCCAGCCCCGCGTTTCGGCCAGGGCATAGGCGGCCGATCCTGCCAGCACGGGAACGGCCAGCATGCCGGTGCCGATGATGCCGGCGGCGAACAGGGCGAAGCTGAACTCGCCGGCCAGCGGGCGCAGCGCCTCGGCGGCCTGGGCCGAGGTCTGGATATCGGTGACGCCGTGGGCATTGAGGGTGGCGGCGGCGGTGACGATGATGAACAGCGAGATCAGGTTCGAGAACCCCATCCCGAAATAGGTGTCGACGCGGATGCGGCGCAGTTCGCGGGGCGCCTGCTCGGGCGCGGTCATCAGCGGCCTCGCGCCGGGCTTTTCATGTTCGTCCTCGGCTTCCTGAGAAGCCTGCCAGAAGAACATGTAGGGGCTGATGGTCGTCCCCAGGATGGCGACCATCGCCACCACCGCGTCGCGTTGCCAGGAGATATGCGGCACCAGGATGGAGATCAACACGTGCCGCCACGGCACCTGGACGACGAAGGCGACGGCGACATAGGCGAACAGGGTGGTGGTCAGCCATTTGAGGATCGAAACATAGCGCACATAGCGACAGAGGATCTCGAGGCTGGCGCAGAGCAGGGCGAAACCGGCGACGTAGAGATGCGCCGGTCCGCCGATCAGCAGCTTCAGCGCGTCGGCCATCGCGCCGAGATCGGCGCCCAGATTGACGATATTGGCGGCGATCAGCAGCCCGACCACGATCTGCGCCACGGGCGTGGGATAATGGGCGCGGATATTGCCGGCGATGCCCTGGCCGGTGACGCGGCCGATGCGGGCGCTGATCTCCTGGATGCCCGCCATCAGCGGATAGCTGAACAGCATGACCCAGCCCATGCCGTAGCCGAATTGCGCGCCGACCTGGGCATAGGTGGCGATCCCGCTGGGATCATCGTCCGACGCGCCGGTGATCAGGCCGGGCCCGAGCATGCGGAGCCAGGTCCTGGCGCGGCGGAAGAGCGGCATGGGGTCAGGCTTTCAACTCGGCGGCGGGGACGGGGCGTCCGAGCAGGTAACCTTGCGCCGTATCGCAGCCGAGCGCCATCAGATACCCGTATTGCTCCTCGGTCTCGATGCCCTCGGCCAGGACTTCGAGGCCGAGGGCCTTGCCCAGCGCGATCACCGCGGCGACGATCTCGCAATCGGTGCGGTTGGCGGGAATGCCGCGGACGAACGCCTGGTCGACCTTGAGCTTGTCCACCGGAAAGCGCTTGAGATAGGCCAGCGAGCTGTAGCCGGTGCCGAAATCGTCGATCGCCAGGCGCACGCCGAGCGCCTTGAGCTGGGCGAGTTTCGCCACCGCGTCGTCGGCGTCGTCGATCAGGGCGCCTTCGGTGATCTCCAGTTCGAGCCGGTGGGCCGGAAGGCCGATCTCCGCCAGCGTGTCGCGCACCAGCCCGACCAGATCGGGATGGCGGAACTGGCGGGGCGAGAGATTGACGGCCACCATTTCGATCGGCGATCCCGTATCGAGCCACTGCTTCATCTGGAGGCAAGCCGTGCGCAAAACCCAGCTGCCGATATCGACGATAAGGCCGGTTTGCTCGGCCAGCGGGATGAAGCGGGCTGGCGATATCATGCCTTCGATCGGGTCGATCCAGCGGATCAGCGCCTCGACGCCTTCGATATGACGGTCCGCCATATCGGCCAGGGGCTGGTAATGAAGCACGAACTCCTGATGGGCGAGGGCCTTGCGCAGGCGGGATTCGAGGTCCAGCCGTTCATTGGCAAGGTCGGTCAAGGCGGGGGTATAGAACCGGTAGGTGGCGCCCCCGGCGGCTTTGGCCTGATGCAGCGCGGCATCGGCGTTGCGCAGAATTTGCGCCGGGTCGGTGGAGTCGTCGGGGAATATGCAGATGCCGACGCTCGCGCCGACGAAGATGTCCTGGCCGTTGCCCAGCACGAAAGGCTGGCTCAGTTCCTCGATCAGGGCCAGGGCGACGGAGCCGGCGTGCAGCGGACTATCGAGGTCTTCGAGCACAACCATGAATTCATCCCCGCCGATGCGCGCCAGCATGTCGCATTGGCGGATCCGCCCCAGCATGCGCGTGACGGCGATCTGCAGCAATTCGTCGCCCGCGCCGTGGCCCAGGCTGTCATTGACGTTGCGGAAATGGTCCAGATCGACCATCAGCGCCGCGCCATAGCCGCCGTCCCGCTTGACCCTGCCCGCCGCATGAGCCAGCCGCGAGGTCAGCAGCAGCCGGTTCGGCAGATCCGTCAGGCCATCGTGGTGCGCTATGTGGTCGATCTGTCGTTCGGACTGCTTGATGGCGCTGATATCGGCGAAGCTTCCGACATAGTGAGTGGTCCGCCCCAGATCGTTCTTCACCGGTGTGATGGTCAGCCATTGCGGATAGATTTCGCCCGATTTGCGGCGGTTCCAGATCTCGCCCTGCCAATAGCCGTTGGTGGCGACTGTCTTGAAGATGCCGCGATAAAAGGCAGCGTCATGGCGTCCGGATTTCACCAGCCGCATATTGGCGCCCAGCAGTTCCCCGGGAGAATAGCCGCTGATCAAGCTGGCGGCCGGGTTGAGGGCGAGGATGGTGCCGTCGGTCTGGGTGATGACCACCCCTTCATGGGATTGCTCGAAAGCCGCCTGGACCAGGCGCAGCGATGCTTCGGTCCGCAGCCGCGATTGGAACTGGGCTTCCGCCACGCCGCGGGCCAATTCCGCGGCGCGGCGCGAGCGGCGCTGCAATTCGCTGAGTAGGCTGACCAGCAGGCCATTGCTTGAAAACAGCACCAGCACGAACACTTCGTCCAAGACATCGACGGGCCTGTCATGGGGCGCGGCCAGCAGCGCGACGGTCGCGGTGCCGATGGCCGTCGCGGTGAGTCCGGGGCCGGCCCCGCCGAAAAAGGCGGCGAGAATGACCGGCAACATCATCAGGCCGCAGACATGGGGGTTGCCGAAGGCGTCCGTGCGCAGCTTGGAAACGGCGCTCATGGACAGGGCGCTCAGGCAGGCGAAGGCATATGCCTGCCATTTCGGCCAGTTGACGTCCTGCTGGAAGGGGGCCGGCCCGAGTCGGGCGGTCAGGTGCTCGGGGCATTTTTGCAGGACGAAATTGAGCGTCGCCGTGGTGACGATGACGAAAAACGCATCCTCGAGCGCGTTCGCCAGCGCTGAAAAGGCGGTATTGCCGAAAGCGAGCGGCAATCCGTCGGTCAGCCCCATCCAAAGGGCGGCGACAGCGGCATAGCCGATGCTGATCCGCCCCGCATAGCGGGTTCGAGGCGTGGCTTCGGCCCTTTGCCGCGGCGCGTCGCCGAAGGTCGAGGGCCAGGTCAACGATCCGATTTCCTTGGCGCTCATGCCCCAGTCCTCCCTGATGCCCCCCATTCCGGGCCTGAAGCAGGATAGGGAGGCGGACGGGCCGTAACTTTGATCCTCGTCAAACCTGGAACCGCTCGAAAGACGCCTCACATCACGTGGCGGATCTTGTCGATCAGGATATTTTCGAGCAGCGGCTTTTCGAGCACGCCGGCGACACCGGCAGCCATGGCGCGTCGCTCGATCTCGCGGCTCAGGGGGGCGGTGATCAGGATTACCGGCAGGGTGACATTGCGCCGCTTCAGCTCGCTCAAGACGGCGAACCCGTTCATTCCCGGCATCTGGTAGTCGAGCACCAGGCAGCGGGCGAAGGGCAGCCTAGGATGGTTCAGCAACTGGGCGCCGCCGTCGCAGGTGTCCACCGCCAGGCCGTCCAATTCGAGGGCGAATTTCAAGGAGTCGCGAACCGCCTGGTCATCGTCGACGACTAGGACCAGATCCTGCGGTACGGGAGGGGGATGGGGATTTTCAGCACTCACGGGGACCGGCCTTTCACATGAACTCGAAGGCTCAGTGTAAGGAAGCGATGCGAGTCGTTTTTGATCTGGCGCAAATAAGAGGGGGGCGAATTCCTATATGTGCGGATAGGGGCTACTGGTGTTGGAGCTTGGCCGTCAAGGCCATGCGCACCAGGTCCGACAGGCTGGAGGCACCCATCTTGATCATCACATTGGCCCGATGGACTTCGACGGTGCGCGGGCTGAGTGCGAGGTCATAGGCGATCGTCTTGTTGGGGTGGCCGGCCACCAGCCCGTCGAGAACCTGGCGCTCGCGCTCGGACAGGGCGTCGATCCTGGCGCGGATGCGGGCCTGTTCGGCATCGCGCTGCCCGGTCTCGCCGTGACGGCTCAAGGCCAGACGGATCGCCGACAGCAGTACCTCGTCGTCGAACGGCTTCTCGATGAAATCCACGGCGCCGGCCTTCATAGCCTCGACCGCCAGCGGTACATCGGCGTGGCCGGTCATGATCACCACCGGCAGGGTGATGCCGATCTCCTTGAGCTTCCGCAGCAAGCCGATGCCGTCGAGACCGGGCATCCGCACATCGCTGACGATGCAGCCGGGCTGGGCCGCGTGGGCGATCTGAAGAAAGGACTCCGCGGAGTCATGGACGCGGACCGCATGGCCGGCGGTGGTCAGCAGAAAGGCGAGTGCCTGGCGCACCGCCTCGTCATCGTCGATCAGATGCACGACGGCGCTGTTATCCATGAACCAGTTCCCCGATGTCGATGGTCTTGAGCGTCACATGGAATATCACGCCGCCGCCGGGGTTGGGGTCAACCCAAATTCGTCCGCCATGCGCTTCGACGATAGTGCGGCAGATCGACAGCCCCACCCCCATGCCGGCCTGTTTGGTGGTGATGAAGGGCTGGAACAGCTGGCCGGCGATTTCGGGGGAGATGCCGGGGCCGCTGTCGGCCACGTCGATGCGCACCGTGTCGCTGTCGACCCGCCGGGTCGACAGGGCGAGGTCGCGCCGATCCACCTCCTGCATCGCCTCGATGGCGTTGCGCACCAGATTGAGCAGCACCTGCTGGATCTGGATCTTGTCGGCCAGCACATGGGTCGATGTGCTTTCGAAGGCCATCGAGACCTGTACGCCGCTTTGGCGCGCCCCGACCAGGGCCAGGGCGCAGGCTTCCTCGATCAGCTTGGCCAGGTTCTCGGCCTGGCGCTCGCCTTCGCCGCGTGAGACGAATTCGCGCAGCCGGCGGATGATCTGGCCGGCGCGCAGGGCCTGCTGGGCGGCCCGCTCGATCGCATCGCGCGCCATGCCGATTCCGCTGGGTTCTCCAGCATCGAGCAGGCGGCCGGCGCCCTTGAGGTAGCTGGCGATCGCGGTCAGAGGCTGGTTGAGTTCGTGAGCCAGGGTCGAGGCCATTTCGCCCAGCGCCGTGAAGCGCGACACATGGATCAGTTCGGCCTGCAGCTCCTGCATGCGCTGCTGCGCCTCCTGGCGCTCGGTGAGGTCGCGCGCCACCTTCGAGGCACCGCGCAGCCGGCCATCGGCGTCATAGATGGGCGAGATGGTGACCGAGACGTCGATGATCGAGCCGTCCTTGCGGTTCCGCTGGGTGACGAAATGATCGATGCGCTCACCGTTGCGGATCCGCTCCAGAATGTCGACATGCTCGGCTCGGCGGTCCGGTGGCACGATCAGGGTGATCGGCTGGCCTATGATCTCGTCGGCGCGATAGCCGAAGAGGGATTCGGCGCCCCGGTTCCAGTCGGTGACGACGCCGTCCAGAGTCTTGCCGACGATGGCGTCGTCCGAGGATTCGACGATGGCGGCGAGGCGGCTGCGCGCGTCGTCGTTGGAAGAGGATGGGGACATTACGGGCTCCAGGCCGCGGACGCGGAAAGAACCTTAGAGCAATACACGCCCCGGCCCAAAGCGGCATTACGTAGTTCTACGGAGGGATCTTCCCTAGGACCTAACCGAATTTCGCCTTTCCGCCGGCCCCGGTAGAAAAGGACATCCTTTTCGAGGAACAGGGGATTTCGATGACAGTCCAACTCGCCATTTCGCCTGCTTCGCGCGATTTCACTCCGTCAGGCATTCCGCTCTGGTCCGAACCCGTCTTCGACGAGGAGGGCGCCGTCGGTTCCTCGCTCCGCTTCGAGGCGGAGTGCGAAATCTATGGCGAAGGCGAGGAGGCCGGCAGCTATTACAAGGTGGTGTCCGGCGTGGTGCGGACCTGCCGCTTCCTGTCCGACGGCCGCCGCCAGATCGACGGCTTCCATGTCGCCGGCGACGTGTTCGGCATCGAGCCCGGCGCCCTGCGCGGCCTGACCGCCGAGGCGGTGAGCGACTGCAAAATCATCGCCTATCGCCGCGTCCCGCTCGACAAAGCGGGCGCCGTCTCGGCGGCGCCGCAATTGGTGACCCATCTGTTGCGCAATCTCGAGCGGGCCCAGGACCATGCCGTGCTTCTCGGGCGCCGCAGCGCGGTCGAGAAGGTCGCGGCCTTCCTGCTCGACTGGGCGCGTAAATCGGCGTCGGCCAACATCATCATGCTGGTCATGACCCGTCTCGACATCGGCGACTATCTCGGCCTGACCATCGAAACCGTCTCGCGCACCCTGTCCCAGCTGGAGCGCGACGGAATCATCGCGCTGCCTTCGGTGCGGCAGCTGCGGATCAGGGATCTCGAGGCGCTGATGGCGCTCAATGGGTGAGATCATCGGAACGCGAACTCGCGTCGCCGAGATCCTGAATCGAAAGCGCAGCCTGTCGATCGCCATGATCCGGCGCTTGCATGATCAACTCGGCATTTCGGCCGAGATTCTGATCCAGCCGACGCAAGAAGAAAACGCCGCGTGAGTCATTCAGCTTGTCCGTCCAGTTCTGAGGAAAGCGAGTAGCTCTTTCAGCGTCTCGTCGGGCTGCTCCTCTTGCAGCGTATGCCCGCAGGCAAGGGGCCGGCCCTCGACCTGATCGGCTTTCTCGCGCCAGGTCTCCAGCACGTCATAGAGAAGCCCGACCGTTCCCTTCGCGCCCCACAGGGCCAGCAGGGGCGCCTGGATTCGCTTGGCCGAATCCTCGGCATCATGCTTGAGATCGATGCCGGCCGCCGCGCGGTAATCCTCGCAGATGGCATGGCGGGTCTCGGGGTTTAGGTAGCAGCGCAGATATTCGGCGAACGCCTCGGGTTCCGTGGCGCCTGGGGTCTTGTTCTGGACGTCGATCTGGGTTCTCAGGAAGAATTCAGGATCGCCGGCGATCAGCCTTTCCGGCAGCGGCTCCGGCTGGATCAGGAAGAACCACCAGAAATAGCGGGACGCGAAGACCTCGTCGGTTCTCTCATACATCGTCGCGGTCGGCGCGATGTCGAACAGCGCCAACCTGTCCACCGCCTGGGGATGATCGAGCGCCATGCGATGGGCGACGCGGGCCCCTCTGTCATGCCCGACCACGCTGAAACGCTCATGGCCGAGCGCCGCCATGAGCGCGATCTGATCCTTCGCCATCTCGCACTTGGAATAGGCGATATGATTGGGGCCGCCCGCCGGCTTGGCGCTGTCGCCATAGCCGCGCAAATCGGCGGCGACCACGGTGAAATGCTCCGCCAGCGCCGGCGCCACCTTGCGCCAGGTCGCGTGAGTCTGCGGATGGCGATGCAGCAGCAGCAGGGGCGGGCCCGACCCGCCGAGGGCGGCGCGGATCCAGTGATCGTCCGCTGCCCAAAGTGTTTTGCGCCGGATCAGCGGCCCGCGCCATCAGCACCCCGATATCCCGGTCGCAAGCTCGTATCACGCGGTTCGCTGCCGTCGATCACGCTCAAGCCCCGTCGATGATGAGCGGAACCTTTGTGGCTGTTTAAAAATCCTGCACAAGCTTCCAGAGCCTGGCGCAGACTCTAGAAGAGCCTGAAATGCGTGTATCATTTCTGAAATTTACAATTTAAGATTGTTCGTCGGTCGCCCTCGGGGCACGAACCGTTGTCTCTTGGCAGTTTACCACTGATTCGAGAAACTATGCCCTTATCGACGGTAATGCAGCTTCACCGCTGCGTTCGCTTCAGGCTGCCCGGGCGTGGGTAGTCAATCCTTACCGACGGACGTGTCGCCGCATAGCCGGCGTGGTCAATCTCTCCTCGCAATTGGGAAGCTCTGGTTTCCCGTGATCATGGTCATTGCCGTTGGCCTTGGGGTGACCGCCGGCGCGTTTTTGACGGCGAGACGCGCCGAAGAACGGCGCGTCGTCAAAGTGCTGGAACTCAGAGTCGATTGGCGAGCCAAGGATCTCCAGGGAAAGATCAATTTCGCGCGCCAGGCCTTGGTGGCGACGGCCGTCCGCGCTGCGGCGGAAGCGGACGTCGACGTCGAGGAGTTCATTCGGTTCACGCGTGAAATCGTCGCAAGCAACACGTCAATCGCATCGATCGCCTGGGTTCAACCGGTAACACGCGCGCAGCGCGCACAATTCGAAGCGGCTTCGGGCGTCCATATTTTTGACCGCGACGCGGACGGAAAGCAGACCATCGCTGCGGAACGCGATCTTTATATACCGATCATGGCTCAGAGTCGCTTCGACGGGCAGCCAGTATCTATAGGCCTCGATCTGTCGCTTGATCCGAGCCGCCGAGCCGCCGTGGAATTGACGCGAGATTCCGGCGTTCCCAAGTCGATCATGAGGCCGAACGTCCTGCCCGCACTGGGACCGACCTACATCACCTTTTGGCCGATATATGATTCTGTCGAGGTTCCGGATGGTCTTGCCGAGCGGCGGTCGCATTTCAGAGGCTGCCTTCTAGGCGTCTTCAGAATTATCGAGGTCTTGAATGCCGCCATCGCGGATACGCCCGATATGCCGGAATCGATCAATTTCTATCTGAGCGACAATACCGACGAACAGGCGCCCGACGACGAATTCAAGCTGGTTGCGACATTTTCACCGAAAGAGCGGGTCGTCCGTGCGGTACAGGCTTCAACGCCCGCTCCGGAGGCGGAGTATAGCTTTACGCGGTCATTCGACGTAAAAGGCCAACGTTGGCGGGTCGAGTGGTTCTTTGCATCCGATGCCGTGGCAACCGAGCGGTCAGTCGGCCCGCGCGCGATATTGATCGGGGGACTGTTGTTGACCAGCCTCCTCGCCACTTTGCTGGTCGGAGGGCGTCGTCAATTGTCCCTCATCCGAACCCTGGTGGAGCGCCGGACCGCCGAACTCAAGCAAACCAACACCAAGCTGGAGGCGCTGATCGACGCGTCGCCGCACCCCATAGTCTGCCTGGACGCGGAACGTCGGGTCATCCTTTGGAACTCAGCTTCCGAGCGCGTGTTCGGCTATACCCAGGAAGAAGTCATCGGACAGACCTACCCCCTTATTCTGCCGGCTGAAATCGATGAGTTCGATCAACGCTTCAAACGATTGGCTTCGGGCGAAGTGTTGCGGAACATGGCATCACATCGCCGGCACAAGGACGGCACTGCGATCGACACAAGTTCGTCCGCCGCCGCCTTCTACGACGCTGCCGGCACTCTTTTGGGCGTTGTCTTCGCGATCGAAGATGTGCGGGATCGCAATCTGGTCCAGAGTCAGTTGCGCCAAGCGCAAAAGATGGAAGCTATCGGTCAGCTGACAGGGGGGCTCGCCCACGATTTCAATAATCTTCTCGGGATCGTCCTCGGAAATCTCGATCTGCTGGCCGAACGGTTCAAAGTGGGTTGCGATGAAAGGGAGTTGACCGATGCGGCGATCGAAGCCGCGCAGCGCGGCGCTGAGTTGACCCGGCAACTGCTCGCTTTCTCACGGCAGCAGCCGCTGGCGCCGAAGCTCAGCTATCTTCCGCCGGTTCTGGAGACGACTGTCCAATTGTTGCGCCGGACCTTGGGTGAGGCGGTAACCTTGGAGTTGAAGGTCTCGGATACGGTGTGGCCTGTCCTGATC
>Ga0302314_10010107_pt1 | contig 16567 bp, 12 predicted proteins | sample III_Palsa_N2_3_FD_200533 | JGI IMG/M metagenome (GOLD analysis project Ga0302314, IMG submission 200533) | Peat permafrost microbial communities from Stordalen Mire near Abisko, Sweden - III_Palsa_N2_3 | ecosystem: Environmental > Terrestrial > Soil > Palsa > Peat permafrost | place: Sweden... | reverse complement strand
GGCGGCTATGTCTGCGGCGACACCTTCGACCACACCTCGACGCTGCGGCTGCTCGAGGCCCGGTTCGGGGTGGAGATTCCCAACCTGTCCAAATGGCGGCGCGGGGCCACCGGCGACCTGACCAGCGTCTTCGGCTTTGGCCAAGCCCCGCGCTTCGATACGCCCACCATGCCCGAGACTGCCGAGGCGCTGAAGCTCGCGCAGGCGCGGGTGATGAGCCTGCCGGCCCCTATCGTGCCGACGGCGCAGGCCATCCCGCGGCAGGAGCCGGGATCGCGGCCGCGGCGCGGCGCCGGCCTTCGCACGGCTTAGCGGTTGGCTTAAGCGACAATCATTCCGCTGGCGCTGGCCCCCACCGTCACGCCGCTTCCGCTGCGCTTCAGCGTCGCGCCACCTCCCCCTGTCTTCGCTTTGCTCGCGGGGGAGGAGAAGACCACGCCGAGTTCGTTTCTCCTCACCCCCGAGCGAAGCGAGAGAGGGGGAGGTGGCGCGAAGCGACGGTGGGGGCCAGCGCCGGCGCTAGGCATACCCGCCTTCAGCACCTAGGTTTACGCCTTCGCGGCGGCTTTCTTAACAGTCTGTGACTCGCGCCGCCGTTCTGTTGTCACAGACCTCTGTCATGAGGCTCCGCGTGGCGGGCCCAGGACGGAACGATCGGAAATCCCATGATCGAAGTGATCACCGTGGCGCCCGAACAGGATGGTTGGACCGTCGCCCATGACGGCGCCAACCAGCAGCGATTCCAAAGCGGCGCCACCGCCGAGGCCATCGCTCGGCAGCTTGGCCTGGCCATCGCGCGGGGCGGGCGGCCGGCGGAGGTTCGCATCTTTCTCCGCGACGGCAGCCTGGCGGGGCGGTTCCTTTGCCCACCGACCTCCAACTGAGGTTGCGGAACAGCAGTCGGCGCTGGAAGCGACGGTCGGCTATAGTTTATCAACTATGAATTGTTATCTGTATAACATTCACTCTTCTTAAAAGCGCTCAAATCTATAGTCCGCGCGCCATCCTTGCGGACACCTACCTTGAACAAGTCGCGCCAGACACCGGCCCTTTTCGGCCCTCAGGCTATCGTGGCGATGGGCGCGATCATCGTGCTGCTGGGCAACCTGTGCCTGTTGGCCGCCCACATCGGCCGGGGCAGCGAGCTGACCTCGATGCTGGTCATCGTCGACGCCCTGGCGGCGGCGGCCATCATCCTGTTCCGCCAGCTGCGCAAGACCACCCAGAGCCTGATCGCCAGCGAGGCGCGGGCCCAGCACATGTCGCTGCACGACAGTCTGACGGCGTTACCCAATCGCACCCTGTTCCTGTCCCGCCTCGCCGAGGCCTTGGACGCTTCGCGTCGCAACGGCAGTTTGGTCGCGGTGGTGACCGTGGCCATCGACGACTTGACCAAGATCGCCGACGCCTATGGCTATCACTGCGCCGATGAGCTGATCGTCGAGGCCGCCCGCCGGATCGGCGGGGTATCCCAGGCAAGCGCCCTGCTGGCGCGAGTCAATTCGGATTCTTTCGCCCTGATCCATACCGCCGCCGACACCCTGGACGCCTTGATCCTGCAGGTCCGCGAGGTCACGCCCAGGCCCTATGCCCTGCCCGCGGGACGGGCGGTGGTCACCTGTTCGGTGGGCGTCAGCGCCGCCTTCCGCGAACAGATCGACGCGGACGACCTGCTGCGAAAGGCCGACATCGCGCTGCGCAACGGACGCGAGACCGGTCACGATGGCCTGGGCTTCTATGAGCCGGCCATGGACCAGGCGCTGCAGACCCGCAAGCTGGTCGAGGCTGACCTGCGCGCCGCCCTGATCGCCGGCACGCTCAGCGTGGTCTATCAACCGCAGACCACGGCCCACGGCGCCATCGGCGGATTGGAGGCGCTGGTGCGCTGGCGCGATCCTCGGCGGGGTGAGGTGCCCACCGACTATTTTGTTGGGCTGGCCGAGGAGGCCGGGTTGATGCCCACCCTCGGTCGCTTCGTGTTTCAACGCGCCTTCCGCGACGCCGCGCGCTGGCCGCACCTGAAGATCGCCGTCAACGTCTCGGCCACCCAGATCGTCCGCGCCGACTTCCTCGGCGATGTGACCAACCTGCTGGCCGAGGCTGGCGCGAACGCGGGCCAGTTCGAGATCGAGATCACCGAAGGCGTGCTGTTGGGCGAGGACATCCAGACTCAAGCCAATCTGCGCGGCCTGCGCAGCATGGGCTTCAGCCTGGCGCTGGACGATTTCGGCGTCGGCTATTCCAGCCTGGGCTATCTGCTCCAGCACCGGGTCGACAAGATCAAGATCGACCGATCCTTCGTAACGCCGCTCGGCGGCAGTCCCTCCGCCGATGCGGTGGTGGGCGCGATGATCAAGCTTGGTGACGCGCTGGATCTGCGCGTCCTCGCCGAGGGGGTCGAAACCGAAGCCCAGCGCAAGCGGCTATCCGAACTCGGCTGCAATGAGCTGCAGGGCTATCTGATCAGCCGGCCGATCGTCGCTGACGAGGTCGACCGCTTCATCGCCGCCCTGACCCGCCCGGCGCTGGCGGCCTAGAGCAGGTTGGAATTAGTCCAAGCCATCACAAATGCGCTCATCCCCGCCTTCGCGGGGATGAGCGCAAAACTAAAGCAATCAAATCCCAACACGCTCCAGGCTTTTCGCGTCGCCGCGATGTTGCGGCGCAAGGTTGCCCAATCGCGGTTTCTGCAACATCGTCCGTACCTGGGCTTGGCCGGGGAGGACGCTATGGGACGGATGGGGTTGTGCGGCGCGTTGGCGGGTTTCGCCCTGGCGCTTGGATTGGCGAACGGGGCGACAGCGGCTTGTCCGCCGGGCCTGCCGGCCGGGATCGTCTGCGGCGCGCCGGATCTGAAACTTGCGCCGTCGGGGGCCTATGACGTCGACCCGTTCCACGCCGGCGTTGTCGCCCGGGTTTCCCACATCGGCTATTCCTACAGCGTCTTCCGGTTCGACCATGTGAAGGGCCATCTGGTCTGGGACGCCGCGGCGCCGGATCATTCCAGCCTGACCGCCGATGTCGAGACCGGCTCCATCGCCACCAATGTGCCCAACTTCGCCGCCGAGTTGTCGGGCGAAAAATTCCTGGATGCCAAGGCGTTTCCGGACGCCACCTTCGTCTCCAGCGCCTTCCATCAGACCGGCCCGACGAGCGGCAAGGTCGATGGCGTCTTCACCCTGCACGGCAAGTCCAAGCCCCTGAGCCTGGATGTGACCCTGATCGGCGCCGGCCCCGGCTTCGGCGCGCCGCGCCTGGGCGTGCATGCCGAGGGTTGGATCAATCCCCAGGACTACGGCCTGCCGCCCATGTTCGCGGCGCCGATCCAGCTGACGATCGACGTGGAGTTCGTGAAGGCGAAGTAGGTCACACCTCTCCCGGAGGGAGAGGGAGGGGCCCAAGCGAAGCTTGGGAGGGTGAGGTTTCGGGACGGTTCAGTTTGATCCAGGGCCAGAGAACCCTCATCCTCCCACTCGCCGCTACGCTGGCGTGACCGTCTTGACTCATCTGTGCGCCCAAACTAACCGTTAGTAATGACTAACGCATATGCCGCCGCCATCGACGCCTTTGGCGCTTTGGGTGAACCCACGCGCCGGGCGATCTTCGAACGGCTGGCCCAGGGGCCGGCCGCGGTTGGCGAACTGGCGGCGACCCTGCCGGTGACCCGGCCGGCGGTGTCCCAGCATCTGAAGGTGCTGAAGGAGGCCGGGCTCGTGAGCGAAACGCCCGAAGGCACCCGCCGCATCTACCGCCTCGACCCGCGGGGCATCGGCGCCATGCGCGACTGGCTCGACGCCCACTGGGCCGGGGCGCTGGACGCCTTCGCCCAGTATGTCGAAGACCAAGCCGATCAGGAGCCCCCTGAATGACCATCGCTCCCATAGTCCACAGCGTTGAGGTCAAGGCCTCGCCGGCGCGCGCCTTTAAGCTGTTCACCGCCGATTTCGGTAAATGGCGGCCGGCTATGATGACCATCGGCGCAAGTCCGGCGGTGACGATCCAGTTTGAGCCCAAACAAGGCGGCGCCGTGTTCGAACAGGCGCAGGACGGGACGGTCACCTTGTGGGGCAAGGTGCTGGCGTGGGAGCCGCCCTCCCGGCTGGCGTTCACCTGGCAGATCACCAGCCGCTGGACCTATGATCCGGACCTGGTGACGGAAGTCGAGGTCAGCTTCGAGCCCGTCGGCGAAGGCCGAACCAAGGTGACCCTCACGCACCGCAACCTGGAGGCCTACGGCGCCGACGGCGCGGCGCACGCCGAGTCGCTGCGCAATGGCTGGCCGGGAATCCTCGCCAGCTTCGGCGACTATGCTGACGCTCAGGCTTGAAAGGAGAGCCCATGTCCGAGTTTGTCGTCTACAGCATTCCCGGCAGCCCCTACGGCCGCGCGGTCTTGGCGACCCTCAAGGAGAAGGGCGCAGGCTTTCGCTATGTCGCGGTCGCGCCGGGGACGTTCCGCCAGGAGCCGCACATCCAGCGTCACCGGTTCGGCAAGGTCCCCGTGCTCGAGCACGATGGCTTCATGCTCTACGAGACCCAGGCCATCCTGCGTTATCTCGACCGCATCCTGCCCACGCCGCCCCTGACTCCCGCCGAGCCGAAGGCGGCGGCGCGGATGGATCAGGTGATGAACATCAACGACTGCTACTTCTTCAACGGCGTCGCCAACACCATCGGCTTCCAGCGGGTGGTGGGGCCCAAGGTGCTGGGCATGACGCCGGACGAGGCGATATGCGCCGGCGCCCTGCCCAGGGCGCACCAGGTGTTCGATGAATTGGGCAGGCTGCTGGGCGAACAATCCTATTTCACCGGCGACCAGCTCAGCCTTGCGGACATTCTGGTGGCGGCGCAGATCGACTTCTTCGTCGACCTGCCGGAATGGGCGCCGCTGACGGTGAACAACGCCAATGTGGTGGCATGGCTCGAGCGGGTGACCGCGCGTCCGAGCTTCCAGGAAACCACCTGGGACCAAACGGCGGCGATGGCGACGGCGTAGCCGTGTCCTTCAATGTGGAAGGGGGTCACGGAACACCTCTCCCGGAGGGAGAAGTGTTCAGCGCGACACTCACCCCGCCGTCACCTTCGTCACATTGGCCTCGGAGTTGCGGACGATCATGGTGTTGTAGGGATCGACCCCTGCCACCTTGGGCGCGCGGCTGACGACCATGGTCACGGTCTGGACCCCGCTGTGGATCGGCATGCGCTGCAGGGCGATCACGCTCTTGGATGAAAAGCCCTTCTGCGCCGGCTCGACGTCGAAGGCGCCCACGTCCACCGTCTCGTTCATCGGCGCCTCGGTCTCCTTGCCCGAGCCATCGGCATAGAGCTTCTTGGCGTCCAGGGTCAGGGTCAGGTCATAGCGGCCGTCGGCGCGCTTCTTCGAGACCGCCTTGGTGGTCTTGATGTCATAGAGGGTGATCTTCTCGAACAGGTCGGTGATCAGCTGCTGCTTGTCGGCGGGCGCCTCCTGGCGCAGGTCCTTCACCAGGTCCAGCGAGGTGGGGTATGGCGCGCCCTTGAAAGCGAAATCGTGCAGCAGGTGGCGCAGGGCGCGGTTGACGGCGTCTTCGCCGATCTGGTCCTGCAGCCGGTACATGACCAGCGAGCCCTTGCGGTAGTGGATGTAGGCCTGGTTCTCGACCTTCTCGAGCGGCTCCTCCTCCAACACGTCGCCGCCCCGGCCCTTCAGATAGCTGTCGAGTTCGAACTTGAGGAACTTCCGCATCATGTCCGGGCCGTACATGTGCTTCATCACCATACCGGCGGAATATTGCGCCAGGGTCTCGGACAGGACGGTCGAGCCCTGTTCGTCCGCGCCGATCACCTGGTGCGCCCACCATTGGTGGCCCAGCTCGTGGGCGCCGACATAGGTCGCCATGTCGACCCGGGTCGGGTCGCGATTGTCGGCGATGAAGAAGATGCCTTCGGACCAGGGGATGGTGTTGGCGAAGCTCTGGGCGAACGAGCCCTGCGGCGCTGGGAACTCCAGCACCCGGACCTGGCGGAACTGATAGGGGCTGTAGTTGGCCTGGTAGTAGTCCAGGCCGGCCTTCATGGTGTTCTGAATCCGGGCCACGTTCCAGGGGTGTTTGGGGTCGTAGTAGACGCTGATGTCGACGCCCTTGTAGTTGACCGCCCGGACCGCATACCGCGCCGATTGGGCGGAGAAGAAGTGCATGATCGGCGAGTCGGCGACGAAGTGGACCGTCCGGCGGCCGCCCTGCACCATCTCGGAGGTCTTGTAGCCAGGGGCGATCGGAATCTGGTCGGCGTCGGTGGTCACCGTCAGGTCCGAGTTCACCCAGTCGGAATCGTGGCGGATATAGTTGAACCGATCGGCGCCCGGCTGGCCCAGCTTGGGCATCCGCAGCTCTGGCGTCAGGCCGTATTTGCGCCGCTTGGTGCGGTCCTGCAGCAGCATCCGCTTGTCCATGCCGATGGTCGGCGTCAGGTCCGTATCGTTGACGAAGGTCCCATTGCCGACGATGTCGAGGACGTTGCCGCTGTTGCGGAAGCCCTGCTGCCGGTAGGTGGTGGCGAAGGTCATGGTCCGCGTCTCGCCCGGCCTTAGCGGCGTATCGAAGGCGTAGATGCGATAGTTGAAGCCGGGATATTGGGTCTGCAGATGCGCGCCGGGGACATCCAGCTGGTCCACGATCAGGTCGCGCGGAAACCGCAGATGCAGGGTGGCGATCGGCTTGTCGGTGCGGTTCTGGATCACGTACCAGCCGCTGGTCTCGACCCGGGTCTCCCTGGGGAAGATCTGGATGTTGAGGTTGACCTTGGCGATCTTCGGCTGCGGCAGGCTCTCGAAGGCGAGGAAGTGTTTCTCATAGTCAGCCGTCCACTTCTCGTCACCGAGCTTGGTCCGGTACGGATTGAGGATGTTGGTGTTGTAGAAGATGAAGCCGCCGGAGCCAGCGAAGACCAACAGCGCCACGGCCAGGATGATCCCGGCGGCGCCGCGGAGCCGGTGCGGCAGCCGTCGCAGGCGGGGTGTCAGGCGAGTCTCCGTCCCCCGCCGCCATAGGCCATAGGCCAGCACCAGCAGCGCCAACGCGAACGCGCCCCAGTAAAGCCGGAACCAGTAGGCGCCGATCCAGTAGGTCCCCTGGCCGTTCATGTCCGACAGCGGGACGTCCGGCCTGCCGCTGTACTGGTAGAGGTTGTGCTCGAGCCCCAGGCTGGACATCACCAGGGTGGAGATCAGATAGACCACCATCACCGCCCAGCCGGCGTATTTGTTCGGGCTGAGCGCCTGGACGAACACCGCCAGCGCCGCCAGCAGCGTCATGTCGATGGCGTTGGGCAGCACGTACCAGAGCAGGTAGTGGCCGACCTCGAACTGGAAATAGCCGCGCACCGCCTGGGTCAGCATGGCGACGATCGCGCCGACGGTCAGGGTTGAGATCAGCACCAGGGCGATGGCCGCGGTCTTGGGCGCGATGAACATCCAGTCCGGCACGGGGGCCGCGTCGATGATCTCCTGCGTCCGCCGCTCCCGCTCGCGCCACACCAGCTCGCCGGAATAGTAGATGGCGATCACCATGGTCATGAAGGGAAAGATGCCCGTGAGCGCGTCCACCATGACGCGGGTCACCGGATAGATCTTGCCGCCATAGGCGCTGATGTCGGTGGAAAGCCAGAGATTGACCAGCGACAGCAGGGCGGCCAGTCCAAGCAGTACGAAATAGGCGGGGCTCTTGAACACCTGACCCATGTCCAGCTTGGTGCGGGCCCACAGCTGGGCGCGGCTCGTGGCGCCGCCAAATTGGGGTTTGGCCAAGGCGGCGGGCGGCGGCGCCGCCGCGCCATCGGGGCCAGCCTTCGCAGTCTTGGCGGCGCGTCGCCCCGACAGCTCGGCGGACTGGAAGTTGAACAGCCGGTAGGCGAGGGCGAGCACGCCGGCCGCCACCGCTAGCCAGATCGCCTTGTTCACCAGCATGTCGCCCGCGATCGCCGGTGTCAGCGCATTGCGCTCGCTGGCGGTCCAATAGTGCGTGGCCGCGATGAAGGCGCTTGAGCCAAATGGCTCCCCGATGGCGGCGATATGTTCAAGGCCCGGCTTGTTCAGCACCACGCTGAACACGGTGCGGAACACCAGCAGCAGGATCAGCCCGACGTAGGTCCACATCATCGATCGCGTGATCGTGGTCAGGGCGAAGAACAGCACCGAGGTCAGGACCAGGATCGGCATGCCCAGCACCAGGTAGGCGTAGACATATGGCGCGAGGGTGAGCGGCCCCAAGGTTTCGTGATCCACCCAGGGCGCGAGGGCGCCCAGCAGCAGGCCGGTCGGGATCGCCAGCATGCCCAGCGCCGCCGCGATCAGAGCGCCCAGATAGCGACCGTACAGATAGTCGAATTTTCTGATCGGCGTTGACCGCACGATCGAGCCAAACCCGGTCTCGTCGTCGCGAGTGATCACGTTGGCGACGATGGCGGTCGTGATGAACATGTAGAGGACGCTGAAAATCAGCGTCGACTGGCAGATCACATAGGCCGCGTTCTTATGAACATTGTCGGTCGAGCCGATCTGGATGTTGTCCGAGGCCACCGAGCCGAACGACAACAGGGCGAACAGCACCAGCCCGACCCAGAAGATCGGTTGGCGCAGCTGGTAGCGCAGTTCGAAGCCCGCGATCTTGAAGAACATGTCAGGCGGCTTTGCGGGCGGCGGTGAGGGTCGAGAAGTAGACGTCCTCGAGCCCGCCGTTGACCTGGGTGAAGCCTTCGCCGGGATTGTTATCGGCCAGCACGTGGACCACGGTGCGGCCGGTGAACAGGCGGGTCGAGATCACCTGATGCTGGGCGCGGAAGGCTTCCAGCTCGCCCTTGTCGATGGTCTTGACCCAGATCCGACCCTTCAGCTCGTCGATCAGGGCGACCGGGCCGCCCTGGCGCACGATGCGGCCGCCGGAGATGATCGCCATGGTGGGGCAGAGGTCGGCGACGTCCTCGACGATGTGGGTGGACAGGATCACCACCACATTCTCGCCGATCTCGGCGAGGAGGTTCAGGAAGCGGTTGCGCTCTTCCGGATCGAGGCCGGCGGTGGGTTCGTCGACGATGATCAGCGAGGGATCGCCGATCAGCGCCTGGGCGATGCCGAACCGCTGACGCATTCCGCCGGAATAGCCAGCCAACGCCTTCTTGCGCACGTCCCACAGATTGGTCTGGTTGAGCAGATATTCGACGGTCTCGCGGCGATCCTTGGCGTTCGAAATGCCCTTCAGCACCGCCATGTGATCCAGCATCTCGTAGGCCGACACGCGCGGATAGACGCCGAAATCCTGTGGCAGATAGCCCAGGGTTTTGCGAAGCGCTTCGGGGTCCCTGATCACATCGATGCCGTCGAAGGTGATCGTGCCCGAGGTCGGCGCCTGCAGGGTGGCGATGGTCCGCATCAGGGTCGACTTGCCCGCGCCGTTGGGACCCAGCAGGCCATACATCCCGCGCGGAATGGTCAGGGAGACGTCATCCAGCGCCTTGACCCCGTTCGGGTAGACGTGAGTCAGCTTGTCGATGGCCAGCATGCGTCATTCCCCTCAAAGACGATCGGATAGGAGCCTCAAGGGGCCGCAGCTGGCAAGTGAAACAACGGTAAGGGCGCGGGGGTGCGCGCCCCTAGGACGCCATCGCCTGCTCGTCCTCGCCGGCCTCGCTCAGGGCGGCGTCCATGGCGGCGAACAGGCGGCTGACCTCGATGGGTTTGGCGACGAAGCTGTCCATGTCGCTGGCGGCGTATTCGCTGACGTGATGGGCCATGGCGTTGGCGGTCAGGGCGATGATCGGGGTGCGGCGGCGGCCGGTCTGGCCCTCGCGCTCCCGGATCGCCCGTGTCGCGGACAGGCCGTCCATTTCAGGCATCTGGATGTCCATCAAAATGACATCCCACTCGGCCAGCTCCCAGGCTTCGATCGCCTGGCGGCCGTCGGCGACGATGGTGGGATCGACCCCGGCCTGCTGCAGCATGGTGCGCAGGACCAGTTGGTTGATCGCATTGTCCTCGGCCGCCAGCACGCGCAGCGTGGGCAAGCCTTCGGATTGGTCTGCGACGTCCCGTAGGACCGGCGCTTCAGCCGGCGTCGTCACACGTTTGAGCGGCAGGGCCGCGGTGAAGGTCGAGCCCTCGCCCTGGCGGCTCTCCACGGTGACCGAACCGCCCATCAGCTGGGCCAGCTCGCGGCAGATCGCCAGGCCGAGCCCCGTGCCGCCGAACCGGCGCGTGACGGAGGCGTCCGCCTGTTCAAACTTCTCGAACAACTGGCCAAGCCGTTCAGGCGCGATGCCGATCCCGCTGTCGGACACAGTCAGCGCGAGGCCGGCGTCGGCGGCGCGGATGGTCACCTTCACCTCGCCATGCTGGGTGAACTTCAGGGCGTTGGAGACCAGATTGTACAGAATCTGCCGCACCCGCGTGGAATCACCCAAATAGGTCCCTTGGGCCGCATCCTCGATGGTCAGGTCAAACGCCAGGCCCTTCTGGCTCGCCACGCCGCTGAAGGCCGCATGGGCGCCGCGCGCCAGCTCGCCGACGTCGAAGGGCGCTTCCTCGAGCTCCAGCCGCGCCGCCTCGATCTTGGACAGGTCCAGCACGTCGTTCAGGATGGCCAGCAGGGACTCGCCGGACTCGCGGATCACCCGTAGCCGTTCGCGCTGGACGTCCGACAGCTCCGCCGCGGCCATGACCTGGGCCATGCCCAGCACGCCGTTCAGGGGCGTGCGAATCTCGTGGCTCATGGTCGTCAGGAAGGTGCTCTTGGCCAGGTTGGCCGCCTCGGCCTGATCCTTGGCCCGCACCAGGGCCTGTTCGGCCAGCTTGCGGTTGGTGATGTTTTGCAGCGCGCCGACCAGCCGGTGCGGCTTGCCGTTTTCGTCCAGCTGCAAGCTGCAGGCGGTCTCGGCCCAGATTTCCTTCCCGTCCGCCCGGTTGAGCCGGTAGGTGGGACGATAGGGTGCGCCTTCCTCGACGTGCCGCCGCCACTGTTCCTCGACGCCGGGCCGGTCGCGCGGGTCGATCGTGACGTAGATGTCCTTGAACAGCTGCGGATAGGTGCAGGGTTCTTCGAAGAACAGCGACTCGTCGCCGGTCTTGAACAGTTCGCGGCGCTGGTAATCCATCTCCCAGACGTGGATGTCGGCGAGGCCGAGGGCGAGCTTCAGCCGCTCTTCGGTGCGTTCGGCTTGCTCAAGCGTCTCGACCAGTTTGGTGATGTCGTCGGCCGCGATCATCAGGCCGCCGATCTTACCGGAGGAGTCGCGCCAGGCCTTCACCTGGGTGTTGAACCAGGCGGTGCGCCCATCCTGCCGCTGGGTGCGCAGCTGCTCGACACTGACCGGCTGGCCCTCGCTCAGACAGGCTTCGAGCTCATTGATCCAGGGTGCGTAAACGCTTGGCGCCAGATCGAAGATCGACCGGGTTAGCGTCCGTTCGGGGTCCAGCTGCAGATTCGACGCCCACACTTCGCTGTGCGCGATCACCCCCATGTTGTGGTCGGTGAGCACCAGCGACATCGGCAGGCTGCGCACCAGCTCAATGAGCATGGCGCGGGCGGCGTCGCGTTCAACGGAGGATTGGGAATGGGCGCGCTTGGCCTGTGCGCGCTCCCATTCGTCGGCGAGGAAGTCGGCGATATCGCCGAGGCGGTCGAGCTTGGCCTTGTCGTAGGGCCTTGGCGTGTTGCCCGTGACGCACAACACACCGGGCGTGGCGCCGTTCGCTAGCCGGATCGGAGCGCCGACGTAAGACACCAGGAAGGGCGGACCCTTCACCAGAGGGTTGTGCGCGTAAACCGGGTGCCGGGTGGCGTCTTCCACCCACAACGGCTTCCCGCTCGCGACGATGGCTTCGGCGACAGGATCATACACCGGCACGCCATTGTCGGCGTAGCGGCTGCGCCAGAACTGGCCTTCATGCATCATGATGACAATGGCGTAGCCGTCGTCGAACAGGCCGTTGGCGATGCGGGTCGCCCGCTCGATCACCGTCATGGACAGGTCGACACCGAACGGCGCCGTTGGCGCCGGACCGTCTACCTGTCCCTTATCCTCGCCCATGTGCGGCGCCCTGGCGGTTCGTAGATCGCCAGTTTTGAGACATATGAGTTAACAGGGCTCTTACATAGGACTCAGAGGCTGTCGCAGGACTGCGCCAAACGAGTCAAAGGGTTGTGGCCCGGACCGGCTCTCAGATCACGGCAAAGCGTGCAACCGAACCTAACGTCAAAATGTCGCGGATTCAGCGTAGGCGGCCTTTTGGACGGCCTCGCGCCGTGGCAAAAACCAGCGCAACGTCCGGTAAACGCCAAGCCGCCGGCCCTCAGGGAGCGAGACGACCCATGACTCAGACCGAAGTGAAGATCCCAACGCCTGATGGCGAGGCGCGCGCCTACACCTTCACGCCCGAGGGTGCGGGCCCCTGGCCAGCGGTGATCTTCTACATGGACGCCCCGGCGATCCGGCCGGCCCTGTTCCAGATGAGCGAGCGGCTCGCCTCTCACGGTTATTATGTCCTGCTGCCCGACATGTTCTGGCGCGCGGGCCCATATGAGCCCATCAACCTCAAGGAAGTGATGAAGGACGAGGAGACCCGGCGCGCCGTGTTCGGCAAGTTCATGGCCTCCACGGATCCCGAGAAGTCGACTCGCGACACTGGCGCCTTTCTGGACTGGCTGTCGAAACAGCCGCAGGTGAAGGGGGATAAGGTTGGCTGCACCGGCTACTGCATGGGCGGGGGCCTCGCCCTGCGTGCGGCGGGCGCCTATCCGGATCACATCGTCGCGGCCGCCGCCTTCCACGGTGGCAGGCTGGCCACCGACGCGCCGGACAGCCCGCACCTGTTGGCGCCGAAGATGAAGGCCAAGGTCTATGTCGCCGGCGCCGATGAAGACGCGGGCTTCCTGCCCGATCAGGCCGATAAGCTCCGCGAGGCGCTGACCGCCGCGGGCGTTGACAACGAGGTGACCATCTACGCGGGCGCCAAGCACGGCTACGCCCCGCCGGACATGCCGGTCTATAACGAGGAAGCCTCCGAACGGCACTGGCGCGAGATGCTCAAGCTGTTCGACGAGACGCTGAAATAAGACTTAGCCCGCGCGCGGCGGTTCGGTCTCCCAGAACTGGCGGAAGGCGCCGCGCGGGTCGTTCTCGACGCGGGTCTGGTGGTCGAACACCATCGTGGCGCGGGCAGGCACGCTGTAGGCGGGCCAGTGGGGCAGGCGGGGATTGTTCGGATCGCCCGTGGCCGCGAAGGAAACCCACATGGAGGCCAGTTCGTCCGCCAGACGCAGGCTCTCTGGCCCCGTCTCGTTCAGCCCGCCGCGCGCATCGTGCAGGCTCGGTCCCACGTCGCTGCCGTGGGGTGTGCCATACCGGCCGCCATAGGCCGGGCTGGGCTCGCGATAGAGGTAGCTCCAGACGGGCGCGCCGCCCCCCGGCGCCTGGCTTAGAGCGGCCTTACGCTCGGTCTCGATCAGTGACGGTTTGCGGAACACCTCGTCGGTGTCGAAGCGGGCCTGCAGCACGAACGGCGTCGCCTTCGGGTCCTCGTCCCGGTACATGGCCAGCACCTTGTCCGCCCGCGCCTCGCCCACCCGTTTGGCGATGAAGGCGCGCAGGCCAGCCTCCGTCAGATCGAAGTTGGCCATCCGATAGGCGCGTTCGTCGAGCACATCGGAGACGATCATCGGGACGTCCTTCGACACCGCCGGCGCCGCCGGGTCGAACGGATTGCCTGGCAGGACCACGCCATCGATCGAGGGCGAGAAGGAGCGCGGCGCTTCACCCTTGGCGCGGTCGGCGGCCTCCATGGTCGCCTGGGCCGCCAGCAAATCCTCGTAGGGCAGGGCCTGCAGCCTGGTCACGTCGCCCTTGGCGACGCCGAGATTGGCCAGGAAGGCGGCCGCGCCCTTCTGAGCGGTCTCGGCGGTCGACAGCCGCAGGGTCGCGCCGCTCATGACCCCCGCGCGATGAAACAGTCCCTTGGCCGACGGCATCGACATCAGGACAGACGTCTTGGCCCCGCCGCCCGACTGGCCGAACACCAGCACCCGCGAAGGATCGCCGCCGAAGGCCGCGGCGTTCTCGCGCACCCAGGCCAGGGCGGCGACGATATCCATCATGCCCACCGTGCCCGACTGGGCGAACCCCGGCGCCTGATCGGCCAGGTTCAGATAGCCGAAGGCGCCCAGGCGGTGGTTGATGGTGATCACCACACAATCGCCGAAGCGCGCCAGGGCCTCGCCGTCGAAGCCTGGCGAATTGCCGGAGCCGCCATAGAAGCCGCCGCCGTGGACATGCACCAGCACCGGCCGCTTGGCGCCAGGCGCCAGAGTCGAGGTCCACAGGTTGAGCACCAGACAGTCCTCGCCCATTCCGCCGGGCTGGATGTCGAACATGATCAGGCCGCCGTAGTCGTTGATGCGGCTGTTGGGCATCTGCGGCGCGATCTGGCCGTAGTCCAGCCGGTCCTGGACGCCGGCCCAGGTCGGCGGCGGGGTCGGCGGCATGAAGCGGTTCTTGCCGGAGGTGTCGGCGCCGTAGCGGATGCCCTTGAACATTTTCACCCCACCGGCGGAGACGCCCCGCACCTTGCCCTGGGCGGTCTCGACCACCGGAAAGATGTCGGCGGCGGTGATCGCCCGCGCCGCTCCGGCGGCGGCAAAGCCCCCCATGCTGACGGCGGCGGACAGGATCGATCGACGATGGACGCGCATGGTTCCCCCGGGACGGCTTTTTTGAATCAAGTCAGGCCTGACTATAGACTCAAATCGCCCCTGTGCGGGATCGCATCATTCGGGGACTAAAGGCACTCGTTTCACGCCGAAGCGAAACCATGATGGTTTCAGGGACGTATAGGCTCGGTCTGCCAACCCGTGTCTGTGGAGTTCGCCCTGACCCTGCACCCTTTGGAGCCGATCGACCCGTCGTCGATCGAAATCTCGTCCAGCGGCCGCCGGAAGACGGCGCGCATCGCTCTCGTCTCCGTGCTCGCCATTCTGACCAGCGCCTGTTCGGCGATCGGGGTGCTGAACGGCGTGGCGAAGGTCACCAGTCCCGGGATTACGGTCACGCGTGATATCGCCTATGCGCCCGGCGATCGACACGGACTGGATGTCTATCAGCCCGCCCAGCGCAGGGTGGGAAGACCGGTGGTGGTCTTCTTCTATGGCGGCGGCTGGGATTCCGGAGCCAAGGCCGACTACGCCTGGGTCGGCCGTGCGCTTGCGGGCCAGGGGTTCGTGACGGTCGTCCCGGACTATCGGATCTACCCGCAAGCCAAATGGCCCGACTTTCTGCAGGACAGCGCCCTGGCCGTGCGCTGGGCGCGCGACCATGCCGCGGACTATGGCGGCCAGCCGGCCAAGCTGGTGCTGATGGGCCATTCGGCGGGCGCCTATAACGCGGTCGACCTGGCTCTCGACGAGCGTTGGCTGACGGCGGTCGGGGTCGATCCCGAGCATGACATCAAGGGCGTGGTCGGTCTGTCCGGCCCCTATGACTTCCTGCCGCTGGAGAGCGACGAGCTGAAGACCATCTTCGGCCCTGAGGCTCAAAGGCCGGACACCCAGCCGATCAATCACGTCAACGGCCGCGCGGCGCCCCTGTTGTTGATCACCGGCGACAAGGATCACACGGTCGATCCCGGCAACAGTGACCGGTTGGCAGCCAGGGTGCGCGCCGTGGGCGGACAGGTGACCGTGATCCATTACGCCAACCTGGACCATGCCCGGACGGTCGCGGCTCTGGCGGGCCCGTTGCGCTGGATTGCGCCGATCATGCGCAAGACCACGGCCTTTATCGATCGTCAGACGGGGGTCGCGCCACCGCCGGCCAATTGACCGGCGATCAGGGTCGCCGCAAAAGTCTTCCAAACAAGGGGAGACATCGATGAACCTCGCCAAGTCGCACCTGGACGTGGGTCTTTATGTCCGCGACACCGACGCCGCCCTGAAGTTTTGGCAGGATGAGGTCGGCGCCGTGTTCGACCATGTGCTGCCGCTGCGCCCCGGTCATCGCCAGTATCGGCACGACCTGTTCGGCTCGGTGCTGAAGATCAACAATTCGAGGGAGCCGCTGGTCGACAACCCGCCCTCCGGCTACCGTGAGCTGCTGGTCGCGCGAGCGGGGCTTGAAGCGCCTAAGCTGCTCCAGGACTCTGAGGGCAACCGGGTCAGCTTGGTTCCACCGGGCTTTCTGGGCGTAGAGAAGGTCGGCGTACGTTTGGCGGTGCGCGACCTCGCCGCACACAGGCGATTCTATGCCGAGGCGCTGCAATTGCCCGAGGTCGCGGTGGACGGGGTCGGCGCCGCCTATCGCGCCGGCGACAGCGTGGTGTTGCTCGACCAGGCGGGCGATGCGCCGTCTGACGCCCAGATCGGCGGCTATGGTTGGCGGTACATCACCTTTCAGATCCGCAGGGTCGACACCGAGCACGCCTTCGCCCTGGCCCATGGCGCGCGGGAAGGGACCGCGCCCGTAACCCTGGGCGAGACCGCGCGCATCTCCATGATCCGCGATCCGGACGGCAACTGGATCGAGTTGTCGCAACGCGCCTCGATCGTCGG
>Ga0302314_10010106_pt1 | contig 16568 bp, 10 predicted proteins | sample III_Palsa_N2_3_FD_200533 | JGI IMG/M metagenome (GOLD analysis project Ga0302314, IMG submission 200533) | Peat permafrost microbial communities from Stordalen Mire near Abisko, Sweden - III_Palsa_N2_3 | ecosystem: Environmental > Terrestrial > Soil > Palsa > Peat permafrost | place: Sweden... | reverse complement strand
GAAGAAGAAGAAGAAGAACTGCAATCGGCGACCGACCAGGAAGACGAGCACCGCGATCCTGAGAGCGACCTCATGCAGCGTGCCGAAGGCGACTCGCAGTCGTTGTCGACAGCAACCGGCGCGGATTCCCTCGACGAGGCGGATCGGTCGGATTCGACAGATGCCACATCGACCCAGGCCGACCATGAAGCAGAATTTTCCGAACACGGTTCTTATGACGATGACGATTCCGGCTTAAACTCGTTGGGCGCCTATCCCACTTCCAAGGGCAGCGGCGACGACGACTATAACCAAGCCGGCGAATCGCAGGCCATTCAATTGAGCCTGCAGCAACATCTGCATCGCGCCTTACATCACTATAACTTGAGCGAACGCGATCGTTTGCTGGTTGAACTGGTGGTCGAAGCGCTCGACGACGACGGTTATTTACGCGAAGACCTGTGCGCCCTGGCCGACACCCTGGAAATCGAGCCGCCGCCCGACGCCGCGGAACTATCGATTGCGCTCAAACTGGTACAGCAGCTCGACATACCGGGGATAGGCGCGCGCGACCTTGTCGAATGCCTGCATTTGCAATTGCACGCCCTCAGCCTTCAGCCGGATAACCAGGATCCGCAGCTCGCGGCCGCGGCCGAGCGCACTCGGCAACTGGCCATGCGCATCATTGACGACCATTTAAGCCGTCTGGCACGGCGCGAATACACCGAAGTCGAGCGTGCGTTGGGTTGTAGTCCGGCCGAATTACGTACCGCCTTTCAGTTGATTCGCGGCCTGGATCCCAAACCCGGGCAGCGTTACAGTAATTCCCGCGCGGTCTATGTCACCCCCGACGTGATCGTGCGTAAAGTCAAGAACGCTTGGTGCGTGGTGACCAATCCGGCCATACTGCCGCGCACGCGCTTGAACCAGTCCTATGCCGCCATGCTGCGTAATGCCCGATGCAAAGATCGGGCGCCGCTGGCTCAAGAGTTGCAAGAAGCACGTTGGCTGATCAAAAATGTGGAACAGCGGTTTTCCACTATCCAGCGCGTTGCCGAGGCCATCGTCGCGCATCAACGCAATTTTTTCGAATATGGCGAGATGGCCTTGAAGCCTTATGGCTTGCGCGAGTGCGCGGAATCGCTGGGCCTGCATGAATCGACTATTTCCCGTGCCACCGGCAATAAATATATGGCGACGCCGGCCGGCATTTTTGAATTCAAGCATTTTTTCTCACGCGAACTGGCGACCGAACACGGCGGAACCTGTTCTGCCGCAGCGGTACGTGCATTGCTCAAAGAGATGATCGATGCTGAAGATTGCGACACCCCGCTGTCGGACGTCGACCTGACACGCATGTTGGCAGGGCGAGGTGTGGTGGTGGCACGCCGTACCGTCACCAAGTATCGCGGCCAACTCAAGTTGCCGCCGGCCGACTTGCGCAAGACGATCTAGAAGAGAGTCAAAACGATACCGGCTGGCTTAACCGAGCCGGTAGCTACCAAAAGCCGCTATCCGCATTCACGGCACGCCCCGAGCGACGGCACCAGCATAGAGATTTTTTTAATCTGGTGCCGTCGCTTGGCGTCACATCATCCCCGCCGAATATCTATGCCGTGCCGCCACCGTCGGGATAAAACTCACCGTGCGGCACACACGACCAACTGCGTTACCGGCCTGATGCCGCTCGTCCCGCGCAGCTCCAGGCGACTGCAAGCAGAATCCGCCTTGCGCTGGAGCCAGATGGTCCGCAGCGCCGCGCATTGGGTCAAGCGTAACTGCTGCGACAGCCGCCTGGCGCCCTGGTGCGGCATTGGACATGTAGGAAACGCCATAAGCACAGACAGACAACGCCAACATCAGATAACTTGCGCTGTCGCTTAGACAAAACCGGTAACGCTTCATCATTTCTCCCTTTGCTTGATCCATCCGTTGCAGCTCTACGGCTGATCGATCAAGGGCAAGCCGCGGCTCGCCCTTGACCTGCTACGCCTTAGCGCAGCGGACTAATCTCTTCGCGCATCTGAGCCGTGGGCACCACCCGGGCGGACGGAGCCAATGCCGCGCCACCCGAGGTTTCGTCCAGCGGTTGATGACGGAAACCCAGGTTGCCGGCGGCGGCGGAAATCACTGCGCCCAATACCAGCAAGGCAAAACCCCACCAGGTTGCACGGGCCACGTTGTGCGCCGCATTATCGGCCGTGACACGAGCTTGTGCATCCATCTGCGGCGTTACCGGCGCATTGGGATCGATGCCGTTTTGTTGCACTTGCTGTTGTGCCGTATTTGCCAGTGCCTGCGCACCGGATTGCCCCGCGTTGCCGCCGTCGCGGTTACTGACGGCTGCGGCGTTAAGCGCTTGCCCGGCGACATTGTCGGCAGCGCTCAATGCGCTGGCGGCGAACGATAGCGACAGGTAAACCACCACCAGCATGGTCACACTCCAGGCGAGCATGCCGTGCAGCCAGCCCAGTACCGGCGCGCAGCGTCCAGCCAGATAAGAACCGATCACCACGGAGATGACGGAGGCGATCAACAGCCACGCCCCGGTGGCAAAACCAAAGCCTTGCAGTGGATTCTGATATTTAAGCGGAGCCAAAGCCGAAGCACCGATGCCGGCCCCGAGCATATTCAGGATCAAGCCGGCCACCAGGGACAACACCACCCCGGCAAATACTGCACCCCACGACATACGCAAAGCGGTGCGCGGTTGGGTCAAAATCATAGCCATGGTTCACCTCTGTATAGGTATGGTATTGGGAAATTTTCAGTGGAAAATCAAAAACAAAATCAGCAACACAAATACCGGTACACCCATGAACCAACCTAAAATGTAAGGCATGACATTTCTCCTGTTATAGCTTGACGTATGAGTATTACGGACCCGGGCGCCCTATCGATGAAGTGGATAGAAGCAGCTTGATAGAACCCAAGCACCTGGACCCGCAGCGAGACAGCCGGAATAGTGCAAATCCCGTGCCTGCCCACTCAACGCAAATATCGCGTGTCCTTCCGTGCCGTATAGATCTCGGCCGCGCACCGTGACATAGCGTGTTCACAGAAGCCGCGAGGCGAACTGCGCCTGCCGTAGTGTCCTGTGTAAAAATTACCAAGCTCAGTCGAAAAATGCAGCTTGCGTCGCTGCCGCGTTGGCCTGCGACCCGCTGGGTATGGCGCTCGATTCTTGCTTCCGGTGAATTCATCCGCAGTTCCGATGAAATACAAAGGTTTCAAGCAAAGGATTCAAGCCATGGACAAGAAGGAACACTTCGAGGATTACCATCACCCCGCCGGCGGCTGGGGGTCGGTCAAAGCCGTGGCCGGCGCCTTGCTCGAACAAAATGTTGCCTGGCATGGCAGCCGTGTCCTGTTGCAGCAAAACAAAGCCGATGGTTTTGCCTGCGTCAGTTGTTCCTGGGCCAAACCCGCCAATCCCCATCCCTTTGAGTTTTGTGAAAACGGCGCGCGCGCGACGGCCTGGGAAATTACCCAGAAGCGGGTCGACCCGGCATTTTTCCTCACGCAGACTTTAAGTGAGCTACGTCAGTGGGAAGATCACGATCTCGAAGCATTGGGACGCATCACCGCCCCAATGCGCTGGGACAGCACGCTGGATAAATACCTGGAGATAAGTTGGGAGCAGGCTTATGCGGAAATCGGCACAGCCTTGCGTTCCTGCGCTGCGCACTCCGCCGTGTTTTATGCCTCAGGCCGGGCTTCGCTTGAGGCGTCCTATATGTATCAATTGATGGCCCGTCTGTACGGCAGCAATAACCTGCCGGACAGTTCCAATATGTGCCACGAAAGCACTGGTGTCGCGCTTTACGAAACCATCGGTGTCGGCGTCGGCACGGTGTCTCTGGCCGATTTTGAGCAGGCCGATTGCATCTTCTTTTTCGGCCAGAATGTCGGTGCCAATAGTCCACGGATGTTGCATCAGCTACAAGATGCCCGGCGTCGCGGAGTTCCGGTCATCACCTTTAATCCGCTGCGCGAGCCGGGTCTGTTGAGTTTTGCCAATCCGCAATCGCCCCAGGAAATGTTGAGCGCCGCCGAAACCCGGATCAGCACGCAATATCATCAAGTCAAGGCAGGAGGGGACAGCGCGGCCATCATGGGCTTATGCAAAGTCTTGTTCGAACTGGACGACGAGGCACGCCTGAATCGTGCGATGCGCATCCTCGATATCGACTTTATCGCTGCCCATACGCAAGGTTTCGACGCGTTTGAACAAACCGCGAGAGCCACCAGTTGGGAACACATCGAACAGGAATCAGGTTTGACGCGGGGCGCCCTGGCGGCTGCCGGAGGAGAATATGCACGGGCGGCGGCCGTGATCGGCATCTACGGTATGGGATTGACGCAGCATCGGCACGGCGTGCAGAACGTACAAATGTTGTCCAACTTGCTGCTGATGCGCGGCAATCTGGGCAAACCGGGAGCCGGCATCTGCCCGGTACGGGGTCACTCCAACGTTCAGGGGCAACGCACTGTCGGCATTACCGAAAAAGCCAAACTCGCGCCGTTGGATGCGCTGGCGAGCCAGTACGATTTTGACCCACCGCGGGAAGATGGTCTAAATACCGTGAAGGCGTGTGAACAAATCCTGGCGGGAAAAATCAATGCGTTTATTGGGCTAGGCGGTAATTTTGTCCGCGCCGTACCCGAAACCGTGTTGATGGAAGCCGCCTGGGAAAAAATCCCACTGACGGTACAGATCGCGACCAAACTCAATCGCAGCCATCTGGTCCATGGCGAGCAAGCCTACCTCCTGCCCTGTTTGGGCCGAATTGAAATCGACCGGCAAACTAGCGGCGCGCAAATCGTCAGCGTCGAAGACAGCACCGGCTTTATGCACGCGTCGCGTGGGGTGCAAGAACCTGCCAGCGAAAATTTGCGCTCCGAACCCGCCATCATTGCCGGCATTGCTCAGGCCCTATTGCCAAATCACCCCCAAGTGGACTGGTCCGCCTGGGTCGCCGACTACAGCTTGATTCGCGACGCCATTGCACAAACCTTCCCCGCCATTTTTCATGACTTCAATGCGCGCCTGGGTACTCCGGGCGGATTCCGCCGGCCGCTCCCGGCCTGCCAACGTCAATGGAATACCGTAACCGGCAAAGCCAATTTCAAAGTTCCCTCGATGCTGGCAGAAGATCCCGACATGCCGGATAGCGGGCCGGATGTGTTGCGCTTGTTCACGATTCGCAGCGATAGCCAATTTAATACCACCATCTATACCCTGGATGATCGTTTCCGCGGCGTGTACGGCACGCGCAAGGTGTTGCTGATGCATGCCGACGATATCGCGCGCCTGGGTCTGCGGGAAGGCGAACTGGTGCAGGCATCAACTGTGGCACATGACCAGGTGGTGCGGCAAGTGGGCGGACTGCGCGTGACCACACATGACATTCCACCGGGCTGTATCGCAGGCTACTACCCGGAATGCAATCCGCTCATCCCGCTTTGGCATCATGCCAAGGGTAGCCAGGTACCGGCGGCGAAATCGATTCCCGTACGCCTGAGCAAAAACATGGCCGCAGCATGACCGGAACCTGACCGGTGGCGCGTGCCGGAGCAGCGCAGTCATGCAGGTTCTACCAACAAAAGCATATTTTACATAGGCATGCAGGCGCCGCTTGCTCCCCGCGCTTGCGCCCCATTTTTTTGAAAAAGATAGAACATCCTTATGCCATAAGGCTTTCCATTATTTTTTTGAATTATGGAAAAGCTGGCACGATCTTCGCAACATATAACGTGCAGATTTGCCCGCACAGGCAACTCTTAGATCAGGGACTATTTTTCCTCAGGTGCTCTGTCGCCGATATTCAGCTTCGGTAGACGCCCTGGGTCAGATGAATGATGAGCGCACCGTGCTTGAGTTCGCGCGTCAACCAAACGGAGCCGATTGTGAAACCAAGAGTCCTATTTGTGGCCGCTGAGGCCGTACCGCTGGCAAAAACCGGTGGCCTGGGTGATGCGGTCAGCGGTCTCGCCGCTGCGCTGCAGGAACGTAACGTCGATGTCACCCTGCTGATGCCGGGGTATCCGCAAGCGCTGGCAAGTGCTCGTGGTTTGCGCCAGGTCGGCGTGTTGCCGGTGTTGCCCGGTAACGCCGGCCCGGGACGTCTCCTTGCCGGCCGCCTGCCGGACTCTGAAATCACCATCGTCTTGCTCGATAGCGAGAGTTTGTTCAATCGCGCGGGAAGCCCATACGCCGATGCGCAAGGCAAGGAATTCACCGACAACGGCGCGCGTTTTGCGGCTTTAAGTTACGCCGCCAGCCAGATCTCCGCCGGCGCCACGGATCTGCCGGTGCCTCATGTGGTTCATGCCCACGACTGGCATGCGGGGTTGACTCCTATGATGATGCGCCAGCAGCAGAGCAAAGTGCCGTCGGTGCAGACCATCCACAACTTGGCGTTTCAAGGCCTGTTTCCACTGGAACAGGCTGCGGCGCTGGGGATTCCCGATTCAGTGCTGGGCGCGGACGGGATCGAATTCTGGGGTCAGTTGAATTATCTGAAGGCCGGTATCCGTTATGCCGACCAAGTGACCACCGTTAGTCATTCTTACGCCCGCGAAATTCTCACACCCCGTTTCGGCCATGGACTTGAGGGTTTATTGCAAGAACGGCGCGAGCAACTCGGTGCGATCCCGAATGGGGTCGACGTCAAGGTGTGGGACCCGGCGAGCGATGCCAGCTTGCCTGCGACTTATACCGCGGATCGCCGCCAGGGCAAGGCGGTCTGCAAACATACTTTGCAATGCGCCTTTAATTTGCGGGTGGACCCCGCGGCCCCGCTGCTGGTTCACGGCAGCCGCCTGACGACGCAAAAAATGGCGGATGTAGCGGTGCATGCGTTGGCGCAACTGCTGCAGGAAAACCGACACCTCCAAGTGGCGATACTCGGATGCGGCGAACCGGCGATCGAAGAAAATTTCTGCGCTCTCGCGCTGCAATACCCGGGTCGCGTCGGAGTCCATATCGGTTACGAGGAAGATTTGGCGCATCTATTGCATGCTGGCGGCGACATGCTGCTGCATGGCAGCCGTTTCGAACCATATGGCCTGACACCTGTGTATGCCATGCGCTACGGCACCGTGCCCATCGCCTCGCGAGTCGGTGGTTTGATGGACACGGTCTGCGATATCGGCCGCGGCGACACGCCGGCGAGCAGCGCCACCGGTTTTCTGTTCGACGGTGAGACAGCGGCGGAGATGGCGGCGGCAATCCGCCGTGCCTTGAGTGTGTATCAAGAGCGTGATACGTGGCAGATGCTGGTGCGCAACGGCATGCGCCGTGAATTCAGTTGGGCCGCGTCGGCCGCTCAATATGCCCAGATGTACGCAGGTCTTACCCGTGGCGCGGCCAGTCTGGCCTTTGCTGAAGCCGGTATCATGGTGGACCAGCCGGCACCGGCTATGTTGGCGGGTGCCATTGCAAGCGCCGCCGCAGGCCGGAGCAAGCGCGCTCCCGCACGCAAACCTCAGCGCAAGCCGGTAGAAGCCAAGGCCGACCGTCTGAGCGGATTGAAATTGGCATAAGCACCTAAACTTTGCCTTGGCCGGGGACGGCGCACTTGCCGTCGTCCCCGCAGCAGTCACTCTCTGTTTGCTCCCGCGCTGTACCCCCGGCTTTGTCCCGCCTTTGCCGCGCTCTGCCTGCCTCGAATGACCTACCCACTGTATCGACTCGGGACCTTCTGCAAACACGCCCAAGTTACACAAGAAAGAAGAATTTTCATACGCCATGCCCTCGCGGCTCCAGTGCCTTGAGGCTGGGGTTACGGCACACAATTTGCGGCATGCATCATTGTTCAATTGAGATCTGATTGTTCGTTCCAGTATGCAGCGTCCTGTCGATTGTTTATTTATCCCATCAAGGAGAAACCATGAAAACACTTATCTCGCTCGCACTTGTAGCCTCTCTGGCTGGCGTTGGCACTTACGCCAGCGCACAAACCAACCCCACGCCCAATATGAATGGGGCAACCGATCCGTCCACCGGCATGTCGCCTCAGGGCGGCAAGGCCAAATCCGCGACGAACCATAAGGCCGGCACCATTGGCGGCAGCGGTGGCGATAGCGGCAGCGGTAGTAATGGCGGCAACGGCGGCGCTGGCGGTGCTGCGGGCAATGGCTCGGGCAGCGGCGCAGGCAATGGTTCGGGTAACGGTAGTTCGGGTGGCGGCAGCGGCGCCGGCGGTTCAGGTGGCTCTGGCGGCGGCTCGGGTGGCGGCAAGTAAGCCAATATGCTGGCGCTCGATGCTGAACCGGTCGAGCGCCAGTTCCATGCCGCTATCCGCAGTGTCCAGCGCGGTGTCCAGCGCGGTGTCCAGCGCGGTGTCCAGCGCGGTGTCCAGGTAACTCGCCGCGGTTATCAGTCGGCGGCACAGCGATCAATTATTCGCGGCACGCTCGACGTGCGCAGCGGGTGCGGTTACATCTCCTCCTGTATTTGCCGTCGCGTTTTCCGCCGTATCCTCCCACCCACCGCCCAACGCTTTATATAGAGTCACCAAATCCACCGCGACCTGGGTATCGGCGGCGCTGGATTGTTGGCGTGCCTGGGTAAATTGGCGTTCTGCGTCAAGCACATCGATAAACGACACGATGCCGTGGCGATAAGCATCATGCGCCAAATCAAAGGCGCGGCGGGTCGCTTGTTCAGTCTGATCCAATGCGTCGCGGCGGGCTTGATCGGCGCGATAGGCAACCAAGGCATCGTCTACATCCCGCAGTGCGCTGAGCACCGTTTGACGATAATCGAGCGCCGCTTCCGCCTGCTGATTTTTGGCCAGTCGTATATTGGCGATCAAGGTGCCGCCCTCGAAGATCGGTAACGACACGCTGGGTCCGAACGAGTAAAAATGACTGGCCCAGTTGGTCAGATAACTGGCTTGTGTCGCGCGCAAGCCGAACTGCCCGGTCAGCGACAGATCCGGATAAAGTTGCGCCACGGCAACCCCGATTTGCGCCGTGGCCGCATGCAACTTGGCTTCCGCGGCACGGATATCCGGCCGGCGCCGGGCCAGGGTTGAGGGAAGCCCGAGCGGCACCAGATCGGGCAGCGGCGGAATCGGTCGCGGCTCGGCCAGGGTTACGTCCAGGGTACCCGGCGGCGTGCCGACCAGCACCGCCAAGGCGTTCATGGCCTGGATAATTTGTTGCTCGTCGTGCGGTACCTGGGCTTGATCGCTGGTCAATTGCGCCGAGGCACTTTCCACATCCGACTGACTGGCCATGCCATGCCGCTGGCGGTTACCGGTCAACGAGAGTATTTGCCGATTGACCTCGATTTGTTCCAGCGCCACTTGCTTGGACTGCTGCGCGCCGCGCAATTGGACATAGTTTTGCGCCACCTCGGCTTCCAGCGACAGCATGGCATCGTTGCTATTGGCGATGCTGACCTCGGTCTGGGCCTTGGCCGCTTCCACCGAACGCCGGACGCGCCCAAACAAATCCAATTCCCAAGAGGCATCGAAACCCGCTTGGAACAGATTGACCGGCGCTGTTGCCTGTTGCAGAAAACTATTGGCCGCCTGCTCTACCTTGGGGCCGCTGCCTGGTGAGAGCGTGTTTAAGGTGGGGTTGCTGCCGAGCTGGTCGACCTGGTTATATACGCCTTTCGATTTCAGAATACCTTCGAGACCCAGTTGCTCGCGGTTATAGCTAGCCGTCGCATTCACGCTGGGCAAGCCCTGCGCATTGGCCTGCAACACGCCGATACGCGCATCGACAATGCGCAATACGGCTTCCTGCAAACCGGGGTTGTCCGCCACCGCACGGGCGATCAGCGCATTGAGCACCGGGTCGTTGAAATTACGCCACCACCGGGGATCGGCATCGGCTTCGGGCTGCAACTCCGACGGTGCATGGCGCGGCACGGGCACCGCCGCTGCCGATGTTGCAGTCGAGCCCGCGGTCAAACTGCCGTCCAACTGCGATGCGCCGTGGTAAGTGGCGGGCAGTTGAGCGTCGGGATTTTTGAAATCGGGGCCTACCGTGCACGCGGCCAGCAGCAGCACCGACCCGCTGCAGATCGGGCCGAGCCAGCGGCACAACGGGATAAATGTAGCCTGCACCATCAATGCTCTCCGCTACCGGCGGATTTGGCCGGGGTAAACAAAAAAGTGAAGGGAACAAATGCAAATGCCACCAGCGCATACAGCCCGAACACATCGATATAAGAAAGAATCACCGACTGTGCAATCAACGATTGATACAGGTATCCGCTCGCAGCCTGCCCCGCCTGTGCCAAAACGCTGCCGCCTTGCTGGATCGATTCGGTGACGCGCTGCAAGGCCTCGGTGTAGGAAGCCGACAGGGGCGACATATGCTGCCCCAGGTAAGCCATATGCACTTGCGACCGGTTAGTCACCAGGGCCGTCGAAAGAGAAATACCGATTGAACCTGCGACATTGCGGAACATGGTGAACAAGGCCGTGGCGTCGCCATTCATTCGTTTGGGCAAACTGACATAAGCCAGGGTCGTCACCGGCACAAACAAAAAGCCGATGGCCAATGACTGCGAACTCCGCACCATCACCAGCGAAAAATAATCCATATTCGGCACCAGACGCCGTGAATACAGCATGGCGCAGCCCATCAAGAGAAAGCCCGCGGCCACAATAAAACGCGTCTGCACATAAGGCATGGCGCGGCCGATCAAGGGAATGGTCAAGGTGATCAGGATCGCGCCCGGCGACAGCACCAAACCGGCCAAGGTCGCGGTATAGCCGAGTTGTTGTTGCGCGAGTTGGGGCACCAGCACCGCACTGCCATATAACAACATGGCAAAGACAAAGATCGCCAGCGACCCCAAGGCAAAATTACGGTCCTTCAAGCAACGCAAATCCACCACCGGATCTTTGGCATAAAGCAACCAGAACACGGCTCCCACCAAGCCGAATGCCGACAAAACGGCAAAGGTGCAAACAAACCCGGAGGAAAACCAGTCGGCATCCTCGCCGCGGTCGAGCATCACCTGCAAACACCCCAGTCCCAAGGTGATCAAGCCGATGCCGATGTAATCGAGCGACAGCGTGCCTTTTTTTGCCTTGCGCTCCCACGGCGGGTCTTCGACAAATTGCATGACGGCAAAGGTGGTGAGTACTCCAATCGGCACATTGATCAGGAATACCCAGCGCCAGGTAAAGTTGTCCGTAATCCATCCGCCCAGGGTCGGGCCAAGCACGGGCGCCACCACAATCGCCAAAGCCGATACGGAAAAAGCGCGGCTGCGTTGCGACGGCTCGAAGGTATCGAGGATGATTGCCTGCTGGTTAGGCTGCAAACCGCCGCCGAAAAATCCCTGGAACATTCTGAACAGCACCAATTGCCACAGATTGGTGGCCAGCCCGCATAACAAGGAGCACACGGTAAACGCTGCAATACAGATGATAAAATAGCGTTTGCGACCCAGCACCCGGCCCAGGAATGCCGAGATCGGCAAGACAATGCCATTCGCCACCAGATAGGCGGTCAAGGCCCAAGTCGCCTGGTCGTAACTGGCCGACATGGTGCCGGCAATATGCGGCAAGGCGACGTTGACGATGGTGGTATCGAGCACCTCCATAAATGCCGCCATCGTCACTACCACGGCAATCAACCAAGGATTGGACGAAGGTTTCCACTGGCCGGGTTGATCGGCGGGGGGCGTAGCGCTACTCATCGGACTGTCACGGTGGGGTCGACGGATAAGCCGACGCCCAATGGGCGGTGCGGGTCCAGACCGCGGTCGATCACGATCTTGACCGGCACGCGTTGCACGATTTTGACGAAATTACCCGTCGCATTTTCCGCGGGAAAAGCGGAAAAGCGCGAACCGCTGCCTAGTTGAATACTGTCGACGTGGCCATGCAGTTTGAGGTCCGGATAAGCATCCACCTCAATCTCAACCGCGTCGCCCACGCGCATCCGGGTCAATTGATTTTCCTTAAAATTGGCCGTCACCCAGGGTTGGGTCGTGACCAAGGAAAAACCCGTGGAGCCGGCCTGAACGAAGCTGCCGATTTGCAGGTTGCGCTGCGTAACCCAACCATCGACCGGAGCTCGCACTTCGGTGTAAGACAAATTGAGGCGGGCTTGTTCCAGTTGGGCTTGGGCTTGACGGATTTGCTGCTCGCGTTCCTTGACCGCGGCTATCGCTTGCGCAATCTGCGCCCCGGTCAAACTCGCGGTGCGCACTTGCGCCTGGGCTTGACGTACTTCGGCCACGGCGCCACGTTGCTGGGCGGTAGCGGCATCGATATTTTCATCGGTGGTGGCGCGTTCATCGACCGTATGCTGACGGTCATACGAGGCCTGGGCTTTGGTCAAACTTGCCTGGGCCGACATCTCCTGGGCCTCGGCCTGAGCCAATTGCGCCGGGTATTGCACTTTGGCCACATCCAGTTGGGCTTGTGCCGCATCTCTTTGCGCGATGGCCAATCCGACCTGGGCGGTTGCCTGATCCACACTGGCTTGATAGTCGCGCGGATCGATCTTGAACAGCAGATCGCCTTGATGCACAAAGCGGTTATCGTTGAGGTTGGACGCCACCACATAACCCGACACCTTGGGCGCCATCAATACCACGTTGCCGTCGGTATAAGCATCGTCGGTATCGATCTCATTGCGCGTGGCGAACCACCAGATAAAGGCTGCGATCAACAATATCACCACCACGATGGCGAGAATGATCAGCGGTTTTTTACCCGGTTTTTTACTCCCGCCCTCTTTGTCTTTCGGCTCCTTGTCATCCTTGTCTTTATCACTTTGCTGATTCTCGCCGCTGCTGCCGTCTGTTCCGCGATTGCCCTGGTCGTCATTGCCGTCATTACCTTTAGGCTGCCGCGACTGATCGGAGGAATCTGGAGCCGTGCTCTGAGCGGCGGGAGCGGCGTGATTGTCGGACGGCTTATTGTCGTGATGAGAGTCATCGCTCTGCGGGTTTTGCATAGACGGTTCCAAAATAGGCTGCGCGATGACACGCGCCAAAAAAGTGGCCGAGGATGGGTGCGGCGCACCCTCGGACCCAAGACACACACGGAGAAATTTTCCCAAACCTGTAAAAATTGCCTGTCCTGTGTGGTGCGCCAACCGCACTGCCGGCACACGCTCCCTCTGCGGCGGTAAGGAATACCGCTGCAATTTTGTTCCGATTTTTCTCAGCAAATAGCGTGCCGCGCCATCCGCGACGCGATGACGCGCGGCTGAATTTTCAGTCAGGGAAAGATGCGGTCGAAGCACCGGCGATGCCGATTCGACCGCCGGGAAAATACAAAGGAAGATTCTGATTTGGCGCAAGGAGCCTAGCCGGGCTGCTGATGCATGCGCTTGGCACGCGCTCGGCTGAACTCAGGCAAGCCGCTGGGCGGGTGCGTTCAAGTCGCGCGCAAGCGATCCTGGATTGCGCTGATCAAGCGGTCCAGGGGTGCGGGTTTGGTCAGGTAAATATCGATCCCGACCACGCGGGCGCGCGCCAGGTATTCGGCGCTGCCATAACCGCTGAGCGCAATAATCAAGGTCTCGCGAGTCTGCGGTGCGGCTCTGAGCTGCAAGGTGATATCAAAACCATCGAGATCGGGTAGTCCGATATCCAGCACAATCACCGCCGGTTGCCATTGGCTCAGTACTTGGAATGCGTGTGCCGCATTGCCGGCGGTACGTACCGTGTAACCCGACAGCGTCAGTAATTCGGCCAGCGATTCGGCCGCATCGGCATTATCGTCAACAATCAAGATCCCGGCGCCGTTGTCGGAATGCTGCAAGGTCGAGGGTGGCACATTAGCCAGGGGTAATTCCAGAGGAGCTGCCGCGAGCGGCAAGGTCACCACAAATTGACTGCCATGACCGGCACCGGCGCTTTCGCCGCGCACGCTGCCGCCATGCAAGTTGACCAGTTGTTGCACGATGGACAAACCAATCCCTAGACCTGCATTGGTTCGTGCCGCGGAGACCTTGCCCTGGATAAAAGGATCGAAGATATGCGGCAGCAATTCCGGCGGCACACCCTGCCCGTTATCGGCGACACAGACTTCACAGTGACTGTCGCCGGCCAGAGCGGTCAGGGTGATATGGCCGCCATCGGCGGTGTAGCGCGAAGCATTGTCGATCAAGTTGCTCACTACTTGCGTCATGCGCACGGCGTCGAGATCGACCCAGAGCGGCTCGGACGGCAAACTCAAAGCCAAGGTCTGACGCCGGTTATCGACCAATAAGGCCATCGACTCGACCACCTCGGTCAGCAATATCGATAAATCGACCACCGCGCGGGACAGGTCGATATGACCGGTACTGATGCGCGTGACCTCAAGCAATTGCTCGACCAAGATGGATAGATGCGCGCTTTGCCGTTCGATCATCTGCGCGGCACTGTGGACTTTTGCTTCATGCTCCGGCGTCAGGCGTTGCACCAGCAGCGAAGCGGCTTTGATCGGCGCGAGCGGATTACGCAGCTCATGCGCCAGCATGGTCAGAAAGTTATTTTTGCGTACTTCGGCTTCCTGCAGCGCCTGCTCGGCGGTCTTGCGTGCCGTGATATCGGTCAGAATGCCGACTACCCGGTTGGACTCCAGGCCCGAGGCCGCCGATTCGCCGCGCACTTGGCCGACAATTTCAATCCACTTCAGCGGTGCGGCATTGCGCGCGCGAACTCGGCAAATATGATGGAAATGCCGTTCCGGGTGGTTTAATGCCGTTTGCAGCGCGGCGGCAAAAGACTCGACATCTTCAGCTTGAATGATCTCGGACAACAGGCCGGCCGGCGCGCCGTCGAGAGCGTTCAGGATGTGCCGGGTGCGAAGATGCTGCAAAACCACCGCGCCGCTTTCGAGGTTCCATTCGAATACACCCAGGTCGGCCGCATCCATGGCCAACTCCAGACGCTCCTCGGCAAGTTTCAGGCGATCGATGTTTTCGATAATCAGCAGCAGACCGTCCTGCTCCGCGCCCGGGGTGAACCGCGCCAGATTGGTGCGACCCCAAAACAGCATGCCGTCGCGGCCGATATAACGGATTTCCGCACTGGCATCCGGGCTGCCGGCGATGCTCACGGCGGCAATCAAATGTGCCAGCCGCTCGCGGTCCGCCGGGTACGTCAGTAGTTTGAAGTCGATGCGGGACAATTCGGCCGGCGGATAACCGAACATCGCACATAAGACGAGATTGGCATCGATTAGCTGTCCCTCGGACCCGACCATCGCCATTCCGACACTCACCTGCGTCAACGCGTGCTCGACCAGCTTGTCATGCAAGCGGCGGCCGGCCGAAGAACGCCGCTCACCGTCGAGGGTCGACTCGGTGTCCAACCTACTGTCTTTCGGAAACAATGGATGGGAGGAAGTCATGGTGATGCGTGGCGTTGGATGCTGGGCACGGCGGCACGTGAAGCGATTGCGCCGGTAAATTAACAGGTAGAATTTACTATATCGGCATATATATCACAACGCGGGCCTGTGACATTTGTGCGGATCGTGCCGGCCGCTCTTCAAAGATCGTTGCACAAAATCGAGCCGCCGCGGGAACGTTAATTGCTGACGACACATGGATGAGATCCCAAACAAGGTGGCTTCCATGAATCAACGCGTGCAAATTGAGAATATCGATTTTCTCAGCCGTTTGGCCTTGCATCAATCTCCGCGGCTGCGGGAACTCAAAGCGCATTTGGCCGCGCTCAATTTCGACGCGGCCGATCCAACCGCTGTGGGACAAACCTTTCATGCCCTGGTCAACACCGGTTTCGACGATCTGCCCAATCCAAGCTCCGGTCAAACTGCCGAGCGTTGGAACCGGATTGCGGCAGTCGCCGGCCGCGACTTGAATCTGGTCAAATTATTCGAAGGCCATACCGACGCCCTGGCGATCCTCACCGAGCTGGGCGACGGCCGCCACCAGCCGGGCTGGTATTGGGGTGTATGGGCCGCCGAATCACCCGAGGCGCGTGTCACCGCGACCCCAACCGGAGAGGCCGAAGTGGTGCTCAATGGCGTCAAATCGTGGTGTTCGGGTGCCGCGGTGTTGTCTCATGCATTGGTGACCGGCTGGGAACCCGACGGCACGGCAGGCTTGTATGCGGTGGCGCTGGATCGGCCCGGCATTACCCTCAACGGCGATATATGGAAGGCAGTCGGCATGCATCCCAGCGCCAGTGTCGAAGTTCATTTCGACCGGGCCAGCGCGATCCGTGTTGCCGCCGGCAATGCCTATTTCGAACGGCCTGGATTTTGGCACGGCGGAGCCGGTATCGCGGCGTGCTGGTTCGGCGCGGCAGTAACGCTGGGACAGGTGGTGATGCGGGAAGCGGAGTTGCGCCCGGATCCGCATCGCAGCGCTCATCTGGGGCATATTCTGGCCGCGGTGGGCAGTGCCGCCGCCAGTTTGCGTGAAGCCGCCGCCGCTATCGACCGGATGCCACGCGCCAATGTGCGCTGGATTGCGTTACGCACACGTTTGTGTGTCGAACATGCCGCCGGGCTGGTATTGCAGCATGCAGGCCGCGCCTTGGGTGCGGCCACCTTATGCCACGACGCGCAAGTCGCGCGCCTGATGGCCGACTTGCCGGTGTTTATGCGTCAAAGCCATGCGGAACGCGATCTGGCTGC
>Ga0302314_10010104_pt1 | contig 16570 bp, 16 predicted proteins | sample III_Palsa_N2_3_FD_200533 | JGI IMG/M metagenome (GOLD analysis project Ga0302314, IMG submission 200533) | Peat permafrost microbial communities from Stordalen Mire near Abisko, Sweden - III_Palsa_N2_3 | ecosystem: Environmental > Terrestrial > Soil > Palsa > Peat permafrost | place: Sweden... | reverse complement strand
GCCACGATCTCTTCGCGCGCCTGGTTGCTCTTCTCCGAGGCAAGCATGCAGTCGTTGACCTCGACGATGTCCTCCCAGCGGCCGGGAGCGTGAAAGCCGCAGATCAGGCGGCCGCTCTCATCCTTGCCGAACGAGTACTCGAGCTTGTTGCGGTAGCGCCACTCCTGCAGCGCAGGGATGATCGGTTCGAGCGTGTAGCCGTCGAGCTTGCCGATACGCCGCAGCGAGTCGTCGACCTGCTCGGCCTTGATCTCGAGCTGCTTGGCGTAGGGGATCACCTGCCAGGGCGCGCCCGGGTGCTGCGCCACCGGCTCAATGCGTTCGGGGCTGGGGGTGACGACCTCGAGCACGCGGGCCTCGGCGTAGGCGCGCTTTGACTTGCCGACTTCGACGCGCACGGTGTCGCCGGGGATGCCGCCCTGGACGAAGACGACGTAGCCCTCGAGGCGGGCGACACCGGCGCCGCCATAGGCGAGTGTGTCGACGGTGAGGGTGAGCTCATCGCCACGGTGTGGGCGGATGGTGGTCGTCGGTTGGTCCATGGTCATCTGTGAGGGTAGAGGGACGCTGCAGTTAGGCGGGCGAAGCAGCGGCGAGCCCGCCGTAGCTGATGCCTCGACGGCGCCGGAGTTAGGCGCAGAGCAGCTCGAGCAGCGCCTTCTGGGCGTGGCGGCGGTTCTCCGCCTGATCCCAGATGCGCTGGCGCTCACCGTAGAGCACCGCGTCGGTGATCTCCTCGCCCGGATGGGCGGGGAGGCAGTGCAGGGCGATCGCGCCGGGGGCTGCGGCGGCGAGCAGCTCGTCGTTCAGCTGGTACTTCGCGAGCGCTTGGCGGCGGGCCTCGGCGGTCTCGGGCGAGTCGTTCATGCTCACCCATACGTCGGTGTAGACGGCGTTGGCGTCCTTGACGGCCTCGTACGGGTCCCAGGTGAGGTGGGCGCCGGCGACGGGCTCGAGCTGGTAGCCGTCGGGCGCGGCGATGCTGACGGTGACGCCAGCCATCGCGCCGATGATCGCCAGCGAGCGCGCGACGTTGTTGCCGTCGCCGACGTAGGCGAGCTTCAGGCCTTTGAGGTCGCCGAAGCTCTCCTTGAGCGTGAGCAGGTCGGCGAACGCCTGGCACGGGTGGTGGCAGGCCGTCAGCATGTTGATCACGGGGACTGTGGCGTGCTCGGCCAGTTCTTCGATCAGCTCGTCGGGCCCGGTGCGGATGCCGATCGCGGCGACGTTACGGCTGAGGACGTAGGCGGTGTCGCGGATCGACTCGCCCCTGGCGAGCTGCGTGTCCTCGGTCCTGAGGATCATCGGGTGACCGCCGAGCTCGACGATGCCGGTCTCGAAGCTGACGCGGGTCCTGGTCGAGTGGCGCTGGAAGATCAGTGCCACGGTGCGGTGCGTAAGGACATCCGAGCCGTATGGATTGGCCTTCATCCAGGCCGCCCGTTCGATGAGCTCGTGCAGCTGGTCGTTCGTGAGCTCTTCGCCCGTGAGGCAGTCATTCGGTCGCAAGTTGCGCAGTTTACGTGTCGGCAGGGGGGTTAACGAGGCGTTCTCAACTGCTCTATTACGTAATGACGAAACTTCGCAGCAAAGAACGAATTGCCGAGGTTGCGGCGAAGCAGGCGGGGCAGATCGCCTATTCGCAACTGAAGTGGTTAAGGATCGCACCCTCAACGATCGCCGTATGGAAGAGCGACGGGTACCTCGAACTCTCCCTTCCCTACGTCTTCTCAGTTGGGCACAACGCTTCGAGCTGGGAGGCCGACCTGTGGTCGGCCGTGCTCTACGCCGGGCCGGGCGCGATGCTCAGCCACGGGACGGCGGCACGATGGTTGGGGCTCATCGACTTCGCGCCGTCGGCGATTCACGTGAGCACCCCACGCCAGAACCGCTCGCTTCCGGGCATCCACGTGCACCCGCGCCGTGGTGACCTCGACCGACACTTCCACAAGGGCATCCCCGTCACCTCGATCCCGGTGATGATGGTCGACCTCGCTGCGACGAGCGGCGAGCGGGTCGTACACCGCGCGCTGGGCCAACTCGACTTCCAGAAGCTGCTCGACGTCGCCGCGCTACTTGGGGCGTGTCGGCGCGGTCGTCAAGGAGCCGCGGCGTTGCGTGAGGCGATCGAGGCCTACGACCCGCGGCGCAAGCACGCCAATGGCCGACTCGAGCAGGACTTCTACGCGTTCTGCGAGCGGCGCGGGTTACCGCTGCCGCTGCTGAACACCTACGTCCACAACATCAAGTGCGACGCCTACTGGCCACACCAGGGCCTGGTGGTCGAGCTCGACAGCGAACTCGGGCACTCGAGCCCAGGGCAGCGGCGGCGTGACCGCCGCAACGACATGGTGCTGCGCAGCCATGGCCTGACGGTGATCCGCTACGACTGGGATCTCGTGCACGAACAGCCCGCGGAAGTCTGCCGCGATGTGCTGGGCGCGCTGGCGCGGCTTATGGCCGAGCGCCGTCTTAGGGCGAGCTAGAGGTCTGGTGATTTTCGGGCTTTGGAGAGGGCGAGCGTCCGCTCTCCCTGATGTTGTCCCTGACGAAGACCGGCCGCTGACGCGGCCTTCTGCTCCGCCTCGGGCCCGACCCCCGTCTGGGTGACCTGATCGGTCGGACCAAGCCCCCAGCACACACAACCAACGATCCCCCGTCGCAGATTCCCCACGCTAGGAATCGTCGGAGGACCCCCACAAAACGGTCAAACCTGCAGGCGGTGGCTCAGCGGCCGCCGCGCAGCCCGAAGCCGCGCACCATCAGCATCGCCTTCTCGCCGAGCGAGCCGCGGCTGGGCAGAACCCCCAACTGCATGGCCGCGCCGTAGAGGTCGAAGAAGGCGCGCACGCGCAGCAGCCTCCCGCGGTCGAGCTCGCAGTAGAAGACGATCGGCACGACGATGAAGCGGTTAGTGGCCGGCAGCCCGCCGATCGGCTCGCGGTGGGTCGCCAACAATTTGCATGGCGCGGTGGCCATGCGCCCGTCGGCGAGGCGCGGCCCAAGCTGTTCGAGGCGAGCGTCGGGAAAGGACTCCCACAGCTGCTCGGCGTGGGTGAGCAGCGCCGGGATGCCCTCGAGCGGCTCCCCGGTGAGCGGATCCTCGTAGTGCAGCTCCGGGCTGCAGAGCTGACGGAACGCGTCCTGGTCCTTGTCCGACCAGGCGTCCTCCCAGGCATCGAAGAGTTCGTCGACGGGCCCGTGCCGGGGTTCGACCTCAGGGGTGGTCACGAGAGCGATCGTAGTACCTGAGCCCGCCGATGCAGCGGCTCCTGACAGACTCCACCACGTGCTCGACGACCCACGTCAACGGCTGGAAGATGCCCGCCTGTACCTGCTCTGCGAAAGCATCGACGAGACGCGCCTCGACAGCGCGCTGCGCGGCGGCGTTGACATCGTCGAGCTGCTCGACAGCGGCCGGAGCGACACCGAGCTGCTCGAGGCCGCCGCCAAGCTGCGGCCGATCTGCGAGCGCCATGGTGCGCTGCTGATGCTCAACAACCGGCCTGAGCTGGTGGCGCAGGCGGGTGCCGACGGAGTCCACATCGACAGGGCCGGCCTCGACCTCGCCGAGGCTCGCGCAACGATCGGGCCCGACAAGCTGCTTGGCACCTCGACGCACAGCGAGCAGGAGATCGACGAGGCGCAGCAGCCGCCGCTCGACTACATCAGTGTCGGTCCCGTACATGCGACCCCGATCAGGCCGAACGCATCCCCGGTCGGACATGCGCTGCTCACCTACGCCTCGCGCAACTCGAGGCTGCCGTTCTTTGCTGTCGGCGGGATCGAACCGCACAACACTGGGGCTGTTGCCGCCGCCGGCGCGCGGCGGATCGCCGTCGTCCGCGCGATCACAGAGAGCAGCGAGCCGGAGCGCGCAGCGGCCGTGCTCAGAGCCGAGATCACCGCGCCGGCGGACTTCCTCGAGCGCTACCGCGCCCGCACCGAGGCGCAGAACGCGGCGGCGCGGGCGCGGCTGGAGCCGCTCGAGCCAGGCGAGCGCCCCTGGCCGCTGCAGGTCTCAGTGGCCGTCGCGGCGCTCGCTGCACTTGTCAATCTCGTCGCCTACGCGGCAGGCGCGAAGCTCAACGGCAGCAAACTCGAAGCCTCCGAGCTCGTCCCCTTCGTGGTCGCCATGCTGATCCTCGCCGCGGGCATGTGGCGACGCTCGAGCGCCGCGGTGCTGCTGTTCATGGCGCTGCTTACGATCATCGTCGCGCTGTTCTCGCTGTTCCTGATCGAGGCCAGCAACATCCTCGGCGTGGTCGTGCCGCTGCTGTTCATCGGCGGTGGCGGCTATCTCTTCTGGAAGCTCGTGCGAGTGCTCGGGCGGATCCAGGCACCGGCCGCACGCTAGCCTCCATTACGTGCCTGAATCTGCTTATGACGTCATCGTGATTGGCTCGGGGCCGGGCGGCTACGTCACCGCCATCAGGGCCGCGCAGCTTGGTTTCAATACCGCTGTTGTCGAGAAGGACAAGGTCGGCGGTCGCTGTCTGAACTACGCGTGTATTCCCGCCAAGGCGGTGCTCCGCGTGGCCGACGTTCTGGCCGAGATCCGCGAGGCGGATGAGTTCGGGATCAGCGTCAGCGAACCGACCGTCGACTTCGCCGCCGTTATGGATCGGCGCGACAAGGTTGTCTCAACGCTCACCGGAGGCGTGTCGGGCCTGTTCAAGAAGAACAAGGTGGAGCTGATCGAGGGCTCAGGTGCGCTCGCGGGTGACGGCAAGGTCACGGTCGGCGATCAGACGTATGAGGCGAAGTTCATCGTGGTCGCGACCGGCTCGGTCAAACGGCCGATCCCGGGCACCGAGTTCGGTGGCCGTGTGATCGGCACCGAGGAGGCGTGGGCGCTGTCAGAGCTGCCCGAGACGATGGCGGTGATCGGCTCCGGCGCGTCGGGATCTGAGATCGCAAGCGCCTACGCGCGGCTGGGCGTCAAGGTGCAGCTGTTCGAGGCTTTGGATCGGGTGCTGCCATCCGAGGACGTCGACATCTCCAAGCTCGCCGAGCGCGGCTTCAAGAAGCAGGGCATCGAGGTGCACACGGGCACGCTCGTCAAGGACGTCAAGACCGGCGATAAGTCTGTGACGTTCAGCTACGGCGAGCAGTCCGGTGAGGCTGATTACGTCGTGATCGCCGCCGGCCGCGGCCCGGACATCGAGGGCCTCGGGCTCGACACAGTGGGCGTGAAGCTCGATGAGCGCGGCCTGATCGAGGTCGACGGCGCGATGCGCACCAGTGTCCCTGGGATCTACGCGATCGGTGACCTCGTTCCAGGCCCGGCACTCGCGCACAAGGCCTCAGATGAGGGCGTGATCGCCGCCGAGGACGCCGCCGGAATGCAGACCCATCCGATCAGTTACATCGACATCCCGCGTGCGACGTTCTGCACCCCCAACGTCGCGAGCTTCGGCCTCACCGAGGAGCAGGCGCGCGCGCAGGGCTATGACGTGGCCGTCGGCAAGGTCCAGTACGGCGCGGTCGGCGCCGGCACCGTCTACGGGGACCGCCAGGGCCTGGTCAAGATCATCGGTGACAAGCAGTTCGGCGAGCTGCTCGGTGGCCACATCATCGGCGCCAAAGCCACCGAGTTGATCCAGGAGCTCGTCAACGCCAAGATCTTGGAGGGCGGCTATCCCGAGGTCGCGCGAATCATCCACGGCCACCCGACACTGTCAGAGGCCGTGATGGAAGCCGCACGCGCAGTCGACGGCTGGCTGATCCACGGCTAGGCCTGACGGCAGCCGATCTTGGCGGGGCGGTCGGTCCACGGGCAGGTCTGTCCCGCGAGGGCCCGTTTCCGGTTATCTTGAGGGCTGATGAGTGACGCCGCCACACCCATCTCCGATCGTGGACTGAAGGGTGAGATCACGGTCACGGAGCTGGACCGGCAGGAGCGAACGCTTGCGCGCCGCAGCGCCGAGAGCCGCGCGACGATCCCAACTGTCGAGTACAGCAATATCGCCGATGTCGACGCTCTCCTGCAGCGTGAGATCGAGGTCGGCTGCGGGGTCACTGCGGCGGTGATCGCAGCAAGCGCACACGCACTTCGCACGATCCCGCGCGTCAACGGCTCCTACCGGGACGGGCGCTACGAGCTCTACTCACGCGTCAACGTCGGCGTCACGCTGATCAGCGAGGGCCTCCACGTGACGCCGACGATTTTCGATGCCGATGCCAAGCCGGCGGCCACGATCGGTGAGGAGTTGGGGGATCTCTATACGCGGGCTCGCGAGACTGAGTTGCACCCATCGGAGCTGACGGGCGCGACCTTCACCGTCGTCGACTCCAGCGAATACGACATCGTCGCTGTGACGCCGCTGATCCTGGCGCCGCAGGCGGGAGCGCTGGCGTTCGGCCCGATTCGCGACGTGCCCGTTCTGCACAACGGCCGGGTCGTACCCGGGCGTACGATGCAGCTCTCGCTTGCCGTCGACCATCGGATCGTCTACGGACACCACGCGGCGGCCTTCCTCGAGGAGGTCAAGTCGTTTCTCGAGGAGGCACGAATATGACTGGCACCGAGGTGGACATCGAGACCCAAGCGCAACAGATCGCGGCCCGCGGACGTGAAGCGCTGGTGGAGCGGATGCGTACCGCCTACGGCGATGCGGCGGCCGCACAGGCCGACATTATCTCGCTGGACGACGAGCACATCGAGGCGATGGTGCAGTCGGCCGCCGACCGCGCCGATGGGCTGCAGTGGCGCCGCGCGCTCGCGACTGTGGCATCCGAGGAGCTCGGCATCAGCGCAACCGAGGCCCTGTCCCACCCCGCCGTGCTCCGCGCCCAGGCGCTCGTCGGAGCGCCGTCCTACGAGCAGAGTCTGGCGGAGCTGATCGCGCGGCCGGTGCCGCTCGCAGCGCCTGCCACACCGATCGTCACCCCGATAACCGGAAACGGCGGAGGCTCTGCGGTGCCGGCACCTGAACCGGCATCGGAACCGCCCGCAGCCGAGCCGCCCGTGTCAGTGGAACGGGACACCGACTCGGGCGCGGACGAGCTGGAGACAGTCGAGGCCGATGACGTCGTGCTCGAGCTGCTGCCCGAGCCCGATCCGATCGAGTACGAGACCGAGGCCTACGACATCGAGGCGAGCTTTGACGAGGCCGAGGAGCAGGCGCCGCCGACCCCGGAACCATTGGCCGCCGCCCCAGAACCGCTGGCAACTGCCGAGGAGCCCTTCCCAGCCGCCGAGGAACAGCCCCCGCTGCCCTCCAACCCCTTCTCAGCGCAGAGGACCGAGCCTCTAGCCGAGGAGCTGCCAGCCGGCGAGGACGACGAGCAGGAGAGCCCGCCGATCCAAGAGGACGACGAGGAGACCGCGCCGATCCAAGAGGACGACGAGGAGACCGCGCCGGTTCAGGACGAGGAGATCGAGGTCAGCTTTGCAGCTATCCACCTCGGTGGCGTTGCCAACCTTCCGACCAAGCGCGAGGGACTCAGCGTCCGCCTCTCCTCGGACGGTCTGGACATCATGGAGGGTCCGCGGAACATCATCGGTCGCCTCGTCTGGGATGAGATCGAGGCGCTGGAGGTACCCAACCTGCGCGTGCGCCGCAGGCAGAAGCAAGCCCGCGCGCGACTAGTGGTGCGTACCCCGCACGGCGATGCCAGCTTCGAAGTGCCGGACGTCCCCACGGAGGAGCTACGCGAACAAGTCGAGCCGCTGATGCGGCGCTACGGTGGCGACTGAGTCATCGGACTCGATCGGCGCGACCGAGCCGGTCCCCAGCCGCTCGCGCATGACCTCGATCGCCGTCGGGCTCGAGTCGATCAGGACGAAGCGGCGCCCCAGCTTCTGGCAGACCGCCCCCAGCGTGCCCGATCCCGCAAACGGATCCAGACACCAACCACCGGGACGCGAGGACGCCGCCACGATCCGCCTGACCACGCCCTCCGGTTTCTGCGTCGGATACCCGGTCTTCTCGCGGCCGTTGGTGGGGACGATCGTGTGGAACCAGACGTCGGTGGGGCGCTTGCCGCGAGCCGCCTTCTCGGCGCTCACCAACCCCGGAGCCATGTAGGGCTCGCGCTCGACCGCATCGGCGTCGAAGTGGTGGGCGCCCGGCTCGCGCACATAGACGAGGATCGTGTCGTGCTTGGCCGGCCAGCGGCGGCGCGGCTTGGCACCGTAGTCGTAGGCCCAAATCAGCTCGTTGAGGAACGCGTCACGCCCGAAGATCTCATCGAGCAGCAGCTTGCAGTAGTGGGCCTCGCGGTAATCGATGTGGAAGTAGAGCGTCCCGTGCGGGGCGAGCAGCTCGCGGATCCGGTTCAGCCGGGGCTCGAGAAACGCAAGGTAGTCACCAAAGGCGTCGTCGTAGCTGAGGCTCTGCAGCAGCCTGCTCGAGTAGCGGTGGCCGCCGAAGCCGGTCCGCGCGCCGGGCCCCTCGGCACCCGGCGTCCTGCTCACCTCGAGCTGCGCGCGCGTCTGCGCCCGGCCGGTATTGAACGGGGGGTCCATGTAGATCAGGTCGAAGGCGGCATCGGGCAACGACCGGAGGGCCGGCAAGTTGTCTCCGGCGATCACCATGTCGTCGTCGAGTGTCACCGGATCAGCTGAGGGCTGCATGCGCATTCACAGCCACCATACGAAGTACGCTGGACGCGTGGAAACCGAGTCCCTGAACGGCCCGCCTGCGCCCCGCCGGCGGCTCAGGGACTCCGTGTTCGCCGTCAAGGTCGCGCGCTACGCGATCGGATCGGCGGTCGCGCTGCTGACCAGCGTGATCGTCTTCGCGCTGCTGCTCGACGCCGGCGTCGGTACCACCGCCGACTCGGTCCTGGCGTTCATCGCCGGGGCGCTGCCGAACTGGATCCTCAACCGCCGCTGGGCCTGGGAGCGCACAGGCGAGATGGACGTCGCGCGCGAGGTCGTCGGTTACGCGCTGATCTCGCTGATCGCACTCGCCGCCTCTTCGGCCGGCACCGGCTGGACCGATGCGCTCGTGCGCCATCATCTTGGCCACCAGCATGCGCTGCGCGTGCTGCTGGTGACACTGGCGTACGTCGTCGTGCAGGGGCTGCTGTTCGTCGCGAAGTTCGTCGCCTACGACCGATGGGTCTTCACCGATGGCGGCCGTTTCCGCACGGCGCTCAGAGCCCGGCGCACAGGGGCCGGGCTCAAAGCTCCAGAACTCGAGTCCGACACCGCCGCGTGACAACGCGGCGACCCAGGCTCAGGCGCGTCGGCGTGAAGCCGCGCGCTTGAGCGGCTGGGCGGCAGCTGCAGCGCCACTGCTGCGGCGTCCGTCGCCGGACGCCGGGGGTGCATCGGCACCATGGAAGGCGAGCGCACCCTCGATCTCCAGGTCCTTCCACTCGTCCCAGACGCCGGTGACGCCGGTGGTGAAGTCGAACTGCGGAGACCAGCCGGCGGCGTGCGCGCGCGCGGGATCGACGATCACGGCCGGCATCTCGCCGGGGCGCGCGGGCCCGTGCGTCACCGGCAGCTCCGCGCCGGAGACGCGTCGCACCACGTCGACCACATCCAATACTGACAACGACGTGCCGGCACCGATCACGATCGGGCCTGACCAGGTCGCGTTGGTGAGCGCCATCATCATCCCGCCGGCGACGTCCGCGACGTGCACGTAGTCACGCACCTGCAGGCCGTCGCCGTACACCTCGAAACTGTTGTCCAGACGGATCGCGCGCATCAGGCGGGCGACGATGCTGTCCTTGGCCTGCATCCCGGGCCCATAGACGTTGGTCAGGCGCACTGCCGTGCAGCGAATGCCATAGACGGCGGTGTAGGCGGACATCATCATCTCGCCCGCCGCCTTGGTGGCGCCGTACGGGGTCAGCGGCCGCAGGCTCGAGCGCTCGGTGATCGCCGGGTCGAGCATCGGTCCGGTGACCGCGTTGGTCGAGGCGAATACGAGCGCGCGCACGCCGGCGGCGCGAGCGCCCTCGAGCACCCGATGGGTGCCGGCGACGTTCGTCTGGTAGGTCAGCTCGGGGCGCTGCACCGAGCGCAACACCGACGTCACTGCCGCCAGATGCACGACACCGTCAAAGCCGCCGTCGAAGGCCGCCTCGATCACCTCGGGGTCGGCGATGTCACCACGGACGACCTCGACCTCAGGGTCCGGGTGCGCCTGCAGATCGACCACGCGTACACGGGCGCCTGCGGCAGCCAACGTGGAGACGACATGCCGACCGATGAAGCCTGACCCGCCGGTTACCAGCACACGCTGGTCCCGAAGGGCACCTGCCGCGACGCTCACGTTCCCGCCAGTACGGCGGTCTTCGGACAGAGGATTCGCATTCGGGTGCTCCTAGATACTTCGAGTCGATTTGGTCCCCGGCGCTAGCGGCGGCTCGCGGCTCTACAAGGGCTGCGTGCCTAGGGACAACGAAAGAGACGACACCTGCGCGCTGGAGGCAGGATAGCCAATCAAGCGAGCAGCCGCCATCGACCGGCGATCGGCTACTCAGCGCACGTAACCCGAGGAGCGCGTCCGGCGCACCTCCTACAGGTCAGGATAGCTCCGGGTGTCAAGCAGGCGTCAGGGACCAGCTAGTCGCCCGCAGCGTCTCCGGCGCGCAGTGCATCGGCGACGCTCGCTGCCGCGCTCGCCACGGTGGCGGCCCGGTCGGCCGGACCGGCGGCGGCGGCCGGCGCGATCCGCGCCTCGTAGGCGGCACGCTCGAGCGCGTCGACCTGCATGTACATGCGATCGACGCCGAGCAGCCCCCGTAGTCGTTTGACCATCGGTGAGGGCGTGACCGCCTCCAACGTGATCAGCCATCCCAGCTGCCTCGGTACGTACGCCTCGCGGCGCCCCGTTTGGAGGACGTTCACGATCGCGGCGGCAACGTCCTCGGACGTGTTCATAGGCACGCCTCGCAATCCTTTGACGCCGGCGGCCATGTCCGTCCCGATCAGGTTCGGAAGGATCAGATGCAGCTCCACGCCGGTGCCCTCGAGCTCGATCCGCAGCGACTCGGTCAGACCGACGATTGCGTGCTTGCTTGCCGAGTAGCTGACGATGCCGGGCGACGGCGTCCGGCCAAGACCCGAGGACACGTTGACGATGTGACCGCTCGCTCGCGGCAGCATCCGCTCGAGCGCCAGCTTGCAGCCGCGCGCCGTGCCGGCCACGTTGACCTCGAGCACACGTGCGAGGACCGCATCGGACTCGCGTGCGAACTCACCCACCGGCGCGATGCCGGCATTGTTGACGAGCACGTCAAGCGGCCCGAGTTCACGCTCGACGCGATCGAGGAAGGCTCCGAAGCTATCGCGGCTGGTGACATCGAGCGCCATCCCGATCGCGCCGGCGCCGAGCTCGTCCGCGACCCGGCCCGTCAGCTCTCCATCGAGGTCGCCAATCGCCACGCGGGCGCCCTGCGCCAGCAATGCCGCCGCGGTCGCCCGCCCGATCCCGCGGGCGCCGCCGGTGATCGCCACAACCTTGCCGCTGCACGGCCTTAGCTGCCTTGCCATCTCTGTCGGTCTCCCAATCGCTGGTGGGTTATGTACGAGTTCGCGCCGGCACACCGGTGACGGTCACGCCAGCGGGCACATCCTTGGTGACGACCGCCCCCGCTCCGACCACGGCGCCCGCTCCGATCCGCAGCGGTCTGCCGGGGTGGCCGTTGACGGTGACCGCGCCGGTACCGATGAAGGTGTGGGGCTCGAGCGTCACGTTCCCGGAGATGTGAACGCCGGGCGAGAGCGTCGAATATGCGCCGATCACAGCATCGTGACCGACGGTGCAATCGAGGTTGATCTGCGCGTGCGCCTCGACGACGATGTTGACCGTCAGGATCGAGCCGGCACAGACGACGACGCCCTCCGCCAAGTCCACGTACTCGTGGTCGTATTCGACGTTCGGGTGCACCAGCGGTACGGTCGCGACGAGCCCGGCCTCGAGCGCCTTGCGGATCAGCCGCTCGCGCAACTTGGGGTCGCCGACGGTCGCGATCACGTACGCGCCGTGATAACGCTCCGCGGCCTGCGCAAGGCCGAGCACCGGCCTGCCGTTGAGCTCCACGGCCGGTGCGTTGTCATCGATGAAGGCCACCGCCGAGAAGCGCTCGTCCTGCCACCGCGCACGCCCTGCCCACGAGGCGACCTCGCGGCCAAAGCCACCCGCCCCGAAGATCAACAGCTCCCGCGTCTCCACGGCGGCGATGCTATCCGTCCACGTCGGGCGGGGCGGGCGAGCCGAGGTCGACGCCGCCGCTCTCGTGCTCGTGGTAGAGGCCATGGCCGCCGAGCACCATGCGCGCCGTCATCGCGAGGATCTTCAGGTCGAGCCACAGTGAGCGGTGCTCGACGTACCAGATGTCGAGCTCGATCCGCTCGGACCAGGGCAACGAGGCGCGGCCGTTGACCTGCGCCCAGCCGCTGATCCCGGGCCGCACCAGCAGCCGCTCACGCTGGCGTTCTGTGTAGAGCTCGATCTGGCCCATCAGCGTCGGCCGCGGTCCCACGATCGACATCTCGCCGCGCACGACGTTCCACAGGTTCGGCAGCTCATCGAGCGAGTAACGGCGCAGGAACTCTCCGGTGCGCGTGATCCGCGAGTCCCCCTGCAGCACCGCCAGCCCGGCGCCGATGTGCTCGGCGCCGGTGACCATCGTGCGCAGCTTGAAGATCGCAAATGGCTGCCCGTCGAGCCCGGCGCGTTCCTGCGTGAAGATCGGACTGCCGCGCGACTCGAGCCGGATCAGCACGCACAACCAGAACACGAGCGGCGCGCTGACGATCACGGCCGGCACCGCGATCAGCAGGTCGAGCGCGCGCTTCCAGCTTTCGATTCCGGGGGTGGCTTGCTTGCCACCCCCTTTAAGAGAGCGGCTCATCGGGTCCCCTCGACCGTTTCCCAGATGGGCGAGCGCTCGCCCCGCAGCCAATCCCACAGCCCGGCCGCAAGCGCCCAGTTGGTGACGACGTAGTAGCGCGCCACGAGCAGCAGCCGCGCCGGTACGAACGGCGCGAGCAGCGCGCCGGCAAACAGCGCCAGCTGCAGCGCGAGCGTCACGACGTAGAACCAGTCCTGTCCAAGCAGCGCGATGTTGGCGGCGAGCGCCACGATGTGCAGGAACGGTACGAGGTAGCGCAGGATCCGGTGCGAAAAGATCATCAGAGCGTAAAGCGGGCTGTAGCCGCGTGGTGACATCAGCCCGCTACCGAAGACCGTCGGCCAGGTGCGCCGCGCCATGCGGCGCTTGCGCGTGAACTCGCCCTCGATCGACGGCGCCATCTTCTCCGTCGCGTGCGCCTCGGCGACGTAGATTGCGCGCCAGCCGCGCTTGACCATGTTGAACGGAAACGAGAGGTCGTGACCCGCAAGCGGGTCGACCTTCAGGTAGGCGTCGCGGCGGGTCGCATAGATCGCGCCGTTGCCGGAGGTGACCGAATACAGCTCCGACTCCATGCGCCGCAGCCACATCTCGTAGCGCCAGTAGAGCCCCTCCTGGTTGGTGCCTCCGGCGTCGAGGAAGCTCACGTCACCGCAGACGTAACCGACCTTGAGGTCCGCAAACGCATCGACCATGCGCTTGAGCGCGTCGCGCTCCCAGACGGCATTCGCGTCGGAGAAGACCAGCAGCTCGCCGCCGGCCTCCTCCACCGCTGCGTCCTGCGCTCGGATCTTGCCGCCGCGCGGCAGCTCGAGCACGACGTCGGCCCCGGCGGCGCGCGCCCGTGACACGGTGTGGTCGCTGGAACCGTCGGAGGCGACGATCACCTGCAGGCGATCGGGCGGGTAATCGAGGCTGCGTAGGTTCGTGATCCGCTGCGCGATCACCTCCTGCTCGTTGTAAGCCGCGACGATCGCGCTGACGCCGGGAAGCTCGCCCTCCCAGCTGGGGCTGGACCGCTCGCGACCGAGGACGCGCGCGAGCAGCGCGAGCAGCGCGAGCAGCAGCGGGTAGCCGACCTGCGTGTAGACGAGCAGCGCGACAGTGACCCAGAAGACGATCGCGACGACGGTCATGGCGCCGCGATTCTCTCGTAGAGGGCGAGCGTGGCCTTGGCTGCCGAATCCCAGGAGTACTCCTCTGATGCCGCCTTCGCCGCCACTGCGGCGAGGCGGGCGCGCTGGTCAGGGTCGGCGATCAGCTCGGTCAGCGCGGCGTTGAGCGCCGCTGCATCGCCGGGCGCGACCAGGCGCGCGGCTCGGCGGGCGGGATCGGACGCCACCTCGGAGAGACCGCCGACATCGCTGAGCACGATCGCCTTGCCGTGGCCGAGCGCCGTCGCCAGCACGCCCGAGAAGCCGAAGCGCTCGCTGCGCTCGTACGGCAGCACGACGATGTCGGCGCGCTCGAACAGGGCGGCCTCCTCCTGCGGCGTGACAAAGCGCGGGACGAGCCGCAGATTCGGTCCCACCCCCCCCTCGGCGGCGAGCGGACCGGAGAGGTCCATCATCGGACGCCCGACGATCCAGAGCTGCGCCCCGGTGATCCCGCGCCAGGCCTCGAGCAGCGTCCTGACACCCTTGTACGGGCGGATCAGTCCGTAGCTCAAAACCACCGGCTCACCCGTGTCCTGCAGTTCGGCGGGAAGCGTCCGGGAGGGGTTTGCGTCCCCCAGGGACGGAAACCCTTCCCCGGCACCGAGCACACCGTGGCGGATGACATGGACGCGCTCGGGCTCGAGGCCGTGCTGGGCGATCACCTGCTCGCGGGCGTACTGCGAGTGCACGATGATCGCGTTGACGCGATCGAAGGCCGGTCGGGGAAGCGGTGCGCGGCCGCGCTCGAGTGGATCGTGGATCGTCAGCACCGTCGGGCGCGGCGGCAGCAGCCGCAGGTCGAGGCGCGGGACCGTCAGCCACTCGAAGTGGACGACATCGGCGGCGCGGGCGGCGGCGCGGCGGTAGCGGAGCATGTCGAGCGGGTGCTCGGCGCGCTTGCTCAGCGCGCGCAGGCGCGAGCCGGCGGGGCCGACGGCGTGGCGGTAGAAGCGCTCGTCGCGCTGATAGCCGTCGGGGGCGGGCGACTCGCCATAGGCGAAGCTGCTCGTGACGAGGCGCACCGACGCGCCGAGGCGCGACAGGGCCGCCGCCAGCGCGTGGTCATAGGGCGGCGAGTAGGCCGGAGGATCGACGAGGTCGACCCGCATCAGCGGCGCTTGACCTCGTTGGACATGCGCAGGCCGATCTGCTCCTCGATGCCGAGGTAGACCTGCACGAACAGGAACTGCAGGCGATCGGTTCGGGTCAGCCGCGCCGAGGAGGCGGCGGTGCGGCCGTCCGCGCGGAAGGCGACGCCATCGCCGATGCCGAAGCGCTTGAGCAGCAGCCGCACGCCGCGGTTGAGTCCGGGGTCTGGCTTGAAGTCGGGGTAGTGCTCGGAGAGCCAGCGAGCGCCGGCAGCGTAGCCCCGCCACTGCCGGCCGAGCCCGCGCAGCGTAGTGCGGTAGGCGTGCTGGACGACGGCGTGCTCGTTGAAGGCGAGCGTCCAGCCCGCCGCCTGCAGCCGCCATGTGAAATCGGTGTCTTCCCCCGCCCAGATGCCCTCGGTGTAGCCGCCGACCTGTTCGAATGCGACGCGGCGCACGAGCAGGTTGGCGCTCGAGGCACGCGGCCGCACGGGGTTTGAGACGTGCGAGCGCTGGCCCAGGAAGTTGCGGGCGGTGCCGTAGCGGGCGGCGAGCGTGCGCGTGTCGGGGATGCCGGCGATGTCCCCGGTGATCGCGCCTACACGCTCATCGATCGGGTCGGCGAAGAAGCTGTCGAGCAGGTCGGCGGGAGCGATCACGTCGGCGTCGAGGAACAGGATCCAGTCGTTCTTCGCGACCCTCGCGCCGACGTTGCGAGAGTGGGCGGCCGACGCCTCGCCCGTGGCGCGCACGACCGTGGCGTGCTCGGAGTACGGATCGACGGTTCCGCTGTTGTCGGCGACGATCAGCTCGTCGTCGGGCTGCGTGTCGAGCTCGCCCAGCATCGCGAGCACGGCTCGCGCCAGCTCGGCGCTACCGGCGAACGGCACGACGACGCTCACCGCGGGCCGGCTCATGCCGTGCCCATCCGCGCGCGCACAGTGCGCAGCAGCGCCAGGCCCTGGTCGAGCTCGGCGCGATGTACGAAGCCGGTCAGCCAGAGCACCGGCGGAATCGCCAGGAAGACCAGCGCACGCGTCGCGAAGCCGCCGAGCCCCGCGTTTGGCAGCAGCAGGTCACCGGCAACGGCGAGCCCTCCCATGACCACGGCGAGCTGCGCCAGGCGCCGCCACTCGAAGCTGACCGGGAAGGCGCGGCGGATCAGAAGATGCATGACGCCGAGCATCGCAACGTAGGCACCGCAGAGCGCAATCCCGCCACCGGCGATGCCGTAGCGCGGTACCAACAGGAGCAGCAGCACGACGTTGACGACGAGTCCAACCAGCGCGGCGGGGAAGTTGCGGCGCGTGACCTTGGCGCGCCCGGCCACCACCAGCAGCACGACCCAGAGGCCATACATCGCCCAGCCGAGCGAGACCCATGGGATCGCCCGGTAGGAGCCGAAGTAGCCCGGATGCGGCGTCAGCACGCGGATGATGAAGCGGTCCTCGAGCGCGAGCCCGGCGACGACCCAACCGGTGATCAGCACGTAGTAGGTGG
>Ga0302314_10010103_pt1 | contig 16571 bp, 19 predicted proteins | sample III_Palsa_N2_3_FD_200533 | JGI IMG/M metagenome (GOLD analysis project Ga0302314, IMG submission 200533) | Peat permafrost microbial communities from Stordalen Mire near Abisko, Sweden - III_Palsa_N2_3 | ecosystem: Environmental > Terrestrial > Soil > Palsa > Peat permafrost | place: Sweden... | reverse complement strand
CAAGCAGCGGCGGAGCTCGCAGCCGCGATCGTCACCGATCCCGCTATCAGCGAGACAGCAACCGCAATACCGAACAGCCAGCCGCGCGCTCGAACCGCCGCCCGCACTGCTGCCCTCACCCCGGTCGTCCGACCCCACCAGCCGGACGACACCGACCTGAGAACAGCCAATCACTGAGGCGACAACCTGTAGGCAGAAGGCACACTACCTCCTGCTCGTTGATCCAACCGACAGTCGACACGATGCTGTTGCTGGCGCCAAGGCACGGCACGGCACGGCACGGCACGGCACGGCACGGCACGAGAGAGCGATGCGGTCGCCCAGCTCCGTTTCCACTGATCTGCCTGTTGACGGCTGCGGATATGCTCGCTCGGCGCAAATGACGACGATTCCGATGGAAAACGGCAGCGATGCAGATGGCCCTCCGTCCGCGTCGAGTGTGTGGACGATTCGGTACGCGGTCAGCGCGTTGGTCAGTGTCGTCGTAGCCGCGGTGCTCATTGGTCTGCCCTTCCGTGGTCACCGCAATCTGGCGATGGGGCTCGGCGGCCTGATACTCGACATGGTCATGCTGTTGACTCTGGTGCCGCTGTCCCGCCGGCAGCGTTTGCGCGCCCGCGATCTTGGTCTCCGCGGCACAGCGCCCGCCGGAGCGGTCGGACGCGTGCTCCTAGCCGTCCTTGCGGTAGCGGTTACTAACGCGTTCTGGTTGCAGGGCGTCCTTGGCAAATCGCTCGTGTACCAGGGGCTCACCATCCACGCCGGGACGGTCGAGGAGATCGTGATCGGCATCCAACTCGCCGTCTCCGCACCGATCATTGAGGAGATCTTCTTCCGCGGTCTGCTGTACCGCGCGTTTCGCAATCACATGAACATCCTTCCCGCAGCGCTGATCGCAGGATTTCTCTTCGGGGCCGTTCACGGCCTCGCATATCCGCTCAACACGCTCCCTCCGCGAATGGTGTTCGGAGTGATCGCGTGCCTGCTCTACGAAAGCACCGGCTCGCTGTATCCCTCGATGGCGCTCCACGGGCTCATTGACGGCGCCGCGCTCGAAGAAGCAATCGGCCACCACCGGCCGGTGGGCATCGCACTCGCTGTATATGTGATCTTGGCGCTCGTCCTGCTCTGCTATGCGGGCGTACGCCGCGTCAATACCGGAAAGACCCGTACGCCCTCTGCATCTGAGGTCGTACCTCGGTCATCTGGATGAGCGACGGGACCCTGACCGGAGGCAACCGCTGCCGGCTTCACTCGAATCTGTTCCACCCTTGGCGTCTCTCCGGCGGTCAGCGAGTAGCGCCGGCCGTCTTCTTTGGCCTTGTAGAGCGCTGCATCCGCTCGCATCAAAAGCGTGTTCTCGTCGTCGGTAGAGAGACCCGCGAGCCCCCAGGAGAGTCTGACTCCCCGACAGGCAGGATCGCGCTCAACGGCCGCTTGCGCGCGACACACGGCCGTCCGCGCCCTGACGTAGTCGACGCCTGGGAAGATCACGGCGAACTCGTCGCCGTCGAAGCGGAACGCCTGATCGCTGTCCCGAAGTCGCGTCAGGATGGTCCCAACGGCGCGCAAGACGGCGTCGCCGGCAGCATGTCCCTGGCGATCGTTGATCGCCTGTAGGCCGTCGAGCTCCGCCAGACACAAGGTGAGCTTGCCTCTGTAGCGGCTCGCACGGGCGATCTCTCGCTCCAATTGCTCGTCAAACGCCAGACGGTTTGGCAATCCGGTCAACACGTCGTGACGCATCTCGTGAGGGTGCAGCTCGTACTCCCCTGCGTGGGCCATCGCAGTCGCGATGATTCCAGAGAGAACGCATAGCGTGGTCACGTCCTCCGCCCCGAAAGCGCTCGTGTTCGGGTCGTAGACCTCCAACACTCCGACTATCTGTTTGCCGCGAATCAGCGGTGCGCAAAGTATCGACCTGGCACCCACTTTCAGGCAGGCCTCGGGGTCGATCCTCCGGTCGTCTTTAGCGTCCTCGCAGAGCAGCACTTCGTTCTGAAGCACGCAGCGGCCTGAAAGGCTCGCCTTCACAGCCACACGCATGCCGACAAAAGGCTCGGCGGCGCCGCTGACCGCGTGAAAAACCATCTGATCACCGTCGTTTAGCTCCACCACACCCGCAGCGGCACCTGTGATCTCTTGCGCGCGCGACACAACCAGCGCGATCACGCCGTCCAACGTCAGCGATGTCGCAGCAATCGCGCTCTGGGTCTCGATAATCGCGTGCGTGCGAGCCTCGGAAAGCGCACTCATAAATCACCTGTCGGCATCCGAGTCCCCGAGGTTGAGCCTTGGCTGCATCTCCACTCCTCCCCGGACGATCGCATTCGCCACACACTGAGATCGGGACGGACGACTCCCTTCGGCGACGAACTGTTTCCCGGCTGTAGGAGCTCTCAGGGGCGCGATGGCAGCGTCTGACAGGCGATGAGCTCGAGTTTCTGTGGTCGCGAGAGTCGTTTGATGCGTGCTTCCTCGCGGCGGGCGGATGTTCGATCACTCATTGGGATGCTGAGCGCGAGTTCGACCGGTAGACGACTGGCTGTGTACTTGCTAGCGATGCCGGATTGATGGCGTGCGAGCCTTCGTTCCAGATCGACCGTCCAGCCGGTGTAGAGCGAGTCGTCGCTGCAGCGCAGGAGATAGACCCAGGTGTTGCTCATTGGTTGGGAAGTTCGCCGTGACAGGTTCATGCCCTGCGAGTCCGCTATTGACATCGCGATGAGCCCCCACCGCCGCAATCGCTTCGCCGTTCAAGCTCCGGCGGCTGAGCTTTCACTTCTGCGACTGGTCGGTGGTTGGTCCACGTTGGCTGCAGGCGGGAACCGACTTGGGGGCCGAGGCTTTCGTGCTGCATGTCGGTGCGGCGGCGACGGATTCGCATCGTTCTACCGCATGGGATCTTCGGGTCGGGCCCCGAGGCCCGGCCGGCGAGAAGTCACAGGCGCCGCAGGCCCGCGCCGGAGCGGTCGCGCATCCCGAGTGATCGGTGCCCACCTTCTGCACGTAATAGAGAGTGAGATGCGAGCTATCAAGCCCATTACAAGTTGCGCGACGAATACGCGACGCTCACCGCTGGCCAGCAGATCGGTCGCTGAACATCTGCTGAGAGGGGTGCTCGGTCTTATCCTCGCCGGCGTCGCGATCGTGCTGTGCAGCGTTGTCGGTCCTGTGGCTCTCCTGCTGCTTCCCCTGACGGCGGTTGCTTGGCGGGGCTGCCCCACGTGCTGGACCGTCGGCTTGCTCGGCACGCTCGCCGACACCCAGGCTCGGCGGGAACACCCGCACGCCTGACGGGGCCGAGGCGTCTGTATGGTCCGAGGAGTGCCCGCACGATAGACGTGACGCAACGGGTCCTCAGCGCGAGGGAAGCGGAGCGATTGCTGTCATCAGTGCCGTCAGCCGACCTCACGATCACCTGGGCGACAACTTGCTCGCCCGGTCGACAGAGTCCTGCTGCGTGGCATTCCGGTCTTACAGCCTCTGACCTGTCTCTGGCGGATTCGCGTCTGAGTCGTCTTGGAGCATTGGTCTTATGACGGCGAGACGATGGCGTCGAATTGTGCGCTGTCGTAGATGACGCGGCCGTAGATGACGCGATCTGCGGTTACCGTGAACCAGCCGCCGGTGGTCAGCGCGCCGATGCCGGCAGGACCCTCGATCTTGATTTCGTAGAGCGCTGAGACCTGATCGCCCTGGACGATCCAATGCAGGACCTTGTGTCCGCGGACGATCTGGAAGAGTCCTTTTGAGAGTTCTATGAGTTCGTCCACGTTGTGAGCGGCGGCGAACGGGCCTTCCATCGTGAAGCCGGTGCTGACGGCTTCACGGATTGCGGCGATGTTGCCGGTGTAGAACGCCGAGAAGAATCTGTTCAACGAGAGCTTGGGGGTTCATGGGTTCTCTCCGATGTGATTGCGGATCGTGTCGCTGGCGCTAGTAGCCCAGCGTGAAGCGAGCTTGGTGGTGTGCGGGCTTCTCGATCTCGTCGGAGAAGGCGATCGCGAAGTCGGCGCCTGAGATGTCAGAGCTACCGGTCTCGTCGGTGATCAGGACATCCGATCCTCACCGCCCCGGACACCGGAGCGCGAAACCAGCTCATCGCCGCGCACCTTCGCCGGCTCGAGTCCACACTGGAGAGCACCCAGCGCGCCGCCGCGCCGCTGCGAGACCTGCTGGCGCCCAAGGACGCAGCCGCCCCGGCGGAGCTCGCGCATCTCCGCGTCGCCGCGACATCCGCGGCGACGATCACGGCAGCGGTCTCGCTGGCGGACGTCTTCGCCACGGAGCTATTCGCCGAGGACCGCGGGCAGGCGACGGTTTTCATCCCCTGCGATCTCGAGTTCCGCCCAACCGGCCGGGTTGAACCACTGGTCGTTCCGGCGGTCGAACTTGCGATGACAACACACATCGGTTCCCACGCCGACGTCGATCTCTCCTATCGCGCGCTGGCGACCTATGTCGCCGAGCACGCGATCGGCGTTGCCGGTTCGATCCGCGAGTACTACCTCGTCGATCACTTCGACACACACAACGAAACAGAATGGCGCACCCAGATCGGCTGGCCGATCTTCGACACGGCCCCGCCGACGCGGAACTAGCGCCTGGGACGAGTACGGGGTCCGGGTTGGCTCATTCGAAGGTCAAATATTCGAGCATGCCGGTGAGTTCGAAGAGTCGACGGACTTGCCATGAGCTGCAACGAATCGTCAGCCGGTGACCGTTGCTATCGGCGGAGCGATTAGCGCTAGCTATCACCGAGAGCCCGCTGCTGTCAATGAACTGCACGCCGTCCAGATCGAGCATAAGGCGGCTATATCCATCACCGTCGAGCGTCTCAAGGACGCGATTGAGTTCCGGGACGGTCGCAAGATCCAGTTCGCCGACGATACGGACCTGCACGCCGTCTGGGTCATGCTTAAGCGTGATCGAGAAACCACTCGATCCATCCTGCATCGGTTCCTCAAACTCAGGCATATATGACCATGACTTCCGTGAAGACGTGGCCCAAACGGCGAGCTAGCGTGCGACTCCAATCTGGACCGCGCCTATTCCCGACGATTGGTCTTAAAACGCCCCGCGCCCGCTCCGCAACAGCTCAGGCTGAGGCAACGCGGGCGCAATTTAGCACGTAAAACGGGCTACGCAAACCGACTTTCATGTGAAATATCTGGGGATGGTTCTTAAGCCATCCGCGCAGCAATTACGCGCCAGCGTCCCACGATCTCGATCGCTGTCGCGCTTACCCAGGTGAGCAGGTGACGTATCGGCTCGGGCATAAGGAGGTGAGCGATTCGCGCACGGTGGGTAGCTCCGTGCCATGAAAGCTCTCACTTGGCAGGGCGTCAGTGACGTCCGCATCGACGAAGTTCCCGATCCAACCATCCAGGATCCGACCGACATCATCGTCCGGATCACCTCGACCGGCCTCTGCGGTTCCGACCTCCACCTGTACACGGTGCTCGCACCATTTCTCGATGAGGGAGACGTGCTGGGCCACGAACCGATGGGCATCGTCGAGGCAATCGGGCCCGGCGTCACCGAACTACGAGTCGGAGACCGGGTCGTGATTCCGTTCAATGTGTCGTGCGGCGACTGCTGGATGTGTGGTCACGGGCTGCACTCGCAGTGCGAGACCACTCAGGTACATGAATACGGCACCGGCGCCTCGCTATTCGGCTACACGAAGCTCTACGGCCAGGTCCCCGGCGGTCAGGCGGAGCTGCTGCGGGTCCCGTTTGGCAACTTTCTGCCGATCAAGATCCCACACGGACCCCCGGACGACCGCTTCGTCTTCCTCTCCGACGTACTGCCAACCGCCTGGCAGGGCGTGCAGTACGCGGACGTGCCAGACGGCGGTTCGCTGGTGGTTCTCGGCCTCGGTCCGATCGGTGACATGGCAAGCCGGATCGCGCAACATCGGGGGTATCGGGTTATCGGCGTGGATCTGGTGCCCGAACGCATCGCCCGAGTTCGCGCCCGCGGGGTCGAGGTGCTGAACTTCACTGACCACGACGATCTTCCCGGAGCGATCCGTGAGATGACTGATGGCCGCGGCCCGGATGCTGTGATCGATGCGGTCGGTATGGAGGCCCATGGGTCTCCAGCGGCTGGTTTCGCGCATAAATTGGCGACCCTCCTGCCGGACGTGATCGCCCGACCGATGATGGAAAACGCGGGGGTCTCAAAGCTCGCCGCTCTGCATTCGGCGATCGAGATTGTCCGCAGGGGCGGGACGATCTCTCTGAGCGGGGTTTACGGGGGCGCGGCTGACCCGATGCCAACCCTGCAATTGTTTGACAAGCAGATCCAGATTCGCCAGGGCCAGGCCAACGTCAAGGCGTGGATCGATGATCTCCTGCCGCTACTCACCGATGCTGACCCGTTGGGCGTCGAATCGTTCGCGACCCATCACCTCCCGCTCTCAGAGGCCCCGGTGGCCTACGAGAAGTTCCAGAAGAAGCAGGACGGGATGATCAAGGTGGTCTTTAACCCATGAGCTCTCTCGATAGGGATGCGCGCACGGGCGCCGTAGACCGCGTTAGCGAGGAGGTCGCGCGCCGTGCCGCGGATGACGCGGCACGGCAGGCCGAAGCCGATCGTCAACGTGAGGCGCTGCTCACGGCGTTCAAAGCCGCTGCGCTACGGGCTGAGCGGGTCGCGTTCTCGCAGCTCTCCAGGAAAGCCTAGGAGTCGACCTGCCATCGCAGCCGGCCGTGTTCGCTCCAGGTCCAGACCCGGAAGTGATCGCAGAGGTCGCAGCGAAGCTGCGCAAGGCGGCGGGACTCCCAGCCAAGCCAACGGGTGTCGTCGCCAACGCCAAGGCGAAGCGTTAGCAGCAGTAGTCCCAAGCTGATTCAACTGACCACGGCCGGGGTAGTCGCGTCCCCCGTAGGGCGCAACCAGCGCGCCACGCACGCAAATCACTAGTACTGGAGAGACAAATGGCAGACCTCACAATCCTCGAGGACAAGCTCGCCGAAGTTCTCGGGCTCGCTCAGGCGGCACAACTCGCCACCAAGAAGGTCGCGACTCTCGCGCGCGATGAAGACGAGTCCGAGCTTGTTGACCTGTTGGAGAAGATGGGCAAGCAGGCGGCAGAGATCGAGCAGCGCTGCGACGCCGTCGCCGGCTCGCTGGACGGTAAGAAAACCGCGATCACCGAAAAGGCACGCGAGACCAAGGGCGAAGTGACGGAATTCATGAAGACCTACCTCGAGGACGCCGAGGCCCTCGACGGTCTTGAATTCCTCAGCATGGCCGAAGCGGGCGAGAAGGCGCACTGGGAAATCCTGGCCACGCTCAACGAAAAAGCGAACGACGACGATGTCGCCAGCCTCGTGGAGTTCGCCTTGCCAATCCAAAACCACCACGTGGACGCCGTGAGAGAACACTCACTACGTCTCGCAGCCGACGAAGATCCGTCAGAACCCGCTTAGCCCAAGCGCACCGGTGTATGAGCCTCACGATCCTGAGGCTCATACACCCCCGCTTCGGGACTGACTACAACCAACCCGCCGAGCCAACCCAGCTTCTTCTGCCGCAATTCACGTGTATCTCTGCACCTCCGCCTACATCCGTCGTGAAGTCGTGCAAGCAGTCGTCGCCTGCTCGGCGTGGCTGTTGGCCGGTCGCACTGATAGCCCGTGATTCGGAGTGAATGCGGCTGTGTGTGTCCGTTCGCGGGTCCAGTTCCTAAGGGAACGCGTGGTCGCTGCCGATCATCGTTGCAGTGTCATTGAGCGAAGCCGCGAGAGCGGTCAATGGTGAGCCGCTAGCTGAGTTCGTCCGCGACGAGGAGCCGACGGACCGGTTCGTCGAGCCGGTTCCCGCTTTGTCGGATCGCGTCTATCTACACGCCGTTGCGCCGGCGCGCTCGCTTGACGAAGGGCCACTGGTCGGGCGCGTCACGAGAGTCGACGCCAGGCGGGTGTCGGTAACCCTCACCGACGAGGAGGCCGTTCAGCGGACCACAGTTTCAGCGCTGGTAGCACTCCGTGCCGGCGACGGCTTCCTAATGGGGATCGTCGACACGCTCATCTGCTCGGAGACTTCTGATCGAGTGATCGCACACTTGATGCCCGTCGGTGCGTTCCATCCGTCGCCCGGGGGCGGTGGAACGTTTCGGGTGGGAGCTGCGCATCAGCCTCGTATCCACGCTGGCTGCTACCTCGTCGAAGGTGAGGACCTACGCCGCTTGATGGGCTGCATTGCGGATGATGTCTCGCCGGATGAGCGGCTGATCCTGGGTCGCTATGGGGACAATGACGGCGCCGAGGCGGTGGCTAACGGCAATCGTATGTTCCAGCGGCATCTGGCCATCCTCGGCAACAGCGGAGCTGGCAAGAGCTGGGCCGTGGCATTGCTGCTCGAACGCGCCGCACGCCTGCAGAACGCGAACCTCATCGTGCTCGATCTCCACGGCGAATACGGACCGCTCGCCGACGGCGGGATCGCCACTCGCCTGCGTCCTGGTGGACCAGCGGACCTGGTCGACACCGGCGATGACCTGATGTACCTGCCCTACTGGATCCTCGCGATCGATGAGCTGGCGATGATCGTGCTCAATGCTGACGATCCACACGCGGCCGATCAGCGCCTGTGGCTAATCCAGCGGATCGAGGCACTGAAACGTGGGTCGCTCGGCGCGGACGGCGACTACGACACGATGTCGACGTCAACGGTCGATTCGCCTGTTCCTTATCGGATCGAGCGGCTGCTCGAATATGCCGAACACGACGAGGTAGAACTGATCGTTCAGCAGCCGAGCGGGAAGGTCGCACCCGGCCCGTACGCCGGGAAGCTGCGAAGTCTCATCAATCGGTTTGAGGCCCGGTGCGCCGATCCGCGCTTCGCCTTCGTCTTCCAGCCGCCCGAGGAGTCTTACAGCACCGACTGGCTGCCGCAGATGGCTCTCATGCTGCTGCAATCAGGCGGCCAGACGCCCGGAATAAAGACAATCGACCTTTCCGAGCTGCCAACGGAGCTCGTCCCGCTCGTTGCCGGACTCGTCGCCCGTCTGGCTTACGACATCCAGTTCTGGACGGAGCCGAACCAGCGGACGCCAATTTGCCTGGTCTGCGACGAGGCACACGTCTACCTGCGGGAAAACGAGGATGGCTCGCCGATCTACGAGTGGGCGACGCGCCGCTTCGAGACGATCGCCAAGGAGGGCCGCAAGTACGGAGTCTGCCTAGCCGTCGTCAGCCAGCGTCCCAGCGAGCTCAACCGCACCGTACTCAGTCAGTGCAACAACTTCATCATCTTGCGCTTGAGCAACGACCCGGACCACGAGGCGATCGTCCAACTCGTGCCTGGTGCATTCGCCGGCGTCGCGGACGTCCTCCCCACGCTCGATGTCGGAGAGGCCGTCGTCGTCGGCGACGCAGTCCCGCTACCCGCTCGCATCAAGCTCGACCGCGCTACCCACGCCCCCAACAGCCGGACAATCCCATACTGGTCATTGTGGGCAAGCCAGCCATCCTCGCCAGACGCGATAGTCATGGGCGCCTCGGCCCTGCGAGCCCAGTCGCGTGCCGTAGCCAGGGCAGCGACTTTCAGCGCGAGCCCGGAGGCTTCGGCCACCACCGGCCATCCAAACTGAGCCAGAGCCTCGGCCGCAAATCCGACAAAGCGACCTGACGGGCATCGTCCCGGGTCGCTCGTTGGTAGTTCATTGGCTGCTGTCGATGGTGGTGAGGAAGTCAGTGAAGGCCCTTTGCGTTCGGTCGGTTTCCCCTGTTGCGTCGAGATCCATAAGGAGGCCGCGGATCACGGCCAGCACGACGGTGGCAAGCTCGGGTCTGCCGATGCTGTTCATGCCGGCCTCGAGCGGCGCGAGCCAGTCGGTGGTTGCGATCCGTCGGAAGCCGGGCCAGAGCGGTCCTCCAGCCGCGTCGTGTAGCGGGCTGAACAGCCGCAGGTAGGGCTCGCCTTGCGGTCCGGAGATCGCCGCCCAGGCACGGACCAGGGTCGCTGGGTAAGGCTCTTCGGGTCGTAGGCGTAAGAGCTCGGTCCAAGTCTCGACCTGACGCTTGCGGGCTTCTCCGAGTACTTCGCGGAGCAGGCCATCACGGGTCTCGAAGTGATAGATCAGCATGCGGTTTGAGGTGCCTGCGGCGTCTGCCAACGGCCCAAGTCGATCAGGAAGCCCGTTCTCGAGCGCGTAGTCGGTACAAGCATCGAGAAGTCTTTGCCTTATCTGCGGTTGGCGCTGTCTGCCCATAGGGCCATCTTTTCACGTAACAACTAGTACGTCTAATGTTTCTACTTGATCTGGTGAGCCACGATGAGGAGTTCATGATGAGGGTCGTTTTCGTGCACGGGGCATGCGTCAAGGACGGATCGTGGTGGTGGCACCCCGCAGCGCAGCTGCTGGCCGAGCAGGGTGTCGCCAGCGACACACCGGTCCTGCCGAGCTGTGGCGAGACCGGAGAGTCGCCCGATGGACAAGGGCCCGGATTGGCAGAGGATGTCGCCTCGGTTCGGCGGGTACTGATGGCCGGCGATGAGCCAACCGTGGTGGTCGCCCACAGCTATGGCGGCATCGTCACCGCCCAGGCGGCGGTCGGCGTCGACTCGGTCCGCCATCTGCTGCTCGTCTCCAGCTATCTGCCCGAGATTGGGCAGAGCCTTTCGTCCTTCGGTGGTGAGGAACCTGCGCCGTTCCTCGACATCGATCCCGTGGGCGGGACCTTCAGCGTCCGGTTGGAGGCCCTCGTCGACACGTTCCTGCATGACTGCGAGCCCGAAATCCAGAAGCAGGCGATGGACAAGACCGCCCGCCAAAGCCTGTCGGTTCTCGGACAACCTGTGCAATCGGCGGCTTGGCAGCACGTACCGACGACCTACCTCGTCTGCGCAGGGGACCGGGGCACTCCGGCAGAGCTGCAACGCGAGTTTGCCGCTCGCGCAGCCAGCGTTGTGGAACTCGACACCGGCCACCACCCATTCCTCTCGAAGCCCGCCGCCGTCCGTGACCTGATCCTCGGGCTCGAACGGTGACATTCTGCGGCGTATCGATCAAGGATGATCGAATCGATACATGGCGGCGGCCCACTCGCTGGCGCTCATGCCGTTGTAACGACAAGTCAGGCGTCACAACTGATCGAGCGACCCGTTGACTGTCACCGAGGCGGGGCATAGAGTCGGCCTCGCGGGTGGCGCGCCAACGGGAGGAGGAGGCTACGGGCTCCACTGATGCGGCTCGCGGACACGTCAAAGCGTTCAGCGCGGGCTATTGGGAGCAGTTCGGGACGACACGGCTCGGCGGGTCGTGGGTCGCCCTGAAACGCTGTGCTGGCCCACCCGCCGTCGTTGGCGCGCTGATCGTCGGCGCTGCCCTCGGGCTCGCTCCGTCGGCGGCCGCGAATCCCACAAGTTCGTCTCGCACTGAGGATCTGGTACGGATCGAGCAGTTCGCGCAGGAGGAGGGTTCGCTACTCGGGGTGGTGCTTCCGGGCGGATCTGATCGTTTCATCCGACTTGTGGAATCGCCCCTCCCGAAACTCCACCCTCCTACTGGGCCTGCGGACGCCTACACCGTGTGTGTCGACGCACACGACGTACAGAGCGGTAAAGCGGTCAAGTGCACCATCACCATCGGCACCGACGCGCATTCCGATACTGCGGCTATCGAGTCGGTCATTGCTCACGAGGTATTCCATGTCTTCCAGGCCGTGATGTCGGGCAGTCTCACGAATGCCGGTCGGCCACAATCCGACTGGTTGACCGAGGGGTCGGCGGCGTGGGTCGACTCTGATCTCGTCAGTGATGACGAGTACGGCAGCCACTTCTGGACGGGGTACTTGTCGGCGCCCGAGGTGCCGTTGTTCTCCCGTGGGTATGACGCCATCGGGTGGTTCGCGCATCTCGCATCTAGCGGGGTCGACCTATGGAAGCGGTTCCCGGCGATCTTCTCGAGCACCAGCAATGAGGCGGCTTATGCGAGCGCAACACTGGGAACGGGCCCCGCGTTCCTGCAGGACGAGGCGTCGGTGTTCTTCCGCGAGCCGGCGTGGGGGCCTGCGTGGGACCAGGTGGATCAGCAGCACACCAAGTTCGCCAACGAGAACGTTCCCTCTCCGGCGCAGGTCCAGCTCGACACCCACAAGCCGTTCAAGCCACAGAAGATCACGTTCGCCGCGGGGGACCCTTCACGAACGCTCACGGTCGCCCCGTATGCAGACCGCCCAGTCGTTGTTGATGTACACCTGAAGCCGTCTGATCCGTTCCTGGTCGTGACGCTGCTGTCAGGTCATGCGCGGCTGCACGCTGCGCAAGGGGAAGGAGACGCGGACGTGACCGACCCCGACGGTGTGTCGTTCTGCGCCCAGCGCGCGCCTTGTTCGTGCCCGGGGAATACGGCGCAGACGTCAGGCGAGTTGCTGAAAGGGGATTTGGCGATCACGGGCGGACCGACCGGCGGGTCGGTAAAGCTAAGTTTTGGCGGCTGTGATCTGAAACCCCGCCCGTGCGTGGGTCTGCTCCCGACCAGCGACTTCCAGGTTGGCCCACCGCCCGCGGATTGGCCTGCGGGCACTTACACGTACACGACGACGCCTTTGAGCGAGGTTCCAACCGCGAACCCGGGCCAGTGCGGGGTGAATTACACGTTGACCGTAACCGTCGCCGGGGTGTTGACCGTCGGTCCCACCGACGAGGTCGCGGGCATCTATTCCCTGAACACATTCAAAGATGCCGCGGCCGCCCAGGCGGCGCTTGCGAAGGTGGTCGGCAACTGGGATGAGTCACCGGTCAGCGGCATTGGAGACGAGGCGTATGTCGGTGCCGACAGCGGCGCGGTCCGGGTGCGCAACGACGTCTTCCATGTCAATTGGGAGAGCGGCGTACCGCCGGGTGAGAGCATCGAGGGAGTGCTGCGGGACGTCGTGCAGACACTCGGCGCCTAGAGGTCGGTCGTTCCAACCGCCAGCGCGCGTCCAGGATCAGCGGGCGCCTTAGTGTCTCTCGGAGCACTCGTGTGTAGCCGGCGAGGTGGCTGGGTAGTAATCCAGCATGTCGGACTCGACTGATCGACCTGATGCCGTGACGGGCTTCTCGCCTCCGGCTCTACCCGGTGTCGAGATTCTGCCCCCTGAAGATGTCATCGAGGGCGTGCCCTCGACAGAAGAGATCATCGAGCAGGCCGAATCGGTTGCGGATATCGTCGGGCAGCAGCCAGACGTGGACGAGCTGCTGGGTCGTAATACCTAGCGACGCGGCGTCTTTGGCGCGCTCATGCTCACATGAGAGCGCCGACGCCTCGCGACCACGCTGTGCGACTGTGCGGGCAAGATTCGTCACAACTACGGCCATTGGAGAGATCAATGACACACACCGAAACCAAGGATCGACGCCCGTGGTGGCGATCACCACGGGCGTCCAGTCTGGTGGCGATCAGCCTAGGGACCGTCGGTGTGGCGCAGCGCGACATTCACCGTCGCGCATCCTCTGAGATCCGAGGTAGCAAAGTCCTGTGGCGTCTCGTGTCGCTCAATGCCGTGGGCGCGCTCGCCTACCTCAAGTGGGGCAAGACCGGCTCGACCACCAGCGCTTGACCACCCGTCACGGGGAGCGCAGCTTCTGCGCGCATGGCGACGCCACCCGCCGTGATGCCACAAGACTTCCAACGCACCAGGCGCAGAGCCGGGCCTCGGTTCGAAGTACCGTGGTCTCAGGTCCTGAACCACTAGAGAGGACGAAAGCATGAACGCATCGATTGACGGAACCGTCGTCGCTGAGGCACCCGAGGCTGATCTGATCACGATTGAGGGGAACTACTACTTCCCACCGTCGTCGCTTACAGCTGACGCCTTCAGCGATAGCGCGACGCCGTACACCTGCCCGTGGAAAGGCGTGGCTCAGTACCACGACATAACCGCCGGAGGCTCGACCCACCACGACGCCGCGTGGAGCTACCCCGCCCCTTATGCGGCCTCGTTTGAGCGAGTCGGCGGCGATTACAGCGGCTATGTCGCGTTCGACAAACGGCAAGTCAAGATCAGCTGAGCGAAGCCCGCCCGCTGCTGACACGACGACCTTGGTGAACGTCAAATCGGCACGAAGCCGTCATGATTGAGTGTTCAACAACATGTCTAGCGATCGAGGACACCTGATGCCTGACCCTGTAAACCTGACCGGCGAGATCGTCACGGCGATCGACGGTGCCGTGCTACGTGGCCACCCGCTCGCAGTAGCGTTCGTTCGAGACGACGCCAGCGCCTCGGTCACATTCCGTGGCGGCACTTACGTTTACAACTCCACCCAGCTCGCGATCTGGGTGCGCAAGCGCGACAGCGGTCTGGCCGCCGCCATTGCTGAACGCCCCCGCGTGTCGCTCGTGTTCGTCGAGATGGACGGCCCCGGTGCGCGGTATCTGGCGATCGAAGGCCGCGCGCGAGTCGCTCCGGAACTCGATCAAGAGGTGTACGACACGATTGCCGAGCCCGAACGCCAGCAGGACCCTGACCGCAACGGTGTTGCGGTGATCGTTGACGTTGACAGCGTCGCGGGTGCGGGCGAGAACGGCTTTTTCCAGCAGGCCCGCAGCTAACCACCCAGACGTTAGGGCGGCGGCCACCTGCCGCCGCCCTAAGGGTTCGTGTCTTAGACGGACGTTGGGGTCATGTCGTGCTTGCGGATCAGGTTTGAGACTCCCTCGCTGCCTGAGGCGGTCAGCGAGTTGACCGCCTCGAGATCGACCTGGGCGACGATGATCGCGCCGACTTCGTTGCTGACGCTGCTGTAGATGCCCCAGGCCTTCATCCGCTCACATTGCGCGGCGTTGTCGTCGGTCGGCGCCACGTAGTGCACGGTGCTGACCTTGTAGCGGTCGAGCAGGTAGAGGTGCACGAGCGTCATCAGCCGCTTCTGACGCAGCGCGGTATCGAACGTGTTCTGGTCGCGGACCGAGAGGATCGTGCGGCCGCGGCGGTCGTGGATCGGCGCGAACACGACGTTCAACTTCTTCTCGTCGTTCCCGTCGAGCACCTCGAGCTCAAGCAGGTCGGCGCCCTCGTGACTTGGCCGCAGGCGCACCTTGAACTGCTCGTCGAGGTCGTTCACCTCGACCGCGTCCGCCAGCCAATCCTCGAGCACCTTCTTCGGCAGTTCGGTCTGGACCAGGTGCTGGACTTGGGTTGAACCCTTACCCATCGCCTTCGTGGTGGCGGTGCGCGCCGATGAGGCGGCGAGCGCGGCGTCGAGGCGCGGACCGCCAACATGGCTCTGCGGTGTCCGATATGGCGACTCGAGCAGGCGAAGCTTGCGCTGCACCTGTGCGAGCGCGAGCATGCCTTCGTGCAGCAGCGCGGTCGAGAATTCCTCCGCCGCGACACCGTCGATCTGATGGCCGCCGTATGTGATGAAGTTGAACACGAAGCCGGCCTTGCCGAGCTCCTCCGGGAAGGCACGCATCTGGTCGTCGGTCATTCCGGTGGAGTCCCAGTTGAACGACGGTGAGAGGTTGTATGCCAGCAACTGGTCGGGGAACTGCGCGTGGATCGCATCGGCGAACTCCTGCGCCTCATGGATGTCGGCCGACGCGGTCTCCATCCAGATGATGTCCGCGTACGGGGCGACCGAAAGCGACTTGCAGGTCGCGTATTCGAGACCGCCGCGGACCTGGTAGAAGCCCTCGGGCGTGCGAGCGACCTCCGCGTCCCAGTAGAAGTTGACGCCCAGTTCAGCCGCCTTCTCGCGGACGCTCCAGAACGACGCCGTCTTCGCGAACGTTGACCAATCGTCAGTGCTGATCGAGGCCTTGGTTCCGTCTTCCTCCTGGGTCTTGATCGCCGCGAGCACGGCTTCGCCGATCGTCATGATCCCGGCGTCGAGCTCCCAGCGCTCGACCATCGCGCTGGCGAGCTTGTCGTACGCCTCCTCGATGCGCGGTTCCTCGGCGCCACTCAAGGACGCGGCCGTCTCTTGGGCCTGATTGCGTAGCCCGGTCTTCTCGAGCCACGCGTCGGCGGCCGCATACTCAGCGTCGGTGACTTGATAGAGCGTGAAGCCGTTGAAGATCTCGTGGCCAGCGTTGAAGAAAACCCGCATCAAGGCGAGCGTCGTCAGCTTGTAGGACGGCATGTTCGGCGACGTCGCGCCAAGGATGAACGCGTGGTCGCGCTCGTCGTTCGAGTTGTCCAGCAGGTTGGCCGCCTCTGCGTCGGTGCGCGCGACGATGATGCCGGCAACGCCCATCGTGTCGAGCTGAAAACGGGCCGCATTGAGGCGCTTGATCTGCTCATCGACACCGACGAGCACCTTGCCACCCTGGTGGCCGCACTTCTTGGTGCCGGGGCGCTGGTCCTCGATGTGGTAGCCAGTGACGCCGACCTCGACAAACCGTCGGATGAGGTTGCGGACCGCTGCGTCGCCACCGTGGCCGGTATCGGCATCAGCGACGATGAACGGCCGGTAGTCGACCGGAGCGGGAGCAGCATCGAGCTGCTCAGGCGTCATGCGCGAGCGCGTGAAGGCCTGATTCCTATCGGCCGTCAGCAGCGCACGAACGATCGAGGCAGCCTCATCCGGAACCTGGGAGAGCGGGTAGCTCGCAAGATCGGCGC